>Ga0102948_1000059_pt1 | contig 36911 bp, 35 predicted proteins | sample SalPonA_A_H2O_MG_FD_78211 | JGI IMG/M metagenome (GOLD analysis project Ga0102948, IMG submission 78211) | Water microbial communities from South San Francisco under conditions of wetland restoration - Salt Pond MetaG R2A_A_H2O_MG | ecosystem: Environmental > Aquatic > Non-marine Saline and... | reverse complement strand
GCTGTTGGTGGGCATGATGGGGTCAAGCTTGAAGGACAGGTGCTTATCACCGATTCGGGTGCAGTGCCTTTATCCACCTATCGCTATGAGGCGGCTTTTCTTGATTGATTGATTAATTGATTGGGGGGCTGAAAAGCTGGCTGGTTATTTTACGGCTTTGACAACACCAATATGCGGTAGGTTGCGCCCTTGCTGGGCATAGTCAATGCCATAGCCGATCACAAAGGCATCAGGGATATCAAACCCAACCCAATCAACATCGACATCAACTTCGCGGCGCGATGGTTTGTTCAGCAAGGTGCAGATTGACAGGCTTTTTGGTGATCGTGTTAGCAGGATTTTTTGAACCTGCGATAATGTATGGCCGGTATCAACGATATCTTCAACAATCAGCACATCACGATTTTTAATGACCGTTTCAAGATCTTGAATGATTCGCACCTGACGCGATGAAACCGTGTCATTGCCATAGGAAGATACGGTCATGAAATCAACTTCGACCGGAAGCGCAAGGCGGCGCACAAGATCGGCAATGAAAACAAATGAACCGCGCAACAGCCCGACAACAACAAGCTGTTCAGTGCCTTTGTAATGATCGGTGATTTGGCGGGCGAGATTATTTGTGCGGGCGGCAATTTCGGCTTCGGTAATCAGAATGTCGATTTCCTGCTGGCTTGATAATACGGTCATGCGCTAAGATTACCCCTGTCGTCGCAAGTGGTCTTTGATTGTTATATCGGCCGCTACTTAATTTCACGCCGTCGAACCTGTTGCAGTATAATCGTGCTGACAGAAATGGCTATGGCAAATTACGGTGACAGCAATGTCATTTCGGTTCAGGCCGGTAAATTGAAAAGGAATATTCTATGTCGAAAGTAGCATTTTTAGGTATGGGCGTAATGGGCTATCCAATGGCTGGCCATATCGCCGCCGCTGGTCATGAGGTGACTGTCTATAACCGGACGGCGGCCAAATCCGAAGCATGGGCTGCCCAGCATGGTGGGGCGGCGGCGTTAACACCGGCGGCGGCGGCGGCGGATGCCGATTTTGTGTTTTGTTGTGTTGGCGATGATCCCGATGTCTTGTCGGTTGCGCTTGGCGATGATGGTGCCATTCCGGCAATGAAAACTGGCGCGGTCTTTATCGATAATAGTACCGTTTCGGCCGATGTCGCGCGTCAGGTTTATGATGCAGCCAAGGCCATGGGTGTTCACACGCTTGATGCGCCGGTATCAGGTGGTCAGGCTGGTGCAGAAAATGGCAAATTGACCGTTATGGTTGGGGGTGACGATGCTGCTTTTGCCGCCGCTTTGCCTTTGATGGAATGCTATGGGGCGCGGGTTGTTCATATGGGCGGTGCTGGCAAAGGCCAACAGGCCAAGATGGTCAACCAGATTTGTATTGCCGGCCTTGTTCAGGCCTTGTCCGAAGGGTTGAGCTTTGCGATGGATGCTGGTCTTGATACCGACAAGCTGCTTGAGGCTATTTCCGGCGGCGCGGCACAATCATGGCAGATGGTTAATCGCGGCGAAACCATGGTCAAAGGCGAATTTGATTTTGGCTTTGCCGTTGATTGGATGCGCAAGGATTTGCGGATTTGTCTGGAAGAAGCCAAACGTAATGGCGCTGATTTGCCCGTGACAGAAATTGTTGCTAGCTATTATGCCGAGCTAAGCGCCGATGGTTTCGGCCGGAATGATACATCAAGCCTGATCCGCCGATTGCGTCAATTTTAGTCTAGTGTCAATCTAGTCTGAATTGGTGATGAATCAAAAAAGGCCGGGATTGCCCCGGCCTTTTTCATGGCTAAATGGCCGCTACAGGCCGATACAAACAAATTTGATTTCAAGAAATTCATCAATGCCATATTTAGAGCCTTCACGCCCAAGGCCTGAATTCTTGACGCCGCCAAACGGACCAACCTCGGATGAGAAAATGCCGGTATTGGCCGCGACGATTCCATATTCCAACGCTTCGCTGACACGGAACAGGCGTGAGGCATTTTCGGTAAACAGATAGGCTGCCAAACCGAATTCAGTATCATTTGCCGCTTCGATGGCTTCGGCTTCGTCGGTAAAGCGGAACAGGCCGGCCACTGGCCCAAAGGTTTCTTCGCGGAACATCCGCATTGATGAATCCATATTCGTTAGAACGGTTGGTTCATAATAGGTGCCACCCAATTCATGTGGTTTGCCACCGACCAATGCTGTTGCGCCTTTTGTCAACGCGTCATCAACATGCGCTGTTACCTTGTCAAATCCCTGTTGATCAATCAGCGGGCCTTGCTCGACACCGGCGTCAAGACCGTTGCCGACTTTCATCGCAGCCGATTTTTCGGCAAGACGTTTGGCAAATTCATCATAGATGCCGTCCTGCACAAAAATTCGGTTTGCACAAACACAAGTCTGTCCGGCATTGCGGTATTTCGACAGCATCGCGCCTTCAACAGCGACATCAAGATTGGCATCATCAAACACCAGCAATGGCGCATTGCCGCCAAGCTCAAGGCTCATCTTCTTGACCGAATCGGCACTTTGGCGCATCAGAATGCGGCCAACTTCGGTTGATCCGGTGAAGGTCATTTTGCGAATACGGCTATCGGCGCAAAGCGCCTGACCAATGGCTGGTGCGTCAAGGCCGGTAACAATATTCATCACGCCTGCCGGAATGCCAGCGCGCGTTGCCAATTCGGCAAGTGCCAGCGCCGAAAGCGGGGTCTGTTCAGCCGGCTTCAAAACACAAGCACAACCCGCAGCAAGGCCGGGTGCCACCTTGCGGGTGATCATTGCAATTGGAAAATTCCACGGGGTGATGGCACCAAAAACGCCAATCGGCTGTTTAAAGGTCAACAGGCGTTTATCGGCCTGCGGGCTTTCCATAACATCGCCGCAAACGCGCCGCGCTTCTTCACCAAACCAGTCAATAAAGCTGGCGCCATAGGCAATTTCCCCTTTGGCTTCGGCAAGCGGCTTGCCCATTTCAGTGGTCAGGATCGTGGCAAGGTCATCGGTATTTTCGATCACCAGATCATACCAGCGGCGAAGGATCATTGCGCGGGTTTTGGCAGGGGTTGCTGCCCAGGCCTTTTGCGCTGGAACAGCGGCATCAATCGCGGCGGTAATCGAATCGGCACCAAGATCGGCAACTTCGGCGATCAGGCTGCCATCAGCAGGGTTGTTGACGGCAAAAACGCGGCCATCAGCAGCGTCAATCCACGCCCCATTAATATAGGCCTGACTGCGAAGAAGTGAGGGATCTTTTAATTTCATTTTACCGGCCTCCAATGCCACTAGCAGAATATAAATTGATTACGGATTTGCCAGAAGCGGGCTGGCCTGTGATTTCAGATAGTCTGATTAGCATTAATTGTGGCTGCCTTTCAATCGGCTAGCCTGTTTGCTTTGTTGAATTAATCGCGTGGTGGCAAGGGGTGGCTATGCATGTCAATGAAAGGGCCGCCAGCCGACCCAAGCCGATGCGCCCGTCCGACCTCGACATAATGGCGGGCAATGCGGCGGTTATCGGCAATTTCATCGGCGGTTAGATCTCGCATTTTGCGGGCTGGACGCCCAGCCCATAACTCGCCTGACGGGATTCGTTTGCGCGGGGTCAGCATCGCCCCTGCGGCCAGCATGCCGTCAGATTCAATCACCGCACCATCCATGACAATCGACCCCATGCCAACAAAGGCGTGATCATGCAAATGACAGGCGTGAACCAGCGCGCAATGGCCAATATTGACATGATTGCCAATGATCGTTGGATAGTCGCGGCTGTTGATATGGACACAGCTATTATCCTGAATATTGGTTCCTTCGCCAATGGTGATGAAATTATTATCGCCGCGCAGCGTCACCTGATGCCAGATCGTGCTGTTTTTGCCAATGCGAACCGCGCCAACAACGGCGGCGGTCTGGGCGATATAGGCGCTGTCATCAATTTCGGGGTGATGATCCAAAAAAGGGGCGATATAGGCATTTCGGCCAGCCATGCTGTAATCCTTTGCGAATGGGGTATAATGGTGACGATCAAGCGGTCTTGTGATGCCAATTTAGCATGCTGATGCCAACTGTCAGTTTTATTTTGTTGGCATTTGAAAAATCGTGACTATATCTGTGTAGAGACATATCAATCAGCAAAGATAATTGTGGAGGCCGAAATGGCATTTGAACTACCTGACCTACCTTATGCGCATGATGCGTTGGCAAATTTTGGCATGAGTGCCGAAACCCTTGAATATCATCATGATCTGCATCACAACGCCTATGTGGTTAATGGTAATAATCTGATTGCTGGTACCGAATGGGAAGGCAAGTCACTCGAAGATATCATCACCGGCACCTATGATTCGAAAGCCGTTGCGCAAAATGGCATTTTCAATAACGCCTCGCAGCATTGGAATCATATGAAATTCTGGGAAATGATGGGGCCAAAAGGCAATGCAATGCCAACCGAGCTGGAAAAAGCGCTTATCGAATCATTCGGTTCAGTTGACGCGTTTAAAGATGCGTTCAAGGCAGCGGGTGCAGGCCAGTTTGGTTCTGGCTGGTGCTGGCTTGTGAAAAACAGCGACGGCGGGCTTGCCGTGACCAAAACCGAAAATGGGGTAAACCCACTTTGCTTTGGCCAGACAGCGCTTCTTGGCTGTGACGTTTGGGAACATTCCTACTATATTGATTTCCGCAACAAGCGCCCTGATTATCTGGCTAATTTCCTCGAGAATCTGGTCGATTGGGATTATGTTGCAGCGCAGCTCTAGGCAATAAACAAGATCGTACTGCGAAAGGCACTATCCGTTTAGAGACCCGCCTTTGGCTTGCCGTCAAATATGAAAACCGTCACCTTAACTTTAGGTGGCGGTTTTTTTATGGCTCTTTGAATCGCCAGAATTTAGGCAAAAATCGGCCTTAATTCGGCGTCATAAATGCCATCGTAGCAAGGCTGAGATGACAGCCTGACGCCAATCAAAACAGCATTAAGACAAAAGGCATTAAAATGGTTGTAGCATTTGTCATACTGGTTGCATTTGGGATTTATCAAACTGATTCGGTGCAGGAATTCCGCGCCAATAGCAATCACAATCCAGTCTATAAAATTGTCAGGGGCGTGCCATGCGACTCAGGCCTGAAATCATCAGGCTATTCGATGGTACCCACAGGCAAGCTTTATTTGAAACAGGTCAATCGTGATGGCACGGTTGGCGATATTTGCCGTCCGTAAAACCCTAGCCGTCCTGAACCATCTTCTTGACGCGAAGGCGAAGCGCATTCAGCCGGATAAAGCCATGTGCGTCACTATGGTCATAATCAACCGCGCCATCTTCAAATGTCACCAGATCGGCATTATACAGCGAATTTGGTGATTTGCGGCCAGTGACGATCACATTGCCTTTATACAGCTTTAACCGCACAACACCATTAACGGCATCACGACAGCTATCAATCGCTGCTTGCAGCATTTCGCGTTCAGGCGAGAACCAGAAACCATTATAAACCAGCTCGGCATAGCGCGGCATCAATTCATCTTTGGTATGCATGGCACCGCGATCAAGCGTGATTGATTCCATGGCGCGGCGGGCTGTCAGCAAAATCGTGCCGCCAGGTGTTTCGTAAACACCGCGTGATTTCATGCCAACAAACCGGTTTTCAACAAGATCAAGACGGCCAATACCATTATCGCCGCCAAGCTTGTTTAATGCTGCCAGCAAATTGGCAGGTGACAGCGCCTTGCCATCAATCGCCACCGGATCACCTGATTTGAAAGTGATTTCGATTTCGGTTGGTTTATCCGGCGCATCTTCAGGCGATACGCTTCGGGAAAACACATATTCTTCTGGGGCAACCCATGGGTCTTCAAGCACTTTACCTTCGGCTGAAATATGCAGAAGATTCGCATCAACACTGAAGGGGGCTTCGCCGCGTTTGTCTTTTGGAATTGGAATCTGGTTGGCTTCGGCATAGGCAATCAGTTTTGTCCGGCTGCTCAAGTCCCATTCACGCCAAGGCGCAATGACCTTGATATCGGGCTGCTGGGCATAATAGGCCAATTCAAACCGAACCTGATCATTACCTTTGCCAGTGGCGCCATGTGAAACCGCCTCAGCGCCAACGTCACGGGCAATTTCGATTTGCCGTTTGGCAATCAAAGGCCGCGCAATTGACGTGCCAAGAAGATAGGCACCTTCATAAAGCGGGTTTGCCCGAAACATGGGAAAAACATAATCACGTACAAATTCTTCACGCAAATCTTCGATATAGATTTGCTTGATTCCCATCATCTCGGCCTTGGCGCGTGCCGGCTCGATGTCTTCGCCCTGACCGATATCGGCCGTGAACGTAACCACCTCAGCGCGGTAATGGTCTTGCAACCAGCGCAGGATCACCGAAGTATCAAGGCCGCCTGAATAGGCGAGGACGACTTTTTTAATATCTTGCTTGCTCATAAGAGATTGCTATATCCGATCACTGGCGGCCTCGCAATGACGTTTTTGCCGTTGGTGCATTTTTGCACGAGGCTGTTTTTGGTCCGGTTTACAGCTCGCGAAGCAGCGGCGCCGGTTTGCGGCCAAGGGTTTTCATCGCGCCAGTCAGCCCCAAAACTGCCGTTGCCACAGCGCCGGCAAGGGTGGTGCCAAAAACCAGCCAGCCATCAAGAATGAATTCTGCGCCCAAAAATCCATGAACCAAAGCCCAGCTTGCAAGACTGCCAATAAACGCCGCGGCAATGGCGGTCAGCAGTCCTAAAAACGCATATTCAAGAAACCAAGCAAGGCCAATCGACAGCCGTGTTGCACCAAGCACTTTTAAAATCACCGAGTCAGCAAGCCGTTGTGATTCGCTGCTGGCAACGGTTCCGGCAAGAACCGCAATGCCGGCGATCAGGGTGACAAGGGCGGTTAACCGCACCGCACCGCCAAGTAGGCCAATGACGCGCTGCGCGGTTGCCACCGCTTCTTTCACCGAGACCGCCGAGATGTTTGAAAAGTTGCTGGTAACGGCGCGTTCAACCGCATCGGCAGCAGCGTCACTATCGGCATGGGTGGTTGCAATCCAGCTATGCGGGGCGGCATCCAGAACGCCCGGATTCAGCACGAAAACAAAATTGATCTGAAAGCTTTGCCAATCCACTTCGCGAAGATTGGCGATTGTTGCGGTGATTTCGCGGCCAAGAACATTGATGCTAACCGTATCGCCAATCGTTAGGCCGAAATCACCAGCCGCATCTTCGGACATGGAAACAAGTGGCGGGCCGCTGTAATCGCTTGGCCACCAATCGCCGGCGACAATCTCGCTTCCTTTGGGTGCCGATGCTGACCATGTCAAAGCGCGGTCACCGCGCAGAATCCATGCCGATCCTTCAGGCGGGGTAATTTCCGCTGCTGGAATGTCATTGATCTTGGAAACGCGGCCACGAAGCATTGGCGTTTTGGTGATTTGTGAAATGCCATCAATTGATCTGGCCAGCTTTTCAAAGGCGTCAATCTGGCGTGGCTGAATGTCAATAAAGAACCAGGCCGGCGCATCTTCGGCAACGCGGTTATCAATTTGACGGCCAAGATTGGACTCGCTTACCGACACTGTGACCAGAACCGAAAGCCCAAGCCCAAAGGCAATGATGACCGCGCGCACCGGTGAACCGGGGCGGGTAATATTGGACAATGCCAAACGGGCAGGAACAAATCGCGGCAAGGGCGCAAGGCGTAATAGCCGCACCAGAATGTTGCCAAGAACCGATAATAGCAATAATGCGGCAAGCGAGCCGCCGATAAAGCTGGCGGTAATGCCAAGATTATGCGTTGCAAGATAGGCCAGCCATGTCAGGCCAATGGCCGCTATGATCATCATCACAAGATAGCGCGGTTTGGGCCAGCCCTCGGGCATTTCGATCAAGCTGCGAAACAGATCGCCAGCGCGCACTTCTTCGGCCTTGGCAAGCGGCCAAACAGCAAACAGAAAAGCAGTGCCAAGCCCGAAACCGGCAGCAATGATCAATGGCACCGGATAGATTGTCATTTCAAGCGGAACAGTGACATAGCCAGACAGGATGTGAATGGCAAAAAGCGGGGCAATCGCCGCAACGATCAACCCTGCCGCAACCCCGCAAGTGGCAACCACAAATATTTGCAAAAGATAGATTCGGAAAATCAAAATTGATGGTGCGCCAAGACATTTCAGCGTGGCGATCACCGGCATCCGGCTTGCCAGCCATGCGCGAACAGCACCAGCAACCCCAAGCCCGCCAATAAGAAGCGCGGTCAGGCCAACAAGCACCAGAAAAATTTCTGCCTGATTGACAAAACGGTCAAATCCGGGGGCGGCGCTGGCAACTTCGCGCACCCTTGCATGGGTTGGCGCGGTAAGCCGGTTTAATGTGGCCATCGCCGCATCGCGGTCTTGGGAATTATTAAGCAAAAGCCGATAACGATAGGTGATAAATGACCCCGGTTGCTGAAGGCCAGTGGCGGCCAAAGTCGCATCCGAGATCAGCACGCGCGGGCCAAAACTAACAAAGCTGATTGACCGGTCAGGCTCGCTGATCAGCGCCGCGCGCACCTCGACATCAAGATTGCCAAGACGGGCGCGATCACCCGGTTTCAAGCCAAGACTGCGAAGCAAAGCGTCATCGGCGACAATTCCTGTCTGATCAAGCGCATCAGCAAGCGGCATTGACGGCGCCGTTGCGGCAGTGCCGACAAGTGGCCATTTGCTGTCAACGGCTTTTAATTCAACCAGCTTTCGCCGGTCGCTTGCCTGCAGCATGGCACGCATCTGAACCACTTTTGACACTGTGCCAAAACGGCTGGCGGCCTCGATAATTTCGGGGTTTGGCGCGGTATGAAGACTGCTGATTTCAATATCGCCACCAAGCAGAATACGCGCATTGTCACTAATCCCGCTTCGCATTGATTCAGCAACCGAACCAACGGTGCCAATCGCGGCAACGCCAAGAAGCAAGGCTCCTAGAAAGACCCGAAACCGGCCAAGGCTGCCGCGCATTTCGCGTTTTGCAAGCTGCCAAGCAAAGCCCCATCCGTCACGGCTTGCGGTAATCGGGCTTATGTCATCGCGGTGAGCGGGGCGCGTATTTTTATCGGTCTTGGTCACTGTTTGGTGTCTCCGGCAATCAAGCCATCTTCGATTTCAAGAACGCGCGAACAGCGGGCGGCAAGCGATGCATCATGCGTGACAAGGACCAGCGCGGCACCAGCCTCTTGCGCACTTTTGAACAGAATATTGACGACTTTTTCGCCAGTGGCACTGTCAAGATTTCCGGTTGGCTCATCGGCCAAAAGAATGCGGGGTTTGGGGGCAATGGCGCGGGCAATCGCAACGCGCTGTTGTTCGCCGCCCGACATTTGATCGGGAAGATGCGTCAAGCGGTGCCCCAATCCAACCGACCGAAGCGCCGCCGCCGCACTTGTTTCAGCATCGGCACGGCCAGCCAGCTCAAGCGGGATTGACACATTTTGCAAGGCGGTGAGTGACGGGATCAGGCGAAACGCCTGAAATACAATGCCAACCATGTCGCGGCGCAAAGCGGCAAGCGGGTCTTCTTGCATATTGGTGATATCGGTTCCGGCCAATGCAATGCGCCCCTTGGTCAGGCTTTCAAGACCGGCCATCACCATCAACAGGCTGGTTTTGCCAGCACCGCTAGGCCCCAAAACGCCAACGGTTTCACCAGCGCCAATTTGCAAATTGATGCCTTTTAGAATTTTGACTTTTGCCGCCGCCGTGCCAAGGGTCAGATGCGCAGCGTTGAGATCAATAACGGCTGGGTCAATTGTGGCTGGCTCATTTGCCGCTTTGGATGATGATGCCATGAAACTAGTCCAATCCCTGATCGTGGTGCCCGCAATATGGGCTGGTGGGTCATTGATAATCTGCCCGCTCTGGAAAAACCGGCTTGTATCTCCTACATGCAGATAAGGCTTGTTACCAAATCGCGGCGCGACCGTGCCGTAGGCGGTTACTATCCTTGGGAAAACATATGGGTTGGCATGATGCCGAGATCAAGGGAAATACGATGATGATAGCTGAATTTTTCTGCCGCCTTTTGGGGCTATTTGGCCGCTGTCGCCATTTTGTTAAACCGTTGGCATTGGCCAGCATGATGGCACTGATGCCGGTATCGTCAGCCATGGCCTCGGATCAGCCAGTTTTGATGGTTCTTGGTGACTCGCTTGTCGCCGGTCACGGTTTGCCGCAGGGCGAGGCCTTTCCCGATGTTCTTGGCCGGTTGTTGAAAAAAGATGGTGTTGATGTCGAGATCGTCAATGCAGGGGTTTCGGGTGATACCACCGCTGGCGGGTTGGCGCGTCTTGAGTGGTCGCTTGCTGCCAAACCTGATGCCGCGATCATCGTCCTTGGGGGGAATGATCTGCTTCGCGGCCTTGAGCCAGCGGCAAGCTATCGCAATCTTGAAGGCATCATCGACCAGCTTGCGGCAAATGATGTTGAGGTGCTTCTTGCTGGCATGCAGGCGCCGCGCAATCTGGGTGCCGATTATGCAAATGAATTTGATGCGATCTACGACCGGCTGTCAAAGCGTCACAAGATTTTGTTCTATCCCTTTTTTCTGGATGGTGTGGCTTTGCAGCCAGCGATGAACCAGCCTGATGGAATGCATCCAAACGAGCAAGGGGTGGCGCATATTGCGACAAAGATTTTGCCGTTGGTGAAAACCTTGCTATCGAAAACCGGTAAACCATAGTTATGGTGCGGTTATAGCGTCCGCGCCGTTACATTTCCGGCCGTTGCGTTTTCGATTGGCGCATTTTGGAAAGTCTTTGCATCACGGCGCGAGGTATCCTAAAACAATCTGTGTCGCCGCATGCGGGTTTGGTGTCGGTTTCATATTGATGCCATAAACCGATGACACATTGCTAAAGACACGCCCCAATGGGGCCATTATTGTGTCAGTGAGACCAGATAAGCGAATAAAGGAAGAGTGAATAAATGTTCAGACTCAGCAGAATCATGGGTGTTTTCACATTGGTGATCGCGACCAGTTTTGCAGCAGCGCCTGCCTTTGCCGAACCGGTACAGATGCTCATCGAAAAGGACTGGGGTGCCTATCGCTATGATAATGATGGCAGCCGTATTTGTTTTGTCAGCAGCGTGCCAACAACAAGCAAAGGCAAATATGATCCAGATAACCGAGGCGATATCAGGGTTTTTGTTTCGCATGGCCCGGGCAAGGCTGAACGTGATGTTGTTCAGGTGATTGCCGGCTATCGCTATAAGGCGCAGTCGGATGTAACTCTGTCGATTGACGGTAAAAGCTTTAAATTATTTACCCTTGAAGACCGTGCCTATGCCGAAAGCGAAGAAGATGACCGGCGAATTATCGTGCAGATGAAACGCGGTAACAAAATGACCGTCATCGGCACCTCTAGCCGTGGCACAAAAACCACCGATACCTATTCATTGGCAGGCTTTACCAAGACCAAAGCCGTTATTGACAAGACCTGCAAATGACCGTTGCTCCCGAGCTAGCTGCGGCGGATCAGCCTGCGCCCATCGCCGTGGATGCGCCGCTGCAAAAAACCAATCTTCTTGGGTTGGCGCTTGCCGATCTTGAGGCGGAGATGGTGGCGCTTGGTTTGCCGAAATTTCGTGCGCGGCAGGTTTGGCGTTGGGTTTGGCGTCATGGCCTCAGCAGCTTTGACGAAATGAGCGATCTTGGTAAACCGGTTCGCGAATTGCTGGCAGCGCATTTTTCGGCCGACCGGCCAGCGGTTTCGCGGCGGTTACAGTCGGTTGATGGCACGATCAAATGGCTGATCCGGTTTGCCGATGGCAATGAGGCCGAATGTGTTTATATCCCTGATAAGGCGCGTGGCACCTTGTGTATTTCATCGCAGGTTGGCTGTACCCTGACCTGTAGTTTTTGTCACACGGGAACACAAAAACTGGTTCGCAATCTGACCATTGCCGAAATTTGCGGTCAGGTTTTGCTGGCGATGGATGAATTGAATGACTGGCCATCAGGCAAGCCGGAACGCCGCCTTACCAATATCGTTTTGATGGGCATGGGCGAGCCTTTGTTCAATTATGAAAATGTTGCCACGGCGATGCGTATCATCATGAGCGGCGAAGGTGTGGCGATTTCAAAACGCCGCATTACCTTGTCAACGTCGGGTGTTGTTCCCGAAATCAAACGTTGCGGCGAAGAGTTAGGGGTTAATCTGGCAATTTCGCTTCATGCAACGCGTGACGAGCTTCGTGATGAGCTGGTGCCAATCAACCGGAAATACCCGCTTGCTGAATTGATTGATGCGTGCCGTAATTATCCTGGCCTATCCAATGCACGGCGAATTACATGGGAATATGTGATGCTTGACGGGGTGAATGACAGTGATGAGGATTGCCGCGCTTTATTAGCGCTGATCAAGGGCATACCGTCAAAGCTGAACTTGATCCCGTTTAACCCATGGCCCGGCAGCCCCTATATCTGCTCGTCAGACGAACGGATCGAATCTTTTGCCAAACGCGTGTTGAATGCCGGCTATGCATCACCGGTTCGTACGCCGCGCGGCCGTGATATTCTGGCGGCCTGTGGGCAGTTAAAATCTGAATCACAGCGGGCACGGCGGCAGAAAACCGGAATTGCTGGCTAGCGGGCGCGGCTTGGCAAAAGCCATCTATTCATTACGAAAATTCCAAGTCTGCGCTTGAATCATTTGGTTTTAATCCTTACATTTACATCACAATCATCGCCAATTTTTGGCAATGTCATTTTGGGAGTTACAAAATGCAGGATAATCGTTTTATGAATACCGCCGCAGCGACCGCCGCGCAGACCGATGTCGGGCTGCGGGCTTATATGCTTGGCGTGTATAACCACATGACCACAGCTCTTTTGCTGACAGGCTTTTTTGCCTTTGCAACAAAATGGGCCGTGCTGAATGTCGCTGGTCTTGGCCAGCTTCTATACGGCACACCATTGAAATGGGTCATTATGCTCGCACCGCTTGGCATGGTGATCTGGCTATCAGCGCGGATTAACCGCATGTCAGCCACCAAGGCGCGGAACCTGTTCTATATCTATGGTGCCATTATGGGCTTGTCGCTTGCGTCAATCCTGTTTGTCTATACCGGTGCCAGTGTCGCGCGGGCCTTCTTTATCACTGCAGGTGCCTTTGCCGGTCTTAGCCTTTACGGCTATACCACCAAGCGCAGCCTGTCGGCGATGGGATCATTCATGATTATTGGCCTGTTCGGTCTGATCATTGCGTCGATCGTGAATATCTTTATGGCATCAACCCAGATGGAATTTGTGATTTCGGTTGGTGGTGTGTTGATTTTTGCTGGTTTGACCGCTTGGGATACACAGCGCATCAAGTCCATGTATATGGCTGGTGACAGCCGTGAAGTGGCAGCGAAGAAATCAATTTTTGGGGCGTTAACGCTTTATCTTGATTTCATCAATATGTTCCTGTTCATCCTGCGTCTTTTCGGAAACCGCGAATAGTCGCAATGTCGCCGCATTAGGAAATGATTGAAACGCCCGTACCGCTATGGTGCGGGCGTTTTGTTTTTGCTAATATATAACTCTGTTAAGAGCCGGTATTTGCCGGCTTGAATTCCGTCCTCACATCTAGCCGAGTGCCGCATTATGTCTCATTTATCTGCCATGCTTGAATCGATTGCCAGCAAGGAGCCAGCCAAGGCGGCTGCTTGTGAGGCAATTGCTGGACTGGCAGCCGCAGCCGCATCAATTGCGGCGGTGATCCGCCAGCCCGATGCTGGTGCGGCGCTTGGTGCCATTCGCGGCAGTGCCAATGCCGATGGTGATGACCAAAAGGCGCTTGATGTTCTGGCAGATGAAATGATCGAAGCTGCTTTGGCAGATGTGCCAGCGGTGGCTGCCTATCTTTCCGAAGAACAGGATGACGCGGTTCAGCTTCATGATCATGGGACGGTGATCGTTGCCAGCGATCCTTTGGATGGGTCGTCAAATATTGATACGAATGTTTCGGTGGGAACAATCTTTTCGATTTTACCAGCCGCAGGTGGCGTCTTGCAGCCCGGCCGCAATCAGCTTGCTGCCGGATTTTTTGTTTATGGGCCGCAAACAACTTTGCTTGTTAGTTTCGGCAAAGCGGTTGCCGCTTTCCAGCTTGGTGATGATGGTGTGTTTCACGATATGGGATGGGCGGTCAAAATCCCGTCTGATACGCGTGAATTTGCAATCAATGCGTCAAATATGCGGCATTGGCAGCCTGATGTTGCAGGTTATATCGCTGATTGCCTTGGCGGTGAGGCTGGCCCACGAAAAATTAATTTCAACATGCGCTGGATTGGCTCGCTTGTTGCCGATGCATGGCGCATCTTTCGGCGCGGCGGTATTTTTCTTTACCCAGCTGATGCGCGTTCGGGCTATGAGGCTGGACGGCTTCGGCTGGTTTATGAAGCCAATCCGGTGGCGTTTCTGGTTGAGGCCGCTGGTGGCAAGGCCATTGATGGTGATGGCAATATTCTTGATTTGGCGCCGCAAACACTTCATGCCCGCGTGCCATTTATTTTTGGCTCTGCTAATGAAGTTGACGCATTTACCCGCTATAGGTCATAAATAGACCCTGAATTTTGCTTTGACATAGGATGATTGCATGCTGATTTCCCTTCGCCAACTTCTTGATGACGCTGCCGAGCATGGCTATGGCGTTCCGGCCTTTAACATTAACAATATGGAACAGGGCTTGGCCATTTTGAACGCGGCTGATCGTGTCGATGCGCCGGTGATTATTCAGGCCAGTCGGGGTGCGCGTAATTATGCTGGCGATGTCATGTTGCAGGCGATGGTCAAGGCCTTGGCCGAAATGTATCCGCATATTCCGGTCTGTATGCATCAAGATCATGGCAATAACGAAGCCACTTGTATGACAGCTATTCAATATGGATTTACCTCGGTGATGATGGATGGCTCACTTGAGGCCGATGCGTCAACACCGGCGTCTTATGACTATAATCTGGACATCACCCGCCGCGTAACCGAAATGGCGCATCATGCTGGTGTGTCGGTTGAGGGCGAGCTTGGCGTTCTTGGTTCATTGGAAACTGGCGAGGGTGAGCAGGAAGATGGGCATGGCGCAACCGGAAAATTATCCGAAGATCAATTGCTAACCGATCCTGATCAGGCGGTTGAATTTGTCAAAGACACCAAAGTTGATGCGCTTGCCATTGCCATGGGAACAAGCCATGGCGCCTATAAATTCACCCGCAAGCCCGATGGTGAAATTCTGGCGATGAATGTGGTTGAAGAAATCAATCGCCGCCTGCCGAATATCCATCTTGTTATGCATGGGTCATCAAGCGTGCCGCAGGAATTGCAAGATGTGTTCAATGCGCATGGTGGGGAAATGCCACAAACATGGGGCGTGCCGCTTGAAGAGATCGAGCGCGGCATCAAATATGGCGTTCGCAAGGTGAATATTGATACTGATTGCCGTCTTGCCATGCTTGGTGTCATTCGCAAGATTGCCAATGAAAATAAGGCTGAATTTGACCCGCGGAAATTCCTCAAGCCAGCAATGGATGCGATGGAAAGCCTGTGCGCGGACCGGTTTGAACGGTTTGGCACAGCTGGCAATGCGGCGCGGATCAGGCCGTTATCCCTATCGGCAATGGCATCACGCTATGCTAGCGGTGATCTCGACCCGTCAATCGGCTAGGGCTTATCCGCCAGCCGCCAGAATGGCGGCAAGGCCGGTTTCATAATCAGGATAGAGAAGATCAATCCCTAATTCGGGTTTGATAATGCGCGACCCAACGCGCCGCCGTGACACATAAAAGCTTTGTGCCATTGGTGATAGATTCGCATCTTCCAGCTTTTGCGGCGTGGGTGGTTCCATGCCAATCAAGCCTGCAGCATGCCGAACAACATCGCCTTGAGGTGCTGGTTTATGATCGGCCAGATTAATGATCCGTCCCGATCGCGGCTTGGCCATGGCGGCAATGATAATCCGGCAGATATCGTCAACATGAATGCGGTTAAAGACCTGTCCTTCGCGTTCAATGATGCGCGCCGTGCCATCGCGAAGCGCATCAAAGGGGCTTCGCCCAACGCCATAGATTCCGGCGGCACGGAAAATTTCGGTTCCAAAAGCCTCTTGCCATCGGGCTTCGGCAACAACACGCGCTTTGCCACGCGCGGTCGCTGGGGCAACTTCGGTGTCCTCATAGCAGATATCATGCGGCATATCGGGATAGACCGATGTTGCCGATACATAACCGCTCCAGCCAGAAAAATTGGCAAGGTCGTCACCATGTGCATCAAGCACTGGATCCGAGCCACCGATGGCGGTAATCGTGCTGATAATCGCATCAATATCGGCAAAGGCGGCGGCCGGATCGACAAGCGGTTGGCCTGCTTGAAACGGCAGGATTTGCCAGCCTTGATCGGCCTTATTGGCAAGCTTGGATGGTGTGCGGGTGGTGCCGCGAATCTGCCAGCCCTGATCGGCAAGCGCTTGTGCTAATGGCACGCCAACATAACCAAGACCAAAAATAAAAACCGTTTTCATATCATCGCCTTTTGATCGATCATCTATGACGCTGGATCGGGCATCGCGCCAACCAAAAGCCCGGGATCAATGCGCCGCCCCTGCCAATCAATCCGCCAGTCAAGATGCGGGCCGGTGGCGCGTCCGGTGGCACCAATCGTGCCAATCAAACCGCCACGTTCAACCATCATGCCTGTTTCCACATCGACCCGATCAAGATGTAAGAAGCTTGAATTTACGCCAAGCCCATGGGCAATCACCACCGTCCAGCCGGAAAAATATAAATCTTTTACCAATGTCACAAGCCCGCTTGCCGGTGCGTAAACAGGCGTGCCGGTCGGGGCGGCAATATCAATGCCATAATGCGGCTGGCGTGGCTGGCCGTTTAAAATGCGCTGGCTGCCATAGATGCCTGAAATCCGGCCAAGGGCTGGCCAATCAAACCCGCGCCAGAAATCGCCAAGCGGCGCTTGGCGCTGGCGGGCGGCGCGAACCGCGTCACCATCTGATTTGATCCGCGCCAGAACGGTGGCTGGCGGCGTGACAATTGTTGATTTCAACCCATCAATGCGCTGGATGTTATAGTCGCGTTGGCGCGGTTCCAAAAGGCTGGTTTTGACGTCTCCATCTGGCGCGATGATGCGAAGCGAAGCTGGCGCGTCGGAATCGCGGTGAAACCCAATCACGAAAACGCCATTTTCACTAATTTCAACTGCGTTATCATCAAGCATGATCTGATTGGCCGGATCGGTACGGGCAATAATAAGCCCGCCTTCAACCGCCTTTCCAGACAGGATTTCGGCACCATCAATATCTAGTGCCTTTGCCGGGGCAGCAAGCGCCGTCAGCAAAACCAAGACCGCGACAAGCCGGATGCGGTAAAAACACAGATAAGTGGCGATGGGGCTATGAAGTTTCATGGGCAAAGGCTAACATGATGTTGTGTAAATGACACTTGAAAACACAAGCTGTTGGGTGTTATCCCCTTCACATAGCCTGCCTTGATAAAGCCGAACGCCAAAGATGAAAGAGTAGCCAGAAAATGACCGATCATGCCAGCGCAAAAGCCGACGCCGCCCTTCATGAACATGTTGTTATCATCGGGGCAGGTGCCGCCGGTTTGACCGCCGGCATTTACACTGCCCGCGCCAATCTGTCGCCGGTTATCCTTGCCGGATTGCAACCGGGTGGGCAGATGACAATTACCACCGATGTTGAAAATTACCCGGGCTTTGCCGAGGTGATTCAAGGGCCTTGGCTTATGACCGAAATGCAGTCACAGGCCGAAAATGTTGGCGCGCGTGTCATGTATGATTTGGTGACTGATCTTGATACATCGGCGCGGCCGTTTCGGATGAAACTGGATTCGGGAAAAGTAATGACCGCTGATGTGGTGATTCTTGCCACTGGTGCCCAGGCACGCTGGCTTGGCCTTGAGTCTGAATCAGCCTTTAATGGCCGCGGCGTTTCAGCCTGTGCCACTTGCGATGGGTTTTTCTATAAGGACCGTGATGTTGCCGTTATTGGCGGCGGCAATACCGCTGTTGAAGAAGCCTTATATCTTGCCAATATTTGCCGATCGGTAACGCTGGTTCACCGGCGTGATTCGCTTCGGGCTGAACAGATCATGCAGGATCGGCTGTTGAAAAAGGATAATATCACCGTTGAATGGAACCGTGCCGTTGCCGAAGTTCTTGGCGATGAAACTGGCGTTACCGGATTGCGTTTATCTTCGACCGGCAATGATGATGACAAGGTGATCTCGGTTCATGGCATGTTTGTCGCGATTGGCCATGATCCGGCAACTAAGGCCTTTGCTGATGCGGTCGCACTGGATGATGAAGGCTATATCATTGCCGAAGCAGGTGGCACACGAACCTCGGTTGATGGGGTGTTTGCTGCGGGCGATTGTGTTGATAAAATCTACCGCCAAGCGGTGACGGCCGCTGGCATGGGCTGTATGGCCGCGCTTGATGCCGAACGCTGGCTTGGTGAGCAGGAATAGGCTTGCCGTTTCATCACGGCGGCTTGGTAATGATCTTGGCTTGGCAATGATCACGGTTGGGCAATGATCTTTGCGCGGCAATAAATTTGCCGAAACAATAAGAGCCGGTCAGGCGTGATGGCCTAGGCTGGCACGGCGGCGGGTTTTGGTTCGCGGATCGCCCAATTCACCGCAAAGGCAAAAAAGCCAGCCGCAGCATTCAGCCACCACATGGCTTCGTAATTGCCAAAAACATCATACCAGATACCGCCAAGCCATGCGCCGGCAAATGACCCGATCTGATGCGATAAAAACACCAAACCATAGAGCATGCTTAAATGCCGTGGCCCAAAAAAGGCAAGGATCAATCCGCTTGTCAGCGGAATGGTGCCAAGCCATAACAGCCCCATTGCCGCCCCAAAAAACAGCGCCAGTGCCGGACTTGCTGGCAGGCTGATAAAACCAGCAATGATCAGCCCGCGCAAAAGATAGACAATCGCCAGGGTTTTCTTCTTTGACACGATGCCGCCAAGCCAGCCGCACATAAACGCGCCAATGATATTAAACAGCCCGATCAGCGCAAGTGACCAGCTTGCGGTTTCCCCGCTCAAGCCAGCATCTTGAAGATAGGTCGGAAGATGGGTTGTGATAAAGACCAGCTGCAAACCACATACAAAAAAGCCGATTGTCAGCAGGATATAATCACGGCTGCTGGTGGCTTGACGAAGCGCGCTTCCGGCACTTTGGGTGATCCCTTCAAGCGGGCGCGCACCGCCAGCCGGCACCCGCATGCCAAGCGTTACCGCCACCATTGAGGCAACAATTGCCGATAAAATCACAATGGCGAATTGCCAGCCATGTTCGTTCATCATGATTTGCGCAACCGGCACCAGCGCGAATTGGCCAAAAGATCCAAAGCTGGTGACAAGCCCCATTGCCAATGAGCGTTTTTCTGGCGGTGCGGCGCGCGCAACCGCGCCAACGGCAATTGAAATGCCAGCACTGCCAAGCCCCATGCCAATCAGAATCTGTCCGAAAAAGATGCCGGATTCGGTCACGACAAAGGCCATTGATAAAAGCCCTACCGCATAGATCAAAACGCCAAAAGCCGCCACTCGCCATGCGCCAAACCGGTCGGCCGCCGCGCCAAAAAAGGGTGATGAAAGCCCCCAGATCAGATTTTGCACGGCAATGGCTAATGAAAAAATCTGGACGCCGCCATCAAGCGCTGTTGAAATCGGCACAAGAAACAGGCCAAAAACCTGTCTGACACCAAAGGTTACCGACACCAGGGCGGCGGCGGATAACATGATCATGACCCAGCGAAATTGCGGTGTTGTTGATGACATGGATGGCATTTCCCATAGCGTGCAAAAAGGCTTGATACGCATATTTGGAATCAAACCAGTAAGCCAAGCGGGATAGCGCTATGCCAACAATAATTCCGATTGCGACTTCAAAAACCTACACGCGATGATTTTGTTTCTCAAGTTAATCATCGAGAAGCCGAACGGCCTGAACCTGCGGTCCGCGGCCTGAATCATCAATGCGGATCAGCAGTTTTTGTCCCTGCATCAACGAGTGAAATCCGCAATCATTCAAAACCCGCGAATGAACGAAAACATCTTCGCTTAAATCTTCGGCGGTCACAAAACCATAGCCACGAATGTCGTTAAAGAATTTGACCACGGCGCGCATCTCGCCCTCGTCAGGCTCGGATGCGGTGGGTGGTGCTGGATTGGCGGGTCGTTCAATGGTCAATAAATCTTGAATGACCTGACCATGTTCGTTGGTGGCAAGGGAAACTGAAATCTGATCACCGGTTAACAAGCGAATAAGTCCAAACCTGTCTAAGGTCGAACGGTGGAGAAAAACTTCGGCACTATCAATTTTGACAAAGCCATATCCCTTGCGCTCATTATACCAGATGACTTCGCCATTTTTGGCTTCATTTTCTGTCACGTTAAACCTCTCAACCACGGCTGAACAGTTTGTTTTCAAATGATTAAAACAACGGAACAGCTTGGTAAGGGTTAACAAATACCGCCAAGGGAAAAACCATTTACGATATTCAAGATTGCGTGATTTATTGTCGGCCAGTCAGGGGGTTAGCGTCAAAACACCGCTTAGAAAACGCTATTTAAGATTGTTTTGTTTTCAGCGATGGTTTCGGCAATTGCATGACGCCATTCGTCAAGTGATCCTGCGGCGTCGGCGTTTTTTGGAAATATGAGGCCGCGGGTGCTGTTGATCAGCCCGCCTTCCCAGCCATGCTTGCCGCGTTTAAGCCCGCTTGTGGCTTTTTTCGCGCCAGCGCCTTGTGCGCCAAATCCGGGAATAAGAAATGGGGCATCGACAAGTGCTGTGCGAAGCGCTTCGGCCTCTTCGGGCCATGTCGCCCCAGCAACGATGCCAAGTGATGATATGCCCAATTTGCCCTTGCGCGCGGTGGCAAGTGGTGCCAGCAAGGCGGCGAGATGCTGGTAAAGCGGTTGCCCATCAACCATTTGATCTTGAAGATCGCCAGCGCCCGGATTGCTTGTCCGGTTCAAGATGAAAAGGCCGCTTCCGGTTGCGTCGGCACGATCAAGAAAAGGCGCAAGCGTGTCGATACCAAGCCATGGATTCACCGTCAACGCATCACTTGGAAATGGCGCGTCATGCCCAATCCAGCCAGCGGCATAGGCGGTTGACGTGCTGCCGATATCGCCGCGTTTGGCATCCATGATGACAAGTAGGCCAGCATCAATGGCGGCGCGGCCAAGATTTTGCAAAATCTGCATGCCAGCAGGGCCTTGCTGTTCGAAAAACGCAGCTTGCGGCTTGATTGCGGCAACATTGCCAATGGCCTGTTCAAGGCATGCCATGGAAAAATCATCAATGGCACGAATGGCGGCATCACTGGCGGCACCGTCTTGCGCATCGCCGAAAATAGCCGGAATCATGCTGATATGCGGGTCGATTCCCATGCAAAGCGGGGTGGCTGTGCGGCGGTTTGCCTCGGTTAGACGGTCACCAAAATGGGTCATCAGATCACGCTCCGGTTTGGTTAGGGCTGGATAATGCTGTGGCTAGCGAAGGCCAAGCGCATCACGATATGTGTCCAAAAGCGCATCCTGCTCGCTTAGAAGATCGCGATCCATAGCCCGCAATCGCACAACCTGGCGCATGATTTTTGGTTCAAATCCGGTGGCTTTGGCTTCGGCATAGACATCCTTGATATCAGCCATCAGGGCGCGCTTTTCTTCTTCGAGGCGTTCGATACGCTCAATATATTGGCTTAGCTGCTCGGCGCCTGCGCCAGCTCCGGGAATAACGGTCATGCGATTATCCTAATCGTCGTGGTTATGGGTTTTTAAATATTGCGCTTTTTGTTCGGGCGTTGCCTCGGTTTGGTATTGCGCTTTCCAATCGGCATATTCCATGCCGTAAATAAGTTTGCGGGCTTCACTGTCGGTCATTTCAAGGCCTGATGTTTCCGCAGCTTGGCGATACCAGCGCGACATGCAATTCCGGCAAAATCCGGAAAGATTCATCATATCAATATTTTGAACATCGGTACGTTCTTGCAAATGGGCAACAAGGCGCCGGAATGCGGCGGCTTCAAGCTCGGTTGTTGTGGCTTTGTCCATAATGGTTCCGCTTGTCTGTTGTGGCGTTAAATTAATATCAAACCGGCCGTCACTCTAGCCCATTGCCACTAGCTGGCGCAACCTAATTGCCCATAAAGAAAGCGCTATTTCTGCCACTGATGGGCGATTACTGCCGGATTGGTTGATCTTGCCGGAAATCAGGTAATCGATGATTCCGTTAAAAATTTTGGTATGGCTAAAAATTTTGGTTTTCTTTATATTTTTATCAAATCAAAGTCAGTATACGGCCAAAGCCGAGACAGGATTGTAACATGCCCCGCAAGGCCATTGCCGAAAGCGCTGCAAAATTTGACCGGATCAGGCGGGCGCATCAATCCGAGGTCGCCGAAGATTATGTCGAAATGATTGCCGATCTCATTGCCGAAACTGGCGAGGCCAGAACGGTTGATCTTGCGGCGCGCTTTGGCGTGACCAGCCCAACGGTCAATGCGATCATCCAGCGGTTACAGCGTGAAGACCTTGTTGAAACCCGCCCTTACCGGTCAATCTTTTTAACCGAAGCAGGACAAGCGCTTGCTAAAGAAGCGCGTGACCGGCATCGCATTGTTCGCGATTTTCTGGTGGCGATTGGTGTTCCTGAAACGATTGCCGAGGAAGATGCCGAGGGAATCGAACATCATGTCAGTGCCGAAACCTTGGCGGTGTTTGCCAAAATCACCAACCAAGACTAGTTGTCAAGATTGGCCGTCTAGATTGGCGTGCCCGCTATTCAATGCCTTTATGAATATAAAGATTGCGGCTTTTATTGCGGCTGATCACAATTTTGCTTTGGCTTGGACTGCCTTGCCATTTGATTGGCGGCATGATTGGCGGCGTTGATGATCCGGACAAAACCAATAATGGCGATCCGGCGCGATGTTGCCAGCTGTGGTTGGCCTCGAAATGATTGCTCGGCACGCCATCACGATCATGAATCATGATGGTCACGTCCTGACCATGGAAATGCCAACTTAACAGCGCGGCGGTGGCGCGGCGATCAGCGATGATGCGGCTTGACTGATGCGCGGCAAGATGCGGCTCGATATCTTGTGCCAATGCCTGCCAGCCGCGTAACCGGCGAAGCGGATCGGATGTTGGTGTTAAGGGGCCAAGGCTGCCTGCCATTGTGGCCAGCAACAGGCCGGTGGTCAGGGTAAAATTCAGACCAACCGCAGCAATCCCAAGCCATTTGCGCGGCAAGCGCAAAAGCGTTTTTTGAGCGCCATCACTGCCAAGCCAGCCACCAAGCCAAACCGATAGTGCCGGATAGGCGGCCATCGCCCAATTGGCATTGGCCTCGCTTAGATAGGCTTGCAGGCTGATCAAGCCAATCACCGGCACCGCCATCCAGACAAGCCAACCAGCATGTTTTTCATGGCGTGAGGCGAACATAATGCCAAGCATCAGGAAAAACACCAACGGGCCGGCGACCCCAGCCTGACCAATCAAAAAGATCAGGATTTGCCCGATGTCATGCGTTTGCTTGGCAAGATTGGCATTATCGCCAAGATGCCGCATGGTCGAAAAATCATGCATCAAATTCCAGATAAGATTGGGGCTTACCGTGATCAGACAGGCGGCGATGACCAGCAAAAGATGCCGCCCTTGGATGATTGGATTTGGATGGTGGCGACCCGACGCCCAGATCAGCATGAAACCGAAAAGGCCGTAAAGGGCGGCATATTTGGCAAGCATGCCAACCCCAAGCGCGATTCCGGCATAAATCATCGCGCGCGCTGGCGGAATTTTTCCGCAAACCGATCCAGCAAGCGCCAGCAAGGCCAAAGCCATTGCCAGCAAAAGCGGCGTATCGGTTGAGATCAGAAAACTGCCAAGCCCGACTGCGGGAAGGCTGATCCAGATCAGCGCGGTCAGGCGGCCAGCGCGTGGCCCATAAAGCCATGATGCGGTTTGCCATAGCACCAATGCGGTTGCAAATTGCAACCAACAGGCCGGAAGCCGAACCGCCATGGCGCTATGGCCAAATGCCCAATGCGCCGCGCCAATGATCCAGGCAATCAGTGGTGGTTTGGTGAAATAGCCAAAATCAGGGCTTTGACTCCACAGCCAATATTGGGCTTCATCAACCCCCAGCTCAAGCGGGCTGATTGCCACCGCTGCGGTACGAAGCAACGTCAGCCCAAGCAGAACCAGCAGAACAAGGCGGTTCGAATCAAAGGCGATAGGCGGCTCTATCTTGGTCTGTTGGCGATTGGCCTTCATGCAGTTTCCTTGATTTGCGGTGGCAGCGCTGCTAATTTCAGCGCGACTATAGAGAAAAAAGGTCTATCATGTCATCTACCCAAAGTAAGTTTCCGTCTGCAAGCCGTGAAGATTGGCATGCGCTGGTCAGTGCCGCCCTGAAAGGTGGCGACCCGCAAAGCCTTGACCGGCTTGATGAGGACGGGCTTGCAATCAAGGCTTTATATGACATTGCCTCTTATGCGGCGGCCTCACCCGATGCTTGTGCCATTACCCGCCTGCCGGTGAACCCGGCAAGCCATATTGCGCATGGATGGGATATCTGCCAACCGGTCATGGCCAACGGGTCAGCAAAGGAAGTTAACCGGCTGATTCTTGATGAATTGCAGGATGGGGTTGGTACGATCTGGCTTCAAGGCCTGCAAACCGCCGATTTGGCGGGTCAGTTACCAGCAATGATGCAGGATGTTGTTTTCGCGGCAGCAGGCATTCATCTCGATGCTGGCAATGATGTCATGGCGCAGATTGCGGCCTTTGCCGGTTTTGCCAAAAAGGCCGATACCAATCTGGCGGCATCGCGCTTTCATGCCAATATCGATCCGTTTGCCCCAGCAGCTGATGCTGATCTGCTGGCAAGCGCGCTTGCCTATTTCATGTCGGCAGATGCTGGTGATGTGCCGCCCGATATGTTTCGCGCCCAAGGATGGCAATGGCATAATCAGGGCATGACCGCGGTTCAGGAGCTTGCCTATATTCTGGCGTCACTGACCGAGATTTTGCGCCAAGGGATGGCCAGAAATATTGATCCGGCACATTTGGCAAAGCATATGTCGGCATCGCTTGCGCTGCCGGCGGATTTATTTGAGGGCATCCCGAAATGTCGTGCTTTGCGGCGTGGCTGGGGCGCGATTGTCAGCGCGCTTGGTCTTGATCCTGACGCGCATCGTCTATGCATTCATGGGGCAGTATCAATCCGCATGTTTTCAACAGTCGATAGCGAGGTCAATATGCTTCGCACGACAACAGCACTTCTTGGCGGGGCGATTGGTGGGGCTGACCAATTATCGGCGCATGCGCATAATTGTTTGACGGGTGATGATTTTCTGGGTCGCCGTTTGGCGCGCATGCAACAGCATCTTCTGATTGATGAAAGCGGGCTATCGCGCAGCCTTGATCCGGCAGGTGGGGCAGGTTTCATCGAGGATCGCACCGACCAGCTTGGCCTTGCGGCATGGTCGGCCTTTCAGCAAATTGAGGCAGATGGCGGCGCGATCGCGGCGCATCAGACAGGCCAATTTACCGCCATGGCGCGCCGCGCTGCAAGCCAGCGTTACGCAAGGCTTGCTGCGGGTGATCTAACGCTTGTCGGGGTGAATTTACAGCCCGATAGCCGTGCCTTTGACGCGGTTCTGCCCTATTGGCAGATGATCAGGCGTCCGGCAGCGGCGGTTGAGATGGTGCGCCTCGCCGCGGCGCAAAACCCCCCGCGTATTCTGATTTTGCAGCAGCAGGCCGATCCGGTGCCGCAGCTTGGCAAATTGCGTGGGCTTTTTGCAATTGGTGGCATGCAGCCGGTGCATATGCGGCTTGATGGCACAAATGCTGATGCTGTTGATCTGGCGCGGCCTGATCTGGTAATCTTGCTCGATGGTGATTTTGACTCGCTTGATGGGGCAATGCAAACGGCGCTTTCGGTTCTGCTGGATGCTGGCAAGGTAATAACTGGTGACGCATTGCTTGGTGATGCAGCACCAGTTGAAAGGCTGGCCAGCCTTGTCGGGCTATCGCTTGACTCGTTTCACAAAGGAGATGCGTAATGCCGCATTTTCCCGATTTTACCCAGATTGATTTACCGCCATCGCACGAGATGCGCGTGCAATTGGGTGCCTTGCCCGCAACGCCGGAAAATGCCGAACAGATTGCGATTCCCGCCCTTGCCGTAGGCCATGCCGACCAGCAGGGATTTGCCGCCAATAGCCAGCCCGGATTTGCACCTTTTTTGCGCGGCCCTTATCCAAGCATGTATGCCACGCGCCCTTGGACAATCCGGCAATATGCCGGTTTTTCGACCGCGCAGGAATCCAATCATTTTTACCGCCGTAATTTGGCAGCTGGGCAAATGGGATTATCGGTGGCGTTCGATTTGCCAACGCATCGCGGTTATGATTCGGACAATCCGCTTGTGGCGGATGATGTTGGTCTTGCCGGTGTTGCAATTGATTCAATTACCGATATGGCCGAATTATTTGACGCGATTCCGCTCGATCGGATGAGCGTGTCGATGACGATGAACGGGGCGGTGCTGCCGGTACTGGCCTTATTTATTGTTGCGGCTGAGGAACAGGGCGTTCGCCCCGATCAATTGGCCGGTACAATCCAGAATGACGTGTTAAAAGAATTTATGGTGCGCAACACCTATATTTATCCGCCGGTGCCATCAATGCGGATCGTGTCGGATATTTTTGCCTATTGTGCTGCCGAAATGCCCAAATTTAATTTCATCTCGGTTTCGGGCTATCACATGCAAGAGGCCGGTGCTTCGGCTGATCTTGAACTTGCCTATACGCTTGCTGATGGGCTTGCCTATATTCGGGCGGGTGTCGCTGCGGGGCTTGATGTTGATGATTTTGCCCCGCGCCTATCGTTCTTTTTCGGCGCAAGCATGAATTTTTTCATGGAAGTGGCGAAATTACGGGCGGCGCGTTTGTTATGGTCCGAATTGATGCAGCAGCATTTTGCCCCGAAAAATCCAAAATCACTGATGCTTCGTACCCATTGCCAGACATCTGGCTGGTCGCTTGCGGCGCAGGATGTGTTCAATAATGTGCCGCGCACCTGTATCGAGGCGGCCGCGGCGGTTGCTGGCCATACGCAATCTTTGCACACAAATTCGCTTGATGAGGCTTTGGGACTGCCAACCGATTATGCCGCTCGCATCGCCCGCAATACCCAGCTTCACCTTCAGCATGAAGGGAATATGGCGCATGTTATTGATCCTTTTGGCGGCAGCTATCTTGTTGAAGATTTGACCCAACAGCTTGTCGATAAAGCGCGCCAGCATATTGCCGAGGCCGAATCGCTTGGCGGGATGGCCGCGGCGATCGAGGCGGGCGTGCCAAAGCTGCGAATTGAAGAGGTGGCAACGGCAACGCAAGCGCGGATTGATTCGGGTAGCCAGACAATTGTCGGGGTGAATAAATATCAGCCGCAAGATAGCGGTGAGTTAGAACAGGTCGAGGTTAGGCGAATTGATAATTCGGAAGTGCGAAGCCAGCAAATCGCACGGCTGAAAACGCTTCGCAAAACGCGCAATCAGGCGGCGGTTGATGCAGCGTTACACGCCTTGCAACAGGCGGCTGCGGGCACTGAAAATCTGCTGCCTTTTGCCATTGAAGCGGCGCGCCAGCGTGCCACAATTGGCGAAATGTCCGATGCGATGGCGCGTGAATTTGGCCGTCACCGCGCCACCATTCAAGGGGTGCGAGGTGTCTGGAAACAGCATATGCAAGCCAGCGCCGATATGGATGTGCTGAAAGACCGTGTCGATGAATTTAGCAAGGCGCTTGGCCGTGCGCCGCGTATTCTTGTTGCCAAGCTTGGCCAGGATGGACATGACCGTGGGCAAAAAGTCATTGCCTCGGCCTTTGCCGATCTTGGATTTGATGTTGTTACCGGCCCCTTATTCCAGACGCCTGACGAGGTTTATGATCTTGCCATCAGCCATGATGTTGACGCGGTTGGTATTTCCACGCTTGCTGCGGCGCATTTAAGTCAGGTACCCCAGCTTCGCAAAAAGCTGGATGCAGGGGCTGGTGGTCATATCGAACTTGTCGTTGGCGGGGTAATTCCACCAGGTGATATTCCGATTCTTGAGCGTGATGGTGCCGCCGCGGTATTTCTTCCCGGCACAAAATCAACCGATGCGGCAATGCGACTTCTTGACCTTCTGGCGCGGCGGCGGAATATAAGTTAATCCTCTATTCGAAAAAGCCAATGACGGTTAGAGTGGCGATGTCTGATGATGGCCTGTTTTGAAATCCGTACCGTAATTAATCATATTGCGATGAATCATGTTGCAATGAATCATGTTGAAAGTGGGTCTGATCATGTCGACCAATAATGCCAGTACCGAAGCCGAAGCGATTGCTGATGAATTTGGCTTTTTTGACGATTGGGAAGACCGCTATCAAATGTTGATTGATCAGGGTCGGAAATTGGCGCCTTTGCCCGAAAAATATCGGCATGATGATTTTCGGCTTCGCGGTTGCCAATCGGTTGTCTATTTTGCGGCCGAACGTGATGACGCGGATAAAATAACCTTTATGGCGCAATCAGATGCGGCCATTGTTCAGGGGCTTGTTGCATTGCTTTTGCGCGTCTATTCGGGCCGAACTGCCAAAGAGATTCGTGAGACTGAGCCTGAATTTCTAACCAAGATCGGTCTTGACTCGCATTTATCGGCAACGCGGAAAAACGGTCTTGCCAGCATGCTAAATGCGATTAAATCAGCGGCGGCTGAATAATCACACCGGCAAAAAGCGGGCGCGTCTATTCCGGGCTGCGTTCGGCGCGTGGTGTCCGCCCATAGCATTCGCGGTAACATTTCGAAAAATGCGATGCAGAGACAAATCCGCAAGCCAAAGCTACCGATAGAATTGACATTGATGTCTGGCGCAACAGATGGCGCGCACGAGCAAGCCGCAAATTCAGATAATAGCGGGTTGGGGTGGTGTCCAGATATTTGCGGAACAATCTCTCTAGCTGGCGCGTCGACAGGTTGGTCATGCGGGCAATGTCGGTTTGCGCCAATGGTTCTTCCAGATTGTCTTCCATGGTTTTGACAACTGCCAGCAATTTCGGGTGACTAACCCCAAGGCGGGCGCGAAGCTCCATGCGCTGCCGATCGGTTGGTTCGCGGATACGGTCATGGATAAACTGGTCAGAAACTTCGGCTGCCAAGGCTGATCCATGCGTTTGCGTAATTAGATTTAGCATCATATCAAGCGATGCGGTACCGCCTGAGCAGGTGACGCGATTGCCGTCAATTTCAAACAGATCATTGGTAATATCAAGATGCGGAAATTCTTCGGCAAGCCCATCGATATTTTCCCAATGGATTGTGCAACGCCGCCCATCAAGAAGACCGGCAGCGGCCATCACATAGGTGCCGGTACAAATCGCACCAATGATCGCGCCATTGCGATCAAGGCGGCGGATCAGATTCAAAATTGATTTATTGGTGTTTTCGCGCACCCTGACACCCGAGCAAACAAAAACCATGCGGCAGTTTTGCAATTCTTCAGTTTCGGTAGCGGTTTGTACGGTCATGCCGTTGCTGGCGGTGCTGGCATTGCCATCGGTGCTGGCCACCACCCAATCAAACAATGTCTGATTCGATTGGCGATTGGCGGCGCGAAGTGGCTCGATTGCCGATGCAAAGGCAATCATTGAAAATTCGTTTAAAAGAAGAAACCCAATTTTTTGCGGCTCCGCATTATTATCGGTGCGCAGCAGGGATTTAATCGTGTTTTCACCCATACAGTATCTTTTCCGCAATGGGCGTCTTATCAGCCCATCACCTTAGTTAAAATGTAGCGCCCGCCAGCCGAATGGATGCCAGCAAATTGTCTACTTTCTCATTACGCTGCAAACTGTCGGAATTGAAACAAAATATTTCTTTTTTGAAGTTTTTTTGACGAACGCGCATCGTGGTTTGGCCAATTTCACACAATTTTGCAAGGTGGGTTTGGCAATCAAATCTATTCCTGCGACCAAAACTTTGCTATGCAGCGATCATTATGAGCCAATATCCTGTTCCCATTCCCGACATGATCACCAGCGCCGCAAATGACGAGGTGAAACGGCTTCGTGCGCTTCACGAACGTAAATTTCGCAAACAGACAGGTTGGTTTCTGGCTGAAGGTGCCCGCATTTGCCATGAGGCGGTTGCGCTTGGTTGGGCAATGCACCGGTTGGCATTTGTCGCTGGCCGTGAAGATGACCGGCAGGTCAGAACTTTGCTATCCGGTCTTGTCGAGACAAAGGGCCGCGCCTTGCCAATGACCGAATCGCTGTTGCAGCGGATCAGCCGCAAAGATAATCCGCAAATGGTGCTTGGTGCCTTTGGCCAGCGCTGGGATGACCTGGATCAAGTTGGCGGAACGCCAGATGAATGCTGGGTTGCGCTTGATCGGGTTCGTGATCCGGGCAATCTTGGCACGGTTATGCGCACGGCTGATGCGGTTGGTGCCAAAGGGCTGATTCTGGTTGGTGATTGCACGGACCCCTATTCGGTTGAGGCGGTGCGCGCGTCAATGGGGGCGGTTTTCAATGTGCGGATCATTGCCTGTAGTGAGGCTGAATTTTTAAAATTCACTGCTGGCTGGTCGGGCCATGTTATCGGCACGGCACTTCCGGCAGCGGTTGATTATCGCACGGCTGATTATGCCGGATCATTGATCATGTTGATGGGGAATGAACAGGCTGGCCTAACCCCCGATTTGATGAAGGCTTGCACGCAATTGATCAAGATTCCGATGCTGGGACGGTCTGACTCGCTCAATCTTGCGGTGGCTACCGGTGTTGCGCTTTATGAGGCGCTTGCCAAACGTGGTCGCAGTAACTAGCGGCCAAAACCCATTTACACACTAGGCCATTACATAAGCTAGGCGGCGATATCCGAACACCAGCGGGCAAAATTGGCCTGTGCCACATAGCGTGATAAATCGGTCTTGCCAGATTTCAGTGGCGCTTCTTGGATCGCCAATTCGCCTGATTCAAGACAGCCACCTTGATTGTCAAAAAGATCGGCAAGCGCATAATGCGCCGCAAGTGACGAGGCGCGAATGGCATAGATGGTCAAAACCATAAATAGCGCCTCTTCGGATAAAAGCTGGCGGCATTTTTGCAGCAAGGGAGTCAAATCATCCTCGATGCGCCAAAATTCGCCTTTTGGCCCACGCCCATATTTTGGCGGGTCAAGAATAATACCATCATAGCTTTTCTGGCGGCGCAATTCGCGATCGACAAAGCCGGTTGCATCATCGGTAATAAACCGGATTGGTGACGATTGCATGCCGCATAGATCACGGTTTTCAAAGGCCTGCGCCACGGCTTTTTTACTGGCATCAAGATGCGTGACCTCGGCACCTGCGGCGGCGGCGTGAAGGCTGGCAAGACCGGAATAGGCAAATAGATTCAAAATGCGTGGCGGGCGTTTATGCGTTTGGATAAATGCCTTAATTGCCGCGGCGCACCAATCCCAATGTGCCGCCTGTTCGGGAAAAAATCCCAAATGACGAAAGGGCGTCGGCCGCGCCAAAAAGCGCAATGACTGATAACCAAGCTGCCAGCTTGGCGGCAATCCGCGTGACAGCTGCCAGCCGCCACCTTCACCATCATCCTGTTCATTCTTGCCGGGGACAAAAACGCCATCAGCAACCCAATCATCTTCGCCAAGTCGCGGCTGCCACATGGCCTGTGGTTCGGGGCGAATGAAACGATGCTGGCCAAACCGCTCGAATTTCCGCAAATTGCCGCTATCCAGCAATTCGTAATCCTGCCAGTTTGGGCTTGTAATTAACGATAATTGACGCTGTTTCATGCGGGCGATATTGCCGATAGACGATCAAGATTGCAACCGATCAATCAGCGTGGGCTTGGTGCCGTTCTTGTCATATTTATGATGATCATCACCAATATTTGCGGCATTAGAGAAAAATTTTAAATAATTGAGACGAGTTAGTAAAATTTGTCGTGTTTCTAAAAAAATGAAATGAATCACGCAAAATATTTTGGAAAAGCTTTTATTTTTCAGAAAAATAACTATTCTCAGCGCGGTAAACGCCCCTCAAAGTCTGGCTGCCGCTTATGAGGCTGTCATGGAGATAAAAGTAGAAACTGCCATGGATCAGATAGATAAACAGATTCTTGCTCAATTACAGGTCAATGCCGCCCAGCCGGTTGCCGATATCGCGCGCAAAGTCGGGCTGTCGGTAACGCCGTGCTGGCGCCGGATTCAACGGATGGAAGAGACCGGTTTGATTCGCAAACGCGTTGCCTTGCTTGACCCACAGAAAATTGGTGTTGGCATGTCGGTATTTGTTGCCGTCCGGACGGATCAGCATAATGCCGAATGGTTGCAGGATTTTGCCAGTATGGTTGCTGATATGCCGGAAGTTGTCGAATTTTACCGGATGAGTGGCGAGGTCGATTATTTGCTTCGGGTTGTGGTTCCGGATATGGCGACCTATGACACTTTTTATCGCAAGCTTATTGCCAATGTGCAGCTAACCGATGTCAGCTCTTCATTTGCGATGGAAGAAATCAAATATACAACGGCGCTGCCGCTTCCCGAGATTAATTAGGCTTGTCGGTGCTGGCTGCTTTGTCCTTGGCGTATCGCTTGATCATGTCATTGTAGGATTCGATTAGGGTCGCAATGACTGAATCGCGGCTGAACAGCTTTTCATAGGTTTCCTGCCCGCCCTTAACGAGCTTGGCGCGAAGGGGCTTGTCGTTCAGCGCGCGGACAAGGGCTATTACCAGCCCGTCACAATCATCAATTTCGACAAGCAAGCCATCTCGTTCATCATGAACATAATGTTTGGCCCCCGCGGCCTTGGTGGCGACAAGCGGGACATTGGCAAACCATGATTCGGCAATGACAATCCCGAAAGGTTCATAACGCGATGGCAAAACACACACATCGGCAATGCCTAAAAGTCCCAGCCGGTCAGTACACCATCCGGCAAAAATGACCCGATGTTCCAGATTTAGAGCCTTTGCTTGCGCTTTATATGTGTCGATCTCGGGCCCGTCTCCGGCAAGTAGGAAGACCACTTCATCATCCATTTTTGCCGCCGCGTCGATCAAGAGATCAACCCCTTTTTTCCAATGCATTCGCGACAGCAATAAAACAACTTTTGACGCTTCGGAAATGCCATAGTCCGCTTTTTTAATCTCGCCCATTGGTTCCAATGTGCCAAAGACATGCCCAACATAGGCCTTGTCTGGCTGGTTGGTGGCAGCGGCGATATGCGCGACAATATCCTTGGTGACGCCCATGTAAAAATCGCAGGATTGGTAATATTTCAAATCATAATAGCCGCCAAACCAGCCAAGCACCGGCATTTGGGTTTGTTTTGGCGTAAAGCTGGCAGCGCGATTCATCCAAGAATGTACCAGATCGGGCTTTTCGCGCTTTATGATGGCGTTGATTTTGGCCTTTTGAACCCATTTCAACATCGGGAGAAAGCTCAGAAAATGATGCTCAAGATTGCAATCATCCACCAATTTCAAAAAGGCTGGATGCGGGCGGCAAATCACAATCTGTTCAATGCCAGCGGCGGCAAGTGCGCGGATCGTGTCAACGGCACAGGATTCGGCGCCGCCCTGTTTTGCCCCAGCAATGATGTGAAGAATTTTCATGGATTGCGCCACTCTTTGCTGTTGGCCTGACGGTGGTTACTTTTCGCCTGACGGTGAACCGGCCGCCCGTCACTGGCGCTGGTACCGAACCTGTCCACTGGCAGATTCTTGGCCGCCAGCCGATTAAACCAGATCGCGAAAATGATCGAGATGTGTTCGATACCATTCAATTGTTTCAGGCAGGAAATCGTCAAGATCGCGCGTTGGCTTCCAATCGAAATCGCGAAGCATATCCAGACTATCAGCAGGATAGATCGTGTCATTGATCAGACGGTCTTTTTCAAATGAGATGTAATCTTCGAGCTTTAGATAGCTGCCAATTTTCTCGGCGACCTCGAGGTTGGAAAATGACTGGTCATGGCCAATATGATAAATCTGGCTTTTGGTGGCATGTTCCGCCAAAAGATAGATCGCCATCGCCGCATCCTTGACCCATAGATAGCGCCGGCGCGCCGACCCATCGCCATGCAGGGTGAATTTCCGGTCAAGCAGGCCAAGAACCGAAAAGCGGGGAATGATGTTATTGATGAACTGACCCGGGCCAGCAATATTGTTTGATCGCAGCGTCGTAATCGTTAATTCGGGGTGCATCTTTTGATAGGCGCTGACAATCATGTCGGCGGCGGCTTTGGATGCGCTATAGGGATTGGCCGGATCAAGCAGGCGAACATCGACAATCTCATCGGTTGACCCGTAAACTTCGTCCGTGCTCATGACGATTAGTTTTTTCACACCTTTTTTGACGCAGGCGGCAAGCAGGCTGTGAATGCCAACAACATTGGAAATGGTTGTCGAAACAGGGTTTTTGAAGGACACATCAACATGCGATTGGGCGGCAAGATGAATCACCACATCATCAGGCAATAAGGCTTTTTCCATCAATTGCGGGTCGCTGATATCCATGTAGAAATGTTGCGCGCCCTCGTTCAGAAATGCGCTGTCGATCGTTTTCCGGTTGGTAATCTTATCGACAATCGCAACTTTTTTACCTTTGGACTGTAAAAGATTAACAACGTGAGCGCCGATAAAGCCGCAGCCACCTGTCACAACATATCGCATTTTTTCTTACCCAAACCCTGTGATTTTCGAATGGACAGACCATAAACATGTCTTGCTGATTTTGCCATTGAATATTTTGGCTGATCTTTGGTTAGCCATGGCGGATTGCATGATGTTGCAGATCATCCCGCCATCGCCCAAAACCGATTTACAGCTGAATATAAACCGATTTGATTTCGCTGTAGGCATCAAGTGTATAGGCGCTATTTTCACGACCAAAACCGGAATGTTTCGCCCCACCAAATGGCAGACCCGGTGGTAACAGATTATAGCTGTTCACCCAGACATTGCCGGATTCAAGCGCATCGGCAACACGGTGCGCCCGCGCCAGATCCTGTGTCATGACACCAGCACCAAGACCAAAATTGGTGCTGTTGGCACGGCGGATGGCTTCATCTTCATCATCAAAGATCAGAACCGACATGACCGGTCCAAAAATTTCTTCGCGGACAACCCGCATATCATCATGGCAATTGGTCAAAATGGTCGGCTGCATGAAATAGCCATTTTCAAAGCCTTGTGGCTGCAGCGCGTTGCCGCCTGTCGCGATTGTTGCGCCTTCATCCACGCCAATTTTGACGTAATCAAGAACCTTGGCCAGATGCCGGCTAGAGATCAGCGCACCCATCTGGATATCGCTTGCCATCGGGTCGCCAACCCGCATGGCCTCGGTGCGGGCGGTCATGGCGGCAATGAAATCATCGGCGATGCTGCGTTGGACAAACACCCTTGTGGCGTTCGAGCAAACCTCGCCACCCGTGTAGAAATTCGCATCAAGCGCGGTCTGAACGGCAAGGTCAAAATCGCAATCTTCAAACACCAGCAAAGGCGATTTTCCGCCAAGCTCTAGCGTGATTTTTTTGAGTGATTGCGCGGATTGCGCCATGATCAACCGTCCTGTTTCAACACCGCCGGTTAATGATATTTTGGCAATGCCGGGATGTGCGCACAAGGCCGCGCCAATGTCGCGATCCCCATGAATGATCTGGAACAAGCCGTCAGGAAGGCCGGCAGCTTGCAGCAATTCGGCAACCTTGTGCGCGACAAAGGGGGTTTCTTCGGATGGTTTTAGAATGAAGGCATTGCCTGCGGCTAATGCTGGTGCTGATTTCCAGCAGGCAATCTGCATTGGATAATTCCATGCGCCAATGCCAGCGCAAACCCCAAGCGGCACCCTCACGCTATAGCCAATGGCCTTGTCCCATTTGTTGAAATCACCATTTTGCGCGGTGATGCAGGCGGCAAAATAGTCAAACGCATCGGTTCCTGATGGCACATCGCCGCTGACAGCTTCGCTAAAGACCTTGCCAACATCACGCACTTCAAGATGCGCTAATTCGTCATTTGCCTCGCGCATCAGATTGGCAGCTTTATGCAGAATTTTGGCGCGGTCAAATGCATCGGTTTTGGCCCATGAAATCTGGGCTTGGCTGGCAATCGCAACTGCTTCATCCAGCATTGCATCGCTTGCCGGTTCGATATGGGCAATCACTTCGCCGGTTGCCGGATACCGCTTTTCAATAATTGGCAGATTGCTTTTTAGTGGCTTGCCGCCAATGAATGACTGACAGATTTGCATGCGCGATTCCTCCGCCTTCTTGGTCGGCCAATTTACCGATCGACACAAGGGATGACTTTGTTTCTTTCGATGCCTAACATAGTCCAAAGAATTTAAAAAAGCATTTGATCTTGCCGGTGAATCAGTCAGGCTTGATCAGATGTCAGGTTTTGATGCCGTTTGGTGGCGGCGATTGGGGGTAATCATGTCTGAAATCATTGTTGATATTGATGACGCACGCCGTGATCTTGCGGCAATTTTTCGCTGGACGGCACGCGAGTCGATGCATGAAGGCATTGCCAATCATTTTTCCTATGCCATATCAGAGGATGGGCAGCAATTTTTAATGAATCATTACGGCGTGCATTCATCCAAAATGCGGGCAAGTGACCTGCTGCTTCTCGATGCACGCAAAACGCCGTCTGATTATGGGCAAAAGGTTGATCCAACCGCATGGTGGATTCATGGTGCAATGCATCGCAATAATCCGCAGGCGCGCTGTATCGTGCATTTGCATTCGCATTATGCCACTGCGCTTAG
>Ga0102948_1000058_pt1 | contig 37031 bp, 36 predicted proteins | sample SalPonA_A_H2O_MG_FD_78211 | JGI IMG/M metagenome (GOLD analysis project Ga0102948, IMG submission 78211) | Water microbial communities from South San Francisco under conditions of wetland restoration - Salt Pond MetaG R2A_A_H2O_MG | ecosystem: Environmental > Aquatic > Non-marine Saline and... | reverse complement strand
GAGGTGGTGGTGGTGGGGAGAGGGGGGGGGGGGGGGGGGGGGCTGCCGTCGGTAGTGGGGTGGGGGGTGGGGCAAAGCGCGCGGCCAGATGCGCGTCCGACCACAATGCGTTTCACTAACATGTTAACTCAATCCCGTTTAATAGGGAAAGATTACGATTTCTGACCTCAGGCTGCGGCCTTGGCATGATGCCAGAAAAATCTCACTCTGAGTATATTGTGAGCCACCGTGTTAGTCGTTTGGTTACGCGTCGGATCGGTGAACTCTAGAAATGAGAGAGTGGAACGGGCAAGCCGTGCGTCCAATGCACAACCCCGACCCATATAAGCGGGCGTCAAGTGGCGGTCCTTGAAGGGTGATCCGGTGAATACCGTAGCGGTAATACCTATGGAACGAATAGCCGGACGTGACGCAAGGTTAGTGCGACTGACAATCGAAAAGCCTTGCGTAGATCGAACGACGCGAAGCGTGAAATAGCGTGGCTAACAAGTCTATTAGATCTGGCGAATGGTAGTGACAACGGGTGAACGCTCTAACTAACATGTTAGGGCGTTTTAGTGTAGGTCTCGCCAACATGTTAGGCCTACATCGAAACGTCAAAACCTATCCGTAAAGGAGAACAATTATGTTCACTCAAAAAGAAATTACTACTCGCATCGATTCAATTTCACGCCGCTCTAAAACACTTCGCAACGATGTCCACGAAGTGCTATGTCACATCGCGGGCCACGTGTTAGAACACGGTGATTTCACAGCGATTCCGAAATTGCTCGACGCCACCACTGGCATGAATCAGAAATTGATCGCGGACTGGTGTAACCGCTTCGCCTATGTAAATGTCCGCACCAAAAACGGCTCATTCATTGCTCACATTGACAAGTCAGCACGTGAAGCCGAAGAAGAAAGCGCTGAGGTTGTCGTGGCCCGCCTACTCGCATCGACACCGTGGTTCGAACTCAAAGCTGAGAATCAAGCCGACACGCCGATCGACATCGCGAAGCTGATGTTCAACCTCGCCAAGAAAATCGAGAAGGCGCGCAACGATGGCCGCGAAATCGTCTACAACACGGCGGACGTGATCAACGCTGAGAACGCACTGCATGAACAGATCGGCTCAATCGCCACAACTCTGACTGACTTGTCAGCAGAACAGATCGAGAACCGCACTCACTAATCCCACTAACTTGTCAGCAGAACGCGTGTACGGCACTCATCAATCTCGCTAACTTGTTAGCAGAACGGGTGTACGGCACGCTAACTTGTTAGCAGCACGTGGGTGCGGCACTCATTAATCCCGCTAACTTGTTAGCCGCACGTGGATACGACTCGCTAACTTGTTAGCAGAACGCATTTATCCCACTAACTTGTTAGCAGAACGCGTGTACGACTCGCTAACTTGTTAGCAGAACGCGTGTACGGCACGCTAAAACCCCGAAATCACGGCACATTCGTAAGAATAAATGGCACGGCAAATTTTTTTGCCATTTGTTTTGGGGTTTTTCGCCATTTAATAAGCCATTTTATGTATATGTTTTTATTAATATATTTAACTAAAGTGGCATAAATATAAGTGGATTTCATTTTACAGACCTCGCGTGAGAACTCCCTCCGTGAAACATTTGCGTGAAACATTTTCTCGCTAACTTGTCAGTGAAATAAAAATCACACGAAAATCTCAATTGTTGTGCCTACTTTCGAATTGCCATTTATTTCTGCCACTTTACGGGTTTTTCCCTTATAAATCATACACTTTTAAATGGCAGAACCCGTTTTGCCGCTACGGCAAATCAATGACTTACGTCACATTTTAAATGGCAAAAACTCCATTTACCTTTCTCTAACTTGTTAGCAGAACGGATTTGCTCCTGTTCCAGCCTGTTCCAGCCTGTTTGTGCCGAACTGCGAGCGTGCCGCTAACTTGTTAGTGAAACAGATTTATTCTGCTAACTTGTCAGCAGAACGTGTATGCCCCCATACACACCTCGAACACCTATCATCAACCCGCAACCATCAACCGTGGAGTACTTCCCATGCCGATACCACAAATCACTCAGCAACCCAAACGCCAACGACCTATCCCAGTCGTGCCGACACGTACCACCACCCCAACGAACCCGAACCACAACCGCGACCTCTATTACACATCCACCACCAATGGATTCTATGCGCGACCTGTCGGTCAATTGGGTACGTGCGGCTGGCACCCCATACCGTGGCAGTGTGGATTTGGCGCAACCCCCGAGTTAGCCTTCCTCAACTTCTATGACAATAACCCGTGCTGGTAGTGCGGGGAGTGCTGGTAGTGCGGTGTATTGTGTGCCGAACTGCTCCACCCCATTGTGACTTGTTATCTAATCAATAACATGTTACCCTTCACACCTCAGCAACAAACAGACACACAGGACATACGTCCAACGTGTTAAAACAACTCGCAAGGAGACTATTATGGATACCAACCATACCCCTGCACCTGACATGCAGAACCCGCTCACTGCGGCGGACCTTCTCAATAACAACGTAGATGAACTCAATGCCGCGCTCACTGGCGGCTGGATGCGGGTCAAGGTGACCGTACGCAAATGGGACGACTCGTTGTGGGATGACATCCTATCCGATGAACTCAAACGCGCCCATGGCGTAGTGGGCGACCGTATCGGTGGCTTCCGCAAAAACCTGCTGGGCGACTATGCGTTCGAGTACCGTGCCATGAACTCGGCACTGGCGGCGGTGCGTACTACGGCCTATCGCCTCACTCAACAGCTCGCCCGTGACTACTATGTCGCACCCCTTGCTGATATGCCGAACGTCATTAAAGATCTGACAGCGGCTAAAAAAGAGGCTGACGCGTGCATCCAAGAGTTCGGTAACACGTACAACCAGCGCGTAGGTGAAGCTCAGCAACAGCTTGGATCTATGGCCTCTTCGCTTGAGTACCCGTCATGTGCTGACGTGTTAGCCAAAATTGGGGTTGATATTGCCTTCGAGCCTTTGCCTGACATCCGCACATTCAAAGGTATGGCACTGCCCGCTGGCGTAGCCGCATCGTTTGCCGCACAAGTGGGTAACCAGCAACGGGACCTTGTGACTAACATGGTAAGCTCACTCTATGACGACCTTGTGGAGACCACAGCGGACATCGCCAATGCGCTTGGACGCAAATCCGAGGGCGAGAAAGGTGTTAAGCTCACCACATCCAAGATCGACAAGATCAAACGCCTCGCCCGCCAGTTGGAGTCAGCGAAAGGCATCGTGCATACGGACTTTTCTGACCTGACTGATGCCGTTAACATGTTAGCGGACACTGACTTCGATGCAGCGAAAAACTCCATTGGCTTGGCTGGCGACACAGCACAGGTGGCTCAGCGTATTGCCGATACGCTCAAGGGTATGGCTCCGGCTAACATGTCAGCACCAACAACACCCACAGCACAGCCAACACCTATCATCGCGCCCGAACAGCCAACCGAAACCGCTGACAACTCAACACCAACAGCACAGCCAACACAACCCGAACCTGTGCAGGAACCTGTACCACAACCCCCTGAGCAACCCGCCACTGATCCGAACGATCCGTTTGCAGATCTCGATGCGTTGTTCTTCTAAACCAAACCAACCGAAAAGGTGAATATCATGTTGCAATCAAAACTTACCGCTAACAACTTCGCTCTGATGAACCGCATGTTGCAGTCAGGCGATAACTACATGTTCATGGGTGCGCCCGGCATCGGCAAATCGCAGATGATGATCGAGTTCACTGAGGCTAACAACTTAGGCTATGTCGAGCTTGTGCTGTCTCAGATCGAAGCCGTGGATGTCCGTGGCATCATGGTCCCACAACGTAAGGCTGACAACTCAGCTCCAGACACGGTATCTACACGTACGCCACTGGCGGCAATGGTTGATGCTGAGATCGCCAAGGGGCGCCGTGGCGGTGTCATATTCTTTGATGAGTACTATCAGGCGGAGCTTGGCAACCGCAAAGCAGTCTCGCAGTTCCTAACATCCCGCAAAATCGGTGACTGGTCACTGCCGGACGGCTGGGTCATCTGGGGTGCATCCAACCCCAAAGCGTGGCGTGCAGGTACGATCCCTCCAATGGGGCATGAGGTCACTCGCTGGATCGACATCGAGGTTTCTCCTGACGTGTCAGGCTGGCTTGCATGGGCAGCGAAGAACAACGTACATCACCTGTACCGTGCATTTGTTGAACGCTTCCCGCATGAGGTGTTCGTGACTACGCCCCCCGAGGACCGCACCACTAAGCACTGTAACCCACGTGCGTTGATGTATGCCCACAACTTCCATACGCTCAACTCCAACGGCAACGATCTAGCGTGCAGTACTGACCAAGATCCTATCGAGTTCGAGACGATCAAGGGTGCTATCGGTGTCGGTGCGGCAACCGCCCTGTTCGGGTTCCTACGCAATCAGGATGTCATGCCGTCTCCCGCTGACATGTTAGAGAATCCAACGAGCTGTAAGATCCCGCCGATCGAGCGTATCGACGCAAGGTATGCGTGTATGATGCAAGCCGTCGCCCACGCTAACAGTCAAAACATCGAGCCGCTGTTCCAGTTCGTGCAACGTCTGGGCACAGAGATGACACTGGCATCACTCAAACGCTTCACTGAGGTCGAGCCTCTGGCACTCAACGCGCCAAGCATCGCACACTTTATCGCGGCTAACCCTGAAGCAACTATGTCTCTGGCTACTCACTGAGTAGCCTTCACCTATCATCACGGAGCGCAACGCTATGAAACTCACACCCACCAAACAACCCTCTGACGTTATCGCTAACATGTTAGGACGTGTAATGGCTATGCAACCGTTTTTCGGTTCGTACTTTTACACTAACATGTCAATCATACAGACAGACGAGGTGGATACGGCGGCCACTGACGGCATCACTATATACTTCAACCCACGTTTTGCTGAGACGTTAACCCTAGACGAACTGGTGTTCGTGTTCTGCCACGAGGTACTACACGGCATCTTTCAGCACGGGTCACGCGGTAAATACTGGGCCGATCTGAAAGTCGGTCCCAACAACAAACCGTATTCGCATCGGGTGCATAACATTGCCGCTGACTACATTATCAACGCCATACTCAAACTCTCACACATCGGCACCATGCCCAAAGAGGGTCTGATCGACTCGCGGTTCAACGGTGACGAGGCTGTCGAGGATGTGTACTGCCGCATCTACGACGAGCAAGAACAGCCCGAGCAACCCAACAACGGCGGTGACGGTGAGGGTGACCAGTCCGGCTCGGGGTCTGGTGCCAACGGTCCTGACGATGACAAGTCAGGCCAACCCAGTAACTCCGGCCAGTCGTCATCATCCAGCACAGGCAAACACGGTGGCTTTGACGAGCACTTAGTCCCTGATGGCGAGCCGAAATCCGAGGATGAGGTGCGTATCTCTGTCAATCAAGCGATGGAGGTCGCTAAGCAGATGGGCAACCTTCCCGGCACACTGGCGAAAGCTCTGGCTAACTTGTTCGAGGCAAAGGTCAACTGGAAAGAGGCTCTGGCGTCGGCCTTCCAGCCAGACGAGGGTCGCGAGTCAGTCACGTGGGCTAAGCCACACCGCCGCCGCCTCGCTATGTGGGACATCTATTTCCCATCGGCTATGGGGTTCCGTACGGGTCCAGTCGCCATCATTATGGACATCTCTGGATCTATATCACCCAACGAGCAGTCGCAATACCTTGGCGAGTTACAGTATCTTATGCAGACATGTAAGCCTGACTGGGTCAAAGTGTTGTGGGTCAACGACAGGGTCCAGCATGTTGATGAGCCTGACGATGTCGATCAGATCGCTGAGCTATCGTACTCAAGCTCAGGTGGTACTGACATGGGGGCCGGACTCGCATACATCGAGAATAATTTCGACGAACAGCCTGAGACTATCGTAGTACTGACGGACGGTTATACACCGTGGGGTGTTCAGCCTGAGAAGTCACATGTAATCTGGGGCATCACAGAGCCGGACATCACTGCGCCTTATGGACAAACAATATACGTGGAGATAAACAATGACGCATGACAAGTTAGTGGAGCTACTGCAAAAGCAGGGGTTCACGCCTAAAACCGACAAAGGTGACGGGGTATTACAATGCTTTGTCACTAACAAGTTAGGGGAAGACATGGAGCTAGTTGCGCTAGTCAGCGCCAAAGATTCATCGCTTCTCATATATAAACCCGAGCAAGTCGTACCCGTGAAAATAAAATTCGGGCGCAACTACAAAGGTGCATTAGAGTTCATTACGGACTACACTGGTGCGCTCACACTCGACAACTCGCAAGGAGTAAATAATCATGTCAGCAACTCGATTCAGTGACCAAGAATCATACCAGATCCGTAGACAAGCGAACTGTTTCCTTGACCGACTCTATCGTCTGGTGCCGCAACCCCCGTGCCTACGTGAGTCTGACAAGATGGAGCGATTGTATGCGTTCTACCCGCCTGACCTGTTAGACCTAGCACGTAAGGTCAACACCTATCATCAGCAGCACCCTGAGATGCACGTAGTCAGCACGCCTTACTCCGCGAATATCGGCGGTACGTTTGAGATACCGTTGAAGTATTCGCAACAGCACAGTTACACAGGTGGACGCCATTTCAGCGAGATCCCCGAGGACGAAATGTTACGCGTCAGTGCTGAGTGGCGTATCGACTTAGCGGACATGCGTAGCAAATCTTTCTTCACAGCCGGAAGTACTGCCACCATTGGCGACGACCATCCGTTTTACCAAGAACTACAGGATTGGCTTACCGCCTACGTCAAGATGCGGCATGTGCGAGACAACGCCTATGCTACGTTCGAGCAGATGTCATGGTTCTGCAAGACCCCCGGACAGTGGAACACCGTGTTTCCGTCTTACCTTGTCTTGTTAGAGGGAGAGGCGCAACAGGTTGCTAAGAACCAAAAGCGCCGTAGTCCTTGGCCTAAATCACTGGACGAAACTAAGTTGCGCCCCAAGTTGGAGCCTCTGGCTAAGGTGTTCGCAAAATGTGCGCTACTGCAACCGTGGCATAGTTTTAGCAATGCAGGTGGCACTGACGTTTACCGCCTGAGACCGCTGTGATGCAGTACATACAGGGCGGTATTGCGCTAGTGGTTTTGGTTGCGATCTTTTTGCTGGTATCAGAGATGGATTATCAAGACCAACTAGCGCAACATGAGCACCACTGCAAAATGATTGCAGATGGGCTGTGGCCCCCTCAACCACACATCTACTGCGATAAACCCTAAGGAGACCCCGCGTGATGCAGATGGAACTGATATACCTAGATGAAGATCAAGCCGAACTGGCTGATGCCCTTAACGCCTTCGTCAGAGGAGTACACGAGGAAAACGAGCGTTGGTGGCAGGACGTCAACACAGGCGAGCCTATCGAGCGGAACGTGGGTGAACTGCTTATGCTGGTCGTGTCTGAAGTAGCCGAAGCTATGGAGGCAGACCGCAAGGGACTTCAGGATGACAAGTTACCGTGGCGTGACGGGCTAACCGTTGAGTTAGCGGACGCTGTCATCCGCATCTTTGACATGGCGGGTGGGTTGGACCTAGACCTCGGCGGGGCTTTCGTCGAGAAGTTAATATATAACCGCAACCGCATTGACCACACTCCAGAGCATCGCCGCAATGGAGGCAAACGTTACTAATCCGCAAAGGAGAAACACAATGGAAGATAGTGCCATCAACTTAGCAATAGCAAAACTAGAGTATCCCGACTACAAGATCGAATCTTGGATAGGGCGTACAGCGGTATTTCCTGTCAGGCATCCCAACATAAGGGGCATGGATTATATGGAGTGGTTTTGGATTGGCCCCATCATTGAACGTGAGAAGATTGGTTTAGCACTGGTGCATGGCGACGTTTACAGGGCGTATTCAAACGAAGTATTTGCGATTGATAAATCACCTACAAAAGCTGCTGCACTGTGCTACCTGAAAATGAAAGAGAATAAAAGAGACCATGCAAGCCGAGATCACTAAGAAGTTAGTGCGATACATCATACACGCGTGTGACCCTCAGGATTTCACAGGGGCAGTGGTTCTTGTATCACGTAAGTTCCCCCACTTAAGTCCAGATTTAATCTGGGAAGTCGTCACTGCGGTGTATGACGCACAGGGTTGGCGTAAGGCCACTTACTATAGCAAACCCGCAAGGAAGCTAAGTTTGGCCGCTCAACAATTACGATACGAAAGGATGCAGACCGAATGGGAATGGAAAATGGACAGGCTCGCAGAATTAAGCGAAGACAAGCCGAACTAGAGGTTATATTCCAAGCCAACAAAGACGAGCTATTGGAGCAGTTGAACGATCTCAGCAACAGTATTATCGAGTTAGCTAAATCATGGGGCGTGGGCGAGCACACTATGAGGCGTTGGGCTGAGAGGTTAGGCGTAGACACGGTAGAGCGACAGAACACTCGCAACAGGTATTTGTCTAAGCTACGGGGCGCGACAAAGAAACAGGCTACCCCCAAGAAAGCTAAACCCCGAGATGAAGACATCCCTCAGGCTCACAAGTTAATAGGAATCTGGTGATGCCCAAGAGACGCAAGACCTACAATAAAATGAAACACCTCGCTATGACAGCCGACCACCTACTGAAGAACAAGGTGCTGTGTTACACCAACACACTCAAAGGGTGCTACATGATTGACCTAAAGCAGTCGCGTATCGTCCCACCTGAATCCAAAGAAGGCACACGCGTTATGGCGGCACTGATGCGACCTCATACGTGGAGTTGCTACATCGCAGTGTTCGGACGCCATGACCATGAGGAGTATATGAAAGGCGAACAGCTTTTTACCTCTTCACGGTACTACCAAGAGGATCTAGCCCCTGTGTTTGAGGAACATCATGGGCGGCTGATTCGCGACTTTAACCCTAATCATATGTGTGGCGTTGGCTGGATAGCCGACCCTTCAGGTCAAGAAATTAGTGAGAAAGTAGCTGGGCACATATTTGAACAGCTTGACGCTTGGAACTAGGAGATCCGCAATGGACGTTTACGTAATAGATTTCGAGACACATTACAGCAAAGACTACAGTCTCGGTAAGATGACAACCCAAGAGTATATCGCTGACAGCCGATTCGAGATCATCGGTGTTGGTATAAAGAAGAACAACGAACCCACCCAATGGCATAGCTTCCCGCTCCAAGCCTACTACAGATCCTACCTAGAGCCGTTACACGGACAGGTCGTGGTAGCCCACAATGCCGCGTTTGATGTGCAGATACTAGAGCGTGAGTTCGGTATCGTCCCTAAGGTGATTGTCGATACGCTGTCTATGTCGAAGCCTATGCACGGCCTGACGGTGGGCGGCTCGCTGAAGGCACTGGCTGAGAAATATAAGATCGGTGTTAAGGGCACTGAAGTCGTTGATGCACTCGGTAAACGTCTCGCTGACTTCTCAGAGGAACAGTTAGCCGCCTATGGACAGTACTGTATTAATGACGTGGAGCTGACTGCCAAGTTGTACCCGATGCTACGCAAACATACCACTGACATGGAGATGCGAGTCATCGACTGCACAGTACGTATGGCGACGCATCCGACGTTGATGCTGGACACGGAGCTTCTGACGCAAGCCTTGGCTGAAGAACAGGCTAACAAGTTAGCGTTAATCGGAGCCGCTGAGCTGTCAGATCCGTCGGAGCTGATGTCTAACAACAAGTTTGCTGAGCTGCTGCGGTCCAAGGGTGTTGAGCCTCCGATGAAGACCAGCCCCACTACAGGCAAAGAGACCTATGCGTTTGCCAAGTCAGACAAAGGATTCATGGCGCTTAAGTCAGACCCCCGGGTAGCTTCGCTTGTCGAAGCACGTCTCGCTAACAAGTCAACGCTAAACGAGACCCGCATGGAGAAGCTGATCCGGCTGTCTAAGCTCGGTCCACTGTCGGTCCCGCTGGGCTACTGTGGCGCAGTGACTACGTGGCGGTGGTCAGGACAGGACGGGTTGAACCTTCAGAACCTACCAAGCCGTGGCGACAATACGATCCGCCGTGCGATCAAAGCACCTGAGGGTTACAAGTTAGTGGTAGCCGACTCCTCCAACATCGAGCTACGTACCAACCACACGCTCGCTGGGCAGATGGATGTGATTGAGATGATCGAGCGCGGTGAAGACTTATACAAGGACTTCGCATCGCAGTTGTACGGTGTAGAGATTGCCGAGGTTACGAAAGACCAACGGTTTGTGGGTAAGGTCGCTCACCTATCATTGGGGTACGGCTGTGGCTGGAGGAAGTTCAAAGAGATGCTCCGCATATCCGGCACAGATGTAACAGACGAAGAAGCTGAGAACATCGTGAACCTGTGGCGCAACACGTACTCTCAAGTCGTGAAGGGTTGGCGTGACGCTGACAAGTTAATCAAAGCCATGCTAGACGGCAGTACTTGTGAGATGGGTGACGGTCTGGTGCGGTCACGAAAGAACATGCTAATGACAGCGCCTAAGCACTATATCTACTACCCCAAGCTCGAACGTTGTGAAGATGGATTCCAGTACCAGTCACGCAAGGGTCGAGGTACTGAGACGGTGAAGCTCTACGGCGGTAAGGTGGTGGAGAACCTGTGTCAGCACCTGAGCCGCAACATTCTCGCTGAGCAGTTAGTGACAATCGCCAAGAAGTATCACGTTGCCATGATGGTACACGACGAGTTCGTCTGTGTTGTGCCGGAAGACGAGGCCGAAACTGCACTGGAGTGGATTTTAAAAGTGATGTCTACCAGTCCAAGCTGGTGGCCTGAGATCCCTCTGGCGGCTGAAGGCGACATCGCTGATCGCTACGGTGATGCTAAATAAGTAGTCAGTGACTACACATAATGATTACATGTTTTCAAATTGAAAACTAGTTGAGCGTGTGATACGCTAGGGGGAACATATGGACGCGAATTTAAGACGCCTGTATCGGGCATTAGACGAGTGCGACAGGATAGAGGTTACGCTGGACATGAACACTGATAATTGGTCGCAAGCGGCGCGAGACGCCATGCTAGGCGGCATCATTGAGCGTCGAGGTAACTTGTTAGCCCAACTCCGTAAGGTCGTGTTGGCGATGGACGTAGAGGTGTAACCATGAACATGGATTTATTGAGTGATGCGGAACGTGAAATGCTTAAAGGCGTATTGGAAGCAACAGATAAAGTCATTGAAGATTCGATGGACGATATGGTCAATCGACCTGAGCATTACACTCAGGGTGCAATCGAGTGCATTGATGCGATGGTTGCGGCGCGAGGTCCGGAAGCTGTGGCGATCTACTGTGAATTGGCGGCGTTCAAATACATCTGGCGCTGTGGATTGAAAGACACGCCCCGCATGGAGCTAGGCAAAGCCGAGTGGTACATCCGTAAGGCTAAGGAGTTAAGAGGTGAGTAAGGTATTACCGACAAGTTTTTCGTCACTCTCTAAATTCGAGACCTGCCCACGCCAGTACTACTACCAGAAGATCACGCAAGAAGTGCAAGACCCTCCGGGTGAGGCGGCACTGTGGGGCAGTCGAGTGCATGAGGCACTTGAAGAGTACCTGCGGGACGGCAAAGAACTGCCAAATACTGTCAAAATGTATCAAAAATACGCTGACCAGTTGAAAGACCGATTCCCTGACGGTGAGTTGTTAGTGGAAAAGGAGCTGGCAGTAGACGCGAATTTCCAACCCTGTGCTTGGGGCGACCCTAACGCATGGTTTCGAGGCATTATAGACGTGGCGATCCTGCATGACGGTGCGCTCTATATGTTCGACTGGAAGACAGGTAGGAAGAAGTCAGACTTCGATCAGCTTACGTTGTTTGCGGCAATGGCAACATCCTACTACCCAGAGGCTCAGCAGATACATGCTGCGTACATCTGGCTCAAAGAAAAGGCTGTAACTCGCAAATCGTTTACACGTGACGAGGCCCGTAAGGCTTGGGCCGACTTGTCACCCAGAGTAAAGCGTCTTGAGGAAGCCCTTGAATACGATAACTGGCCAGCTCGTCCGAGCGGATTATGTAAACGGTGGTGCGCAGTGGGGAGACTCCGCTGTGAACACTGTGGGAGTTAAACATGCACGAATCATTAGAACAAAAAGTAGCTACGACTGTCCGTAACCTGTCAGACAGAGAGTTTATTAACTACATCATGTGTGATCGAAGACATGACTTCTTTGCGGTCGAAGGTGCGTTACGCCTAGAGGCTGTATTGGACGCTGTAGAACAAGGTAAACCTCATGGCACAAACTCCTGAGGGTCGTGTCAAAGACGCCGTGAAGAAGCTCCTGAAGCGTCACGGCATCTACTTCTTTATGCCCATGCAGAACGGCATGGGCGTTGTCGGTATCCCTGACATCATAGCGTGCTGGGATGGGAAGTTTTTAGCCATCGAAACCAAAGCGCCGGGGAAAATAAAGAACGTGTCTGCTAACCAGCAAAACCAGATCAACCTTATCCGTCAAGCAAACGGCATTGCTGTAGTAGTGGATAACGTTGAGCAAGTTGAGCTGCTACTAACTTGTAAGGAGAACGCAGATGTCTGAAGTTAAAGTGTCTTACGGGCACCGCAATATGTTTGAAAGTCCGCTACTGTGTCCTACATGTGGCGAGGCGAACCTACACCACATCGCTGTGGAGACATGTTTCCGTCAGCATGAAGATAGCCCCGTAGGTATATTAGTCCGCACCGAAGCGCAGGGCAAAGTCGTTGTGGACTCTGACGCTAACATGGTGAAGAAAAACCCTAGCCCCCGCCGTGATGGTCTACGCATTACGTTTTTCTGTGAACACTGCCATGCTGGCGAGTTTGATTCGCCCAGTATGATTAGTGAGTACTATTCTTTAGTAATCATTCAACATAAAGGCACAACCTATATGTGCTGGGAGACCTGAGATGGCTGAACGAGACTACGCAAAAGAATATCGTGAGTACCATGCCTCACCTGAGCAAAAAAAGAAGCGTGCCCTGAGAAACGCGGCACGCCGAAAGCTTGAGGCTCAAGGTAAAGTTTCCAAAGGAGACAATAAAGAAGTAGACCATAAAAAACCGTTACGCAAAGGCGGTGGTAATGGTGACTCTAACTTGTCAGTGAAATCAGCTAAGGACAACCGAGGCTGGCGCAAAAATAAAAAAGGATATGACTGATGCCGACACGCACAATTTCATTAGAGCCGGAAGCGGCTGAGGTCAGCACAATTTCGGCACGACTCGAATACTTGATGCACGACACCACGCTCTCGACTGAGGCAATGGTCGCCATGCTGGCTAACTTGTCAGCTAAACGCTGCTACAACGCCACAACTGAGACAGGCTACGACATGGTTCGACTGTTTGACGATGTGTTTATGGCGGTGCTTGAAGCCTGTGATAACGGGGATATAGATTCCCGATGCGGCTGTGTGATGTGTCGAAATATTCGTGCCACACGGCAACCCAATGGAGATTCGGATGCGCTTGATTCCTGAGAAGAACGCCATCTTGTTTAAGATGCGTAACCCGGAACGCGTACTAACAGCCATACCAACAGCTAAAGAATTCCAACATGGCGGCTACAACGTAATCGTTCCGTACAACATAGAAGAGGCTAAGTTGTTATCCAATCTTGGAGTCAACACGCCTTCACCTATTCACCACCAATATTCTTGGCCCGGAAAGTTCGCACCCTTCACAGCTCAACGTGAAACAGCGGCGATGCTCAGTATGCACAGCAGAGCATTTGTGCTGAATGAGGTCGGTACAGGCAAGTCGATGTCGATACTGTGGGCTTACGACTACCTGCGAACTATCGGTAAGGCTGACAAGTTATTGGTACTGGCACCCTTATCTACCTTAGAGCGTACGTGGGCCGACGAGGTGTTCACGCACATGCCTCACCTATCATTCTCGGTGGTGTACGGCACACGCAAGCAACGCCTGAAGGCACTGGCTGTGGACGCGGACATTTACATCATCAATCACGATGGCGCTAAGGTACTGCAAGATGAGCTAGTGGCTCACCCGCGCATAACCCACGTGGCTATTGATGAGGTCTCTCACTGCGCGCGCAACCAGAAAACAGACAAGTGGAAAGCCCTCAACGCTGTCATTAACAAGTCAGTAGTACCTAGAGCTTGCTGGGGCATGACGGGCACACCAACGCCTAACGCACCAACTGATGCGTGGGCACAGTCGAAACTGATTACTCCAGCACAGGCACCGCGAAGCTTTATGAAGTTCCGTGAGATGACCATGCGGCAGTACGGACCCTTCAACTGGGTGCCGAAATCCGATGCGATGGACACGGTCAAAGAGATTATGTCTCCCGCTGTGCGGTTCACACGTGATGAGTGTATGGATCTCCCTGACTGCATGTATGAGTCGCGAGTTGTTCAACTCACCAAGGATCAGGAAAAGGCTTACAAGTCTATGGCATCTAGGCTCGTGGCGGAGGCCGATGCAGGTCAAATCCTAGCGGTCAACGAAGCTGTGAAGATGGCGAAGCTTATCCAAATAGCGTGCGGAGTCGCGTATGACACAGACGGAAAAGAAGTACTCCTTAATCCGAAACACAGATTGGAGGAACTTATCAGCGTTATCGAACAGACCAACCATAAGGTTATCGTCTACGTGCCGTTCGTTAGTACCATCAACATGGTTAGTGAATACGTTGCGTCGAAAGGTTATAGCTGCGAGGTTATCCACGGCGGCGTTTCCAAAGGACGGCGCGACAGGATTTTCGGAGCTTTTCAGAAAGATGATGACCCACGTATTTTGGTAGCGCAACCCGCTGCCATGTCACACGGACTTACATTAGTGAAAGCTAATACCATTGTCTGGTACGGTCCAGTGACATCCAACGAAACCTACGAACAAGCCAACGGGCGTATCACTCGCCCCGGTCAGAAGAATAAGCAGTTTATAGTCCACCTCGAAGGCACCCCTGTAGAGACTCGGATTTATAAAAAGCTTAAGGCAAAGCAGTCTCTCCAAGGGACTTTGCTGGATCTCGTAAAAAATGAGCGATTATTCGCTTGACACCTACCCTTAACTAGTTATACTTTTCGTAACTTGTTTCATACGGAGTCGCAACGATGGATATCGAAAAACTTGTTAGCAAGTACGTCCAACTACGGGACAAAAAATCAGAGCTTGAAGCGAAACACCGCGAAGAGCTTGCTCCAATTAAGAAGTACATGCAAGACATCGAAGTAATGATGCTTAAGCAGATGGGTGAACTCAACACTACGTCTCTTAAGACTACCGCAGGTACGGCTTACCAAACCAAACGGACATCAGCCACTGTAGCTGACCGTGAACTGTTCCGAAGCTATTGCCTAGAGAACGATGCGTGGGAACTTGCCGATATTAGAGCAGGGAAATCCGCCATTGCGGCAATGGTTGAAGAAACTGGTGATTTGCCGCCGGGAATTAACTGGCGCGAAGAACTGGGCGTAAATTTTAAACGATAGGAGTTATCCAATGGGACACATTATTCCTTTTAACGAAGCAACAAAACAAGACCTAGCTGCACTGCAAGAGGCTTTTGCCCCAGATACTTCCTTAGTTGTATCGGGTGGTTTCCCCGCCCTTTCCATCAAAGGCGGTAAATTCGCTATCTCACGTAACGGTGAACGCGAAGTACTGAAGAAAGACGGACTTGTGCTGTCGGCTATCGAGGTCTGCATCGTTGCATACAACCCGAACGTATCTAAGGTTTACTACGACCACAAATACGAAGAGGGTTCTGCTGACAAGCCAACCTGTTTCTCTAACGATGGACAGCGCCCATCAGCAAATGCCGAGGCACCGCAGTCTAAGAACTGTGCGACTTGCCCACACAGCCAGTGGGGTTCACGCATCACGGATAGTGGTAAGAAGGCTAAGGCATGTTCGGACAGCCGCCGTATCGCTGTAGCGGCACCTGACCAGTTGAATGAGCCGATGTTGCTCCGCATACCGCCAACGTCTATGAAGCCGCTAGGTGAGTACCAGAAGATGCTGGCTAACCGTAAGCTGGGCCTTCAGGCTGTCGTGACGCAGATCTCGTTTGACGAGAACTCTAGCTCACCGCTGTTGGTGTTCAAGCCTGTCGGTCTGTGTGACGCTAACATGTTACAGGAAATCCTGAACATGCGTGACGATGATACTATTAAAGAAATCACAGGCGTAATCGAGAATACGTTTGTTGATTCATCTGACGATGGCGTTGATCTGGCAGACCTCCCAACAGTATCATCCGCACCTGCTCCAATAGCGGAAGACGAGCCTGCACCTGCTCCGAAGAAAAAAGCCGCGAAGAAAGAACCTGCTCCCGTAGTCGAAGACGATAGCGATGATGACGATGACATCTTTGCCGGAATCGACGAAGTACTCGGCAGTTAAGATCCCCCCTAATCGGTTGGTTTAGCCAACGCCAGAACCGTAACTGGCTTTTTTTCTTATAGGAGTATCGCTATGAACCTAGCAGCCTTCACTCGTGCAGGGTTGAAGCAGAAAGAGATTGGTACTATTGTAGGTGTTTCCCACACCACTGTCGGTCTCTGGATGCGTGGACAACGTGCGCCGCATTTTCTGCACGAACACAAAGTCCAGACTATTCTTGACGCTGTAGATAGCGCCGTAACGGCTGGTGATCTACCACTGCCTCCCACCATACGGGGCGAAGATAGAATGGAATACATAAAAGAAATCATAGACAAGCACAGCTAATTGGCAGTCGGGGGGACAATGCAATTAGAACAATTTTTGAGGCTGGTACTGCCTAGTACTGGCCTTTTCTCTATCCGATGGATGCAAGGGAAAGAAGCTAAAGGCATCACATATCTCCACTCCCTCGAAGAAGTCGCATCCGAATCCCTTAAAATAGATAGCAAAGGTTACACGGTCTATTACAGCACCTGTAGCTTTAAGCGAGCATCTGGTAAGGCTGACGCTGACAACGTAGCCCAAAAGAAATGTTTCTATTTGGATGTTGATGTAGACCCGAAGGGTGTAAAAGGATTTCAGACCCGTAAAGAAGCGCAAACCGCGCTGGTCACTTTCGTAAAAGAACTCGATCTGCCGATCCCATTGGTGGTTAGTTCGGGCGAAGGTTTTCATGTTTACTTCATACTAGAAGAACCTATCTCCGCAGCCGAATGGCTCCCTATCGCTGAAGCACTTAAAAACGCTACCCGCAAACGTGGCTTCAATGTAGACGTAAAGATAACCCGCGACGTAGCACGTGTGTTACGTGCCGTAGGGACGCATCACCGCAAGACCGAGACGCCGTTGATCGTTAAGGCGCTCAAGACCCAGTACGAAATTACGACCCCAGAGGTTATGGCTGAGAAGTTAGGGGCGGTTGTTGCCGTTCCCACAGTCGATCCTTTGGCGGCATTAGGGGAGCTTTCCCCTGACTTGTTAGCAGCATTTGCCCCAAGTACTGATCTGGTTGAAGTAGTTGAATACCCAGACTCAGACGCTGAGGCAGTTGCTGAGGCGTGTGCGTTTATTAAGGCGTTCCGTGATACGGGCTTTAGGGGTGGCAACCAGTACAACGAATGGTTCCAAGCGATGGGTGTGGTGCAGTACTGCGTAGAGGGTCAGGCTAAGTGCCACGAGTACTCAATGGCTGACGAGAATTACGATCCCAAATACTGCCAAGAGAAGATCGACAGTTGGGAAGGTTCTGGCGCGGCAACTTGTGAGTCTATCGCTGACTTCGGTTACTGTGAGGGTTGTCAGTACCGTGGACAGTACACAAGTCCTGTACGACTCGGAGAGAAGGCGGCTGAGCTTATCAAGTTAGTGGAAGTCGCAGCGACTCCACCGACTGGCCCTTTCTGGCCTAAAGATTTCGGATGGGACGATGCTGAGCGTAGCATGTACTACGACTCTTGGACGAAGGAAGATGGTGAGTGGGTACGTGATCGTATTCATTTCTGCCGCACCAAGTTCCACGTTGAGACCCGCCTATGGACATCCGATAACACATGGGCGTTCCTAATCCACCGTTTGAAATACGTTAAGCAAGGTAAGGAGATCTGGGACACCTTCACGATGCCCACGTCCTACGTTGCTCGACCTACAGATGTTGCTTCAGCCTGTGCCGCAAAGGAGGTTTATGTGACGACTAAGCATGGTACTAACTTGTTATCAGAACTCTTCAAAGCCTACGGCGATGCTCTGCGTGATATGCAACGCGAGCAGAAAACCTACGCCACAATGGGGTGGAGCAGTTCGGACGATGAACTTGACCGTAATGACCCGCTGTATCCGATGCACGCTGATGGGTTCATTATTGGTGACACACTGGTCACGGAGTCCGGCACTGAGACTATCTTGTTAAGCGAAACTATCGACCATGATTGGCGCAAAGGTTTCGGCACAGCTGGCACAGCTAAGGGGTGGGCGCGTGGTGTCCATGATCTGTATGTGAAGCCCAACGCTATACCGTACCAGTTCGTGGTGCTCACGGAATTTGCCGCTCCACTGGCGAGCCTCTTCTGTAATGGCGAGTTCCGAGGTATCGCTTTGATCCTGTCGGGTATCTCTGGCTGGGCGAAAACAACAAGCTGTAAGATGGCGCTATCTGTTTGGGGTAATCCGAACCTACTGACATTGAACGGCAACCCTAAGGCGGGTGTTACGTCGCTCTCCTTTATGAATAGCTTGTCAGCCCTACGCCACATTAGCCCATTATTGGACGAGGTGACTAAACAGCATCCAACTGTGTTGGGCGAACTTGTTTACTCCATTGCTATGGGTATGGGTCGTAAGCGTCTTGGGCGTGATGGCAAACCCCTGCAACCACCTTCCCCGTGGGCGAGCTTCACTAAGATCACATCCAACAACCCACTAATGCGCCGACTGGTCGAGGACGAGAACGACTCTGAGGGTGCGGGTGATGCGATGCAGAAGCGTATCTTTGAAGTGAACCTTGACCGTCTACCGTATGACAAAGATGAAATGGTGAACCGTGATGACCCAACTGTCGGAACTAAGATCCAGAAGTTCCTGACAAGCGAGTACGGCACCGCTGGCGTTGTGTGGATGCGTTGGGTACTCCAGAACAAAGACCTCGTGGTGGAGACGTTAGACCGCAATATGGAGATCTGTAAGGCTAAGTCAGCCGATCCATCGGCAGAGCGATTCCACGACTACTTTGAAGCGGCAGTGATGACTGCGGCTGAGTTAGTATCGAAATCAGGTTTGATGTTCCCAGACGTGGCGGGTGTACGCACCTTTATCCATCTCGTACGTGAGGATATGCGTTCCGTCCGCGATGATACGAAAGTGCCGATGCTCGACGCGTTCTCCCGTTACTTGGGACAGAATCAGGGTGGTCTGCTTATCACTGACAAGTTCCCACAAGGCAAAGGTCGCCCACATACTCAAGAGTTTCCTAAGAAGGAACTTCATGGGGAGTTGGTTGGGCGTATCGCACTTAAGGATCACTTTGCAGCACTTGCAGTAGGGCCGATGAAAGACTGGTGTAAGACCCGCTCTATTGAGTTCGCTCGTCTTTTGGAGGAGTTGGACAAGAACGGATATATCCAGCACGACCCTGACGCACTTAAGGCAAACGCCAATAAGCCCGAACCTATGAAGACAGCAGTGAGTCGGTTGGATCTAAGTCGAGGTACAGGTTTGATTAACTCTCGTACTCAGTGCTTGATGATGGACTTCAGCCGCATGGCAAACAAAGCCCACCTAAAAGAAGTTCACGACTCCCCAGCTCAAGAAGCTATTTAAAAATTAGCCGTCGGCGCAGAAATGCGCCGAAGCTTTCTCTTTCCATTCACTCTAACATGTCAGCAAAAAGGGAGAACCGCCCTATTCTCCAATGGAGTTATCTTGCGAACGTGTCCAAACCTTCGAGATTTTTATTTCGAGTCCCTAGCCCTGTTTCTGGGCGAATCGTATCCCTTTCAGTAGTTAAACGACCCCGTACTGCACGCTCTAGTGAACCACGAGTGATGCGGTATTTAGGATGTTTCTTGTTAAACTCACGAACTTCATCCATTACCTCTCCCCGCGCTGCCGTATCTTTGTCACGCCATGCCTCCACAAAAGCTTTCAGTATCCGACTCTTAGCGTCATTGACACCCTTCTCCACTTTCACAGATGCCGTTCTAGCTTCGTAGTACTCAGACTCTTTCATTGGTGAGAAACCTAACGCACGGAGCGCCACATCCCATTCATCAAACGCGTTTGGATCTGTGCCGCGAGTACCAGAACGTGTCTCGATACCCTCCTCAGAATATCTCCAAGCTTTCAGCACATCTTTAATTGCCTTCGGCATAGCCTTTTCAACCATACCTACGTAATCCCCACGCTCCATGGCGAGTTCCGCTTCGTACAGATTCGCTAACATGCCCATAGGAGCGCCACCCGCTGCCACTAACACGTTACCCAAACCTTCGATGCCGGACTCAGCGCCTGTACGTAGGAACGGCATAGGGCTAAACACGTCACCCAAACCAGTACGGCGAGTGAGGTCTGTGTCCAGAGCGTAGCCCAGTGGGCCTTTCATAACAGCACGTGCCGCGTCAGGTCCCATTTCTTCTGCCAGCCAGTTGCGGATCTCTGTGCGTACGTCCGGCTCGTCATCGTCACCAAACAAGTCGGCAATCCACATAAGCGTGTTAACACCCGGAATACCCAAGACCCCTGCTGTGGCGACCTGCACGGCGACCATATTGCGTAGTGTACGTTGAGCTACCTTGTCACCCTTATAGGCTTTCTGGGCGTTCATAATAAGGAGTTGAGCCATCGCGTGCTGGTACTTGCGGAACTGAAACACGAGGCGGCTAAGCGGCATTGCTTCACGCTTCATAAACCGTGGCGCGTTGACATCCGAGTAGTCGATCTGAGTATCTACGATCATCTTATCCGCAGACGCCATTGCTTTTGTATGCGATTCGCCGGATGCCTTAGCCATGCGGTACGTTGCTAGAGCAACTGCCACACGGTTCACGATCTCAACTTGGTGCGCGGGCCACATGCTGTAGCGAGTAACCGTAGATAACGCGCCTGTCTCGCCGCGAGCCATGACCCCAAGGTCACTGGTAATATTGATGTCGATGCGTCCGTGTTTAATCAGATCGCTTAGAAGTTCACGCTCTTCTTTCGACTTGATAAGGTATTCACCTTTAGCGTCTTTGGTGTTTACGTCGAGGTCAGCAAATACGCCACCTTCTTTGATGACACTGTTTGCCAGCTTCATACCTTCAACAGACGCTTTCCCTAACTTCTTAGCTGCATTTTTACCGGGGTAGCGAGCATCCATTACAGGTGCGCCAATGAACCACGGCTGCGAGGCGTTGACCGTCCAGTAAGATGGCGAGACAAGGTGATACATACCTGACACACGTGCCAGTGCGTTCTGGATTGGCGTCTCGGTGTATTTCATGTCGAGGTCACGGCGTTTGCGGATCTCGCGCACTACGCGACCTGTGTCGAAGGAGTTCCCACCTTCAGCAGATTCCTGTCCCATGTCGTACAACGTGTTCGCCAAATCTTTAGCGTGCTGCATACGTGAGAGATAGAACGCGTTGGATTCAACTGTAGAGGCGAATGACCTTAACATGTCAGTAGAAGCACCCGCTACGTTCTTACGCTCAAGCGTACGTTTGAGAGAGTGGTTCTCTGGGAGTCTCTGGATCTCCAACTCTGTGAGGATCTTACCGATTTCCTCTGACAACTTAGCGTCAGTCAGAACTTCTTGGAGGTGGTTGCGGATAACTTGGAACGCTCCAGCAGAGGCGTCATGGTTCATAGCATCCGTACGTACCGAGAGACGACTTGCCACACTAGCGTACTTTGACCCCCACTGGTCTATATCCTGCTCAATCGCAGCTTGGGTTTCTTCAGCACGTACGCGGTAGTGCTTAGTACTTGCCGTCATCTGGGCCAGCTTACGCTCCATCTCACGGCGCGGCGCACCTGTGGCGTCTTCGATCTTGTTCTCTAGGTCAATGTATTCCTGAGACTTGTAGACGGCAATGAAGTCACCGTGGCGTATCAGCGGGAAGTACTCTTTGCGCTCCGCCAGTTTTATGTTGCCATCGGCTTTACGCAGTACACGGTCTCGCTGACGTGTCAGCTCGTCTTTAGACTTCTGATCTTTCGCCTTAGCGATCTCCGCCGCATAGGCTTCTTTCGTCATCCGCACAAATGTGTTCATGCGCTGTGTCCAGTCTGCACGCAGTTTCGTACGCGCATCTTGGTAGACTCGCTGAGCCTCTGGGCTGAGTGCCGCCCACTCTTTAGCTAATGGAGACCCCTCTACATCTGGGGCTTTGTTGATGCGGGTAGCGCGGTACATTAGATCAGCAACCTTGTCAGCTTGCACTGTAGGTAACGCCTTGAACGCCATCGCCACTTTATGTCCGTTGTTCGCCAACTCTTGCTGCATCTGCTCCATCATAAGAGCGGTCTTGTAGAACTTGCCAAGCGACTTCAACTCGCCACCGTAGTTCTCATTTAGCGCATGGAGTGACTGTGCCCCAAGCTTGCCGTCTTTGATGTACTCGTAAAGCTTACCGCCAAAGGCGCTTTTAGCTACGTTACGGGCTTTATCGTATAGGGTTTCAGGCATACCACGGCGGCGATACATAGCTTCCACTATGTCAGACTTCAGATCTTTAGGTGCTTTACCGCCTGTCTTCTCACTGCCGTATGGGTTAATGCCTGTACTGCGATGCCAGTTTAGATCTGGAACATACACATTCCTACCTTCAACGCTGGCATGGCGTATTGCAGCTTTTAGGAACCCATTGATTGCTTTCGTTCCCATGTTAGTGCGAGCGTATTTTTCACCTTGGAAGTCAGTACCCGCTTCAAAGTCGTGGGTAGTCACAACCTTTGGATCGGTAGAGTTCATCCAACGATGGGCAACGCCATCGAGCACAGGTCCGTCAATCGCCACAGTCATCGCATCCGCCGCAGTGTCCATGTCTAGGTAACCTTGCAGAATAACCTCTTGGCCCATTGGAATAGCTTCGCGGTCTGCCATGTATAACTCGACAGGCATGACGTAGAAACTAAAGGCCGTGTCCCCATCAGATAGAACATTCGTGTCGTAGTTGATAGCGATGAATATTTGCCCCTGCGACTCGCCAATCTGCTGATCTATGTAGTAGAAACTAGCATCGCCTCTATTATTTGCGCCGATGTAGACCATTTGGTCAACGTCAAACCCAGCTATGCGCCCACCGCTGGTAAGAAATGGAGGCATTATGTAAGCTCTCGGCATTACATCGGCGGGGTTTTCTTGGCGGTAGGCGCGCAAAGTTTCTGCTACAGCCCTTGGTCCATCTGTGTTGATGCGTGTAAACCCACCCCTGCCGTCGGGCACGTCTACGTAGGTATTCATTCTCTCTAACTTGTCAGCGATAATATCCGCATTAGCGCTAAGCAACTTGTGCGATAGCTCAAGGTCAGAGTCCTTGCCGTACATCTGCTCTACGATGTTATCAAACTGCGTCTGCCAATCAACGAACTTGCCGAGACGCTGGTAAGCGTCTTTCATGGTGGTGTTGAAGTCTGCGGATGACAACTCAGTACGAGTCAGCTTAGCTGCCTTGATGGCGATAGCTTCAATCTCTGCTGACGTAGCATCTGCCATGCCGTATTTAGCAAGGAACTGTTTGATCTTATTCAGCACCGTACGGACAAGCCCGTAGTTCGGCTTGGCCTCGATAAAGTGTGCGATAACCTCTCGCGCTTCCTGCTCGTCATTAAGCATGTACTCGCCATTGGCGTTCACGTACTTGGTGCGCAGGTCATCCACGATGCGGTTAATAGTCTTGTCGCCACTCTTACGGAGTTGCGTAATCTTGTCAGTGAGTTTCTGGAACCCTTCTTTACCGAGAACACGCTCCATACCAATGTGACCGATAACCTCATGGGCGAGGGTCACGCGAGCTTCTGACTTGGAGTTAATGTTGTCTGCAACAACGTAGACTTTACCGTCGATCACAGCACCCGCAACATCGGATGGATGGATGCCCGGAAGGTCTTCAACAGACTGGACAACTTCTACGTTAACCCATTCTGCTAACTTGTCAGTGACATTTTTAGCCCATTTACGTACATCGCCAGCACTGTTGCCAGAGACGGTGTCGCCGTTACGCTTGTAGAAATCGTCCTGCTTGATGAAGTGATCCATGATGTCACGGTACATCTTCGGTTGCTTCACGATCTCGTCGAGCGCGTTCTGACCTTTGATGAACTCGTAGGCTTCACGAGCGGCTTCTTTCTCTACGTTCGTCAGGGCATCGTATGAGTCACCCTTGTTAATCATTTCGTAGAGTGCAGCGGCACCTTCGTTGAGGGCTTCGATTTCCTGCAAAGAGGCGTTCTCTTCTTCGGTCATCGTTTCTTCGTTGGCGGCTGTCATGTTAGTCTCAGATGCAGCGAGGACCATCACTGTCATGTCAGCGTCAATGCCACTGTCGATGAGTGCCGTAAAGTCCTGCTGGTTGTCTCCAGACAGTTCATCCCACGTAACACTTTTAGCGCGGTCTTCTTTGGACATCGCCTTACGGGTCTTGTTCCAAACTTTCTGTGCTTTGCTAGTGCTCTCAGCTTCTGCTTTCGCTTCAGCCTGCTCTTGTTCATTGAGTGACTTGTCAGCCTCACGCTCAGCTTTAGTCTTACTCTGGCGGTCCTGTGTTTCTTTGGTGTCGCGGACGATACCCATACTCACGTTTTCAGTGGTCACACCGTCTGAAGTTTCGCGTGCATTGAGGGCTTCGCTATCCATTTCACCCGCACCGTAACCGAGATCTCGCTTAATCTCTTGGTCGCGAGTCAGATCAGTATCTACGTCAGAGCGCATACTGTCGGCAAACTGGCGGTACAGCTCAGGTGCAGATACGCCTTCAGCTTGTGCCATCTTAACGATGTTTTCTTGCAGGTTCTTCTTCATGCGAGAGAACGATTCTTCAGACACGCCAATCGCTTTAGCGGCGTCTTTAGCCTCCATATCCAGAAGGGCAGGGTTCTCCACAATCGTATCAACGAAAGCACGCTGTTTCTTAGCCTGTTTAGGTAGAGCATTTTTAATGCGCTCCGCCATCGAGTACTCAGTAGTCGGTGCGTCCGCTACCTTGGCGTTCTCTTCAACGGCTGGGGTTGCTTCCGCCGCCTGTGTAGGCTCAACAGGGGTACTTGGTGCTGCGGCAGCTTCTTGTTCACGCAGAGCGATCTCTTTAATTAAGATGTCTGCACGAGCTTTCCCTAACTTGTTATCTTCAAGCTGGTTCAACTCTTCGATGGACTTGCCTTTGACCTCTGTTTCGTACCACTGCTGATTTTTCTGTTCCTGAGTCAGCTTCGGCTGAGTGTTCTTCTCAGCATCTGTGTACTCGCGGAACTTAATCTCGGACTCAATAATGCCTTTACGTACGTTACTACGCGCACGTCCCAACAGTGCTTTCAGGTCTTCTGCTGACTTGTTAAAGACACTGTTCTCGTACCACTTCTGGTCTGACTTACGAAGCGCTGCCTTGTTAGGCTGTTTAGGCGTGGCGATCTCTTGATACACCTCACCCATATCCACTTCACGCTCGATCTGGTTTTCGCTGTTAACGAATTGGCCTGAGCCTTCGTTTGCCGCAGCACGTACGTTTTTAGGAGTCGTGTTCTTAACCTCACGGCTGACACCTGTCTGCTGATCGATGACCTGTTGGATTGTCATCTCAGGAGAACGTAGGAGCTGGGCAATAACCTCTTCGGCATTTACTCGTGGGAGTTCCACGGCGGCGCGGGAGTCGCCCTGCTGTGCAGTAGTCGCGTACTCGTTCTGAGCGTTAATGATACCCGCAAGAGTCTGTTCGTTGACCTCGCTCACGGAGCCATCTGGGAACACCACACGGAAGGTCGGCATGTAACCCAACCCCTTAGGTGCAACAGGCTCGATACGTGCCTCAGCACGCAACGCCATAAGATCCCCAGCCCGTAACTCAGTTTCTAGCTGGTTCTCGCCCGGAACGTATTGCCCTGTAGATTCCCCAAATGCGGCTTTTACATCTGCTTCAGTAGACCCAAGACCCTGCTGAGACACACCTGTTAACAAGTCAACCTGTTCCTGCGTGGTGCGAGGCGCTTGATATGGTGGGGTAGGAGGCGCGGGTTCTGGAGCGTTCTCACGCAACCAACGGTCTAACCGTTCTGATGCCGTCTCACTACGCTCGATCTGGTTTTCATCGTTAACTCGCAGACCTGTGTCATCTGTTAGAGCCGCTTGAAAATCTGCTTCACGTGCCTTGGTTTCCGCTTTTGTAGGTGCGGATGTGACGTTCGTTTGCTCGTTGATGATTTCCTGCAAAGAACGGGTAGGCTGTTTCGTCTGCTCGTCTACGATCTGCTGTGCAGTCTTTGGTGTCTGTGTGGCTAACAAGTCAGTCTGACCGTCAGCTCCCACTTCAGTAGTATTGCCAGAGCGTAGACCGCCCACAGCACCTTGAGCACCACCCGCAACTGAACCGAATGTACCGCCGCCAACGAGACCTTGTAGCGAGCGTTCTACTGCGCCTAAGAAGGTCGCACCTTCTTCAGTTCCAGCTTTCTCGGCTAGGTATTCCAGCGTTTCTTGTTGGAGTTCCGTCAGACCTTCATAGCCAGCGCCTCTACGCGCTCCTGAAAGCAGTCCGTTAATAATGCCGCCACTTGTCTTCTCAGGAATTTTTAGAAGCTGCTGAGCACCGAAACGCTCCAATACAGTTACGGCAACTGCGGCAGTCGTACCAACGATAAGGTCACTGGTTTGTAGGTCTTCAGTGCTACGCCCGTCTGATCTAGCACGTTCTTCTGCAATCTCATTGGAACGAGACGCGATGTATGCTGGCGGGTTTACGATAGCCGCCGCCATGTCAGGCAGAGATACCGTACCTGTCTCCAGACCCCATGCAAGCATGTTGCCCACACCGTTAATAACATCACCGTTAGCGAAGTCTTGCTTGCCTTGTTCCCAACCTTCACTTGCAACGTATCCCAGATCGAGATCTTTCCACGCACGAGCGGCAGATTGTAGGGGCGTAGCTTCTACCCCGCCTTGGGTTTCAAACTCACCACGCGACATGATGCCTAGACCCGTACCAAGGAAACCGCCATCAGGCGCACCCCACACAATCATGGCATCGTTGGAGTCACTGTCTAAGGTGTCAGCAAGGCGTCCGCCTGCGGTTAACAAGTTGCCGCCAAGCTCGGCGGCACGTTCCCCAATACCCCGCATGGTGTTATTTAGCGCCCCACGTTCTTCCTCAACAGGCTCTTCCACAACGCGCTCTGGGTACTGGAAACCGTATACGTTACGGTCTGGGTACGTGACTTCGCCACGGAGATAGGCGTCTATTTCTTCGACAGATCGCGGTTTTACCGTCTTAGGCTTTTCCTCTTCTTCCTCGTCTACAGGGGAGCGATATAGGCCGCGAGTATTGGCAGTCGCTGACAAGTTATCCAGACGTTGGACCGCACGTTGGTATCGTGCATCGAGATCGTTGCTATTCGCAGCCATCACTCATTTCCCTAACAAGTTATCGTAATCCGCCTACAGTAGCAGTTTCTCGCGCTTTCTCCAAAAGAGCCTGAGCGCGTTGGATGTTTTCTGGAGTGCCCGATTCAAGGAGCATACTCACGTCTTCCATAATCTGTGCATCAGAAAGCCCCGGAATCATACGGCCTGTCACCTGATCCAATACACGGATAGCTTCCATAACACCTTGAACATTCACATTGCCGTCCAAGTCGAGAGCGCCGTTTATGATACTAGTGACGTTATCTTCGTAGTTCTCAAGAGCGTGGTCCCGTGTAGGTACGCCTTCTGCTTTAGCTTGCGCTTCGTAGTAGGACGTAGTCGCCATGTTCTTAAGGATCTCAGACTTAGTCTTGTTGTTCTCCAACTCGGCTGCCGCAATCTCCATCGAAGTCATGGGGCCTTTCATAATCTGCATCATACTTGCGGCAACCTCTTGCTCACTACCAACGGCTAAGGTCTCAGTACGATCACCCACAGTGCGGGTAACCCGCAACATTCTTTGTCCCGTCTCAGGGTCTTGGATGTCTTCGATCTTAACGTCTACGCCGTCATCAATGGCGTCATAGCTGGCGATTGCTTGGCGGACACCGCCCGGACTCTTCATATCTGCTAAGAACTGATTTGCGATGGCTTGTCCGCGACGCTCGATAGTTTCAAGTCCGAACTTGTCCAAGGCGTTTAGTACTTCCGCACTTTTGACTGGACCAAGATTAGTACGGATAGCTTCCCGTACGTCATCTTCAGTAGCCTCAGGGTTGTCGATAAGGAACGTATTAACATTTTCTACGCGTTGTGCCGCATCAAGCTCTAACTGACCTGCCTGTATCTGCTGACCCCCGAGTTGTACGCGCTGTGCCGCAGTGGCTGTTTCCAGTCCGGCTTTGGCGATGTCATTCGCTACAGTGGCGGCATCTACTTCTGCTTGTGCCTGTGCAGACTCCGCTTGGGCTACGCCTGTGTCGATCCGAGGCTGTACTAAACCTGTGTCTACTTGTGCTCCGGCTTCTGCTGAGACTGCGTCTGCTTCTGTCCTACGGACCTGTGCGCCCTGTGTAAGTGCAGCTACATCGGCGGCTACTCCAGCGGATTTAGCCAATGCTTCAATGCGGGCAATCTGTGAAGGTAATGTAGCTTCCGCTAACATGTTAGCAAGATCTTGGGCGCGGATAGCACCTTCACCTTTCCGTAGAGCTTGTTCCGCGGCAGCGATTCGGGTTTCTATTGTGTTGGCGGCGACCTGAGCATCAGCCTGCGCCGTAACCGCATTAGCCTCGGCGGTATCTGCGTTAGCTGCGGTTGTACGTACACGCGAGCCTAGTGTTAATCCTGCATACTGCGCGTCGAAACCTGCGATTTTTGCCAGCGCCTTGATGCGTTGAATGTCTGCTTCAGTCGTTGCTTGAGAGACCATGTTGTCCAGATCTTGCTTCCTAACCAGCCCTGTAAGTTGCTGGTTCTGTAGGCCCGCTTTCGCAATAAGGTCCGGCAAGGTTTCTGATAACAACCTATTCTGAAGCTTCTGGTTCTCCAGTCCGCTAATAGACGTGCGGTATTTCAGCGCCTCGTCAGTCTTACCGTACCGAGAGTACATGTCAGCAATATCGGCATAGGCCGCATCCCGCTGAGCGGTTTTAGCGAGACCTTGATCGGCGTACATCTGATCGCCCACTTTCCACTGGATCGTGCTGTCTTCGCGCTCCTGATACTCTTTAGGCTTGTACTTAGCCATGATGTTGCCAGCTTCAACGTCCTGCGCGAAGCCTGTAACCGTGTCATATACGGCATTAAAGTTGTCGGCAAATTGCTGCCATCCTGATCGACGAGCCATTATGCAACTTCCTCCATGCTAAACCCTAGTTTGCCGTAATCGACACGTAAGTACCCATCGTGTCCATGAACCACCGCCTCTGGGTATATCTCAGCCACTTCATCAGCCATAACCCCACGATAACGAGTCTCTGGATGAATCTTGTAGTTGAACTCGTAGAGGCGGTATTCCCGACCTTCGTTGCCTTTAATAGTGCCGACGGCTTCGATGTTCTCTTTGGTGCGACGATCTGACAAGAAGCCCCAGCCAGCCGCTTGATATAGACCGCCGAAGCCGCCCAGAGCGCCACCAAGGTCGCCCAAGAAACTGTCATCTTGGTTGACTGCCATCTGCGTCTGCGAGTTGAGTACACCCTGCAACCCTGACAACTGCATCTGCTGACCCTGACCAATGGTCCCTGCCGCGCCTTGTGCGCCTGACAAGTAATTGATACCTGCCGACTGCTGGTTACCACCCGCAGAGTTACCTGCATTGATCGCTCCGGCGTATGCACCAGAAGAAGCTCCTGCGAGGTTACGGCCTAGACCGACAGCGTCCATCCCCCGTGCCCAGCCTGTGGCTTCAGCTTGCTGGCGAGTGCCTGTCATTGCGTTTGACTTGTTGGCAGAAAGCCCCAGAGCCGACTGAGAAGCCAGTGCTTGGTATTTGCCGGAGTTAGGGTTAACACCCATTGAGTTCATCGCACGTTCGTTAGCTGCACGAGTCTGGTTGAACGCTCTACCTGCATCAGCCGCCGCCTGTTGCGCTAACTGGTTACGGTAAGCCTCGGTGTTGAAGTTCTGTGCTTTATCGACAAGCCCTTGCTCTAGCGGCTTGTAGGTATCTTTCCAGTAGTCGTAGTACTCTTTGCCCTGCTCCATCTGCTGGTTCTGGGCCGCAATCTGAGTCTGCGCGATCTCTTTAAGGATAGGCGCGTTCTCTTCGTACATACGCTGGCTGAAGTCGAGCTGTTCGTACCCCAAATTCGCCATGATTTGTGCGGCTTCTTTAGAAGCTTCAGCCACAGGGGTGTAGTCAGGTGGCGCAGAGTCCTTTTTATACACGTTGGAATCTATTGCTGCTGCCGCAGGGCTAACCCCACCACGAGTCAACTCACGGAATCTATGCAAGTTCATCTACGTCACCTTTGTATCTAAAGTTTTCAGGCCATAGGACTAACACCTCAATGTCAGCGCCGTCTCTACCCGCTTTTTTCATCGTAAATTCGTGCTCAAACCCCATGTGATAATCCAGTTTGAGCGCCTTCTGGTTAGTGGATTCCACTAACCCTGTTAATCTGTTCAACCCACAAGTCTTAAATGCGTACTTGTAGCCGTGTACTAGTAGCTCGCGCAGGTAGCGGCCTGTACGTTTGACGGCAATATGGCATGTCGCGTTTGCTGTGTTATAGTTGTTGAACACAACCCCCGCAACGAACTCACCTGTGTCTGTGTTTTTAACGCCCATCGCGTAGAAATCGCCCCAGCTAGACTCTTGCTCTACCTGTTCTGCGACCCACTCACCGACATTGCGCGACTCGTCAAACACTAGTGAATAATTCATACCACATGACACCAACGTGTTAGCATGTTACTTAGTATATAGCAATACGCCACACAAACCACCTTGTTACTAAGGCTCTGTAGGCCAGTGGATCTGGTGTGGATACCCCGGCTGTTTGGTTATGTCACGTAACCGCTGCCTGTATTCCGCATATTTTTCTTTGGTTGCCAACGGAACGTCGGGTAACTGTGTCCAATCACTTGCTGCTAACAAGTCAGCTCTACGCGCTAACGCTGTCTCGATACGGTACTCGTACTCAGCATCAGCACTTGGGCTGTCCCACGTATACGTGTCCCAGTTCCACACGTGACGTTCGGTAGGGCGTGAAGGTTTGGTGGCCAGTGCGCCATCTCTTACGTACTGCGTAGCGTCGTCAGAGTCCTGCTCCAAGTAGGATTCGCCAGCGTCTAGCTGTATCTCGATCTGCTCTTTGGGGCAACGGATAACTCTGCGGATCTCACCCGTTGTCTTATCGTATATTGAGTAAATCATCGCTTCACCTCGAGCGCGGTCAAAGCGCGGTTAGTGAAGGTGTATAGTGCGTTGGTCGTCCCCGATCCTTTCGTATGCCAACACTTTAGGTAAAACGTATGTGTACCCGCGCCGGGGGTGTAAAGCGCTTGGAAAGAAAAGGATGAAGTGGACGTGCCAGCAACATACGAATTGAACTTAATTAGACGCCAGAAAAAACCGTTGAATATTAGTGTATCTCCCTTATATAACTGGGCGTACATGTTGTACCCGCCGTATTTTAGACTATTGGGGTCGGTTAAAATACGCATACAGGCGCTAAAGTTAAATACGATAGGCGCACCTGTACTCGTTAGTTTTAATGTCTGAAGTAGCGGTTTGTTGTCGTTACCAAGGTATAGCTCTCTAGCACCCGCAGTAAACGCGCTGGATGGGATGGTTACGGCTTGCCCAGCCAGTTGTAGGGTGTCTATCTGAGCATCTTTTATCTTTGCGCCTGTGATGGTGGCGTTAGCTATTTTCGCGGCGTCAACGGCAAGGTTCGCGATCTTCGCGTTGTTAATCGCCGCGTCTTCGATGTTTGCACGTTTGATTTCGCCTTTGTTTATATTCGCGCTATCGATATACGCATTGGTGATCTTGGCGAGATAGGCGACGATTGTGTCTGTATCGATACGGTCTGCATCTAGGGTGTTAGCCTTAATGCGATCCCCGTCCATTTCCCCGAACGTTATTTTCGCGGCGCTAAGTGACGAGATCTTGGCATCGTCGATAGCTGCATCGCCAATCTTAGCGTTGGTAATCGCTGCGTCATGGATGTAGGCGGACTTCATGTACGCCCCAGCAGGGATCTCTTCGCCGCCGATTACCGTTGGCTTCGTGAGATAGAAGAACGGAGAAGTGCTGTCTTTATCCGCCCAGTCCGTACCCACAGGCGCTATAGAGAACTTGTCAGCAACAATGCTGAACTCTGAGAGAGCGGGGCCGGGAATAGCTTCGTCACCGAGCGTACGAGTAGACGCGAGGCCGAACCCAGAGACGTGTCCGTTGTTGTCGATCTTAACCGTGTATTCTGCTTTTAGCCCGTCAATAGATTCAGCGTGGGTCTCGATAGCCGCGCTGTTATCACCAAGCGTAGTGCTGATCTGGTTTAGTGAATACGAGGTCGCGCCTGTAGTTGAGACAAACGTATCATCTAACTTGTTAATCCAAGCCGACGTTACATCTAATTCACTACCGAGAGAATCCAGAGACGTTGCTGCTGACGTGTTAGCATCACTAAACGTATCGTCATAGCTGGCGATCCAAGCACGAGCATTAGCCACTTCCGACTCTAATGTCTTGAGCGACTTGGTTGCGCTGAATTGATCTGCCGAGTCTGCTTCACCGTTAGAATAGGCTTCATCAAAACTTGTGATCCACGCATTAGCGCCTTGGAATTTCGCTTCTAAGGTCTGTAGGTTCGTAGCCTGCACTGCATCGCCACTAATACGGGCTTCACGTTCTGTGAGTACAGTCGCTGTAGACGCTGCGACACCAATACGTCCCACGGTAACGTAGTCAATATCGAACAGGTCCTTACGGGTTTTGAACATACGGAGCTGTAACCCCGTAATAGTACCGCCCGTCCACCCAGCTTGGTTTGACATGTCAGCGTTAATAACAAAGTACTCGCCTACAGAAATGTCTCGCTCAATGTCGGTGTATCCAACACGCCATATGCCATCTATCTGATAAAAGATGCGGAAATCCCAAGACGTACTATCCCCTGCCGTGCGGCGTCCGCGTATGCGAATGTGGTTATAGGTAGCTCCAGAGAACGACATGGCATCGCCATTAGCCGCATTGTTCGTATACACATAAGCGCTAGCGGGGACTGAGGTATCTACAGATTCAACGCGTAGGTAACCGAAATAGTTAGATAGCGTAGTACTGCGAGGTTTCCAGTTATCTAACCCGTCATCGTAGAACCACGTATGGATAGCATCGATACCTTCACCCGCACCAACGGTCAGCACTTCAATCGACTGCGATAACGTCTCAAACTGCGAAGATCGCACTTCACGTTCTTCGTAAATAGAGCCTGAGGTTAATTGGTCAAGCGTGAGCGGGTTACTGATATCGTATTCAGGGCCGTAGATCGCCGCAATAAGCGAGTTCTGATCTTTAGCCGTGGCATATGTTGCGGATGCTGTCTGCTCAATGTCAGTCTTAAGAAGCGCGAGCGATCCCGCGAACGCGTCAGGATCTTCTGAGAGAGGGTTACCGTAGATGGAGTAACTAAGGTTCGTGACTTTAGCGGTTACCCCGGCGTCCCCATCTTTTATAGACTTGGCGATGCTAGTACGGTACGCCCCAACAACCGCTGTGTCGTAGGAAGTAATGGCTGCCGAAATAGCAGTTTCGGCATCGTCTGCTGCGGCGGCTATCGCTGAAGTTTTCGAGTCTTCGATTTGGTAGGGAATCGTTCCCGGTGTTCGCGGGTCACCGTCGATCAAGTCGATACGTGAGGTTAGGGTTTGGTTAAGCTCAGACTCCCTTAATTGTCCTGATAACATGTCAAGGAGATAGAGAATATCCGGCGCGGTCTCACCCTTGGTGCCTGCTGTCTGGTTGAACGGACCTACCGTACCCTCAGTATTTACAGCACGTACCCAATAGTAGTGCGTAGCGTTGGAACCAACAGCGTCAGAGTACAGTCCGCCTGTAGACGATCCGATCAAAACCGCTAGGCCAATATCGTCTACATCAGCGCGGTGGATCTCTACATAGGCTTTACATGGGTAACGCCATCCTTCCCAAGACAACAAGATCGATGTCATCGCACCCGACGCATCAAGGTTAGTCAGTGCTGGAGGCGTACCACACGTGCTATCAGCGGGGCCGCGGAAGTCTAAGTCCCCGCCCGGACCTGCGGTAAACGCGCCCGAGTTGAGTAGATCACTGCGCTTAATGACAGGGTCATTGCCGTCAAAGGCTTCACGTACTCGGTCAAGGAAACGACGAAGATCGTTAGATATAAGTGACGTGATTACAGGTAGCTTAGCCATTCGCTATCTCCCGTGGCGATTGTGCGATCTGGACAGAGAAAACAACACCTGTTCCAGTCAGCTCAAATTCCCAGTCATGCCCATACCCTACAGGCAAACGCTGTATATCTCGGGACTCTACAGTTGTGCTGTGGTGCTCTTGCCCATCACGGTAGACTGTAATCGTGATCGGGTACGACTCAGAGTTAACACGGAAACATGTAAACGAGACGAGGTCCGGCATAGTGAACACCTTAGATCGCCACGTGTATGTGAGGGCACTGCCGCCTTCCCATTTGTGTAAGTTGTTATCGACAGCGAGGTAAAGCGTATCTGTTTCGAGGTCGCTGTATCCAGCCGTAGCGTGTATGTTGTGCAGTGTAAAAGAGTTAGAAGCTGGGTCATAAATAAACCCACCTTTTACCACACCCGTGTCGTAGAACCCAACATACCGATCTTCACTGATAAACCCGCGGATGCTTTCAGGGTTTAGTGCCTGCCACTGAGGTTTCTGAAACAGTCCTTGGGTGACGATACGTGAGCCGCCCGGAGCCAGTGCAACGAGGCCGTCAGGAGACGCGTAGTACACGCCGCCGTTAAGACTGACGATAGACTGCTTGGAGACACATGCCTGAGAAACATCGCCTTCTACAACCACCATAGAGTCTGGAGTCGAGCCTTGAATGAAGAACGGACGCCCTTTGGTTAGAACCACTAGTGTGGTGTCTATAGCGCCAAGTCCAACAATCGGATACCCCACAGACTGCGCGTACTGAAGAGGCCATGCAAACGGACGGTACGGCTCAGAGAAATACACATCGATGCCAGAGAACGCAGCGAGTACACCGTTAGGCATACCTGTGAGTCCTTTGAGGTCATCACGTGGCGGCTCCCACGTCAGAGAGGGTAATTCTTCTACTAACGCGTCAGGGTCAAGGGTATCTACATACGTGCCCTGCGACAGTGGGATTTCTGCAACGTAAAGGTAAACGCCCGAGGTCGAGCGGTAGATACGCTTGTGGGTAATGTTGTAGTTGCCAGAGACACCTGTAGGCAGCGTCAGGGTAACATTCTCACCCTCAATCACGTCGATAACCGCAGAGGCGGGATATGGGTCTTCTGAGAACGGCCCAGACTCTTCGCCCCATGAGTTCACAAACGTATAAGTGTATGTGCGTGTTTCAGCAAGCGCCTCTTCTTCGGGCGTGCCGCCAAGTACACAGATCGGAGCCACAGTCGGTTTGGGTACGCCTAACTTATAAGAGGCAACAGGGTAGTCTGTAGAACCCCCCGATAAGGCTAACTCGTTATTGGTTACCTTAGGGTAACCATCGCCTGTGTAGTACGTACGTTCGGTTACATCGCCATTGATGAAGCCTTGCACGACATCGACATCTTCGGCCCAGTGGAACCAGTATTCGTCTTCGTTATAGTTATCCTGTCCGAACTTGTAGATGCTAGAAATCGTGCCGGACTTAGAAAAATCCGCGATATATGAGGTGTCTTGGATGGGTTGTAAGTTACCGAGCCATGTGGGGCAATTTAGAGCTACCTGCGCTTGGTTTTCCTGTAGATACCGGGGCGGTACTTTAGGAGCGACTCCGCCGAACTGTGTAACTTTTATCATCGCCATAGCGTAGTAACCTTCATGTTAATTTAAGGCTTAATCGTTGCCTTTCCATCTAGCCATCTTAGGCCGTACATCTATGTGAGTAAACGTCTTGTAACTGCCGATGCCGCCCCATCCCTCCATACATTGCGTGAGAAGGTTTTGGACTTCGTGCGGAGGCGTGTCTTCTACCGTTATGTCGGCGGCTAGACCCCATAGATGTTGTGATCCCGTACCCGAAACAGGCTGATGGTCCATGCCAAGTTGAGGCGCTGCGCCGCCAACTTTGGCGTTGTGTGTCAGGCACCGCGCCCCTGAGGTTATATAAACAGGTTTAATGAGAGTGCCACGAACTATCGTTAACATCTCAAGGAGACGCGCATCGACGGTGCTGTATCCGCAGCCGCATTTGCACGCGAACTCTTCTCTATCGAAATATGGGTTTTCGAAAAACCCATTGTTGGCGGCGTCAATAGTCATCCTTTTAGCTTCCCTGCTATGTTCATCACAAAGTAGAACGATAAGATAATGTTAAATGGCTGAATCACTACCGACTCTAGGAATAACTTAACAGACCCAGCGTACTCAAGAGCTGGGACGTAGCCAACGAGATACCCCACACCGCCGCTGATAAGCCAAACAACAGCGATAAGGCTATAGAGGATAACCAACACCATAGCAATAAAACGTCTAACGACCGACTGATGCTTGGTAGTTTCCATATACTGGATAAGAAACTCTGACTTCTCTTTAGCAGACATTTCATCTAGGCCACCCAGCTTCCTTACAGCATCTATGGCTGTGTCCTGCATCTTGGTAGAGCTAAATAGCCCAGCTAAGAATGCCCCTATTCCGGCGATCATGGCAGTATCCCCTCTATTAAGCGTTCAATCAGGTACACAGCAATACTGGCAACACCGCCAACCGCTAGCCATGTCAGTTTCTCTATGCGACCTAAGGACCTGCTGTTGTCATGCACATCAATCCGCATATCCTCAACCAGCTCTTTGGTGCCTTCAAGGCTGTGAATCCTAGCCCCATGCTCAACCAT
>Ga0102948_1000057_pt1 | contig 37440 bp, 31 predicted proteins | sample SalPonA_A_H2O_MG_FD_78211 | JGI IMG/M metagenome (GOLD analysis project Ga0102948, IMG submission 78211) | Water microbial communities from South San Francisco under conditions of wetland restoration - Salt Pond MetaG R2A_A_H2O_MG | ecosystem: Environmental > Aquatic > Non-marine Saline and... | reverse complement strand
CCAAAGCTCCAGCAACGCCAATGTCGCCGCCCTTCTGAATATCCGTGAGCTGCACGGCATGGTGCGACTCCACCCGGCCAGCCATGCCGCAGGCGCGCCCTACGATGCGGGAATTCTAACGGTTTCCCAGCTAATTGAAAGCGACCACATCAGCCCCGCATGGGCCGACCAACTCGGGAATCTGGCCAATCAAGCCGCCGTCGGCGATCTCCGCGCGATCTCAAGAATCGAGTCGCTGATTCTGGCAACCCTCTCGCTCGGTCGCCAGCTCGACTTCCGCTCGCTTGCCAACCTGTCTGCCGTGACGCAAACTGTTGGCGATTGGGAAAATAAAGGCACACTTTTCCGTGCCTTTCCCGGAGAAATTCCTGCTCTTTACACCGCGATGCATTATGAGCGCTCCGGAAAGGCCTTATTCGACTATCTCTCGGATCAAGAGGAGCCGGAGTCAGCCATCCGCGATCTCAAACTTGCCCTCAGCTACGGGCCGGGTGCCGTGAGCCATCTCCTCGAAGAAGCGCTGCCGGTCTTTCAGCCAACTTTTCAGGGTGAGCTTATCGTCAGTCGTGGGGCGCCGTTTCGGCCTGAATCTGCAGTCGAGCTCACCACCACCAACCGAACAGGCGCCCTGCTCCTCAAGTTCGGCCTGTTCCTCGCAGCCGGCTTGACCTTTGCCCTCGCCATGGCGACCGTCTGGAGGGTTTCCGCTCCAAAAAATCGGGCGATCGGCTACTTCGCACCGGCAATTCTTCTACGCGATGGCTGCCTCAGTCTCGTTTTCGCACTTACCGTCTGGCTCCTCTTCGAACCGGATGTGCTCCAATCAAAAAACAGTGAAGTCGATTCCGGTCCGCGCCTCGAGTTTGCGGTCGCCGGCGCCCTCGAATCCATCCAGTCTCCTGTAAAAGTTATGCAAGACCTCGACCAAGTCACCCTCCTCGTATTGCTGCTGTTTTTTGTGCTGCAGCTCGTCATCTACTGCTTCTGCCTGATCAAGCTGAAGGAAATCTCGAGGCAGACGCTGAGTCCGGGCCTCAAGCTCCAGCTACTGGACAACGAGGAAAACCTCTTCGACTTTGGTCTCTACGTAGGCCTCGGCGGCACGGTTCTGTCTTTGATCCTTGTCGCTGTCGGCATCGTTGAAGCGAGCTTGATGGCAGCCTATGCCTCGACCTTGTTCGGCATTCTTTTCGTAGCCATCCTCAAAGTGCTCCACCTGCGACCCTACCGCCGCCGACTCATCCTCGAGGCCGGGCGCTCCGGATCAGGCGGCGAGGGCGAGCCGAATCTGATGGGCAATATCAAACTTTGACAGCAGAACCGGTCCCGCCAAGAGCCGAGCTTTCCTCCCCCCTTGAACGTTCAACGACCTCATTATGAATAAAACTCTCATGCTGGTGATCTGCGACTTTCTGCTGATCAGCATGCTGGCTCTCGCACGTTTCGACCCTCCGGAGGAAAAACCAAAGGCCACGCTCGATGCGAGCGCCTCGTCTGCTACGGCCGAAGCCGAGCTCATTCAGCTGCTCGAGGAGTCCCTTCAGGCCGAACAGGGTTCGCGCGAAAATCTAAGCTCCGACCTCCAGGAAACCCGTGCCAGTCTGGAGGAGAAGGCACGCCTCCTGGCAGAGCGTGAGGCCGCCCTCTCCGAAACTCAGGCCAATCTTGAACAAACCGCTGAACAAGCCGAGGCCTTGGCCCGTGCCAAAGCAGAAGCAGAAGCCGCGAAGGCCGAGCTCGCCGCCGAGCAGGAAAAACTCGCCGAGCGCTTCGAGTCGACGCGTGCCGAACTCCAGGCAACCGCCGAAGAGCGCGTCCAGCTCGCAAAGTCCCTTGGCACCGTGCGTGCCGCGCAATCCGTCTCCGAGGAAAGACTGCAACAGGCTGAGGCCGCGCTGCGGGTAAAAGAGCAGGAGCTGGCACGCCGCGAAGCCGAGCTGCGTGCCGCTGAGGAGGAAAAGACCCGGCTGGCCCGCGAACAAGCAGAAATCACCAAGGCCTTTGAGGTGGCCGACACCGAGCGGCGCCTACTCGCGCAAAATCTAACGAAGGAGCAGCAGGAAAAAGCCGAGGCTCTCGCCCGCGCCGACCGGCTGACCGAAAATGTAGGCACGCTTGGACAGGGCGTCTCCCAACTGGGACAGGGGGTTTCCCGGATCGACCAAGGCGTCAGTCAGCTCGGCCAGGAAGTCAATACCATCGCGCAGTCCTCGGAAGCCATTCAAAAGGAAATCGTCGCCGCCCGCCCCCAAACAATGAGCGAGATTTTTACCCGTTTTCAGCAAAACCGCGCCACGCTCCGGTTCACCTCCCGTGAGCAAGGCCTCTTGGGTGGCTCCACCGAGCGCAACTACGAAAGCCGTAGCATCCTCGTCAAAGGAACAGACGAAAATTTCTATCTCGTCACCCATTCGAACAACTCGCCTTTCGCGCTCTCACGGTCCAGCCGTATCAATAGCGCCTCCCTCATCATCTCTATCGGTGGCTCCAGTATTCGCATCAACCAGATCGGCTTCCTCGCCGCCGATCCACGGTTAATCTTTGTTCCCATCCCCCGGATTGTAGCCGAAAACAGTGGCCTGCAAGCTTTCGAACTAGCGCTCGAACCGGAGCGCTGGGAAGAGGCTGTGCTGATTAAAAACGACGAGAGTAATTTCGGCCGCACCGAGTTCCGCCGCCTCACGAGCAGCGCCCGCTTTCTCAAAATGGAGCGCCCGGCTCTCGGCCAGCTCTTCGCCGACTTCGCGGCCTCCCGCGGCGATCTCGCTTTTACCAAGAACAGCCAATTCATCGGCCTGCTCACGGATACCAGCCATGCGGTGGTGATCGACGATTTTGTCGCGAGCGCCATCATTGAGCTAGGCAGCAATTTCGACCCGGGCTCAGCTCAACGCACAATCGATACCCTTCGCACGCGGATTCGCTCCCTCCCGCAGGAAGTGCGGTGAACAAGTCGGTGGGTTGAGCGTTTGAACCGGCTTTGGGAAAACACCCCTGGCAGCCTCGGATCGATGCCTCCCGATTCAGAACCCGCAGAGACTGCTGCTCGAAGCGCACACCCACTTGAAAGCTGTTACAATTACACAGTTTTCCGTTCTTGCAGTCTGCCTCTCCCCTCGTAATCTCCGCTTTTTTTTCAAGCTGGAGCGCAGTATACGGATACCCGAAATCCTCTATCTGGCTTGAAATCAGAATGTAGCGCAATTTAACACCAACAAGAAACCACAATGACAGACCTGTCCAAATACAGAAATATCGGCATCTTCGCCCACGTGGATGCCGGCAAGACGACTACCACAGAGCGTATTTTGATGCTCACCGGCAAGATTCATAAACTCGGCGAAGTTCACGACGGTGCCGCCACTACCGACTTTATGGATCAGGAAAAAGAGCGCGGGATTACCATTCAATCCGCCGCCACGACTTGTTTCTGGCCGGGTAGCGAGCAGGCCCACGCCAAGGCTCCCTACCGCTTCAATATCATCGATACCCCGGGCCACGTTGACTTCACCGTCGAGGTTTACCGCTCGCTCAAGGTTCTCGACGGTGGTATTGGCGTCTTCTGTGGCTCCGGAGGTGTCGAGCCCCAGTCGGAGACGAACTGGCGCTACGCCAACGACTCGGAGGTTTCCCGCCTGATTTACGTCAATAAACTCGACCGTATCGGTGCCGATTTCTACAAGGTCGTCGATCAAGTCAAGAATGTCCTCGGCGCGGTGCCTCTGGTTATGGTCCTCCCTATCGGCACGGAGAGTGATCTGAAGGGCGTCGTCGATTTGCTCACCCGCACCGCCTGGGTCTGGGATGAAACCGGAGACCCCCTTGCCTACGAGAAAAAAGAGGTGCCGGCCGATATGGTCGACAAAGTCGAGGAATACCGCGAAAAACTCATCGAAACCGCCGTCGAACAGGATGACGAAGCCATGGAGGCCTACCTCGAGGGCAATGAACCGGACACCGCAACAATCAAGCGCTGCATCCGCAAGGGCACCATCAATCTTTCCTTCTTCCCGACCTATTGCGGATCTTCCTTTAAAAATAAAGGGGTCCAACTTTTGCTGGATGCCGTCGTTGACTACCTGCCCTCACCCACCGAGGTCGAGCCTCAGGACGAAGTTGATGCCGAAGGTAACCCAACCGGCGAAAAAGCTGTTGTTTCCGTCGACGAGCCGCTGCGCGCACTCGCCTTCAAGATTATGGATGATAAATACGGCGCTCTCACCTTCACCCGGATCTACTCCGGAAAGATCGAGAAGGGCACCACCGTCCTCAACTCCTTCACCGGTAAGACCGAGCGGATCGGCCGTATTATCGAGATGCACGCAAATGACCGCAACGAGGTCGATTCCGCACAAGCGGGAGACATCGTCGCCTTGCTCGGCATGAAGACCGTGCAAACCGGCCACACGCTCTGCGATCCCAATGATCCGGCTACCCTCGAGCCGATGGTGTTCCCGGACCCCGTCATCTCCATCGCAGTCAAGCCGAAGGATAAGGGACAAGCAGAGAAACTCGGTGTCGCCATCGGCAAGATGGTCGCGGAGGATCCCTCCTTCCAAGTCGAAACCGACGAAGACTCCGGCGAAACCATCCTCAAGGGCATGGGTGAGCTCCACCTCGATATCAAGGTCGACATTCTGAAACGCACCTACGGCGTCGAAGCCGAGATCGGCAAGCCGCAAGTAGCCTACCGCGAGACGATTACAGTGCCGGTCGAAGACAGCTACACGCACAAGAAACAGTCTGGTGGTTCCGGACAGTTCGCAAAAATCGACTACAAGATTGAGCCAGCTTCCGAAGACGAGAACGGCGAAAAGAAAAACTACGAGTTCGAATCGAAAGTTGTTGGAGGTAACGTGCCCCGTGAGTTCTGGCCGGCAGTCGATAAGGGTTTCAAAAACTCGATGGGGCGGGGCGTCCTTGCAGGTTACCCAACCGTAGATGTCAAAGTGACTCTTACCGACGGCGCCTTCCACGCAGTCGACTCCTCGGCCGTCGCCTTCGAAATCGCGGCCCGCGCCGCCTATCGCCAGTCGCTGCTGAAGGGCAAGCCTGATATCCTTGAACCCGTTATGAAACTCGACGTTTTCTGCGGTGAGGAAAACATGGGCGACGTCATCGGCGACCTAAACCGCCGCCGCGGTATGATCAAGAGCCAGGAGCCCGCCAGCACCGGCATCCGCATCAAGGCAGATGCTCCGCTGTCTGAAATGTTCGGTTACATCGGCGACCTTCGCACCATGACCTCCGGCCGTGGCCAGTTCTCCATGGAGTTCTCCCACTATGCTTCGTGCCCAAAGAACGTAGCCGAGCAAGTGATCAAAGAAGCCAAGGAGCGCGAGGAAGCGAAGAAAAAGTAAACCGCTCCAAAACGACCTTCAACAAAGCCCCGCTTCAAACGAGCGGGGCTTTTTTTTGCAGCCTTGGGCTGTTGACACAGTGGTCTCACAAAAACTCCGTCTGGCTGGCTACTTTCATCTCCACAGGAAGGTGCAGTGTGAACGTGCTACCCTCACCTTTCTGGCTGACGACTGAGATCCGTCCGCCCATCAGGTCCGCCAGCTTTTGGCAGACGGCCAGCCCGACTCCAGTGCCACCAAATATTCGGCTGGTCTGCTTATTGCCCTGCTGATAGAGATCAAAAACACGGGCCTGCTCGCCGCGTGTCATACCAACTCCGGTATCCTCGACCTTGATTTCAATCGGCCGCTCCCCCTCGTCTCTACAGGCCACGCGGAGAAAAACGCTGCCGCCGCCCGCGAACTTTATCGCATTGGAAAGCAGATTGCTCATGATCTGCTGGAGGCGAAGCGTATCGAGTGTAACGGCTTTTTCGGGGCAGTCGCATAGAAATTCAAGCGTTGTCCCGCTCTCCTTCGCCAGCGGCTGAAAAAGATCGACCGTCTTACGAAGGGTCTCAGCCAGAACGACGCGCGTCGGAATCAAGTCGATCACACCACGCTCAAGTTTTTCATGGTCGATCAGGTCGTTGAGGATGCGAATCAAGGACTCGCCACTCCCAGCTATGGTTTTTGCCATTTCCTCAATTTGCTCGTTGGCTGCCTCCTCTTGTAACAGCTCGGCCAGGCTCACAATCGCACTCAGTGGGTTGCGGATCTCGTGGCTGACGCTGGAAAGATATTCGCCCTTTGAAGCATTTGCCATTTCCGCGATATTCTTCTCTGCCGCGAGCCGGCGTTCCCGTTCATACTGGCCCGTCGCATCGAGCGCAATCGATTGGCACTCCAACAACTCGCCGAGCGAATCATATTTGATGACATTATGCCAGTGGCACCAGATTCGAGATCCGTCTTTCCGGGTATTCCAGTTTTCGCCGCTGTTTGTCCCTTCTTTTTTGAGATGCTCTACGATCTCTCTGACCTTCGTTTGATCGCTGTCCGGAATCATTAAATCAAAAAAACGGCATCCCACAGCTTCTTCAGCACGCCAGCCAAAAACCTGCTCAGCCGCGGCGTTCCAGCGGCGAATAATAAGGTCCTTGTCCCAGTAGACAAAAGCGAGGGGAGCCGATTCAAAAAAATCGCGATAAAACCGTTCGCTTTGTCGCAGCTGCTCAATGGCCAGATTCCGGCTCTTCACCGCGGTCTCCAGCTTGCGCTTGCTCCGGTGATAATAGACCGCCAGGGCAGCTCCTCCGACTCCGGTGAGAAACGGTAGCAACGCTGCCAGAAAAAATCTCCGCCAAGGAAAAGAGCTCGGCTCAGGATAAAGATACTTGGCGGGGTCGATCACTTCATCGATCAGACCGACCTGGTGGAAGGTTCGCGCAATATGGGCCCAACGGCCCGGATTCATATAGCCGACGGGCACCAAATCGGAGCGCACCAACTGAAACGTCTTTTCCGCCTCATATTCCAGCTCAGCCCGCGTCTTTCGCTTTGAGTAGTTATCTAAAATCAGATCGATGATCTCGCCCGGATGCTGGAGCGCATACTCCCACCCGCGAAGACTTGCCCGCCGAAAAGCCGCCACCCGCTCCGGCCGTTCCTCCAACTCCTTGCGCGTGGTAAACAGCCCGTCTCCATAAAAATCGATCCCATAGCTCCGCGGGCTGAAAACGATCGGCTTGAAGCCACGTTGCCGGACCGTGAACGGCTCGTCGGTTACGTAAGCGGAAATTGCATCCACCTCCCCCCGTATCAGTGGTTCAACGGAGAAATCATGCATGACCTGTCTGATCTGGCCGAGGTCGATGCCCTCCCATTCAAAAAACGCCAACAGATCCGCCGAGCTTGGCTCAATCGCCATCGTTCGGCCAACGAGATCATGCAGTGTCTGCACGCCCTTTCCCTCGACCGACAGAAGCACGAGGGGAGAGTGCTGGTAGATAACCGCCAGCTGAACGAGGGGCTCACCAGCAGCAACCCGCTTCACGATCTCAGCATTCGAGACCCCAAATTCCGCCTCGCCCGAAAGGACCCGGTCGTAGGCACTTTGCCCCACTCCTGGTTCAATCAACTCCACGCGCAAACCTTCCTCCCGATAAAAGCCCTTTTCAATCGCCGCATAGTAGCCCGCAAACTGGAACTGATGCCGCCACTTCAGCTGAAGCCGAACGGAATCAAGCTCAGCCGAATCGTCGGCGGATACCCTTAAAACACCGAAAAAAAGCCAAAGGACTAAAGCTAACCGGCAGAGGAGCCTCATCGCGTGGGTTACACTTTAACCGTTTGCATACGGCAACCAAAAAGGGATATTTATAAGCCTGCTTTACGATTTCTCGCTTTCCGATAAACGATTCTTCTGAAACCGTGAATCCATTTATGAATTCAATCATCACACATCCGGGGGGAGCCCATAAGGACGACTTTCTCGCTTCTGCACTATTGCTCACGCTGGCACCGGTTCCCATCGAGCGCCGTGAACCCTGCGAACAGGATTTAGCCGACCCAGACGTGGCGGTCGTCGATATCGGCCACAAACATGAACCGGATCTGAACAATTTCGATCATCATCAGTTTCCCCGCGATCAGGTGCCTACGTGTGCCCTTTCTCTGGTCTTGCAAAAAATGGGGCTCTATGAGGACGCCAGACAATTCTGCGACTGGCTCGAGGTTGCCGAATGGTTTGATTGTCGCGGGCCAAATGAAACAGGTGAATGGCTGGGCGTGGAGCGAGAAGCAATGGCGCGGCTTAATTCTCCGCTCGATATCACGCTCCTTCGACGGTTTGCCGCCCAGCAGGAGCACCAACCCGGCGAACCGGTTTGGGAGTTAATGCGAATGATCGGCGAGGATCTGGTCAACTACATCACGAGCCTGCGGGAAAGGCTCGAATTCATCGCAAAACACGCCGAGCTCTGGGATTTACAGAATGGCCTGCAAGTCATCTTCATGCCGCGAACCGAGCCGCTGCCGGAAGATCCGTCCGCAGGTTTGGGTCGGCACATCGAGCAGGAGGGCTTGGCCGACCGGATTGTGGCCATGGTCTACCCGGACCGGCGCGGTCAGGGCTACGGTCTTCGCCGTTTTAATGACGATCAACGCCTCGACTTTACGCGAATCGAAGATGAGCCGGATGTGCATTTCGCACATCAGCAAGGGTTCATCGCGAAGACCCATTCCAACGAAAAGAGCCGCCTGCAAGGTCTGGTCCGGTCTGCTTTCAGCCCAACAACCTAAAACGTCTCTCTCCAGTCGGCCGAACCCGTTAAGCGCGTCAAGCGCCCGGTTCCGCTTCCGACTGGACGTAGTCATTGTGCCGCAGGGCCTATTTGGCATCAAAATTGCCTGAAACAACTATGTCTTGGTATTCACCAACAACCCAACTCACAGAAACAGACCGCTCAAAGGGGCTGAAATACCTCTACTATGACGGGCTCTGCTCCCATGCGATGGCTTTACTCGTGACGGGTGCATTCCTTCCGGGTATGGCTCTGGCACTGGGTGCTGGGAATTTTGCCATTGGCGTGCTCGCCAGCCTCGCTCCGATTTCGCAGATGGCCCAGATTCCCGCCATCCTGCTGGTTGAAAAACTGGGCCTGCGCAAGTTGGTCACCATCGTCTGCGCAGGAGCGTCGCGGCTTTCTCTTGTCGCGGCCGCTTTCACACCTTATCTCGCTCCGGATCCACTGAAAGTGCCTCTCTTCTTCCTCTTCATGGTGCTCTTTTTCTTCGGCGGCTCCTTCGCCGGTTGCGCCTGGAATTCATGGATCAAGGACATCATCCCGGAGAAAATCATGGGCAGCTACCTGGCCTCGCGTCTGGCAGCGGCAACGGCGCTCGGCGCAGTGCTCAGCTTGGCCGCCGGTTTCGGGATTGATGGTTTGACTGCCGCGATCGGTGAGCCCTCGCGGGCCTATGCGGTTGTCTTTCTCATCGCAGCTGCCTTCGGCCTTTACGGGGCAGGACTGCTAACCCACGTGCCCGAGCCGCAAATGCAACGTGCGGAGGAAGGCGGCAAGTGGCTGAACTCTTTGCTCAATCCGGTCAAAGATCCCAACTTCCGCCGGCTGCTTATTTTCTCCGCCTCGTGGAGTTTTACCGTCATCATGTCCGGTGCTTTCTTCGCCGTCTACATGCTCAACCGAATCGGTATCTCAATGAGCGGAGTGATCTTGCTCGCACTGTGGAGCCAGGTCACAAACATCTATTTTTTCCGTGTTTGGGGTCGTATCGCCGACCGTTACAGCAACCGCAGCGTGCTCGCCGTTTCCGTGCCGCTCTTCATTCTTTTGCTCCTGATCTACCCCTTCACGACCATGCCGGAGCGGTATGGCCTGACAATTCCGCTTCTGATCTTGATCCACTTCCTCGGCGGAGTCTCGACGGCAGGGTTTAATCTCTGTGCAGCCAATATCGCCCTCAAGCTCGCCCCCCACGGGAAGGCCACCGCCTACCTTGGCACGAATGCGTTCTGCGCCGGCCTGGCAGCTGCCATGGCTCCCATCGTTGGCGGCCTGATCGGCAGCTATTTTGCCATCAAGGAAATCAGTATCAAGGTCTTCTACCATGCCGACAGCTCCCTATCGGATGCAGTCGCCATCCCCGCCCTCAGTTTCCGGGGTATTGATTTTGTCTTCTTCGCCGCCGCGCTGAGCGGTCTTTATGCCTGGCACCGCCTGTCCCTCATTGAGGAAGCCGGCACGGTGAGCGAATCCGAAGTCAGAAGTGAGGTTTTCGCATCGGTCCGCAATAGCCTCTTTGGCGCGTCCGGGCTCAACATGGGTATGCGCCGGATGACGGCCTTCCCCTACGAAATGCTGCGCAAGACGACGCGCTCAACCCGATCGACGCTTTATCGGGCAGCGAAAAAGGGAGCATCGGGCACCAGCGACCGCTCCAAAGAAATCGACTGACTGTTTTGAAGAAACATCGACCGTAGACGACCACTTTAAAATTTGAAGACTGTGCGGCCAAGGAAAAATAAAAGGCTATTCGTTAATTCTTGCGGAACAGGCGATCTGGCGGAGAAAAATCGTAGGGGCTTTCCTTGGGAAGCCCGCGCAAGCTCGGGAAGTGCATACGAATTTGCGTAACGCCTTAAAAGGTTCGCGGGTGTCGCGAGCAACACCCCTACGTCGAGGAAACGCACCGATCACCTGACGAAACTGAGTCGGGATGGCTAAGCAATAATCTATGATGAACCAAATAAAAAAAGGAGCCCCGAAGGACTCCTCTGAAATGCGCTGCGCTTGTAATCAAACAATCGCTTAGTAGCCACCGCGACGATCATTGCCGCCGCGACGGTCACCACGATCACCACCGCCGCGACGATCGCCACCGCGATTGAAACCGCCTCGGCCACCACCGCCACCAAAGCTGCGGCCGCCACCGCCACCGCCACCGCCACCTTGAGGACGTTCCTCGCGTGGGCGTGCTTCGTTGATTGTCAGGGCACGGCCAAGAAACTCCTCGCCATTGAGGCCTTCAATCGCCGCGGTCATCATCTCAGGGGTTTCCATCGAAACGAAAGCAAAACCGCGTGGGCGGTCCGAATCCCGGTCTTTCACGATGAAAACATCAGTTACAGTGCCGTGAGCCTCGAAGAGTTCGCGGATATCACCGTCAGTAGCGTCGTAGGACAGATTGCCTACATACATCTTTGTATTCATTATCTCTTATTTTCTTTATCTACCACTCCTGCTTCGTTGCCCTGAGTTCCGTGTTCGTCACGGAAGCGACCTGCATGAATACAATTTCCTGATCCAACTGATGCTCTTTACCCACGCTCTGAATAGTAACAAATGTGATAGTAAGGAATGCTTATTGATAAATCGTGGCAAATTGCAAGCCGCATTCTGGCCTTGATTTTGAAACCCGCCAATCTTTCGAAAAAGAACCAAACGGTTCGCTGCCAAGGGGGATCCGCCCGTTTTCCGATGCGCCGCGTTGAGGCGGTCTCCGCAAGGGTCTGACACGTTCCGGAAAAGACGCTAGGTGTTGCGAACCAGCGCCTTCTCAATCAGCGGCAACATCTTACCCTTGCGAAAGAGAGTCACCTGCCCCGTGCTCCCGGAGACAACAATTGCCAAACAATCCACCGCTTGAGTAATTGCCGCAGCTGCTGCGTGGCGGCTTCCCAGGCCGCCGGGGAGTTCATGCTCATAACTTGGCGCATGAAGCAAAGAACCCGCAGAAATCAAAACCCCGTCCCCACGGATTATAAATGCACCATCGATCGAAGAGAGCTCTTTCACCGTCTCGTCCATGAAGGGGTTCAGTATATTGCGGTCCTCATCCTTATACCCGTAAAATGGATTTAGAATCAGGGGCTTCGAAAACTCTGAAATTTTATCGGCATTACCGAGCGTAAACAAGCAGCCTACAGGATGCCCCTCCCGGCCCTCGACGGCCAACTCAGTCGCGATTCCCAGAACACGCTCGATCACTTCGGGCTTAACACTGGCGGGCAGCATATCTGTCTTCGTCGTCAGGACCGTCTGAAACTCGCGCTCGATGTCGACGACTGTGATGCTGTCGAACTGATTACTCTGCCTCAGGCCCCCGACGCAGCAAAGACGATCGTTACTCGTAAAAACGCCGCGCGTCAGCCCAATCAGGACGGCGCTGCGCAGTTGCGAAAACCGATCGTTGCTGAACGATCGAATCGGCAGCACCGCATCGATCTCTTCCCGCTCGCTCACGGCATCCGAACTGCCGTGAGCGATTAACACCGTTTTGAAACCTTTAAAGACCGCACCTACCTCGACCCCTCCTCCAAAAGTATCTCCAAAAACCAATACGGTCGAGCAATTCGCCCCCTTGGCAATCTTCGCAGTCTCGCGAAGGATGAGATTATTAAAACGGTTATGCCGGCGCCGCGGCTTTTCGCCCTCACCACCAAAAACGAGTTTTACCTCTTTTCGAAAATCCTTGAGCGACTTGGCCGCATCGAGCCGCTCCATGTGGGTTTTGTCCTGAAAAACCCGCGCGAGTGAAGCCAGACTGTAGAGGTAACTTCGCGCGTTTTTCGCGGCCAAAAGCAGGAAGACATACCGTATATTCCTGTATTCCTCCTGCCCATCATAGTCCAATCCAGCCGGGCACCGGCCGATCGCAATCATGTAAGGCCGTTTCATGGCTACCCGTGTGTGAGGAAGGCAGACGCCGTTGCCGAGAAAGGTCGTCATCTGCTTTTCGCGATCCATCAGATCACTGAGCAGTCGCTTTTTACTGAGCCCCTTTTCTCTGGAAAAATCGCAAACATCCAGGAGCTCCGAGAGAGCATCCGCGAAAGCCGTGCTCTCGAGGTCAATTACCCGGGAAACAGCAATGTGGCGATCAATACGCATGTAGTGAAAAAAGAGAATTCAACAATTTTCGAACGTAGGAACTTTTCGGATACACAATCCCCCCGTCAAAAGCAACCCTAACCATTGCCCAGCCGGAAGCAAGCACTTCGGCCCTACGGATTCGCCCAAGCCTGGCACCCATCAACTTGCGAAACGGAAACTCGGCGAAAAACCTATTTCTCCCACTCAATCGCTCCTTTTTTCAACTCGTAGACCAGCCCGAGAATCAGCACGAAAAGGAAAAAGAAGACCGGCATAAGTATGGGCAGACTGGCCGCCAGAAACTCCCGGAAGACCAATACCCAGGGGATCAGGAAAACGACTTCGATGTCGAAAAGGATGAAAAGCATCGCCGTAATATAAAACTTCACCGCGAAGCGCGCATGACCGGACCCCTCGGCCAGCATCCCGCACTCGTAGGGCGAATCTTTGATGGCAGAGGGCGTGCCCCGCTGCCCAAACACGTGCGACGCCACCAGAATAACAGCCCCGATGGCACTGGCGATTGAGATTTGAACAAGTATTGGATAGTAGTCCGCGATCGACATCACCCTTCAGAAAGTGAGCTTTTGACCGGCTGACAAGGGGATTCTGAAAACAAATTGATTTTGGCCGGAGCCCCTCAGCGAGCGGAATCCTCCGAATCTGCGATCATTTTGCGATCCGAATCCATCCAAAATTGCCGCCCCGGTCTGCTCAAAAATAAATGCAGATTGCCATTCCCAGGGGGTTCGGCGAGACTCCTTAATTCATGACTGATTTCGTTCTGAATCTTTTAAACAACAGTTGGAGCCTGACAGCCGAGATGGCGCCTTACCTTCTACTTGGTTTCGCGGCGGCCGGGTTTCTGCATGTTCTGGTGCGACCTTCCTTCATCGAGCGGCATCTCGGCTCTCCAGGCCTTGCCTCGGTAATAAAGGCCTCCCTTTTCGGCGTGCCGGTCCCACTTTGCTCCTGCTCGGTCATCCCGCTGGCGGCCTCGCTGCGAAAGAGCGGGGCGAGCAGAGGTGCGACCGCGTCCTTCCTGAGCTCGACCCCACAAACGGGTATCGACAGTATCCTTGCAACTATTGCGCTTCTGGGTGGCGTCTTTGCCACGGTGCGGCTCGTAGTGGCTTTCGCCTGCGGCATTCTCACAGGTTTTCTCATTGAGCTTTTCTGCAAAGAGAAAGCGCCGCCCGCCCCCGATTTTGCCGGTCAAACCTTCACTCCAATAGCCGGCCATGCTCCGGCACCTGCTTCCGCTATGAGCTGCTGCCGCAGCCAACCGCGGGATCATTCACGCAACTGGCGCTCGGGCTTGCGCTACTGCTGCATTACCCTGCCTGCCGATTTGGCGAAAGCACTTATCATCGGGCTTTTACTTGCCGGGCTAATTACCTCGTTCCTCCCGGAAAATCTGTTATCGGGAACCTATAGCAGTGGCATCATGGCCTTTGTTCTGGCCACAGTAATCAGCCTGCCGCTCTACGTTTGTGCAACCGGCTCAATTCCGATGGCTTACGCCCTGATCGCTGCCGGCATGTCCCCCGGCGCGGCCCTCGTCTTTCTCATCATGGGCCCGGCCACGAATACCGCCACCATCGTGACCGCCTGGAAGATGCTCGGCCGGGCCCCCACCCTGATCTACCTTGGGAGTCTGCTTGTTATCTCCTGGAGCGTTGGTCTGGCTTTGAACTCTTACCTCTTTTCTGAGCTTCAGTTGGTTGCGGAATCCGCCCACGACGGCCACCGTCATCTCCATCTCTGGCAACACTTGAGTGCCGGGCTCCTCGCCGCCCTTTTGCTTTTCGGTCTGGTTTCCAGCCGCCGCACAGATAAAGCCGACGGTTGCTGCGCTTGATTTCACCGTCAAACCGCAGCCGGATAAGCTTGACTTGATACCTTGCAAGAACTCCTTCGACAACTGGAAAATCTGACCGGAGCCTGGACGCCGCTGGCCCTGGTGGGCCTCTTTCTCGCAAGCTCACTGCTCATCATCTGGAGGCTCGAGCTCATGGCTCACCGCGGAATCGAGGGAACCGTTCTCGGGACCTTGTTTATGCCCTATTTTTCGGGACTTGGAAATCTCATTTTCATTGGCGTGATGCTCCGGCAAAACGGACCGGCTGAGGAGGTAGCCATCAATTCGTGGACCAACAATATAACCAACCTCTGTCTGCTTTTGGCTCTACCCGCCCTAATCTGGGGCCTTTCGCTGGTGCCCGGGACCAAAGCGAAAAAGGCCCAGCGCGAATCCAAGGTGCATCGCCTATCGCTCGCCCTGACCCTCATCGCGATGGTTTTCTTCAGCCTCGCGGCCTGGGTGCTGGCCCGGGATGGAGCGATCGACCGCTTCGACGGCCTCGTTCTGGTCGGACTTTTTCTTTTCTGGCAGTGCTTCCATGTCTTTGAAGTGCTCAAGGAAAATACCCGCAGCGGCTCGGGCTGGCATCCACTGATAATCCTCGATAGCGCACTAATCCTCGCAGGAAGTTTCCTCACACTCTTCGCGGTAAACAGTATTGTGGTTTCGCTCCTGGCGCGAAACGGGGGCTTCCTGAGCGGCGATCAACTCGGACTCATCACCGGCTGGCTCATGGTGCTGCCGAATGCCGTGCTCGCGTTTTACTATGCTTATCGAAAACGGGGCGATGTCGTTTACAGCTCACAGGTGGGAGATGGCCACATTTGCATTCCCTTGTGCATCGGGATCTTCGCGATTTTCGAGCCGATTCCTCTACCGGATTTTGTGGCGCGCGGCCTCTTGCTCCTCGTCGCTCTCGCCACCCTGCACCTCATCTGTGTGCTGTTTTTTAAAGGTCTGCCCCGGATGATCGCTCTCGCCCTGATCATCACTTACGGCTACACCCTCTACCAGCAGATGAACCCCTAGCTCGCCTCCGGATCCAAATCGAGCGGATCGACAGCGAAAAACTGGCTGAGGTTCAGAAATTCGCCCTGGGCATCCAGCCAACGCGGATCCTCAGTCACCTCCTGCATCGATTTCGCTGTATTATTGCAAAAGAGATAAATATCCGGGCCGAGGCAAATGTAGGCGTCCATGCTGGCTCCCTCCGCCTCTCGGGTGAAGCTGAACTCACCCCCGAGCGAAGTCTGATCATCTGTCAATTCCGTCCGCAACGCGACCGTATTATCCGCAAACTCGGCCATGAAACCCTTTTCATTCGGGCCTCTGTAATAGTGCAGCTCCAATTCTCTCCCAACAAAAGCGAGGATGGCCAGTTCATCGAAAAGCGGGCGGCCATATGCAGCATCAAGTTTGGAGACTGATTTCGTAATCCGCGAAACGGCCGTCGATAAATTCATGGTTTCAAAAAAGCGATTTTTCGCCGGTCTGACAAGCCCGTTTAAACCGGTCGGGACACCAAAAGCTGCTCATTCGAAACGCTCGGGAGGACCGTCCCTGGCTGGATCGCGTAGCCTTTCAAAAACTCGGAGGCCGGCAGCATCCGCCCTCCGGGGCGTTGCAGCTCTCTGACCGCAAGCACCCCCCCGGCGACCGCAATATTGAGCGTCCCGACCGCCGCGAGCACCGTGCCGGGGGCTACCCCGGTCTCACCTGACACTCCTTCGGCAGCGCCGACTTTGATTCGAACCGGGCCATGGTCGAAATAAGCGCCCGGCCAGGGGAAGAAGGCGCGAAGACGCGCATCGATAACCGTAATTTCCTGCTCAAAGTCGAGTGCACCGTCCTCTTTGCGGATCTTGCGACAAAAGGTGGCCCCGGCATGCGCCTGCTCGTGAAACGGAAGCTCTCCGGAGATTGCTGCCGCCAGGTTGCGCCGCAATAAGGGCACGACCGCTTCTCCAATTTTTCCACGCACAACAGGCCCGGTATCCGTTTTTTCGATACTTACTCTTTCACAGCCCGCAACCGGACCGGCATCCATCTCACGCACAATTTTCATGAGGCAAACTCCGGTCTCTGTCTCACCCATGGCCACCGCAGTCTCCACCGGCGATGCCCCCCGATAGGCAGGAAGGATTGATCCGTGAAAGTTCAGCATACCGCGCACCGGCGCTTGCCGGACACTTTTCGGAAGAAAGTGCCCGTAAGCCATGACAAAGGCCAGCGTGAGCTCCTCGGCGCCCAGCCTCGCGGCAAATGCGGCATCCAGCCTCTCCGGCTGCAGTAGTGGGATTCCCTCGCGATGTGCAAAGGCGGAAACCGGATTTTGCTGGAGATGTTTGCCACGACCGGACCGGCGGTCCGGCTGTGAGACGATACACGCCAGCTCGCAGGTCTCCGCGCCTTCACCAATGAGGAAACGAAGAGCAGGCAGGCAAATGGGATCCGAGCCGAAGTAGGCAATTCTTGCTTTGTTTTTCATACGGGTTGCTTTAAAAAAGCTCCTGCTGGCCGAGTGACTCCTGCTCGGCGGCCGAAGCGGCACTCTGCGTGATCAGCCAGCGCAAACTAATGCCCTTGAATTCGGACTCGGAGAAGAGGTGAATGAGGAGAAGAGCCGAAGCAATCGCATCGTAGAGCGCACAATGGTAGCGCCGGCGATGCTCCGGACAAAGGAGACGTGCTTGACCGTCCAAACGCTCCTGCAGACGAAACGTCTCGACCAGAGATTTCAAACCATAGCCTTCCAACCCGGGATAGATCCTTCGATACAACTGCAGCGTGTCCACCCAAGGGCCCCAGTCAGCGCCCATGATACCCGGAGTAGCGAAATTTGGGCACCGCTTCGGGAAGGCCCAGACTCCACGGATGAGCCCTGCCTCGACCGCAACATTATGCGCGGCAAACGGCCCCGTTTCCCGCAGCCCGGAAAAGAGCGCCCAATCTGCGCTGAAGGGCTCGCTGGCACACGCTTGCGCCTCTCCAATGCCATGCTGCGCACGGTCACGTTCGGAGATCGTGCCAAGAGGCGCACAAATCCGTGTATAGCCGGCCTTGAACGAACTGCCCTCAAGAGTCACGATGCCGTATTCGACGATACCACTCTGGTGGCTGCCCTCGAAATCAATGACATGAATGGGTGTGGTCATCATAAGCTCTCCAGACTCAACCCGGCGCTTCCAGGCTTCAATCACGAATGTTTATCCGTTCAATGACTCTACAGTTGCAAGCCCCGCAGAAGCCTTTCTAGATTTTACTCTCATCCCGGAAGCCGACCGATTGCCATGTCCTCACTAACACGCGACCAGAAAAACGAATTTATCGAGTTTATCGCTTACCTCTGCGAGGAAGCAGCCACAGAAATTCTCCCACACTACGGACCGGACGTGGAGATTGAGAGAAAATCGGATGCCACCCCGGTCACCCTCGCCGATCGCAACGCCGAAAAAAGGATACGTGAAATCCTGAAGCAGCGCTACCCCGGCCACGGAATAATTGGAGAGGAGTTCGGCCGCGAACGCGAGGATGCCGAGTTCGTCTGGGTTCTCGATCCGGTCGACGGAACGAAGTCGTTTATCTCCGGCGTGCCCCTCTTTGCCACCTTGATCGCCCTCCTCCACCGTGGTCGCCCCGTGATCGGTGCCATCAACCAGCCGGTGCTCAAACAAATGGTCATCGGCGATGGCGAAACCACCACGCTGAACGGAAAGCCTGTCTCCGGGCGGGCCGCCTGCCCGCTGACCGAGGCCACACTCTGCACCACCGATCCAATCCGTAAAACCCTGTGGCAAAATGGCGCCGACTGGTCAGCACTCCCGCCAAAGACCGCACTCTACCGTTCATGGGGGGACGCTGGTGGTTACATCCTGCTCTGCTCCGGGTTTATTGATATCATGTGCGACCCGCTGATGGAGATCTGGGATTGTGCCGCCATCCTCCCCTGCCTCGCCGGCGCCGGGATCAAGGCGACCGGCTGGGCCGGCGGTGATGCTTTTGAGGAGCGCTGCATTATCGCTGCCAAGGAGCCACTCCATGCGGAAGTCATGGCCACCCTCTATCCCAATCAGGGATAGGCGGAACGAATCGACACCGTGGCGGAAGTTCTCAAATATCTGAAAAGCGGGCTTAAGACTGCCAGGGACTACAACTCGCTCGATTTTTTTCCACTCCCGCAGTCACTTGGAGGCTATGACCGGTCAGCCCTTTCGGGAGACCTGCGCGCTGGGCTAAATGTTGCCCTGCTCGCATTCCCCCAGGGTATGGCCTATGCGCTGATCGCGGGCCTGCCGATCGAATACGGCATCTACGGCTCGGCCATCGCTGCAATGGTTGCACCGGTTTTTGCAAAGACACCCTACATCACGCTGGGACCTACAAATGCAACTTCCGTCATGCTGCTCAGCGCGTTTCTGGGCCTGGGAGTAGCCGGCGCGGAGATGCTGCGGCTCGTCCCACTTCTCATCCTGCTGGTCGGAGTCTTCATTATTCTCGGCGCCTACTTCAGGGTCGCCAACATTATCCAATACATTTCAAACTCGGTCATCACGGGCTACATAACAGCGGCCGCCCTTCTGATCATAACCAACCAAATCCCCAAGGCGCTGGGGCTTACGCTCGAGGGAAAAGGGGCCACGTTTTTCGACTCCATCCGCCTCATGCTGGGAGCCCTCGATACCATCCACTGGATGACTCTTGTCGCGAGCCTCGCCACCGGCGTTCTCTATATCCTGCTCAACCGAAGGTTCAAAGCGCTGCCGAACGTTGCGATCTGCCTTGTGGTGATGTCTTTCGCTACCGCGCTTCTGCCGGGCGACGGCGCGGGCATCGTCTTCCTGTCCGCAATTGATGCGACCGACTGGACGTTCTACCCGCCCGCGCTGAACTTTGACGACCTGCGCCTTCTTGCCAGTCCGGCGCTCGCCATTGCTCTGCTCTGCATTTTGGAGGGTATCTCCATCGGCAAGTCTCTGGCCGCAAAAACCGGAGCGCGCATGGATACCAATCAAGCCATGTTCTCGATCGGCATGGCCAACATCGGCTGCGCCTTCTTCTCCGGGATGCCGGCGTCCGGCTCACTGACCCGCTCCAGCCTCAACACAAACAGCGGTGGTAAAACGGTCCTGGCCAGCTACATCAGTGGGGCGGTTGTCTTTATCGGAGCTTTCCTTCTGGGGCCGTTTACAGCCTACATCCCTCAGTGTGCCCTCGCCGTCCTCGTTATTGCGATCGGCACCTCTCTGGTCAATAAACATGCAATCCGCGTCGTGATGCGGACGACCAAGTCGGATGCCGCCGTCTTCCTCATCACCTTCGGCAGCGGCACGATCCTCCCTCTGGATACCGCTATTTACGTCGGAGTGGGCACGTCGATTATTCTATTTCTCAAAAAGGTCGCCCGACCGGAGATGATTGAATACGCCTTCAATGACAGGGGTGAGCTCGCCCAGACCAGTGAAACGATCAAGCGCGATACACCGGAGGTATCTATCGTTCACGTAGAGGGCGAACTGTTCTTCGGTGCCGCCGACCTGTTCCGCGATCAAATGCGGCGCATCTGCGAAGACCCGAATCTGAAAATCGTCATCCTTAAGATGCGTAACGCCCACAACATGGACGCCACTGGAGTGATGGCCCTCGAGGAGCTTGTGCGCTACATGGGCGAGCTCGGCCGCTACCTGATTCTCAGCGAAGCCAAAGCCGACCTGGTCCGCGTGCTCGTAAACTCCCGTCTCTATGATCATATCGGGGACGAGAATATTTTTAAAGACGATCCATCAAACCCGACACTGTCGACGGCCCGGGCACTGCGGCGCGCCAAGGAACAACTTGGAAACGCCGAGGCGAACGTCTCCATTTACGTGGACCCGGTCAAGGATCGGCACAAACAGCTCTGAGCGGCGGCTCGTTAACGCCAAGCTTGAACCGATCGGTTGGTATCCCATGCAGGTTGACGCATTATCCCGCAAAGTTCGCCTCAGTGTCCGCGAACTAGCCGCGTTCCGAAATCGCCCGCGGCAAGGTGGGAGCGCCAGCGGGCGCTGGCGCGCGCAACTCGGCCAAAAATGGCATCAGGTTGCCGCGGCCCGGACCCGGGCGACCGACCCGGAGGCACAGATCGAATACACGGTAAACGGCCTTCTTCTGCACCGGGGCTGGACCTTTCAAGTGCAGGGCCGCATCGACCAGATTTTTTGCGAAACAAGCGGCGCGACGACTCTGCGCGAAGTGAAGACCGTGCGCACCCGGCTTCCCTGCCCGCAGGATGAGCTCCTCCGGACCCACCCGGAATACTTTGCCCAGGCATCGATTTACCTTCGGCTGGCCCGGTATCTCCCGGAATTTGAGGGGCGTTCCCTGCGTGCGGAGCTGCTCTTTATCGAAATCGACTCGGGTGCCGCGCAACCCGTGCCTCTGGACACGGGAAGTGAGGACTTCGCCGCTGACCGCCTCGATGAACTTTGCGACTTCCTCGAGGATCGCAGAGTCCGCTCCCTCCGAATCAGACAACTCAACATTCGTCCCGCCTTTCCCAGCCTCCGCGAAGGGCAACCGGAATTAATCGACCAGCTTGCACGCGCTTCATTGCAGAGCTCTATCGTTCTCATGCAAGCACCGACCGGCTTCGGCAAGACCGGACTCGTGCTGGAGCACGCCCTGCAGAAAATCCGCGACGGTAGCTTCGAGCGTGGCATCTATTTGACGAGCAAGTCGAGTGGTCAGATCGAGACGGTGCGCCAACTGCAGTCGATGCTGGGCAGCGAAGGGCTCCGCTATGTCCAGATGCGTAACCGCAGCGAACATCGAATCGACAGTGTCCGGCATCGCTGCACCGGAGACAGCCGCTGCGATGATGGACTGGAAGAACGCTGGATCGAAGCCGGGATCCGGCCCACCGAGCTTTTCAGTGACAACACACTGCGACTGGCAGACGCCAAAAAAATCGGCGCGGAAACCGGCATCTGCCCCTACACCCTGACCAAATCCTGTCTGCCCTCGGCTGAATTCTGGATCGGTGATAGCAACTATCTTTTTGCTCCGGGCAGCCGAAACGTTTTCTCGGAAGTTCAGGGTTTCGATCCGGCGAAAACCATTTTAATCATTGATGAGGCTCACAACCTTCCAGCACGCAACGCCGAAGCCCTCAGTGTTGAACTGGATGCCAGCGACCTTCTTTTCGCGATCGAAGAACTGCGCGCTGCCGGCGCTGCCGCGCGTTTGATAAAAAGCCTCGAGACGATCGCCGAACAGGTGGGTGCGTTCGGCGCTTTGTCCGTCTTAAACGCACAGGATATTTACACAATCGGCGACTTCTTCGAGACAAGTGCCGGCTTCATCGATGAGAGCTGGATCGATTCTGGCGCACTGAACCCCTTTGTCCTCGATTTGCTCCGGCAGATTCCCGAACTTGCCGATAAGCTTGGGTCGCTGGAGAGTGACTGGCTGTATTGGTTCCCGCGCGCCGGCCTTCTGCGGGCACAATGCCTGAATGCCGGCAAATGGACCGCCGAGTGTCTGCAGCCCTTTGGGTCAACCGTTCTGATGTCGGCGACTTTGGAACCGATTCAGAATTTTCATGAGGAAATTGGCATAAGCCCGGAGGAGACAAGCCTCGCTATCGGCTGGGCAGACTGGCGGGAGAGCGCCTACGATGTGGCGGTCGATTGCCGCGTGGATACCCGGATGCGAGAAAGAGAGCGCCACTACGAGACCACCGCCAGAACCATCAGCCAAATGGCACACTGCGATCCGGGGCAAGCACTGGTCGCCTTTTTCCCGTCCTACTTGTATGCAACAAACATCCAGAATTACCTCTCCGTGATGGATTCATCTCTAAGGATTGCGGTCCAGCCACGTGGCGTTAGTCTGGATGAGCAATCGGCATTCATCAATGAGTCACTCCTGCTCTCGGATGCGCTTTTCCTTATTCTCGGCAGCAGCTACGCCGAGGGCATCGACCAACTGGGTGGACGCGTCCGATCCGTCATCGTTGTCGGGCCAGGCTTACCCGAGGTCAACCCGGTGCAGAAGGCCAAAATGGAACTCGCGGGGGGCACCGACCGCGCCAAGGCATTCGAAGAAGTTTACCTCATCCCGGCGATGCGGAAAATCCATCAGGCTTTGGGTCGTATCGTGCGCGCCCCGGGCCAACGGGCACGCGTGCTCCTGCACTGTAAGCGGTTTGCAGATGCACAACACAAAGCTCTTCTTCAAACCGAGTATCAGACCGGAATTTCTGTCAAAAACGAGTCGGACCTCCTCAACTGGTTAACCAAAGACCACAGATCACAAATATAGAATTGAAATTTAACTCAGTAAAAGTTTGAAATGTCCATTAAGTTTAGACAAAAAACTTCGTTTTGTTTGTGTCAGTTGTGTTAATTTAACAAAAATTGGCCCCACCCTTCACCCAACTCAATACAATCATACACCAATGGCTAAATCAAAAGCTAACAAAGGAATCAGCCGCATCGATAGCGGTTCAACACACGGATGGTTCGTTCGCGGATACCGTAATGGTAAGACCTACTCAAAACTGTTCAGTGATCGCAAGTGCGGAGGAAAGGGCAAGGCTCAGAAGCTTGCCAAACAATACCGGGACGAACTCAACCAGGAACTGGAGACAATCCCGAAAAAGCCGCGTCAACGGCGGATTGTTGTCTCTGATTCCCGAAACACAACGGGCGAACTCGGTGTTTCCCGAACGACCAAAATTGGTCCAAACGGCACCAAGCATGAATGCTTTTCCGTCAGCTGGCGCCCTGAGCCCGGTATTCAAAAATGCACCTCTTTCTCGATCAAGAAATACGGTGAAAAGAAAGCCTTCAAATTAGCTGTCGAACATCGCAGAAACAAGATGCGCGAAATTCACGGCCCTAATTTCTACCGCCAGCTCAGCAAACGGGCAAAGGCGAAGTAAGTAGAGATCTCCGCCAGACCCCAGGCGTTTGAAGCGCAGCCTCTCGGCCTCACGGCTTTCGGGCTGTGCTTCTTTTTTGCGCTCGTTTATGGACCAACGACAAGCCGCACCGCCCGCTCGGAATCAAAATACTTCGCAGCAAATTTACCCAAAGTCTGTGCGCCGATCTGATCAAGACGTGCGGCATACTCGGCATCGTCGTCGATCGGAAGCCCGTAGCTGAGCTGAATCGCGGCATGCATCGCGCGCGCACCTATCGTTTGCCGTCCCATCGGGCGCGCCGCTTTCAGCCGGGTCCGGCAGCGGGCGAGTTCGTCTTCCGTCACTCCGCCTATTTTCACCCGTTCCACTTCCCGGTCGATCTCATCCTGCACCCGTCCCGCATGATCGGGGTGCGTGCCGCCATAAAAGATAAACATCCCTTGGTGCTGTCCGATTACACGGCTCGAACCGACGTAATAGGCCAACCCCTGATCCTCGCGCACACGCTCGAAGAGCCGGCTCGACATCCCGCTGAATAATTCATTCAAAACCTCGGACGTGACAAAGTCTTCTTTATTCTGAATCCCCGCATCCGGATAAGCCTGCAGCACCACAGATTGCTCACGTGGCATCGTATGCCGAAGCTCCTTCGGCCCGACACGATCGGGCATAGCTAATTGCCGCGGCGTAAAATCCCCCGCGGGTAATTGCCCGTCGATCAGGGGCTGTAGCGAAGTGAGAAGACTCCCGCGATCGAAATCACCAGTTACCGATAGCACCAAATTGCCCGCTCCCACAATTTTCCTGTAATGGTCCTGCACGTCTTCGCGGGTCAATCGTTCCAAATCCTTGATTCGTCCGTCGGGGCCATAAGCAAAAGGATGCTTTTCAAAAAACTCCTCACGCAGCCGACGGACTCCGACGTCCAGGATCTCGTCTTCCTCCTCCCGAAGGCCGGCGATCTGTGCTGCCCGCTCGGTTTCAAAGGTGGCCGGGGCAAACTGCGGATAAAGCAGCGCATCGGAAAGAACTTCGATCGCCAGACTCAAATCCGAGGGCAGCACCTCAATCGCGAGATTCACGGTATTGTTGCCACAGCTCGCACTGAACTGGCCCCCGATCCGCTCAACCAAATCTGAAATCGTCTCCGCGTCCCGCTTTGCGGTATCTTTTGTCAACAATTCCGCCATCAGCGCACCGACTCCCCGCTGCTCCACCGGTTCATAAAGCGGCCCGCCCAACATAACCGCGCGGAGGTGCACCTTGGGTAAACGCTTGTCCGGCTGGAGCAAGAGACGCACCCCGGACTCCGCCCGGATTTGCTCAAATGGTCCGACGCGCAGATCGTTGTTTTCTTCAATCCTTTCTCCACCTCCTTCAGTCTTGGGCCCAAGTGTCACAGCCGAACGGCTCGCCTCGATAAGGTAGTTCTCCGCTGCCGTTTGCAAATCGGTGTTGTTCACCACCTGCAGCCGATCAAGGTAGTGCCGCGCGTAGAGACTGTCGCCGATCACGACCTCGCCCATTCCCAGACGCGTCGCCTGACCGCTCATTGTCTTTCGCCCGTTTATTTCCGAGCTGAGTGCGCGCCGCCGCGCCTTCTCGACGACGTTGTTCTCAAAACCGTTTTTAATAACATCGGCGATCAGTTCCAGAATCGCGGCCTCAACCTGGGCACCCCGCCCCGGGTCGCATACATAGCTGATCATGAACAGACCGCACACACCCGGGTTCCAATTCCGACAATCGACATAATGCACCAGCTTCAGCTTGTTCCGCAGTCGGTCCCAGAGCAGCGAGCTTTCGCCTCCCCCCAGTGCATGAGCAAGCGCATCCAACCGGGGCGAATCCGGGTGACTGAGGTGCGGAACCTTATAGCACAAGCCCCCGCGAAAAACATTGTGGTCCGCTACGATATCCTCCCGCCGGGGCGCAAGCTGGACGGGCTCCTGTTCCACTTGCACCGGCGCCAAACGCCCGCGAGGGACAGACCCGAAAGCTGCCTCGATGACTTCAAGACATTCCGTCCACCGAACCGCTCCTGCCACCGCAACGACCATGTTATTCGGCACATATCTCGATAGATAATAGCGGCGGAGCTCCTCCGCGGTAACGCATTCAAATAATTCCCGGTGCCCAATAACCGGTTCGCGGTAAGGGTGCCGCTGGAATGCTGCACGGAAAAGTGCCTGCGACAACTGCCGATCCGGATCATCGAGCCCCATGTCGATCTCGCGCAGGATCACATCGCGCTCGCGCTCGACCTCCGCTTCCGGCAGTGTGGAGTGGAGGACGAGATCCGCAAGCACGTCCACAATCTGCACAAAAGCACTCGCAGGACCGTCGATGTAGTAAACGGTTCGGTCGAACGTCGTATAGGCATTGATCGAAGCACCCATCGCGTGAACCTCTCGGCTGATCGCCTTGCCTTCACGGCGGGCCGTTCCTTTGAAGAGGAGGTGTTCGAGGTAGTGCGAGAGTCCAGACCCGACCAAAGCGTCTTCATGGATGCTGCCGGTTTTCACCCAGACCTGAACCGAAACAACCTCGCTCGAGAAGTCGGGCCTTTGGAGAAGGGTTAAGCCATTGCCCAATACACGGCGCTCCTGAGGTGCTTGAAAGAGGCGATCGATCAAGTTTCCGGATTCAAGTAGAGAGTCGGGCGTCATTCTTTGTTTCATACGTTTTTATCTAATTCGATTCTGAGTCGGGGTTCGTTTTACATAGATGGATCACCCCAGGAAATTCTCCAACAAGCTTCAGCGGCATGTAAGAGTTTTGTTTAAGCCATATTTGCCGGAGCTGAGCATCCCAATGACTTGCAATGTGGGGGAAAAATCAACATTGTTACCTCATAAGCGTCAAAAATATGACTCCCGACAGCAAATCACCGCCTCCCCCACCGATTAAGAAAGAACCGCGCAAGCTCAGCCTTCAAATGGCAATCGCGGCGGCAACACGACGCGAAGGAGCCGAGATGAGGCCATTGCTGAATCCCCAAAGCGAGTTCCCGAAAATCAAATCGCAGTCGGGTAAGCAGCAGGAGATGGAAGCCCATTTGCTCGAGCTTCAGGCAGATGTCATCAACCGTGAGGGCCTTTTGGCAGAGAAAGAGAAATATCTCGAAGCTCGCGCACTCGAACTCAATGAAAAGGAGGCGCTGCTGGAGGCACATCGAAAGGTTTTCATGTCGCAAGGTATCGGTAAGGCCGAACAAACGCCGGAAGAAAGAGCTGTGGAACTTGATGCGCTGCAGGCCCTGCGGGCAGAACTCGAGGCACAGGAGCTCTCCCTGGTGGAGGCCCGGAAGATGCTCCAGGAACGCGAAGCCTATATCGAGAAATGCGAAAACGAATTGGTCGAAAAATCGATGCAACTTACCGAACGGGAGGCTCAACTGGAGCAGTGGGAAGAGGACGCGCAACCTCAGCAGGGGTAGTTGCTCCTGCCATTCGGTGTGATTCGGGAATTTATCTCCTGAACTGTTCCGGGACTTATCTAAGCGGTGGCCGCTTGATTGTCGGCTTTAATTTTTCGGGGCGAAACGGTTTATCAAAGGCGGCGGAAAAACTGTAGCCCCCGTCGAAATCCTCAGGCCGATCCTGATCGGTTTTTCCCAACACTTTGCAGTCGACGAGGTTGAACACGATGTTTCCAAAATCCCGACACTCCCGCACCCCCCAGTTTTCAAAAACGGTGCGTGCCATGGGTCCATATTGATCGATCGCATAGAGGCGAATCCCCTCCAAAAGTTGCTGCCCGGTCAAATGATTGGTGCGGTCCAGCTTCCCGTCCTTGTGCAGTTCCTTTAAACTATAGTCCAGTGCTTGCCGCAGAAAATAGTAGGCCCCCCGTTTGTAACGCGGATCATCTTTCCGGATCATCCGGATCACCTCGTTGAAATCTCTGTTCGGATCGTTCACAGCTTTCAGTTAAACTCGAAATACGATTTGCGTCAACCCGTGGTGTTCGCTCCCTGCGGCGCGCTTTGTTCTGCCTACTGGATTTCAGGACGATCTTTCATCTGTCGCTCAGCCAATGGCGCCACTTTCAGGACCGGAGCGGTTCTGGCCGTCCCGCCCCTCCGTTACTCATCGTCAACGCGAACGCCCCGGTTGTCCGCGAAAAGGCGATAGGCCCTGCTGCCCACCCCGCTCACCCTGTAAGCCTGCTGCATGGCTTCGGAGACGGCCTGAGCTTTGGACGGCGCACATAAACAGATCACCGTAGATCCGCTTCCACTGAGCCATCCGGCGTAGGCGCCAGAGTGGCAACCAGCCTCAATGCTCTCATGGCCGAAGGGATTCAGGTGTTCGCGGTAAGGCTGATGAATGCAATCGTGCACCGCATCTTTGAGCCGCTCAAATTCTCCGGAAACCAAAACCGCTACAAGATAGGCCAGACTGTTGGCCGAAGTAACCACATCTCTGAAAGGAAGCATTTTCGGAAGCACCCTGCGGGCGTCCTCTGTCATGACCTTGTATTCCGGGGACGCTGCGACAAAAACAAGATCCTCCGGCAATTCAAAGCGCAAATGATCTTGGTAAGCAAAGGTCTTTGGATCCATTTTGGCCACGCAGAACCCGCCTTCGAAGGCGGCACAGGCATTATCAGGCGAATTGTTATCCAGCCGGGAGGTCAGACCGATCATCGCCCGCCGGTCAAGTGGCTCGCCGGTGAGATGGTTCAGCGCCGCAACCACACCTGCCCGCAGGGTGGCACTGGAGCCAAGCCCCCGCGCAATGGGCACCTCTCCCCAAATCTCAAAATCAAACCCGGGTATGTCGACCGCGGCAGCCTGCGCAAAACTGAGCGCCGCTTCTTCCACCATTTCCCGGGTCCCGGTATACCCCTCGCCTGCCTCCACCACCTGAGCATCTCCGCGCACCGTCAGACGAAAAAAATTATACAGCGATAGCCCAATACTCAACGTATCAAAACCCGGACCACAGTTCGAAGTGCTCCCTGGAATTTGAACTAAAATGGATCGGTTTGCCATAATTTCATTCACCTGCCGCTCGGCCCGGCGCGTCTCTTGATTTTGCTCTAACGGTAATGATGGCGCATTTCACGCTCCGCCTCGCGCATCGTTATTTTCTTTTTCAAGGTTTCCCGCTTATCGTGCAGCTTCTTTCCGGTGCAGAGCGCAATTTCGATTTTGATAAGCCCGTTTTTTAAAAATAAACGCAGCGGGATTAGCGATTTTCCGCCGGCTTCGACGGCACCAATCAACTTGTTAATCTCCCGCCGGTGTAAAAGCAGCTTTCGCTTGCGGCGGGGCGTATGGTTTTGAAAGTTACCAAAAGAATACTCGCCTATGTGAGAGTTGTATAACCAGACCTGCCGCTTTTCGATTCGGCAGAAGGACTCTCCAATCTGGGCATTTCCCTCTCGAATGGCTTTCACCTCGGTGCCTTGTAGCACGAGGCCAGCCTCAAATTGCTCGCCGACAAAATAATTGTGGGATGCCTTGGCGTTGCGGATTTCACGCTGGTGGCCCGCAGACTTTTTTTTCGCACTCAAAACCTGATCTTCTCTCCCGAATCCTCAACCAAAAAGCACCGTCTCCCCGCAGTTGTTCCCCGGGGAATCACTATCCGGATCCAATTCATTCCGCCCAAGGTCCCTAGCTTTCGACCCCGGCACCATCGGCTCAATGCCGACTAGGCCTCAAGCGCCTCTTCGTCGAGCTGGTAGGTAATCTTGCCTTCCATGATCTCGCGTAGAGCCATATCCTCCGCCGACAAACGCTCGAGTGATTCGACCAACGGCTTGTAGCCGCTCTTGAGCTGTTTGGCCCGGCGCGACACAACGTTGATCAAAATCATCGGGTCTGTGATGACCTTTTGCGCTTCCTGTAAATAATCGTCTCTCAAAATAAATTCTCCGCTGATGTTTAAATGGAAAAGGTGAGATAGTGAACCGGCTGTGTCAGATTGCAACAAAAAACCCCCAACCATGATCCGGATTCGCCGCAAAGCCGAATCCACTGCTTCGCGGAGATCGACAGGAGCTGCTTTGACCGAAGCTTCGAAAAAAAAGTCTTTGAAAAGGCTGGTGCTTTACCATGCTGCGACGCCGGTCCCACCTCCCAACCCACAGCGCATTCCATGCCGATTTCTTTTCAAATCCATCCCGAAAAGGGCTACTTTGAAGCGATCTGGGCCGGACAGATCGACGATGCGGAACTCTCGCAGACCTACCCTCGAAGCAAACGACCGTCTTGCCCACTTCCGCGAACTTTGCGATCTTTCCAGTGTGGATCTTTCCGATATCCGGCTGGACGGTCTGCAAAAGCTTTCGGGTCTAATCCGCGAATTCTGCGAACGCAATCAGATCGAGGACGCCCGCTGCGCCTGTATCGTCCCCCAGGAGTTCAACCAAAGTCTAATGATGCTCTATAATGTCGCTTCCAAGGAGTCGGCCGAAACGACAAAGGTTTTCCCGGGCCGGGACCAAGCTCTCGAGTGGCTCTTATCCTGAAGCCCGGCTCGAAAAATCAAAGAATTGAGGAAACTTGCATCAATTTATTCCGCTTTACCCTGCGGACTCCCGCTCTTTGGCACGCAATCGAATGGAGGGTGTTTTACTATTTCCACGCGGGTGGGCATTTTACTGTAAATTCCCATTGACAGGGTTTTCCAGCAACCTACTCTGGCGCGCTTTTCCGTAAATCATGAAGACGACTTTAGCCACCAACTCAGATCATACCAAGTCCTGGTATGTGGTCGATGCAGCCAACGAAACGCTCGGCCGTATCTCCGTAAAAATTGCCAACGTTCTGCGTGGTCGCCACAAGCCGACCTACACACCTCATGCGGATACGGGCGATTTCGTCGTCGTCATCAATGCAGAGAAGATAAAGCTCTCGGGCAAAAAAGGTTCGGATAAAACCTACATGTTTTACTCCGGCTGGATGGGCGGCGCCAGTCACATCAATATCCGCGAAATGCGCGAGAAGAAGCCACAGTTCATCATCGAGCATGCAGTCAAGGGTATGCTTCCGCGCAACCGCCTTGGTCGTCAAATGATCAAAAAACTTAAGATCTACGCCGGCGCGGAACACCCGCACGAAGCCCAGCAACCCAAGCCTCTGGTTTAACCCTGGCCGATCCGATCGAATCCTCTTCCGGTTTAACACCTCCCTGGTCCCCATTTTCCCAGTAATGAGTCAAGAAACATTTGTAACAGTCGGCCGTCGCAAAACGGCAACCGCCCGTATCCGTCTCTCCCGCGGCAGCGGCAAGATCGAAGTGAACGGTAAAGATCCCGAGAGCTATTTTAAAACGGAGGAGTTCGCCAGTGCGGCGCTTTCCCCGCTCCGGACTGTCGACATGACCGAGCAGGTCGATATCACGATCAAAACTCAGGGCGGTGGCCTGAATGGCCAGGCTGGTGCGGTTCGTCTGGGCATCGCCCGCGCCCTCGAAAAGCTGAATAGCGAACTCCGCACGGAGCTTAAGAAAGAAGGCCACATGAAACGCGATCCGCGCTCACGCGAACGAAAGAAAGCTGGTCAACCGGGCGCACGAAAGCGCTTCCAGTTCTCCAAACGCTAGGCCTGTAAGCGGCACGGTCGCATCTTTTTGCAACCCTCCACGGCCGTGCAAGCGCGCTCTGGAGGGTTTTTTATTTCCAGATTTTCACACGACGCAGCCTCTCGGCTCAGCTCCACTATTCTCTATGAACGCAGCAATCATCGGCGCATCCGGATACTCTGGCGAAGAACTGGTAAGAATTCTTTCGTCTCACCCCGACGTTAATTTGGCGGCTGTCACTTCGCGCGCTCTGGCAGGGAAGCCTCTGGCCGATAGCATGCCCGCCCTTCGCCATAAGGTGGGAGACCTCCTTTTCACGGCCTCCGATCCGGCCGGGCTTGCGGCGAATACCTCCATCGATCTCTTTTTTCTTGCCTTGCCGCATGGCGTGGCAGCCGAATTCGCCGATCCTCTGTATCAAGCGGGTAAGACGGTTATTGATCTCAGCGCCGACTTTCGCTTGGGCTCGGCCCACCTCTATACAGAATACTACGGTCAGCCGCACCCTGCCCCACACCTCCTGGAGGCTGCCCCTTACGTGATTCCGGAACTCGCCGACGAAAAGTGGAAGTCCGCGTCGATCCTCGCTTGTCCGGGTTGCTACCCGACCAGTATTCAACTGCCTCTGATCCCCCTCCTGCGGGCCGGTCTGATCCAAACGAAGAATATCGTTATCAATAGCTACAGCGGCGTCAGTGGGGCCGGCCGTAAAGTTGCCGAGGACTTTATCTACTGCGAACGCAACGAAAGCATCAAGGCCTACGGACATCCGAAACACCGACATCTTTCCGAAATCGAGGAGCAACTCGAGAAAGCGGCATTCACCGACTGTATCGTGCAGTTCAACCCACACCTCGCTCCCATCACCCGGGGCATCCACACCACAATCGTGGCCAAAGCGAAAGCTTCGATTGAGGACCTTTACAGTTGCTGGAATAAAATTTACACTGCGAAACCTTTCGTCACCACCCTCCCCTCCGGAACGTTTCCGGATACCAGGCATGTAAGCGGAACGAACCGCTGCGACATGTCAGCCGTCTACGACCCGCGGACCGGGAATTTTGTTATCACCTCGGTCATTGATAATCTCGTTAAAGGTGCCAGCGGACAAGCTGTGCAAATCATGAACCTGAAATTCGGCTTTGCCGAAACAGCCGGCCTTCTCTGATCCGTCCTCCACAAAACTTACCCGAGCCATGTCTTCCGCAATTTCCGTAAGCCTCCTTAAAGATTCACATGGTGTCGCCGACTGCCCGGGTTTCAGGTGCGCCGGAATCGGCTGCGACATTCGCGAAAAAAATGATCCGACCCAACTGGACCTCGCCCTGCTGGTGCCGGACAAGCCGTGCGCGGCGGCGGGCGTGTTTACTCTGAATGATGTCTGCGCCGCTCCGGTCCAGTTCTCAAAAAAGATTCTCGCGCGGGGCACGGGCACCATCGCCGGAGTGGTCGCCAATAGTGGAAATGCCAATGCCGCGACCGGCGAGGCCGGACTGAAGGATGCCCAACGGATGGCCCAACTCGCACAGGATTTACTCTCGGCCGATGCGCCTTTCCTCGTCTGCTCAACCGGCCGTATCGGTCGAAAGCTTCCCATGTCGAGAGTCGAGCAGGGTATCCGCACTGCCGCCGGAACTCTGGGCAACAATCCCACATCCGCTTTCAACACGGCCGATGCGATTCTCACCTCGGATACAAGACGAAAGGTCGCCACCGCCCGTTTTCAATTCGATGGCAAAACCGTAACCGTTTCCGGAATGGCAAAAGGCGCTGGCATGATTGAACCGAATATGGCCACTATGCTCGCGTTTCTTACCACCGATGCCGTCGCCAACGCCGACCAATTGAAAAACGTCCTCACTGCGGCTGTGAATCAAACCTTCAACCGGATCTCCATCGATGGGGATATGAGCACAAACGATACCGTCCTGCTGTTCGCCAGCGGGTCCTCCGGCGTCGACCCATGGGCAGGTCCTGCTGAACTCCTCTTTGCCTTCAAAGAAGCGGTCCTGATGGTCTGCGATGCTCTTGCCGAGAAAATTGTCGGCGACGGCGAAAAAATCACAAAGTTGGTTGAACTGGTCGTCGCAGGCTGCCCTCGGGTCCAGGATGCCGAAAAAGTGGCCCGGGCCGTCGGAAACTCGCTCCTTGTCAAAACGTCCTGGTATGGCTCCGACCCGAACTGGGGAAGGCTCGCCGACGCCGCGGGCTACGCTCGTGTCGGCCTCAAGATCGAAGCGCTCGACATTTTCTACGATGATGTTCCGGCCCTGATCAAAGGAACTCCTCAGGAGGAAAATCTGCAGCAGTGGAAAGCGATCGTTTCCAAAAAACGTTTCCGCATCACTTTGAACCTCAACCAGGGCAACTGCGATTTTCGCCTCCTTACGTCCGATCTCAGTGAAGCCTATGTGAATTTTAATAAAAGCGAATAAAATCGTTCTTAAAACGCAAAAGCGCAGAGCGCGACCAAGACTGAGTCACGATGACTAAAGCCAGATAACCCCAAAGATTCACTCCGCCCCCTCGGCGAAAACAGCAATTAAGAAAATTTTTTCTCATTTCACTTTACCATTTCCGCCTTCATTCAATGACCGATATTTCAAAACTCGACGTTACCACCAAGTCCGCCGTCCTCCTCGAAGCGTTGCCCTACGTGCAGCGCTTCCGCGATGCTATCTTTGTCGTAAAATATGGTGGTGCTTTCATGGACGATGCCGACCCTGCAGTTCGCACTCGAGTGGCGACCGATATCGCTTTTTTGTCTGCCGTGGGCATTAAGGTGGTCGTTGTCCACGGCGGTGGAAAGGCAATCACGCGCGCGCTCCAAACCGCCAAAGTCGAGACCCGCTTCGAGCACGGACTCCGCGTCACGGATGAAGCCTCCGTAAAAATCGTCGAGCATACCCTGAACAAGGTCGTCAACCTCGACATCTGCGAGATACTCCAGGCCAAGAACGCGCGCCCCCTCGGTCTGCCGGGCAACAGCATCCTCGTCTGCGATAAGAAACGTGTCGAAGTCGATGGCGAATCGATCGATGTCGGTTACGTCGGCGAGACACATACCGTGAAGACCAAGATCATAAAGAAAGCCCTTAATGATGGTTATATCCCTGTCATCTCTCCGATCGCAGTCGATCACGACGGCCAGGTCTACAATACAAATGCCGATGCCGCTGCTGGTCGCGTAGCGGCAGCACTTCGCGCGCGGCGCCTGGTCTACCTTTGCGATGTCCCCGGTCTCATGCGCAATATCAATGACCCGGCGTCGCTCATATCGACCCTGCAAGTCCACGAAGTTGCCGAACTCGTTAAAGAGGGCGTCATCAGTAAAGGCATGATTCCAAAAACCGACAGTGCGATTGATGCCCTCAAAAACGGCGTTCACCGCGTCCACTTCATTGATGGCGAACAGCCGCACAGCCTACTCCTCGAAATTTTCACAGACAAGGGTGTTGGCACCGAAATCGTGAATGCCTAGCATCCAGAATTTGATGACTAACTTATTATGAATGATTACGGATTAACTGGTCACTTTTCCGCAATCCTCCAAAAGTCCTTATAATGTCGCATCACAAAACACTCACCAAAAACTACGGCGCACCACCCTTCAGCGCGGTGCGGGGTGAGGGGTTGTATCTTTACGACGAGGGGGGTAAAAAGTATTTGGATTTTGGTTCGGGCATCGCGGTCACCTCCGTCGGACACTCCCACCCGAAGTGGGTCGCTGCGGTGCAAAAACAAGCCGCCACTCTCGCCCATTGCAGCAATCTCTATGGCATTCCGGCTCAGCAAAAGTTGGCCGACCGGCTCGTCGCACAAGCGGGCCCGGGCCGGATCCTTTTCTGCAACAGCGGAGCCGAGGCCAACGAAGCTCTTATCAAGCTCGCCCGGCTCCACGGGAAACAGCTCACGGGGGAAGAGGGCAAACGCTACTCCGTAGTGGCCGCGGAAAACGCTTTTCATGGCCGAACCTTTGGCGGTATGGCTGCAACGCCTCAGGAAAAAATTCAGGGTGGTTTCCGACCCATGCTCGAAGGCTTTAAGTTCGGAAAGCTCAACGATATCGCCAGTTTCGATAAATTGGTCGACCGCTCGGTCGCAGCTGTATTTATAGAATCGATACAGGGCGAAGGGGGTATTTTCCCGGCCGAAGTCAGCTTTCTAAAGGAGCTTCGGGCGCTTTGCACCGAGCGGGGCGCTCTCCTTATGCTCGACGAGGTGCAGTGCGGCATCGGTCGTAGCGGGCACTTTTTCGCATTTCAGAAAAGCGGCGTTACTCCCGATGCCGTGGGCATGGCCAAGGGCCTCGGCGGCGGCTTCCCGATCGGTGCAATTTGGGTCGCCGAAGCTTACGCTGAGCTCTTCCAGCCAGGGTCTCATGGCACGACCTTTGGCGGCAATCCGCTCGCTAGCGCTGCCGCCAACGCCGTGCTGGACATCATCGAAGAAGAACAGCTCATCGCAAAAGTAAAATCGAACAGCGCATCGTGGCACCGGGCCCTAAAAGCGCTTGCTAAAAAACACAGTGAGCGCATCGCTGGCATACGGGGTGCTGGCTACATGGTCGGCCTCTCGCTCAAAACTGAAGGCCTCAATTTGCAAATCACCAGCGCCGCCCGCGGGAAAGGACTACTCGTCGTTCCTGCCGGGCACAATACCATCCGGTTGCTTCCGGCGCTCACGGCCACAGCCGAACAACTCTCCGAAGCCGTCAGTATTCTAGACGAGATTTTCACAGAACAAGACTCACAATCATAAACATGCTCTTTTTTCATTAACCGTTGAGTGCGCCGAACACGCCGAGAGCCGTTTCCGGTTTTGGATGAAACTCTCACCTCCTGCGCCCATGCGGTTTAGACATCACAACCCTAACAGAACCGACTCGAAACAGCACGGGTATCCGTTTTTTTCTGAAGTTCGAAATTCTTACCATGAACCATTTTCTCAAAGCCACTGACTTCTCCCTCGAACAGGCGCAGGACGTTTTCTCCCTCGCGAAGCAGTTTAAAGATAATCGGCTAAATGGCCCCCAACCGCTCAACATGCAGTCATGGGGCCTCCTTTTTTACAAGAGCAGCACACGCACCCGAATCTCCTTCGAGGTCGGGGTCAATGAACTGGGTGGCTTCCCCGTCGTCTTGAACTCTCAAAACACCCAGATCGGCCGGGGTGAGACCATCGCAGATACAGCTCGCGTTATGTCGCGCTACCTGCACGGACTGGTCATCCGAACTTTCGGACACGAAATCATCGAGCAGTTTGCCGCCCATTCCACCATGCCGGTTGTGAATGGCCTGACCGACTTCAATCACCCCTGCCAACTCTACGCCGACCTCTTCACGCTCCTCGAGCGTTACTCGCCCGACGCCGTCGATCTGAATACCCTGAGGGGTAGAAAAGTCGCCTTCTTCGGAGACTGCGCCAGCAATATGGCAAACTCGTGGATCATCTGTGCAGCCATGTTCGGTATGGAAATCTCACTGGCCGGTCCAAAGGGCTTTGCCCCGGAGCAAGCAGTCATTGATGCCCTCCAGGCAGACGGACTCCCGGTAAACTATCAGTTCACGACCGACGCCTCCGAGGCTGCCAAAGATGCCGACGTGCTCTACACTGACGTCTGGGTCTCAATGGGCGACGAGGCGGAGGCGGCCGAGCGGAAAGCGAAAATGGCTCCTTATCAGGTAAACAGTGGGTTGATGGCCTTGGCCAGCAGCGATGCTGTCTTTATGCACTGCCTGCCCGCCCATGCCGGTGAGGAGGTCTCTCAGGAGGTCCTCGAAAGCCCGCAAAGTATTATTTTCGACGAAGCCGAAAATCGGCTGCACGCGCAGAAGGCCATCTTGGCAAAACTTGTTCAACTGAACGCCTCGTAAACGCGAGTTTGGCCATCGGGCGTAAGCAATTCCCGCTGCTTGCGTTTCTTTAGCATGGCTAAGAAAAAAATTGTCGTCCTTGGTGCAGGTTTTGGCGGGCTTGAGTTTGTTCGTTCGTTCCGGGAGAAGAACGCCGAGATCACTCTTATCGATCGGCAAAATCACCATCTCTTCCAGCCGCTCCTCTATCAGGTTGCAACGGCAGGTCTCTCGATGCCGGATATTGCAGAACCGATTCGCTCCATTTTCCGTAAACGCAAGGATGTGCGTGTTTTGATGGGAGACGTTTCGACGATTAATGTGGAAAAGAAACGGGTTGAGCTGAAAGACGATCAGGTCGTTGATTACGATTACCTCGTTATCGGGCTGGGCATGGTCAATGCCTATTTCGGACACCAGGAGTGGGCGCAACACACCATCGGCCTGAAATCCCTCGACGAGGCCCGCCGTATCCGCCGCAATATCCTACACGCTTACGAGCGTGCCGAAGCGACTCAGGACCTTGACGAGCGGAAACGCCT
>Ga0102948_1000052_pt1 | contig 38365 bp, 36 predicted proteins | sample SalPonA_A_H2O_MG_FD_78211 | JGI IMG/M metagenome (GOLD analysis project Ga0102948, IMG submission 78211) | Water microbial communities from South San Francisco under conditions of wetland restoration - Salt Pond MetaG R2A_A_H2O_MG | ecosystem: Environmental > Aquatic > Non-marine Saline and... | reverse complement strand
CCCAGAGAAAAAGGGAGAGGCAGATCTGCTGCTCATAATCCTTCAGAATGACGAAGAGGTTCGCCAGGGTGCTGCCTGCATCGACCCCGTAGCTACTGGCGATGGCGGCTTTTTCGGCACCGGGCCGGACGACCAGGCCGTAAATGGTTCCGACGAAAACAAACGATGCGAGCAGACCGAGAGAAAAGATGAGGCCTTTTACCGACAGCAGGCCGCGTTCAGGATTACGTAAGCTCATAAGCGATTTGGAACTAAAAGAGTTTGGAAAACACTGACCTATCTACGCATTGCAATTTCTGCAAGGACGCTTATTGCTTAGACCCATGAATAAGAGATTTCTTCCTTTTGTGGCCGGTTTTTTGGTTTTGATCCTGACCGGATGTCAGACGACCAGCAGCTCCGGCAACACTGGCCGGAACGTCGGCATCATCGGCGGCGCCATTGCAGGCGCAGTCGCGGGAAATAACATAGGAGACGGTAGTGATACCAACAAGGTGGCCGGTGCGATTATTGGTGGGATAATCGGCGGAATGGCCGGTGGGCAATACGATAAGCGTCAGGAAGAGTTGGCGGCAGCGGAGGCACAGCGCCAGTATGAATACGAACAGGAGGTGCGCGCGCAGCAGAAGCTAGAGGAGGAAATTCAGGCACTTGAGGCGCAGCGGGCCAAGGATGCCATCGCGAAGACGGCGACCGAGTCGGACGTGCGTGCCGCCGAGCGCGAGGCGGCCCGCGTGGAGGCCGAGCTTGCTGCGAAAAGAAAAGCTTTCGAGGAGTCCCAGAAGCGCGCGGAACGCATACAGGAAGCTCAGGCCCGAATCGCGGAGGCACAGAGGGAGCTGGCGGAGCTCGAGGCTCGTGAGAGTGGGCAGTATTAGTATCCGGAAGAGAATTTACAAAAAAGCGCTCCGATTACTTCGGAGCGCTTTTGTCTTAACGGGAATAAAATGAGAGTGCTTAATTCAGCGCTTCTTTCATGTTTTCGGCCGCTTTCTCCATTGCTTCCGCGGATTCCTCGATTGCGTCTTCCGCTTTCTCGCTGGCGCTTTTCTCACCGCAACCAGTGAGAAACCCAGCGATCAGGCCGATAGGAAGAAGGAGAAAAAGAGTGAGTTTTTTGGTATCCATGTTTCTTAAGTTTTTTTTGTATGTGGTTTACAGAGAGGCATTGAGAATAGGAATTCGTCTGCCAGAACCAAGGAAAAATGCATTTTTCTGGTTGGCTCGAATAAGGACCTGATTTCAGCTGAACTTTAAATGAAAATCGCGATGGAACAGACCATGGAAGGACTCAGTTATGCGGCGATGGAGGAGCAGCTTGGCGCAGCATCGGTCAACCCGGTCCACGCACGGGTCCTTTTCAACCTCGTCCAGCGGAGGATGTTGCGGGAAGGAATCGGTGAGGACGTCGGCGTTCTGCCCCCTCTGCGGCGCTGGTTGGAGGTCGCGGCACCTCCTTTCTCTGAGATTGGTGAAGTGGCCAGGACTTCGAGCAGCGATGGGTTTACGCAGAAATTACTGCTGCGCCTTGCTGGGGGAGTGGAGGTGGAGTCGGTGCGAATGGGCTTTCCCGGGCGCTACACGGCTTGCCTGAGCAGTCAGGTCGGTTGTGCAATGGGCTGCGTATTTTGCGCGACCGGGCAGATGGGTTATTCACGCAACCTGAGCACAGGCGAGATTGTGGCGCAGGCCCATCACGTGGAGCGGGCGCTGCGCGCGGAGCAGGGCGAGTCGCTGCGCAACATCGTGATGATGGGGATGGGTGAGCCGATGGCCAACTTTGAGGCCGTGGTCGAAGCACTCGACATTCTGACCGATACGCGCGGGCTGAATATCGGACCGGCGCGGGTGGCGATTAGCACGGTCGGGCACATTCCCGGCATCCTCAAGCTGGCGCGCCACCCCAAACGCTACTCGCTGGCAGTGAGCCTGCATGGTGTCGACGATGCTGAGCGCGGCAGGCTGGTGCCGGTCAATCAGAAGTGGCCGCTGGCGGATCTCTTGGAAGCGTGTCGCGAATACTCCGCGATCAAGCGGGCGCGGGTCTTTTTCGCATGGACGCTCATCGGCGGGGTCAATGATACTCCGGATCACGCGCATCGACTGGCGCACTTACTGCGGGGGATGGATGCGCACGTAAACCTGATTCCGCTTAATCCGACAGACGGGTATGAGGGACAGGCGCCGGGAGAGGCAAACGTGCGCGCCTTTCAGCGGGTGATCCAGGAGGCGGGCCTGCCGAGCACAGTGCGGCAGCGGCGCGGGATCGATGTGGCTGCGGGCTGCGGGCAGTTGAAAGCAAAAAAGCGCGAACGGGAGCGAACGGGTATTATTTAAAATCAAATTCCCCGTCTCTTCTGCACCGCTCCGGCCAGTTCTTCGAGGAGATGCTCTGTATCCTCAAAGCTGATACACCCATCGGTGATACTTTGGCCGTAGGTATTTTTGCCGGAGGGGTCGTAGTCCTGGCGTCCGGCTACGAGATGGCTTTCCAGCATGATGCCCGCGATGCCCCGCTGGCCGCCCGCAATTTGCGCGCCGAGGTCCCGCGCGACTTCAGCCTGGCGGGTGTAGTCCTTATTGCTATTGCCATGGCTGCAGTCGACCACGAGGTAGGGCGGCAGTTTGAACTCCTTGAGTTGGGCGAGGATCGGTTCGATGGCGGCCGCTCCATAGTTTGGCCCTGTGCGGCTGCCGCCGCGCAGGATGATGTGGGCGGTCGGGTTGCCAGTGGTCTGGAAAATCGCGGTCACACCCTGCTTGGTCACGGACGGGAACCAGTGGGGTTGGCGCGCAGACCGTACGGCATCGATGGCCATCTGCACGTTGCCGCCGGTCCCGTTCTTAAAGCCCACTGGCATGGAGAGGCCGGAGGCGAGTTCACGGTGGACCTGACTCTCCGTGGTGCGAGCGCCGATAGCGGCCCAGGCAATAGCGTCGGCGATGAACTGAGGAATGATTGTATCGAGAAATTCAGCACCCGTAGGCAAGCCGAGCTCGCAGATGTCGAGCAGCAGTTTACGCCCCAGCCGAAGCCCTTTGTTGATCTCGAAGCTTCCGTCGAGATTAGGGTCATTAATCAGGCCCTTCCAGCCGACCACGGTGCGTGGCTTTTCGAAGTAGACCCGCATCACGATCTGGAGGTCGCTGCTGAATCTTTTCTGCAGGGGTTGGAGGCGACTGGCGTAGTCGAGAGCGGCCTGCGGGTCATGAATCGAGCAGGGGCCAACGATAACGCAGAGCCGGTCATCTTCACCTGCAAGTATGGCCGCACTTTCCTGACGACCCTGGTGGGTGACCTGGCGCGCTTTTTCGCTCAGAGGCAATTCTTCGATCAGGATGGCGGGAGGCAGGAGTGGTCGGCGGTCGCCGATCCGGATATCATCGTGTGTTTGGGGCATGGGCATTACTTAGGTATAGCGTCGGACATGCCGGTGATGAACAGCATGGACAGACTGAAGGCGTTAAAGAAGGCATGAAACCAGATGGCAACCCCGATACTGCCGCTTTTTTCGTAGACACGCGCGAGGAGGATGCCGACAACGACCAGAGGGAGGAACGACATGAGGTTTCCGTGCAAAAGTGCGAAAAAAGCACCGGAGAGCATTTGTGCGGGCAGAAGCGTCATCTGGCTCTTGAGGAAGCGGTAGATGCAGCCTCGAAAAATAATCTCTTCAACGATGGGAGCGACGATGACTGCCATGGCCACGAGCAGGAGAATCGGTAAGAGCTCACCCCCGGCCTGAAAGAGAGTAATCAATGGCTGTGGTTCGAACGCTTCGACGAGGCCGAGGGCCCGGAGAATCGAGAGCACTCCGGACCAAAGCATGCTCGAAAGCCAGACCAGCGGGAGCAGCATGATGAAAAGGGGCAGGGCTACTTTGAAGGACTTGCTGAAGGTGTGCTGGCGGCTGCTTAGGCTGCCGGAGAAGTGGCCCGGGTAAAAGCGGCGTGCGAGCCAAAAGATACCGATCATGGGCCCCTGGAGCATGACCACCGAGGCGACGGCTAGCCAGGGAGTCAGATCAAGTGGCGTGTCGTGATTGGGGCCGATGAGCAGAAGGAAACCGATCTGCTGCGCGACGAAGACCGCGATGATCATCGCGCAGATCAGGACTCCGAAATTTACCCAGCCGATTGGCCATGCGGCCACTCCGTCGACCGGTTGTAGCAGATCCTGCGGTTTCTGAACCTGACGGATCCACAGGTAAGCGCTGCTAACGAGCACCCCCAGCATGAGGAGGGATGCTAGGATGATCGGCACATCCAGCGGGGGCGTTTCCATAGCTCGGCCTAGGCGAGGATTTGGCTGCCGTCGTAGATCCGTTCGCCCGCTACGAATGTCGACTTGACCCGGCCCTTTAGCTTCTTGCCGTGCCAGGGGCAGTTGCGCGATTTACTGAAGAACTTTCCCGCATCGGCGACCCACTCCTCGTCGGGGTCGATGAGGCAGATGTCGGCGTCGGCGCCCGTGGTGAGCGTGCCGGCGTCCAGCTTGCAAAGCTCGGCTCCCTTATGAGTCATGAGGGCGATTAAATCGCTTAGGCCGAGACGGCCCGAGTGATAAAGCGTGGTCAGGCAGCTGGCGAGGGAGTTCTCCAGCCCGATAATACCGAAAGGTGCCGCGTCGAACTCGCGGTCTTTCTCGTCCGGGCTGTGTGGGGCATGGTCGGTGGCGATGCAGCAGAGAGTTCCATCGCAGAGTCCCTCTATGAGGGCTTCCCGGTCGGCCGGCGTGCGTAAGGGCGGATTCATCTTGAACACGGTATCGTAGTCCTTCAGGTCGGCATCGGTGAATTCGATATGGTGCGGGCTGGCCTCGCCGCTGACCGGTATGCCGCGCTCGATGGCCCGGCGCAGGATGTCGACCGAATGAGCAGAACTGACATGCTGCATATGGATGTGAGCACCCGTCATTTCGGCCAGAAGGACATTACGTGCCACAATAATATCCTCGGCGGCCTTGGGCCAGCCGCGCAGGCCGAGCCGCAGGGACCATTCACCCTCGTTCATGACAGCGCCCTGAGTAAGGCTGGCGTCCTGGCAGTGATCCATGACCGGTAGGTCCAGCATCTTCGCATACTCGACCGCGCGCCGCATGATCTCGTTGCTCTGCACGCACTTGCCATCATCGGTCACGGCGACGACCCCGGCATTTTTAAGCTGTCCTGTGGGGGCGAGTTGTTTGCCTTCCATGCCGAGTGTCAGGCAGCCGGTCGGGTAGATGTTGATAACGGACTCGCGCTCGACCTTGTCCATGATACGCTGGATGGTGCCCGCATTATCACAGACCGGGCTTGTGTTCGGCATACAGACGACCGTTGTAAATCCGCCCGCCGCAGCTGCGTATGAGCCGCTCTGAATATCCTCCTTATGGGTCTGGCCGGGGTCTCGGAAGTGAACATGGATATCCACGAGTCCCGGCGTGACGACGAGTCCGGTGGCATCGACCTTTCGGGCCGCTGCTCGCTGGCTATCGTCCAGTTGCTCCACGATGCGGCCATCAACGGCGAAAAGATCGCCGATTGCATCTCGTTGGTTGGCCGGATCGATTACCCGGCCGCCGCTTATCCATAAAATAGCACTCATTGATTTGGAAATGTCCGTTTCTTACTGATCCGGCTTTTAAGTTATTTCGTTAACGGTTTCGTTGTTGGGGCGGCAGGTCTTAGGGTAGTTCGATCGGTTTGTTTTTGTAGGCACAGTAACACAAGTGCAGCACAGCCATCCGCACGACAATGCCGTTTGTGACCTGCTGGAGGACCACAGATTGCTCCGAATCCGCGAGTTCCGAGTCGATTTCCACGCCCCGGTTGATTGGCCCCGGATGCATGATAATAGCGCCCGGCTTGAGCCAGGCAGCGCGCCTTTGATTCAGACCGAAGGTGCTGGTGTATTCTCCGATCGAGGGGAAGTGTGTGGCCGTCTGACGCTCATGCTGAATGCGCAAAAGCATGACGGCATCGGCATCGGCAAGCGCTTCCTGCAGGTTGTGGCTGACGCGGACGCCGAGTGCTTGGAACTGCTCCGGCACCAGCGTGCTTGGGCCAGCCAGGGTAACATCCGCTCCCAATTTTTGCAGGCCCCAGATATTGGAGCGGGCAACGCGGCTGAAGAGGATGTCGCCGAGGATGGTTATTTTTTTACCATCGAGACTGCCGAACTTTTCCAGCAGGGTAAAAGCGTCGAGGAGGGCCTGGGTCGGGTGGGCGTGCGAGCCGTCTCCTGCGTTGATGACCGGGATATCGATCACCTTGCTTAGATAATTGGGCGCGCCGGAGGCAGCGTGGCGCATGATAATCATATCGGCCTTCAGTGCTTCCATGTTACGCGCGGTATCGCGAAGCGTCTCTCCCTTGGTCAGGCTGCTTGCCTCGCCGGTAATGGTAATGGTGTCGGCGCTGAGGCGGCTGGCCGCGACCTCAAAAGCGAGACGGGTCCGGGTGCTCGGTTCGAGGAAGAGATTTACGACAGTGCGGCCTTCCAGAAAAGGCTGCTTTTTATCGTCGGCCTCCATGGCGCGTTTGAATGCGGTGGCGGCAGTGAAAATCGTCTCGATTTCGTCGCGCGACAGGTGCTCGACGTCGATCAGATCTTTGTAGTTCCAGGCAAGGCTAGGGCTCATCGGAGAATAATAGAGGCTTGATTCGGAAATCTGCGTTTCCAGATAAAGAAGGGCAACGAGATTTTCCGGAATTCTCCGCGAAGGGGAGATCGAGCGTCCCAAAGCGCGTCCCTGCGAGCCGCGCAACGGCAAAGCGTTTATCAACTGATTGACAGGTCAACGCGCCCTAGCAGAGCCGGAAAAGAGCCGAAAACCGGGGTAGCAGCGCTCAGGTAGCCGCGCGTTTGCTCAACTCTCCGGCGAAAAGCAGCCATTATAGCCGGGTCTGTAGAGGCGCAGGCCCAGATGTTCGCCCATCGACTCAAAGTGCCGGTCTACCGCGTAAATCCTGCAGTCATGGCGTAGGGCAAGTGTTGCAACGAGGACGTCGTTCCAAGGCACAGTTATCCCTTTCTCGCGTAAAAGTGCGTATTGGGTAGCCGCTTCGCGCCAAATTTTCTGGTCGTTGTTTAGATAGGGGAGTAGATCGAAACGGATTTGAATACGCTGACGTTCGCGGCGCCGGGCGCCGCCCAGAAACTCCATCTCCACCGGTCCGCAGAGCGTTGCCTCGAGTTCCTCGACAAGGACTTTCATCGCCAATTTAACAGCGGGATCACCATCGCGGCGGAAGAATTCGATCCATGCACTGGTGTCAACGAGAACCATAACTCCTGGCTAGTATCCGATCGGAAAACGGATTTTTCAGGATCGATCGTGCCTGCATTACCCTAGCGGTCCGATTGCTCTAATTGTTCATTCGTAAGGGGATAGTCCTCAAATTCGCCCTCCATCACCATGCTGGCAAATTCTTTGGCCATTGCCCGACGCAAATATTCCCGGGCGGCTTTGGCTACAGCAGGTCCTTTTTTTGAAATGCCAGTGGCCACCATCAATTTTTTAAGTGTGGCTTCGTCCATTTCTACGCTGAATTTCATAGGGAAGTTTTCATCCAAAATCAGACTAAAACAATAAATAAAAGTGATTTTAGAAGAAATAACAAAGCAATTTACCTTACTATGTGGCGTTCGCTTATCTCTGTTTGGCGGCACGAGAAGGGAAGCCTTCTTCTATCTGAGGTCCGTTCATCATTTATGAAGAGCATCCGCTAAGAAAGGCGAAGTATGCGATCCATAAAAGAGAGGCGTGCCATCGTGAATCTGAGAGAGCCCGCGCTTTGATGTGGCTCGCCTGGACGCTCGTCCTCCCGGCCTCAACCAGCTAAACGCAGCTCGAAGCCACACTCGGTTAGGATATCGAAGGCCCGCTGGCTGTGGTCGAGCAGTTTGCTCAGGTTGCGGAAGGTCAGCAGTTGGAAGCGGATGGAAACTTCGTCCACTTCGATCCGCAGGTCGAGGTCGGGCAGTCTGAGCTCAAAGCGGCTGCCGTCCGGCTCGTAGCTGAGGCATTCGGCGAGGGCTTCATTCTCCTCAATCGCATCAATTTTCTCCTCCACATTGATGCCACATGGGAAGTGCACGCTGAGCACATCGCAGTGGTTGTTAAAACAGGTATGCAGTGCGGGCTCCCGGGCAATCGTCTCGTTATGCAGTTCGGTGATCTCAGTGGTCAGGCGGTAGCTCTTGGGGTCGCGGGCGCACTGGTCGATGCGGATCTGCGCGCTGAAACCCGGCGTGCGGATCTCGGCCAGACCCTCGTGGCAGCTGTAATCAAATTCCTTCCGCCTATAGCCGAAGGCCTCGCGGATCTGGGTATACAGTCCGTCGGCCAGCAGTTTCACATCCTCAGCGCCCACTTTCCGCACGAAGTCCTGCGCGGCCTCATACTGCAGGTCGGGCACTTGGTGGCCTTTGCGAAAGCCTTTCAGGCGCCGGATGCGACCGGTGACCGAGCCGCTGATAAGGCTCTGGGGATGATTCGCTGATTGCGTTGAGTCGACGACCATAGCTCTAAAGGGCTATTCATCTTATTCAATTCGTCGACCACGAAAGGAAAGGCCTATCGAATTGCTTTCCAATCTATTTTTCTCGTGCGTGTTGACTCGTAAGGTGAGCGGCTTCGGGGGACGCCGCGGCTGTAGTTAAACTGATAGATTAGCGAGGTAGAGCAAAGCCGGACCAATTGTTTGGATTATTTGAGATTCCGAATCAGGGAAATAAAATCATCCTCTCCGTAACCTGCAGTCTCGGCCTCACCGAGGCATTTCAGAACGGTCTCCAGTAGCGGAAGATGGCTCTGTGCGGAGGCTCTGGCGAGGCGCATATCCTTGTGCATATTTTTGACTGAGAACTGGGGGCTGAAATCGCTTGCGCGGATCTTTGATTCTTTCAGGGCCGAGAGTCCCGACCAGGAAACGTTTTCCTTCATCACCTCAAAAAAGCAATCGTCGGTAATGTTGGCCTGACGGCTTATGGTAATACTTTCGCAGAGGGCTTGAGTGATGCCCGAGATTTGTAGATTCATAGCCAGTTTGATGGACGCCGCCTGCGCGGGCGTGCCGATGTGGAAGCGTTTGGCCGAAACGGTTTCGAGAATAGGGGCAGCCGCTTGCACGACCTCGGGTTTTCCACCCATGAAGAAGACAGTCTTGCGATCTTCTGCGGCGGGCTTGCTGCCGGTGAAGGGGGATTCAAGGTAACGCGCTCCGGACTGTTCGACCAGTTTTGCAAAGGCCTCTGCGCTGTCGGCGTCGATGGTTGAGGACTGGATGATCGTATGCTGGGATCCGAGGAGGGGCACTAGCTGCTCCAGGACTTCGCGAACGGAGGCGCTATCGTAAAGGCAGAGGTGGAGGAAGCCGGCTTTCTCAGTGCAGGCTTCCAGACTTTCGACTGGCAGATCGAGATCGGGTTTCGGGCTCCGGCTCCAGGCCGAAGCCAGTTTTCCGGCGGTTCGATAATGTTTCGCCCAGATTGATCCGATCAGTCCCAGTCCAAGCACAGCAACACGTTCATTTCTCATATGGCGACGATTCAGCCGCCCCCACGCGATGTCAAACTTCGGTCCCGAAAACGCGGTAGTGGACTCTCTTTTCCCTGATTAGAGTTGAATTCAGTAGGCACCTGCCTCTTCTTTCATAGGCGAGTGTCCAAGATAAGATGTATTTGCCGGTCAAAGTAAAGGTTTGCGGGCTGACCCGCGAGAGTGATGTCGACCTCGCCTTGGAATTGGGTGCGGACTATCTCGGCTTCAACGTGTATACAAAGTCGCCGCGCGGGCTATCGTTTCGGCGTGCGGTCGAGCTCGCGCGTCGCGTGCCGGAGGGGCGTTCGGTGCTGGTTGATGTGGAAACGGGGGCCGACGATCTTGAGCGCTACCGGGAGGGAGGTTTTGATTTTTTTCAAATTCACGCCGGACTGAACCTTGGACTGGCTTCGCTGGCGGCCTGGTCCGGCCTGGTGGGTTATGAGCGCCTATGGATCGCCCCGCGATTGGGGCCGACCGATGCGTTCCCGCAAATGGTTCTTGAATTTGCGAACACGGTTTTGCTGGATGGATTCCACAAGGAGCTTTACGGTGGCACCGGAAAGACGGGCGACTGGAAGGGCTTTGCTGATCTGAAGAAGAATCACCCGGGGATTAGCTGGGTGTTGGCCGGGGGGTTGAATCCGGGGAATGTTTCTGAAGCGGTTGCGAGCTCTGGTGCGGAGACAATCGATCTATGCAGTGGCGTGGAAAGTGAGCCTGGGCTGAAGGACTCCGTAAAAATGCGAGCGCTGTTTCGCCTTCTAAAGCCTGAATAAACGGGTGCTGATTGGGAACCTTCCGCAGAGTTGTCCGGGCAATCCTGCCCCTCACTGCGTTCCCGGGTGGCCGCCTGGTCGGCCTCGCGGGAACACGAATGCAAAACGGCTTTTCCAGAGAATCCGGATATTTGAGAAGGCGTATCAGATCGGCTGGCGGCCGATCGTGCCGACCAGTTCGTTCAGATACGCCGGAGCGCTGACGCGCTCGAGTTCCGCCTTGGCGGCGGTCAGGCGCGTGTCGATACGCAGTCGCTGCGCTACTGCGGCGTGCGTGTTGCGCTGCAGGAAGTTCTGCAGATAGTCAACGTGGCCCTGCCATGCTTCGATATCGTGCGCCTGCTGGCTGGCGAGGCGGTCTTGATACCAGTCGCTTTCAAGCATGGATTTCCTTGTGAAAAGACCTCGAATCTCAGGATCGTCGATGCCTTTGCCTTCAAAGTCGCCCTTCGCCATGATATGGAGAAGCGCCTTGAGGGGAGGGCAGGCCATTTCTACGGAGCCATCGGCAAAATAATTTAATGCGACCTCCTTGTGTGCGGCAGCGATCGTGAGCATCCCTTCAACATAGATCTCCAGATCCTGAAGTTCGGGTTTGAGCATATCCTCGCTTAGAACCGAAGTCGGGTTGTTAAAGACCCGGCCGAAGAAATGACGAACGAATTTTGCTGTGATTCGGTATCCGATCCGGCTGGCAGGCACCAGTTGCCCCTTGTGCTCAAAGTCTTCGACCTTTTCCAGGTAGCCGTTGGCTATGAGATACTTCGGATCCACCTCTTCCGGTTTCAGCCGGCACCAAAGCTCTGGCACGAGCAAACTAATGTCGTGATCGACCCGGTAGTTCGGGCCAACATGGCCAGCTGCGGTGATGAAGGCCGGTTGTTCCGTAGCGAGATACGAAACAAGTGCGTTATTCAGATCGTAGATCGGAGGCAAGGCATTGAACGGAGCCTTCGTCAGCGCGCCTTCGGAGCCAGCTCCGGTCGTGGAGGGAGATTTTCCGGTGATACTTGCAACAAATTCCATGAAGAGCTCGGGGAGCTCCATGTAGTGGATTGGGTTATTGACGCAGAGCGGCTTGATTCCGGCGGCCGGTTCAGCCGGATTATTACGCCGTCCGGGAAGGATCGACGTCACGGGCCGCAGGATCGCCGTATTGGCGGCCTGACGGCGGTAGAGGCGCGAACTCATGTCGGCGAGGTAAAGATCGCGCGGGCTCTTCAAGTCCGGGCGGACTTGAAGGTAGCGGGGGTTCTTGGTGGGCTTACCGTCGACCATGCGTGGGTAGGCGTTGGTGCAGTAGTAGTCCGGCTTGCCCTTTTCGACGAAGTCTTCGACCATATTGCGCATCGGATCGGTGTATTGGCCGAAGCGGATGGCATCCTCCGTTTCGTTTTTCGCGAACTCTTGTCCGAGCGGTTCGTAGTTACTGAGGAAAGCACCCAAGGAGCTCAGGTCTTCCTCTGCCTGTTTGTCGTAACCGCGGATGATGGCATCGTCCGGGCGTTGGAAGAAGCGGTATTCGCAGTTGTGGACGAACTTGGACGAAGGCTGTTTCCAGCCGGGAGGAAGGCTGCTGAGTTGCGAGGTGGGTGCGACGACTGACGCTGTGATATCGTCCTCGAGCGAAATTTTGTGTGCGGGGAAAAAGTCCTTGCGCAGACCGAAGGTCCGCCAGGATCCGTCCTCAGTGTAGCCGACCCGCAGGAATTGCGTGCGCAGCGGCTGGTCCCGGTAGAGCAGCACGTTACCAGGCTCGCCATTGATCAGGTCGACGGAAAAGCGACCGCGCCAGTCTTTACCCCAGTCTTCTTTGTAGAAGCGTTTGATGATCAGGACGAGCTCTTTTACATGATGGGGAATGGTTTCGAGCCAAGCGTTGTATTCCTCCGTGTATTCGCTCTTGGAGGGAGTTAGCAGTTTTACAACCGAGCCGAGGGAACGCTCTTTGCTGAGCAGGGGGCGTCCGTGTTCCCGATTCATGGACTGGTCGATGAAGCGGTCACCGAATTCTTTTTCGATTACCTCCTCGGCGAGGTCGAAGTCTTTCTTGAAATTGCTGACAAAGACGGGGCCGGAAATGATTGCATCGGTGATCGGCTTTGAGATTTCTGATTTACCTCCGCCGGAAACCGTGCAGGGTTTATGGCAGACCCGGCTTTCGGCTGTGTAACCGACGAGGCGCCAGCGACGGCCTTCGGCCGGTTTAAGCATTTGCACCTTGTAGCCGGAAGGATAGACATAAGTCCTCTCGGGCAGGAGTTTTATGATACGTTCGGTGCCATTCTGATTCCAGGCGATCTTCTGCGTATTCAGCTCGATCGTGGCATCTTCGGGTAAATAGATAATATCTTTATACGTCTTATCGATCGCGTATCCCTCCGGTTGCACATCAATCAGTTCGATGTAGCGTGCGATGACCCCATCGAAAGTCTGATCGACCTCCGGGAAATATTGTGAGAGCTGAAAGGCTTCTCCCAGATCGTATCCCGTGAAGGCGAGGGTGCCGCCGGCGTGCTCTTCCTCAGCAAGGCCGTGCAAGTTGGCCGAGAAGCTGATTTGAGTCTTCACTTCTTTTTTGCAGTAGCCGAAATAATTATCTGCGATTGCCGTGACGACCCGGCCGGAGGCATCTCGACAGGTAATTTTGAAGGCGCCGCCGTCGTTGTAGAGTTCGTCCTCGTTCTCCCAGCACATGCCATCGCGCTTCTGGCGTTCGGTGGCTTCGCTTGCGTGCGGAAGGCCGAGTTCCTTCTTGGTCGTGCCCATCAAGTGCGGCGCGAGAATGACACAGCCGCTCGTGCCGGTCCAGTGCTCCGGGTCAAGTGCGGCATCATTGTCCGAGATAAAGGGATCGCCGCCATTGCCGAAAATTGATTCCACAAAGTCCAGATTACTGATGAGATTCCCCGGCACGAAGAAACGCACCTCCATTGATTTTTCTGTGGTGAAGCCGGCTACCTCCGGCACAACGACCGGCCGTAACAGAAGGGAGACCCATGCTTTGGCTTTCACATCCTCGTTGGCGAGGAAGGGTAGGGTGAGGAGTTCATCCGATGCGCCGGTGAGGGCTTTTCGGAAAAGCCGCGCGACGGCTACCTTCGGCACCTCTTTTTTGTCATTGGGAATCGGTAGACCGCCCTCTGCGACGTGGAAGACTCCTTGTGTTGTGCGCCGGTCGCTCTTCGGGTTGTGCAGGACGCCCTGTTTGATGCGATAGGAATCGATGATGTTGGATGCGAAGTGATCGCCCTTGGCTGGGAGAGAAAGCGTGCGCGCGACACCGTGGCGGTCCAAAATCAAAGTATTGTTTGGCAGTTGCGGTAATTCATCCGCATCCAGATCGCTGAAATAGTCGACGAGGAAACTCTGGATGCGTTGGTCGCACGGAGGGAGATAGTCGGCCAGGAGGCGTGATTTTTCCTGGTAGTTGGCCAAAAGGGCCTTGCCCAGACCGAAGCTGTCCGAGGCATCGGCATCTCCGAAAGTCGGCTGACCAATTGAGGTCAGTTTCAGATTTACATAATCAATAAGAGAGCCCTCTTCATGCGCGTATTCGGCAGTGGCAAGGTCGAGTCCGAGTTTGGTCTTGAAGTCCATGGTATGTAAGCAATTTTTTCTCGCACCGGCAGCAGCAACCACCCGCGCGACGTCCTTTTGTGATTAACTTGAGCCGAGTGCAAGAGGAACCTGATAAGATTTTCCGGCACCCAGTTCTCCCTGAGTAAGATTAGGGCTGCTTATTGCAATAAAAAATAGAATAAGTTTTATTTTTTGTATTAGAAAGCTACTTTTTGTCGGCACCGGGTCTATCTGAGCCTAACTGGAGAAAGCGGGATATATCCGGGATGCCTTGAATCCGTTGTCCGGCCTCGTTGCGCTCGATGTAGCGATCGGGTCGGGTGTCTTCAGGTCGCTCCTCTTCGTCCAATGAGTCCTCTTCGATCGGAATGAGTTGATCGAAATAAAGGGAAATCCGCCGAGCCTCCGGTTCGAGCACGGCAACCGGATTCGCGGCTTTGCCTTTCTTCGTCAGTTCAAGATGGCAGGGGTAGCATTTTTTACGATGCTGGAGTTCAAAATCCCTCAGCCAGCGGTTTTCGACACCCTCGCGGCGACTGAGTAGGACGATATCCGAAAAATGGATACAGGCGTCATACCAGCCACGGGCTTTTTCGCAGGATTTCAGGAAGCTGCAATCGATAACGGTGATGATACGGGCGAGCGCGCATCGATTATGGCTGATCCAGCCCTGAAGTGCTTCAGCCACATCCGCCGGATCGGCGGTTCCCGGAGCGAGAAAAAAAATTTTATCCGGCGCGGCGCTGATCCGCCCGTGCTTGACGGTGCACCGGTCCAGTTGCCACGGAACGGTGCTCACATTTTCGAGTGAATCAATCCGGTCATCAAAGGGTGAGGGAGCCTCTCCGGTTGGTTGGAAGTAAAGCACTTTATCTTCTTTTGAAACACCGCCCTCAATAAGGTCAAAGAGGATACTGCGGCGCTCGGAGCCCGGGCTCCCGTAAATCAAGTAGACTAGCGGTTCCTCTGACATTCAGAAATGAAAACACTCGTTCTGGGCCTTTTGGCGCATCCAGTGGTCGACGAGGACGAGGGCGGTCATCGCTTCGACGATGGGAACCGCGCGGGGCACAACACAGGGGTCGTGCCGCCCCCGCCCCATAAGCTCGGTTTCCTTGCCGTCTTTATCAACAGTTTTCTGGTTTTGAATGATAGTGGCGGTCGGCTTGAAAGCGACGCGAAAAATAAGTTCTTCGCCGTTACTAATGCCGCCTTGGATGCCGCCGGAGCGATTGCTTGCGGTGCCGATCCGGCCTGCTTTTTCGATGAATCGATCATTATGTTCAGAGCCGCGTAAACGTGTGCCCTCAAAACCACTTCCGATCTCAAAACCCTTGGTCGCGGGCAGGGAGAGCATGGCTTTGGCGAGATCGGCCTCGAGCCGATCAAAGACCGGCACGCCCAGACCGATTGGGAGGTTGCGCACGCGGCATTCAATGAGGCCGCCTACGGAGTCACCCTCGGCCCGCATCGCCTTGATCCGTTCGACCATGGCCTTGGCCGTCTCGGGGTGGGGGCAGCGGACGGGTGAGGCTTCAACCTCGTCAAGGCTGGGGAAGGCTTCGATGGGAGGAGCTTCAATGTCGTGCACGCGGGTAATGTAAGCGCTGATGTCGACATTCCCGGCCGATTTGAGGATTTTTCTAGCGATCGCTCCTGCAGCGACCCGGCCGATGGTCTCGCGGGCGGAGGAGCGGCCGCCTCCCTCATGATTGCGAATGCCGAACTTTGTCTGGTAAGTAAAATCCGCATGCGAGGGACGGAATTTATCCTTCATCTCTGAATACGCGGAGGGTCGCTGGTCTCCATTTGGCACGTAGATCCCGATGGGTGTGCCGAGAGTAAGACCCTCGTAAACGCCAGAAACGATGGTCGCGCTATCGCTCTCCTTTCTGGGAGTGGTGATTTCACTTTGGCCGGGCCGGCGGCGATCCAGTTCGAACTGAATCTCCTCAACCGAAATCGGCAGGCGCGGGGGGCAGCCGTCTATGACAACGCCGATACCACCACCATGGCTTTCGCCCCAGGTGGAAATACGAAAAAGAGTGCCGAAGGAATTACCCATGATTTGCAGAATGCAACGGCTCGCGAAGCGAAGTCAATGCTGCCGGGCGATCTTCGCTTGAAAGCTTTGCGCTCCGGTTTAAAACAGGAGGAAAATGTGAAGCGCTGCCACTGAGCGATTGAAGCGCTACTGATCCGAGGTGCTCATGTCGCTGCCGACCGGATCTACGAGCTTGTTGGCGATCGCCCAGCGGGTTAGAGCGGCAACGTCATGTAGATCGAGCTTCTTCATGATATTGGTCCGGTGGGTGTCGGCGGTACGCACGCTCATGCCCAGTTTATGGGCGATTTCCTTGTTGCTGTAACTTTCGGCAATTAGCTGAACGATTTCGCGCTCCCGGGTGGTAAGTGATTCGAGAGAATCCTCTTGTCCGCCACTTACCATCAGTTCGCGCATGGCATCCACCACCCGTGGGCTGAAGTAAGAGCGACCATCGGCCACGAGGCTAATCGCCTTCTCAAGCTCGACCAGACCTGCGTCTTTTTCAATGTAACCAGTGACCCCCGATTTGAGCAGCCGATTAACCATCGCGTTGGAGGCGGCGGCTGAGAAAATCAGGATGTTCATACGGGGGTTCTTGGCCTTCAGTCGGCGGAGGACTTCGCTGCCATTCAGGTTTGGCAGCATAATGTCGAGGATGACGAGGTCGGGAACATGTTTAAGGCACAGGTCGTAGCCCTCAGCCCCGTCACCCGAACTGGCGACCACTTCCATCGTGGTGTAGCCCTCGACGAGTTGGCAAATCAGATCGCGCATTATGGTCTGATCTTCGATAACAATGACTTTTTTCATCTTTTCTTCAAGGGCTTGCTCGTCAGTGAGCTCTCTCGGTGGATGATCTAGGGTTTGGGTCATGGCGCAAGTGTATATGATAGTGAAAATCAAGCCTGTCCGGTTTGGCAGGAAAGGCTTTTGGTGAGGGAAAATTCGAAAACGAGGGGATGAATGCTTCTGCGGGGATCCGTGATTTCAACTCCGCGATCCTACGGTAAAACCAGCGTTTCCGGAATACGCTTGATGAGGTATTTAGGTCAGATTTCTTACCTAGATGGCGGGTCGCTCAGGGCTTAAGCCACCCATTACAAATACTTACGGCAGGATTCGGGCTCCCCGGTCAAAGCGGAAAGAAGCGGTGAAAGTGCCGGTGGCCAGATCGTGCCCATTTTCGGCTGTTCTTAAGGTTTTTCCAGGGTTGGAGCGTTCAAATTGGCCGGATACGGCTTGCCTTAAAAAAAGAGATGGCGAACATCGGTCAGTATGCGAACCAGTGCTCTGACAGCTTTTCTTGTTTTGGCCTTCCTTTTTTCTTCGGGGTGCAATTCGACCGGCTCTTCGACTTCGACTTCGACCACGACCTTCGCTCCCTTCGACTACAATCAAGCTTTCAAGCTGGGGCAGGATATCAAGTTTGCTGACAGTGGCGCCTACATGGCGCGAACCAGCGGGACCTCAATGGAGCCTGTTTTGACAAAAAACACTATAATCATTGTCCGGCCGATCGATTTTGATGATTTGGAGGTTGGCATGACTGTTGGCTACCTGAACTCGAATGGAGAAAAAGTCCTGCACAATCTTGTCCGGCCCGCCGGACCGGAGGCATGGGTGGCCAAGGGCATCAACAATGCCCGGGAGGACAAGGATCGTGTTACCCGTAAAAACCTGATGGGTGTGCTCTACACCGTTCTCTACAATGAGGCCTCTGAGCCGCGGGCCCGATGAGCCCAAATGCGCAAGCCTCCGGCGTCTTTATTGTCTTTAACCCGGATCCTTCCGCATTCCGGGCTTCAAAGGGAACGAAGTTTCTGAATGTTTGTAAGAGAAAGATAAGCCTGCCGCCCCATGTTTGAATATCAGTCCGTTTACAGCGCCTACACTGCTTTTGTCGCGGGTCTCGTCACGAGCGTGCACTGCGTGGCGATGTGTGGTCCGTTGTCGTGTGCGTTTACTCCAAGCAGGCAGAGCGAGGCTGATCCGGCCGTGATTCTGACAAGCTACCACCTGGCCAAGCTGCTCTCCTATGCGATCGTAGGGTCGCTGGCCGGGGCCTTTGGTTCAGTCGTCATCCAAGCGGTGGAGGCCTCCTGGTTAAATCGGCTGCCATGGATTCTGGTTCTTTTTTTTCTGGTGGTGGCCTTTCGGCTGGACCGCTTTTTTCCCAAGCCGAAATGGCTGGGCAACTATTACCGCCAGCTGACAGCAAAATTCTTTAAGATGAGAAAGCCCGTGGCTGCCGGCTTAATCGGGTTGGCGAGTCCACTTTTACCATGCGGCCCGCTGTATATGATTTTTGGTTTGGCTCTTTTTTCGGGCTCTGCCCTGAAGGGCGCGGAGTTCGCGATTGGTTTTGGTCTCGGCACAATGCCTCTGCTCTGGTTGGCCCAAACTCAGTTCATGCGCATGAACCAGAGAATGACCCCTAAGGTGCTGGTGCGGATCCAAAGGAGCGCAGCCTTTTTAGCAGCACTCGTGGTTGCTTGGCGGCTACGGACAACTCTCGGGATCGAGGGTGCGGAAGATTGGGTCTGTCATCCATTTTAAGAGGGATTCATCAGGCAGGCGACCGGGAAATTTGCATTCTGAACCGGCCTCTCTTATACTTTTCATCCCTACGTAAAGGAAAATTTTATGAGAAAACTTTTTATCTATTTTATATCGATTATCGCAGGAGCAAATCTGCTTCAGGCTTCCGGAAATCCCGAGCTGCAGGTTTCAATAGACGACAAACGGATCGACCAGGGTGTTCAGGGGCCGGTTGTGTCCTACGCGGATGTTTTGGAACGGGCAACCCCCTCGGTAGTAGCAGTCTACACCTCACAACTCGTAACGGTGGGTAGTCGACGCGCGCCGGTTCCGGAACTCTTCCGCCAGTTTGGAATTCCACTTCCGGATAACAATGGCGGGGCGGTTGAACCACGGGAGCGGCGCGAGCAGATTGGAGTCGGGTCCGGGGTAATTATATCGGCGGATGGCTATATCATAACCAACCACCATGTCGTGCAGGGCGAGCGTGGCAGAGCGGCCGATCAAATTTTGGTGCAGCTGGTTGATGGTACGGAATACGAAGCGACGCTGGTTGGTTCGGATCGCAAAACAGATGTGGCGGTATTAAAAATCGATGTGGATGCACCGTTACCGGCGCTTACGCTTGCCGACAGTGAAAAGCTGAAGGTGGGTGATGTTGTTTTTGCGATTGGTAATCCGCTCGATGTCGGGTTAACAGCAACCCAAGGCATCGTTTCTGCGACCGGCCGAAACTCGTATGGAATTCTCGGTCCGGGCGCGTATGAGGACTTCATCCAAACCGATGCCGCGATCAACCTCGGTAACTCCGGCGGGGCATTGATCGACGCACGCGGTCGCCTGATCGGTATAAACACCGCAATCGTTTCGGGCACGGGTGGCAACATCGGCATCGGTTTTGCCATCCCGGTCAACATGGCCCTAAACGTTGCACGAAATCTGATCGACCGTGGCGAGGTGCCTCGCGGGATGCTGGGGCTTTTTCCAACAAATCTGGATCGGGATCTGGCGGACGCTTTTGGCCTCGACACCACGAAAGGGGCGTTGGTGAACCAGGTTCAGGAGGATTCGCCCGCAGACAAAGCGGGGATTCGGCATGGCGATATCATCATCAAAGTGGATGCGATTGAGATCGATTCGGCAGAAAAACTGCGGCTCGAAGTGTCTCAAATGCTTCCCGGCAGTGAGGTGACGGTCACGCTGATTCGCCGCGGGAAGACGAAAGAAATTCCGGTCACTCTCGGATCGATGGATGGAACGGTCTCAATTGAAAGCAACCGCCCGAATTATATCCGCGGGGTATTATTGAGATCGGTCGATGAGGCGCTTCGAGACAACTTCTCGATTCCCGAAACGATCGAGGGCCTCTTTGTGGCCGAGGTGCAAAGCGATTCTCCATTCGTTGACACCCTGGAGCGCCTCATGGTGATAATTGAGGTGAATGGAGAACCGGTTGCTGCACCTGAAGACTTTGAAGCGTCTCTCAAGGAGGGTATGAACCGGATCTACGTTTGGGCCGGAGGGCAAAAACGTTTTGTGGTTCTCAAACTTTAGTTGAAGTCTACTGGATTGAAACCAGTTCAGGGCCAGCTTCTGTTTGCTCGAGAAACCGGATCGTCCGCCGCACATCCTCAGCTTTTTGCAAGTTAAGCTGTCTTGGGAAATGCTCGGGTATTCCGGCAGAATATTGATCGGCAAGTATTTGAAGGTCGGGAATCGTGCGCTTGGCGTGAACGCCGTATTTTCTCAATTGCTCGAGAATTTCCGGGACACGCTTTTCGCTGCCCCAATGGTTCAGGTTCTCTAAGTAGAACAGCGCGGCGTCGATCCCCTCGGCTGCCTTCGAATCGGCGAGCACCTCAAGTCCTTTGATGCGAATACCGTCGGCAAACATGATGCCGCTCGGCGCGGGGTTGACCACGGCAAAGTGCACCTCCGTCAGTAGAGCCCGTAGCTCTTCCGAAGGAAGTTTATCATAGACATTCTGAAACATGTAACGCGCCCGCCCATCCTGATTGCGCAGACCGACGTGTATTGCCTGTTTCAAAAGATCGCGATCCACTCCCTCCAGTGAGCCGCCGAGAAGACCTTTTTTATTGAAGAGGGTAAAAATCAGGTAGCGTTGCTCCATCGCACGCGGGTCCTCGGGACCCGGCTCCCGGATGAGCATAGCGAGGAGTTTCGGAGCGAGCCGTCGGGCTTCCGCGCCTATCCCGGCAATCGCTTCCGCTGCCTTGATGCGAAGCCACATATTTGGTGCCTCAAGGGTTTCGGCCAGCTTTTCGAGAGCCGGAGCAGCCTTGGGGCCGAGTTGAGCCAGTGCCTGACACGCGCCAAGGCGCAATTCAAGTTTCGGGGCGTCGAGCCGTTCGATGAGACGACTCACGGGTAAATCTCCGCGTTTGGCGAGAGTAGTGGCAGCGCGCTCGCGAACCACAGGCGACCAGCTGCCCAAGTGCTGGAGGAGCGCGTCATTCGAGAGTGGCTCGTAGCGGGCGTAGCGGTCGGTGTTCGTCCAATTCCGGCCGGCGCTCATGATCTCTTCGACTTCGTCCCGGTTTAGTTGCGGAGTGGTGGGTGCTTGCCTGCCGGTCAGATAGAGTTTTTTCAGGGGCATGGCATACGCGAGGAGGTAAGCTCCCGTCGCGTCCCATCCCGGGGTGCTATCCGGCTTGGGTTGCGGGGGGCCCTGATGTGCGAAGAAACCGTCGTGCTGACGAGCCAGATCAAAATACCAGCCACCGAACTCATTCATCCACGCACCGGTCGCGTGTGGGCCGGACTGGCTTACACCAGGCATAGCCCAGAGCATATTCCAGAAGTTACCGGTGTGTCCTGTGTCGCGCTCATTGCCGAAGGAGGCGAGGCTCATGCGCGAGAAGAAGCGCGAGCCTTCGGGCTCGCCCAACAAATTGAAGAGAACCGCGGCCATGCCGCATTTGCCATTGTCTTCATGCATTTCAACCCACGGATCGTGATCGCCGTAGGGCAGAGCACCCTTGCCAATGTAGAAGCGGAGCAGCTGAGCGCTTCTCTCAATTGCGAGATCAATTTCCGGACCTTCGATTCCGGAGCGGCGGGCGAGCTCCAGCGCAATCGTGAGGGGGGCGCCGGTCGAGTTCATCATGCCATAACCGACAAGACGTCCGTCCGGTCCTGCAAACCGGTGTCCCCATGAGCCAATGATACTTTGGCCCTTCACACATTCCATGGTCAAACGGCGCAGGCCGGGCCGCACACTTTTATCGCCCGTAATCATGGAATACTCAGCCAGCAGCATGATCACCGGGGCGTAATACCAAGAGGTAAACGCCGAAGCTGAGTAGTCCCTGGCCCATTCGATTTCTTTCCGAACGGCTGGCATCCATGCATCCTCTCCCGTCGCGAGGAGGGCCAGCGCGTTGAGAGCACGGGAGATCGGGTTGGGCGGCTGATAGTCGGCGCTCAGGATAGTCGCGGCCAGAGCTTGGGATCCGGCCCGGAGAATCCGGGCGGATTTCGGACAATTGTAGGGGCTCGTGGGACTGTAATCGCCGACAACCGGTAGCTGGATCGTGATGGAACGGGTCCGTCCTTCGCGCCAGCGGAGAAGATGCAGACGCCCGCGAGCCGAGATTGATTCTGCGCGGGTCAGAGCCTGGCCGAATGTGGAGCGTGCATCTGAAGTGAAAAGCTGGTCGTCGACCCCCACGATGACGTCGCCGACCTCCAGGAAGCCATCGGCCGGAGAACCGGGAGCTACCCGGGTGATGCGGATCTGGCGCGCATCGGTTGTTTCAAGTCGCTCCGAAAAGATCCAGCCTCGGGCGCCGGTCGCTCCGAGATTCCAGTCCTTCGGGGCTACCCCGGGAATCGGGTCACCCTTCGTGAAATCGGGGTTTTCGAAAAGAGAGCTTTTGGCCTGAAGCTCCAAGGTGGAGGAGGAGAAAAGCAAGCCAAGGCCGCAGATGAACAGCAGGCTGCGAGATGAAAATTTCAGTAAGCGGGGCATAGCGTCTAGGACGGGCGCGCCTCAGGCCTTGCCCGAGGAGTCTGGTTCGAATTCAAGTTAACGAGCTAGATTACCTTCTCGAAAACCATTGTTGCCTGAATTTTATCTCCTGAAAGAAATCCCTTAGACCCTGACGACGTGGTCGAAATCGTGTGTAGCCTGTATCCATTGGCGACTTCTTTGTTAATTGCAGCCTGTAAGCTGGTCAGGCTGGTTGCCCCGGATCCAGTCCCCATGAACTTCTCTGTCAAAATAACCTGCCGAACAATATACATATCTCCAGCTTTTCCTTGAGCTGAAATAGCTTCAGCATCGAATCCGAACCCTGCCATCGTCTATCCTTTGTTTGAGTTTGTGTGTTAAAAATTTTCTTTCGAACAATGATCGGCCAAGCAAAAGGCGAAGCGGCGGCGTTCACAATCCTTATCCGCACGGGAATGTGCCTCCCTTGATGGCCTTCCGGAGGGACATTATTTCTTTGGCCAACGATTCTTTTTACGAGTCCTTTCCCAATAACTGGCCTGTTCCGGAGTCGTTCCCTTTCGCGCGGCTGGACTCGCACGGGTCGAGGGGGAACCCGCTCCTGTGGAGAATGAATCGACCCCTTTCAAGTGGCCGGAATCGAAAGGGTCGAGGGATGAACTTTCTCCTATGCCAAAGGAAACGACCGGTTTGAAGCGGGCTAGGCGTTGGCCCAGATCGTCTCGATCAAGTTTGGGTCGATCGCGTTGCTGGTGATGGCGGTGCCCAGCTCCATCATCGTAACAAAGCGCAGCTGTCCTCCGAGTGTCTTCTTATCACGATACATGGCGGCAAGGAGGGCATCGACCGGTAGCTTTTCCTCCAGGCGAACAGGAAGCCGGTATTTTTGTAGCAAAGCCTCGACGCGGGCGATGGCTTCTCCCGGCAGTTGACCCAGCTCAACCGAGAGGCGGGTGGCGAGGACCAGCCCGATGGCAACGGCCTCGCCGTGAAGGTAGGCGCCGTAGCCAGCGACGTGCTCGATCGCATGGGCAAAGGTATGGCCCAGATTGAGGAGCGCGCGGCCACCGCTACCCGCGGTCTCGCGTTCATCGGCAGCCACGATCCGGGCCTTGATCTCACAACAGCGGCGGATGACCGGGGCGAGTTCGACCGATTCGGCAGATAAACCACCGAGGCTTTCGAGATGGGCAAACAGCTCTCTGTCGGCCAACAGACCATATTTGATAACTTCGGCCATCCCGGCAGCGAACTCCCGCGGGGCGAGGGTGTGAAGCAGGGTGGTGTCGATAAAGACCGCCTTGGGCTGCCAGAAAGCACCGACGAGATTTTTGCCTTCGGGTAAATTGATCCCGGTTTTTCCCCCGACTGAGCTGTCGACCATCGAGAGCAGCGTGCTCGGGATTTGGTAAAAATCGATGCCCCGAAGATAGCTGGCGGCGACGTAGCCGGCGAGATCGCCAATCACACCGCCTCCAAATGCAAAAAGCGCGCAGTCGCGGTTACAGGCCTGGCCTGCGAGAAAGCTGAGGGTCTGACCGAAGTGCTGGATCGATTTGGTGGTCTCACCGGCGGGCAGCGAGAGGATCTCGCCATCGGCCAATCCAGCTTGAGAGAGGTAGTCCGGTTGTGCCTCCAGCAGGCGGGCATCGCTGAGCACCCGCACGCTCCGACCGGCAGTCCGGAGCCGATTCACTTCGTTTTTCAGTGCCTCGCGCGACCCGGAGAAAGTGATTGGATAAGCGCGCTCAGCCAGTTCGACTCTGAGGGATTCAGTTTTCATCCTTGATTCCAAAAATTGCCCGAGCGTAATCCGAAGCGGAGAACGGTTGTAAGTCATCGGGTTGTTCTCCCAGGCCGACGAAGAAGATCGGCAGCTTGAGCTCGCGGTAGATTCCGACAATTGCGCCGCCCCGGCTGGTGCCGTCCAATTTTGTGACAATGAGGCCGGTTAAAGGGAAGCTTTCGTGAAACACCCGCGCCTGTTCGATGGAGTTGGAGCCCAGACTGCCGTCAACCACAAGCCAGCTGTGGTGGGGAGCCGACGGGTCCTGTTTTTTAATCACGCGTTCGAGTTTCTCGAGCTCCTTCATGAGGTTGCTTTTGGTGTGGAGGCGACCCGCAGTGTCCAGGACTACGATATCGCGCCCACGCCGTTTGGCGGCCTGATAGGCATCGAAGGCCACTGCAGCCGAGTCGGCGCCATGCTGGGAGGCCACGATATCGATCCCGAGGCGCTCGGCCCAGTGTTTGATTTGCTCGTTTGCAGCAGCGCGGAAGGTGTCGCAGGCACCGAGTAATACTTTATGCCCCTCATGTTCGTAGAGATGGGCCAACTTGGCGGAGGTTGTGGTCTTGCCTGCGCCGTTTACGCCAACCAGGCAGATAACTTCCGGCTGATTCTGCCCGACTTCGACGCGGCCTTCAGCGCCTTCCAGCACTTGCTCCAGCACACGTGCGCCGATCCGGGCAGCATCTTCGCCCCGTATCGATTTGTCTTTTCGATAGGCTGACTGGATCTCCGTAATGATCTCCTCGACCGTCTCGGCTCCGAAATCCGCGGTATAAAGGGCTTCTTCCAGTTCTTCCAGTGCTTGGTCGTCGAGTTTTGCGCCGGAGAAAACGCTGTCGAAGGCCTTCTGGAAGGTCGGCGTCTGCCGTTTCAGCCCATCTTTAAACTTTCTGAATAAGCTCCTCATACTAATCCGCAGCTTCGCGCAGTGGTCGGTCGATTTTATTTTTCATTTGATCGAGGATACCATTGATGAAGCGTTTGGAGTCTGGATTGGAAAAAATTTTACCCAATTCAATCGCCTCATTGATGCTTACGACCGGAGGGATGTCGCGGCGGTGGAGCAGTTCGTAAATGGCGAGCCGAAGAATCGAGAGATCGACTTTGGCAATGCGCTCGAACTTCCAGTTGGCAGCGTGGGCGAGAATCTCCGCATCGATCTCGCTGATGTTTTCGAGGGTGCCGTGCACGAGTTCCTCGGCAAAGGCGAAATAGTCGCGCGGTGGCTCCAGGCTTTCGACAAACACGCGCAGGGCGTCATTCAGTTGCTCCGGCTTGTTCAGCTCCCATTGATAGAGGAACTGGACCGCGCATTTGCGGTTTTCCCGACGTTGCGAGCCGCGCTTCAAAGGTTTTTCTTCTTCTTCCATTTTTTTGAAAAGGCCGCCAGTTCGAGGGCAGCTTCGGCAAACTCTTTGCCTCGGTTGATTTTTGTGCTGGCGCGGGCCTCGGCCTGTTTCTGGTTTTCCACCACAAGAATGCCGTTAATAACAGGTGTGCCGATATTGATACCAATCTGGTGCAGTGCGTTAGCCGTGCTCTCACCGATCGTGTGATGGTGCCGGGTGGCACCAGCGATGACAACCCCAAGAGCTATGATAGCATCGAACCGGCCTGACTGTGCGAGTATGGAGGCGGCAAAAGGCAGTTCATTTGAGCCTGGCACGCGCTCCACCAAAGGCTGGGCCAAGCCCGCGGTTTCCAATGTTTGGCAGGCTTGCTGCACGAGCGAGTCGACCAGGGTCTGATTGTAGCGCGCTGCAACAATCGCGACATGGAGGCCGCTCCCGTCGGTCGTCAGTTGGCTGGGTCGATCAAGGCTCATAGTAAAGTTTCAATAAGAACGTCCGGCATTGAACATTCAACGTTCAACTTGGGTATTCGAAATTCCGAACTTGTGGTGTGAATGACGACGGCGCAACGTTTGGCTATGTTTGAACGCATTGCACAGTCAGAGGAGGCTCGGCGTGGGGTTTTTAAGACCCGGCATGGTGAGATCCAAACGCCCATCTTCATGCCCGTCGGCACGCAGGCTACGGTCAAAGGGCTGACGCCGCAGCAAATCAGCGAGGTGGGCGCGCAAATCATTCTGGGCAACACCTATCATCTGAACTTACGGCCAGGTTCGGAGCTGATTCGTGATTTGGGTGGCTTGCACCGGTTTATGAACTGGGAGGGGCCAATACTGACCGACAGCGGTGGTTTTCAGGTATTCAGTTTGGCCAAGCTTCGAAAAATCACCGAGCAAGGCATCGAGTTCCGCTCACACCTTGACGGTCGAAAGCTCTTTCTGGATCCCCGCGAGTGTTATCGTATCCAGGCCAACCTCGATACGGATATTGCGATGGTTCTTGATGAGTGCCCGCCCTTTCCCTGTGATCGGGACGATTGTGAACGGGCAGTCTCGCGCACGATTCGCTGGGCGGGTGAGTTTCTGGAGTGCGCAAAAGAGGACGGCTTTCTGGCGAGCGGTCATCATGTCTTCGCTATCATCCAAGGCTCAACCTACGACGATCTGAGGCGACACTGTGCCGAGTCGCTGGCGGCGCTGGATTTTCCCGGATATGCGGTGGGCGGAGTGAGTGTCGGTGAACCCGAGGAGGAGATGCTGAAGCAGGTCGCTGCGAGTGCCCCCTTCATGCCTGCGGACAAGCCACGCTACGTAATGGGGGTGGGCACGCCGCCGCAGTTGCTCCGCATGATTGGACTCGGCATGGATATGTTCGACTGTGTGATGCCCACCCGTCTGGCTCGGCACGCCACGGTCTTTACGCCGGAGGGGCCTCTAAACCTCAAAAACGAACGCTTTAAGCAGGATTGTGCGCCGATCATGGAGGCGGACAACTACACCTGCCGGAACTTCAGCCGCGCGTATCTGAGGCATCTCGTCATGGCGAAGGAGCTGCTTGCGCACACGCTTCTCTCGATCCACAACGTGCACTTTTTTCTCGACCTGATGGCGCAGGCGCGGGCGCATATTGAGGCCGGTGATTTTGAAAAGTGGAGCCGCGTCTGGATCGCGCGCTACGAGGCAGGCAAGGGGAGCTAGTAGGATCCGATTGACTACATCCCCGGAAGTCCGGCACCGCCACCCATCTGCGACTTCATGGCCTTCATCATCTTCCGGCCTTTTCCGCCGCGCATCATCTTCATCATTTTTTGCATTTGCCCGAACTGTTTCAGAAGGGCGTTCACATCGCGCACCTGGACGCCGGAGCCGTTGGCGATACGTTTTAAGCGGCTGCCACGCAGCAGGCGGGGGGCCTGACGCTCCTGCGGGGTCATGGAGAGGATAATTGCCTCGGTCCGGGCCATTTTTTTCTCCTCGGCGTCGCCGATCTCGACGCCGCTCATGCCGGGCATCATGCCCATGAGAGAATTAAGCGAGCCCATCTTTTTGACCTGTCGCATTTGTTGAAGGAAGTCTTCCAGATTAAAGTCTGCCTTGCGCATTTTTTCGGCCATGCGCTCGGCTTCTTTCTCGTCGATCGTCTCCTGCGCTTTTTCGACGAGTGAGACGACGTCACCCATACCGAGAATACGCGAAGCCATGCGGTCGGGATGGAAAACATCGAACTCATCCGGACGCTCGCCCGTGCCCATGAACTTGATCGGCACGTTCGAAATCGATTTCATGGAGAGGGCGGCACCGCCGCGGGCATCGCCATCGAGCTTGGTCAGGATGATGCCGGTGCAGTCGACGGCTTCATGAAAGTGTTTAGCTACGTTGACTGCCTCCTGGCCAAGCGCGGCATCGGCCACAAGAAGAATCTCGTCCGGTTGGACGGCCTGCTTCAAGCGCTTGATCTCTTCGATCAGATCTTCGTCGATCTGAAGGCGGCCAGCGGTGTCGAAAATGATTAGATTGGCCTCGGCTGTTTTGGCCGCCTCGAGGCCCCGCTTGCCGATCTGGACCACATCTTTTTCCTCACGGTCGCCGTAGAAGACGCAGCCCTCATTCTTTGCCAGTATTTCAAGTTGGTCGATGGCGGCCGGCCGATAAACGTCGCAGGCAATCAATGCCGGGCGGTAGTCCCGCTTTTTTGAGAGGTAGCGAGCCAGTTTGCCGGAGCTGGTCGTCTTTCCTGAGCCGTGGAGACCCACCATCATGATCCGAAGCGGCTTCTTGTCTTCGAGTTCGGTCGCGCCCTCGCCCAGAAGTTTGACCAGCTCGTCGTTGATGATTTTTACGACCTGCTGGTCCGGAGTGACAGACTTGAGGACCTCCTGCCCGAGGCATTGTTCTTTCACATTCGCGATGAACTGCCGGGCGACTTTGAAGTGGACATCAGCGGAAAGGAGTGCCTGGCGGACCTCCTTCAGGGCTTCGGTCATATTCTCTTCGGTCAGCTTGCCGCTGCCTCGCAGGTTGCGCAGTGCGCCGCCGATTTTTTCTGTTAAATTTTCGAGCATAAGTTGCGGGTGATGAAAGATGCTGCGTCTTTCTTGGCAATGGAAAAGCCCCGGCCCGGGGGCACCATCAAGATGCGACCGGACGGGGGCCTCGAAAGTGAAAGATGGCTAACTAGCGTTTAGCGTCGTCGTCCTCGTCGGGTGGGGTGGTCGTCTCTTCGTAGTCGTCGTCCTCCTCTTCATCCTCATCCCACTTCATGGTGTCGTCTTCTTCAATTTTTTCGTCCGCTTCCTCGTCGGCACCAATATCGCCAAAGTCTTTTTCGATCTCATCCTCTTCGGATTTCTGACCGGAATCATCCTCTTCAAGCTCGAAACCTTCCGGCACGTATTCAAGGATGGCGCAGATTTCGCTGAAGAAATGGGTCGCCCGGCCCTCCATATAGTCGCCGTTTTGTTGTTCACGGATGTCCTCCTCCAGTTCCTCCACGGTGAGTGTTTGCGAGAAATCGATCAGGTCGTTGAGCATCTTGATCCGCAACTTGGTGATGTGGTCGAGGAAGTCGGCGTAGGGTCCCTTGTCCTCATCGAGCACGTCCGGCAGAGCAAAGAGCGGGTCCTCACTTTCGAGGATACTGTCCTGCACGCGCTTGAGCAGAACGGTTTTGTCTTTTTCGACATTGTCGATGCCGAAGGAGTAGAAGGCATCGTCGACGATCTCGTTCTGGAGACCGTATTCCTGCAGCGGTTCAATCAGGTCGATGATGTGTTGAAATTGTCGCGGATCGATGATGCCCAGACCATCTACATCCCAGTGCAGCGGATCGCTGGTCTCGTGGACCCACCAGTTCATATCCTCGCCGAGACGAGCTTTGCACCAAGTTAGTTTAGTAGTCGGTTTTGACATAGGTTTTCTTTGCGTTTGCCATACGGAGACGGTCGGCGGATGCGTGTCTTTCAGATACGGGTAAAAACACCTTATCTGCTTTGTAAAGTGCTTTTAAGAAAAAATAACACGGCTTCTTTTTCGTTGTTTTGGTTATTCGGGCTGTTAGCGTCCGGGATTTTATTAACGACAAGAGATGGGATTTGTTTACGAAAATCTGGTGAGGCCTGTTCTGTTCCGTATGGATCCGGAGCAGGCGCACGATAGGGGCCGCACCGCTTTAATGACGCTGAGTGCGCTGCCGGCGGTGTGCCGGTTGCTGCGGGCCTACAACAAAGTGCATGAGGATAAGCCGGTAAAGCTTTTCGGGCTCGAATTTCCGAATCGCGTGGGCCTGGCCGCTGGCATGGACAAGGATGCCGAGTTTCCGCGCGCAATCGAGGCACTGGGTTTTGGCCACGTCGAGGTCGGCACGGTTACGCCGGAGAGTCAGCCCGGCAATCCGCAGCCGCGGCTTTTCCGGATTCCGGAAAGCGGCTCTTTGGTCAACCGCATGGGTTTTAACAACCGTGGCGCCGAGGCCATGCTGAAAAATCTGGCCCGGCAATTTCCGAAGGGAAAGCGCGGAGTGCCGGTAGGCGTGAACATCGGAAAGGCGAAAGTGACTCCACTCGAAAGAGCGGTCGACGATTACCTCGCCTGTTTTCGCAAGCTCGCCGAGCAGGCGGACTACTTTACCATCAATATCAGCAGCCCGAATACCGTCGGGTTAAGAGACTTGCAGACGGAGGCTTACCTGCGGGGCCTCCTGTCTGCTCTAAAAGAAGAGAACCAGAATCAGGCGAAAAAGCTGGGGCGTGCGGCACATCCGCTGCTTCTGAAGATTGCCCCCGACCTGAGTTTTCGTGAAATTTATACGATCCTGGAGGTGTTACTGGATCTGCGGTATGACGGTATCATTGCGACCAACACTACGATCCAGCGACCCGCGGGATTCCCCCTGAGTGAGAGCGGAGGCCTGAGTGGTGGTGCTTTTATCCGGAAGCGCTCGACCGATGTGATCAACTACATTCACAGATCGACCGGCGGCAAGCTTCCGATCATTGGTGTCGGAGGTATCGACTCGGTGGAAGCCGCCGGAGAGAAAATGGATGCGGGCGCATCTTTGATCCAGATCTACACCGGGTGGGTTTACCGGGGGCCGTTTTTCGCTCGCGAATTAGCTCAAGCGTTGCGGACCCAAGGGGAGGACTGGGTTTAAGTATCAGACGCTGCCTCGCTAAAGCGAAAGCTTGTTTCAGTCGTTGATTCGTTGATGGCGAGTCGATCCTGCTGGATGGGGCATGTCATTAGAATGGTTGGCTTGTCTACGGCGCGCCCCGTGTAAGTCGTCTGGCCGAGCCACGCGTTTCTCTTCTCGGTAAAGGCATAGCCGCGACGCTCGAAATCACTACCCAGGCTTTTCATTCTATTTCCGCTGTTCTCCGATTTCGAGAAATCCAGAATCAAATAGCCGTCCTGCCCCCGCTCTGCATTTATCATGCAGCTGACCTCCGGACTGTGCTTTTGAACAATGACGAGTAACTTGGAGGCCTTCTCGAGGCGGTGGCGTAAGTTGCGGGGAATCATGTCGAAGCAATGATCGACATGGGAAGTTTTATCAAGACTCCCGTTTGCGACAGGTCGGGGCTACGCGGTGGCGTCCCGCACCGAAAAGGCTTGCATCGGATTTCCTTTCGGACGTTGTAAACATCGAAACGGTGCTCCACCGGCACCCTGAACAAAGGGCCGGACCTTTTCGAAAATAGCAGAAGCGTGTCTGCCTGTGAATCGGCCGAGGCCAAGCCGAACCCTTCGTTTCTTATCGGGAATTGCTTAAGCTTGCTCGACAAGTCAGTCTGCGTTTTAAAAATGACGCTACCATGGATGATTTTGAACAATTCAAAGAGGAGCGGGAGCGGGTCGATCCCACTGCAAGCAAGCTCTCGGAGAGTCAATGGAAGGAGGCCTATGCCGCCTACAGAAGCACGCGCAAGCGGGCTGGCGGCACCCGTTCGAAAAACTCCGGGCGATCCAGCAGATCCGGCCGGTCCGGCGAGTTGGAGGATTCCGGTGAAAAATCGAAGCGTCGCCGTGGCTCCTCCAAAGGCAGCTCGCGAAGCTCGGTCGCCTTCAATCTCGTGACGCCCGAGAGCATACGAAGGCAAGTCCGTAGAAAGAGCGGCTATAAGGATCTCCGGATGGCTCTCGATCTTCTCAGTTGGATAGCCATCGGGATCATTGTGCTGGGCACTGCTGCGAAGTTGGTTTACTTTACAGACGCGGCGGTTGCTTTGTCATCCATCGCCGAGGCCGCTTTCGATGTGATCGTCGTCGTGCTTTTTCGGCTTGTGGCGCACGCCCTGATCGACCTGCCTGATTTGGAACTCCATCGGCGTATGATGCGAGCCGAGCGGCGGACGGATTCGCCTGAGATGGACGATTAATCGATAAGGCTGAAAAGACTGCCTGTTGCTCCGATGCATGTTTTTCGAGTCAGAGTCGCTCACCTCACGGAGGACTTCACGCTTCCCTCTGAGTCGAGCTGCACCTGGAGCTGCCTTATCAAGGACGCGGAGGAGCTGAAGCGTCTGCTCAACCGCGTAGCGATTGCCACAACACAGCTCGCTGTGGTCGAATTTCCCGAGGTGGAGATCGGCATCGATTCGCGGCGTATTCTCGTTCGTGCGATCGAGGGTAAGCTTTTTTACTCGGAGCCCGAGTCTCGTAACAGGCGCGATATTGAGGTTGTGCCGTCCGAGGTCATTCGCCTGCTTGAAGGCGAATCCGTCATGCAGGCGCTCCGGAGGGATGATGAAGCCGATTTCTACAGGCGGCAGAGCTCTCACAAAGCGAGGCGTTCCCAGTCTTCCTTTAAAATTGCACTACTGCTCGTCAGTTGTGTGAGCTTCGTCCTTGCACTGAGCTATAGCTTTCAGGGAGAAGCCGGAAGCGCAGGATTGGTTGAACCACCCGACCAGTTTGAGCCGGTCGACTACGGGGGTGAGATTTTCCGCCGCTTTGCGGACGTTTACATCAGCGAATTGCGGGAAGGGGCCACAGTAATCGAGATCAAGGAAACTGGCGAATGTGTCTTTTATGAGCTCTGGCAACTGGAAGACGGAGACCGGTATTCGGTAGCGCCGGTTATGGCTTTGAGTGCCTCAGCCGGTTTCCACCTCGGCCAACCGGCGCTCCTCGCGGGTGAATACCATTTGCTCCGTTTTCATAACGATGACCTGAGGCTGCACGGCATTCACTACAAACGATACGGCAAAGAGCTTGCAACGCTGGGGGACTTGCTCCCGGGCCCGCTTTAAAGCCTGAGGTAGAAGCGGATATTCAGCCCGTTTAGTTGAAGCATGCCGTTGGACGCATCGCCGTTGTCGATTGCGCGGTCCAGTTCCTGCAGACGGTCGAGCGAGAGGCGGATGGGATGAGCCGTTGTATTGGCAAGTTCGATGTAGGCGCTCCGGTCAGCGGGGTCGGACTCGTCGGTGTAGACCCAGCGGTAGGTTCCCCCGATCGGGCTGGGCAGTTTCCATGCCGCGTGCAGAATGCCTTCCATGCCCTCCGGACTGCGCCCGGCGACCGGTTGTGAAGGCGGAAAACTCTTATTTTCCAGTTCAAAATTTTCGAAGTCCTGTTTAAAAACCCGCAGATCATTTTGCAGGGTAGAAAGCTGCGCACTATTTTTCGAACTGCGGAAAGCGGGGATGGCCAGTGCGGCGAGGGTTCCGATAATGGTGACCACTATGGCCAGCTCGATGAGGGAGAATCCGGAGGAGCAACCGGTGGGAGCCGTCTGCGGGTGTGGGGGCATCGATTGTTGCTGCGAGGAGGACAGGATGGGTTAGGGTAGGGCTGAGGTCCAATCAGGCGCTGAGATCCTGAGGCCTTCGGCAATTGCCTTAAAAGCCAAAAAGTTCAATGCCTGCTTTTTTCGCATCTTTCAAGAGAGTTTCTTTTTCCAACATAATTACGCTGCCGGCGGCGAGCACCGCCGTGCGGATAGAGTTTTCCTTCATCACTTCGAGGGTGCGCGCGCCGAAGACAGGGACATCAAACCGGTAGTCCTGCCCGCGTTTCACAGTCTTCACAAAAATAAGATCGTCGGTCTTGAAGCCGCCGGCACGCTCCAGCATCGCATCGGTGCCCTCGTAGGCTTCCACGGCGATCACCGTGCCCTTTCGCACGACGCAACCCTGGCCGATATCAAGGTCGCTGATGCCGGTGGCAATCTGGATGCCGTGCTGGATGAAATCCGGTGAGGCGTCGAGTTTTCCCGGAGTCATCAGGCCCTCGGTGGCCATCTGATCGTCGAGGAAACAGCGTGCGTCGAGCATGCGAATACCAAGCGCTTCAATTTCGGTGGCAATCGCCCCGAAGACCGTCTCTGCGTTCGTGCGGCTGAGGCTGTTGAGGATCTTCAGGGCTTTAAAGTCCGGATGCAGTCCGCGGAAAAGTCGCTTAGGGGTGATCTGACCGGCCATGAGTGCGTAGCCGCAACCCAGTTTTTGCAGGGATTTCAGAAGTTTTCCCAGCTGGCCTACTTTGATTTGCAGGTGATCTTCGGGTGGAGTCCGGACGATCAGTTCGGGCTTGGTTTCATCTTGAAAAGAGATCAGCCGAAGCGGCAGCCCGGCCCGTTGAATAGCGGCGGCGGTAACAATCGGGTAAAGGCCTTTTCCCGCGATCAGGCCGATGGGTCGGCCATCGTAGTCGGACGGGAGGAAAATAGAATTCTGTGGAGTCGGTAGCATCAATCGATGTAGCGATAGGGTCGTGAAGGGGGTGCGCTTTGATCGTCTGGACGGCTGACTAGGATGGGCTGCGGGATCGACGGTCCTCCTCCTTTGGAGCGGAACACAACCCGTCGGTTCGCATGCTGCGTGGCGGCGATCATCTTGTTCGTGCGTTCGCGAAACGAATCATTGGCGGGGGCCACCGTTTCGGCAATACGACCGTTGGCCGCGCTGAGTTTACTGATGCGTCGGCGGTCCGGGCCGCTGATAAATTCTTCGTCGAAGTTGCCCGGATAAGTGAAGGTTACAATGCCTTCTGCTAGGGTGACGTGCGTGCCAGCGCCATCCTGGGCGAGTCGGCCCCAGGCCTTTTGTGCGTGAAGTTCACCGGTCGGCAATCGAGCCACGAAGGTTGAGAGTGGTGAGAGCCGACGGGATTCGTAGTAAAGGCTACCTATTTTAAGGTCGAGTATAAGGTCAGAGTGCGACGGTTCGAATTCGAGACTCTCGCGCCCCGATTCGAAGGGACCCTGCGTATAGCTCTCAATGTGCAACTCGCTGTTGGCATCGAGAGCCAGGGCCGTGCCGTTTGAAAGGGCGAGGAAGAGGAGGCCGTCCGCTCCGGTCCGGATCGTCACTCCCTCCATTTCGCGGATTTGATGCAGGCCGGCCGCCGTCTTTTCGCCGCTGCTCTCAAAGAATTCGACCTCACCGCTGCTCGTCGTGATGATGGCGACGCCCGGTCGCATCTCGGTCCCCGCAAATCCGCTCAGGCTGCCCATGAAAAAAAGGCAGCGGAGAAGATGTTTCTGGAGGCGGGCTGCCATGCTCTAAATTGCGACGATATTAACGATCTTCCCCGGGACGTAGATTTCTTTCTTGATCGCTTTGCCGGTGATAAAACTCTGAACCCGCTCGCTCGCTTTGGCGGCAGCGATAGCCTCCTCCTTCGAATGATCGGCCGGAAGCTCCGCATCGCCGCGATACTTGCCATTGACCTGGAAGATAATCTTCACCGTGTTTTGAACAAGCTTGCTTTCATCGCAAACCGGCCAGCCGGCCGAGACGATACTGCTGCTATGCCCCAGTCGCGACCAGAGCTCTTCGCAGAGGTGCGGTGCCAGCGGGGCGAGCAGCTGGAGGAGGGTCTCGACGGAGGAGCGGGCCACGGTTTCGCCCGAGCTTAGTTGTTTTTGGCAGATCATCATCTGCGAAATCGCGGTGTTGAAACCAAGCGCTTCGTAGTCCTCGGTGACTTTCTTGATCGTGGCATGGAGCTCGCGGAGGTTATCTTCGCTATCCTCGCCGTCTGCGAAGCGGGACGCATCGGTGGCCAGTGTCCAGACGCGGCGCAGGAAGCGGGCGATGCCTTCGATACCCTTGGTGTTCCACGGCTTCATCGCTTCGAGAGGCCCGAGGAACATCAGGTAGAGCCGCAGCGCATCGGCGCCATAGCCCTCGATGATGGACTCCGGGTTCACAACATTCCCCCGGCTTTTCGACATTTTCTCGCCGTCCTCACCGAGGATGATGCCCTGGTGGAAGAGCTTTTTAAAGGGCTCCGGATCGCTGACCACACCGAGATCGAAGAGGATCTGATGCCAGAAGCGCGCGTAGAGCAGGTGGAGCACGGCATGCTCGGCCCCGCCGATATAGAGGTCGGGCATGCCCCAGTATTTCTCCTTCTCCGGATCGATAAGGGCCTCCGTGTTTTTCGGATCGATGTAACGCAGGTAATACCAGCAGGAGCCGGCCCACTGGGGCATCGTATTGGTTTCGCGGATACCGGTGAGCCAGCCGTCCTTTGGATCGGCCGCGGTTTCGCCGCTTTGTGGATCCACGTAAACTTTCAGCCATGCTTCGGCTTTCGAGAGCGGGCTCTGGCCGTCCGGTGAGGGTGTGTAGCTCGCGACTGCGGGCAATTCCAACGGCAATTCGGCATCCGGCAGGGCGAGGGCGAAGCGCAGCTCACCATCGATAAGGCAGGAGACCGGGCGTTCGGCGGATTTCAAAGAATCGTCGGCCCGCGCATAGTCCGCCTCGCTGACCCAGACGATCGGGAAGGGCTCACCCCAGTAGCGCTGACGGGAGAAGAGCCAGTCACGCAGTTTAAAATTGACGGTCGCCTTACCACGGCCCTCGGCTGCGAGTTGCTCAATGATGGCGTTCTTCGCCGATTCAGAATCCTTGCCGCTCTGTTCGCCGGAATTGATCAGTGCCCCGGGGCCGGTGTAGGCGGCAGTAAGTGCGCCGTTTTCATCCTTTTCGGCAGATCCGGCATCCTCGATCACTTGAATAATCTCCAGGCCGAACTCCTTCGCGAAGGCAAAGTCGCGTTCATCATGGGCGGGCACTGCCATGATCGCGCCGGTGCCGTAGGTCATGAGCACATAGTCGGCCACCCAAATCGGGATCTCCTTTCCGTTGACCGGGTTAATGGCGGAGGCGCCTGTCCAGACGCCGGTTTTTTCCTTGGAAAGCTCGGCCCGCTCGAGGTCGGATTTGCTCTTCGCTTTCGTCACGTAGGTATCGACCGCAGACTTCTGCTCCGCCGTGGTAATGGAGGCGACCAGCGGATGCTCGGGAGCGATCACCATGTAGGTGGCCCCGTAGAGGGTGTCCGGGCGGGTGGTGAAGACTGTGAGTTGGGCTTCGTGGCCGGACACGTCGAATGTAATCTCGCCGCCCTCAGAGCGACCGATCCAGTTTTCCTGTAAGCGCTTGGTCGAGTCGGGCCAGTCGAGATCTTTGAGGCCCGCGATCAACCGCTCGGCGTATTCTGTGATGCGGAGCACCCACTGTCGGATCGGGCGGCGCTCGACCGGAAAGTTGCCGCGCTCGGAGCGGGGGCCCTCGGGGGTAGTCAGCACCTCCTCGTTAGCCAGCACGGTTCCCAGCTCCGGGCAGAACCAGACCGGCTTTTCGTCGACGTAGGCGAGCCCCTTTTTAAAGAGTTGCTTGAAGATCCACTGCGTCCATTTGAAGTAGCCGGGGTCGGTCGTATTGACCTCGCGGTTCCAGTCGTAGACGAAGCCGAGCTGGGTGAGCTGGGCCGTGAAATTGGCCACGTTTTGTTTGGTGGTAAGTGCCGGGTGGGTGCCCGTCTTGATGGCATACTGCTCCGTGGGCAAGCCGAAGGCATCCCAACCCATGGGGTGCAGAACATTGTAGCCCTGAGCTTTCTTGAAGCGTTTGAGCGCATCGCTCGCCGTGTAGCCCTCCGGATGCCCGATGTGCAGACCGGCGCCCGAGGGGTAGGGAAACATGTCGAGCACATAGAAGGTCTTCTCGCCCTCGAAGTCCTTCGCCTCGTAAGTCTTGTTCTCGGCCCAGAAGGCCTGCCACTTCGGCTCGATAGCCGCGAAATCGTATTCTTTACTTGGAGTCGCCATCTTTTGAAAAAGGGCGGATTTAGAAGTGTCCTTCACCCGCCGTCAAGGCACGGCTGCAAGGAGTGCCCCCGCTCCCGCGAGAGACTTGTCCACTTCGATTCGGATGATTGGCTGCGGCTGAGATCGAGGCATTCGGCAGATCGGCGCGAATAGCCGGTCAACTTTCTGACGGTTTAGGGCCCGAATTCAGTGAGTTGAAACAGCTCATCAAACAGTCTCAAGAGGGCCCCGATTCATGCGAGCGGCCGGATCGTTCGCTCTCAAGCTTCTGGTAGGCATCTTTTGACAGAGAGCCACCTTTGCCCATGGCGAGGCCGGGGATGCGCCATGCTTTATCGCAGGAGGCGCAATGAAAGACGTTCCAGGGTGAGCAGGCGTAGCGCCCGAAAGCGATTTGGTCCTCGACGACTTCTATCCGTTTTTGTTTGCGCATCTTTCTTTTGCAGACGGGACATGCAACGGAGGAGGTTCGCCAGAGCATGATGCCCAGCATGAAAAGGGGCAGGGAGAAAAATAGAGGCAGCACGACGGGCATGGCGGCCTCACCAAATACTGAGGCGAGGCCTGCAAGGCCGAGAGCCGCCAGAAAGACGAGGGCGAGATACCCCATAGTCTTCAGATGATAGCCGCTTAGCTCTGGCTCGGCCTCTCGTTTTAAATATTTCATCGCAGTAGAAGTGGCGCCCTCTCGGCTTCCTTCCGCCAGCGCT
>Ga0102948_1000050_pt1 | contig 39646 bp, 34 predicted proteins | sample SalPonA_A_H2O_MG_FD_78211 | JGI IMG/M metagenome (GOLD analysis project Ga0102948, IMG submission 78211) | Water microbial communities from South San Francisco under conditions of wetland restoration - Salt Pond MetaG R2A_A_H2O_MG | ecosystem: Environmental > Aquatic > Non-marine Saline and... | reverse complement strand
ATGGTGGTTGCAACCGGAATCATGTCAATACAGTCAACTGGGCAAGGCTCAACGCACAGGTCACAACCGGTGCACTCGGATACGATAACTGTATGCATCTGCTTCGCGGCACCGAGAATGGCATCCACTGGACAGGCCTGGATGCACTTCGTACAGCCGATACACTCATCTTCACGGATGTAAGCTACCTTCCGCACATCTTCGCTGCCGTGTTCCGCATCAAGCGGAATAGACTCGACGTTTAACAACTCAGCCAGTTGGTCTATGGTCGCCTGGCCACCGGGCGGACATTTATTGATCGCCTCACCGGCGGCGATAGCCTCAGCGTAGGGACGGCAACCGGGATGACCACACTGTCCACACTGAGTTTGTGGCAGGATTGCGTCAATCTGGTCAACGATTGGGTTGCCCTCAACTTTGAACCGCACAGATGCATAACCCAACAGCAGGCCAAACACCAAGGCAAGCCCCAGAAGCGCGAGAATTGCGGTGATTACGCTATCCATCGCCAACCGCCTTAAAACTTAACCAGGCCGGCAAAGCCCATGAAAGCCAGTGACATCAGCCCCGCCGTAATCATTCCGATCGCTGCACCTCGAAAGGGTACAGGCACCTCCGCAATCGCAATGCGTTCACGTATCGCAGAGAATAGAATGAGTGCTAAGGAGAAACCAACGGCGGCACCAAAGCCATAGCCGATGGATTCAGCGAAGGAGTTCTGTTTGCGAATGTTAAGAAGAGCAACACCAAGCACAGCGCAGTTGGTGGTAATTAGCGGCAAAAAGATACCCAATACCTTGTAGAGCAGAGGACTTGTTTTGTGTACCACCATCTCGGTGAACTGAACCACAACAGCAATTACCAGGATAAACGAGACGGTCTGCAGATAGACCAGATCCAGCGGAGCCAGCAGGTAAGTGTATACCAGATAACTGCAAACGGATGAGAGAGTCAGCACAAACGTCGTTGCGAGTGACATCCCCATCGCGGTTTCGAGCTTGTTGGAAACACCCATAAAGGGACATAGCCCAAGAAACTGAACCAGTACGAAGTTGTTTACCAGCACGGTACTGATAAGTATCAGCAAAAAATCCGTCATTCTGACCCTTATTCCTACTCTGGATGACAGCGGCTATTGTAACCCAGTAATACGCCCCGTTCCAAAGAACGGAGCGCGCTATTTCCCTGTTTTTTAAGGGGCTTTAGATAATCTGGCACCGCTCCAGCGCATCGATTATCAGTTCTACGCGGTGCGCCGTTTCTAGCCGTGCGTTTACATACAGGTCGGCGTTTTGATCTGCTGACGCCACCCAATCAGCCTCATTGACTTCCCTACTTAGAACAATCAAACCCGCATCGAGCAGTGGAGCATAGTGCTCTGGCTGTGCAATAACAGCTAAGCGGCCCCGATCAAACAGAGCACGCTCCAGTGTGAATAACAGATCGGCGTCGGCACCGGGTAGGGCAATCACTTTTGCCTGCTGACCAAGACGCGCAGCTCGCTGGGCAGACGTCACAGCGGATTCGGTGTGAAGTTTAATGCCTTCTCCAGAGGCCTCGGCCAGAGTGACCATACCGGCCGCGACTGTGCCATTGGTCAGTCTGTCTATCAGGATAAATGCTCCAGTTTGGCGCAAGCGTTGGTAGTCATCGACCACAACGGGGGACTCAACGCTGATTTCAACCTCAGCAATCTCATTCAGCGCAAGTGCGTTGCTAGGAGATCGCTCTAGGGTGTTCACGTCGATACGCTGGTGGATGCGGTTCACCACCGCGGTCGTGCTGCTGCTAGCTAGCTTGAGCGCATAAGAGCGACCGGTTACTAGTGGCTGATCGCTCATCCAAACAAGGTGGGCGTTGAAGTTGCGCTGGGGCACTAGATGCTGATCGGCATGCACCAGCATATCGCCGCGCGATATATCAATTTCGTCTTCTAAGGTAAGCGTTACGGACTGCTGAGCGTATGCGCTGGTGAGGTTTCCATCCCAGGTGACAATCTGTTTAACACGGCTGCGCTTGCCCGATGGGAGCACCTGGACCTCATCTCCGACGCTCAGCGTGCCACTGGCGATAGTGCCGGCATAGCCGCGGAAGTCAAGATGTGGGCGGTTGACATACTGCACTGGGAATCGCAGGGGTTCATCACGGCTGTCTCGATTAATCTTGATAGTCTCAAGCTGCGCCAACAGGGGGGTTCCCCGATACCATTTCATCTGCTCTGAAGGGGCAACCACATTGTCACCCTTGAGTGCTGAGAGCGGCACAAAGTGTAGATCACTGAGATCAAGAGACCTGGCGAAATCGAGATACTCTTCGCGGATCTGATTGAAACGTGCTTCGGAGTAGCCCACCAGATCCATCTTGTTGATCGCGATCAGGGTATGTTTAATGCCAAGCAGCGAAACGATAAAACTGTGGCGGCGCGTCTGAGTTTGCACGCCGTGGCGCGCATCGATCAAAATGATTGCTAAATCCGCCGTGGAGGCACCGGTCGCCATGTTACGTGTGTACTGCTCGTGTCCGGGGGTGTCGGCAATGATGAACTTGCGGTTGGTTGTCGAGAAGTACCGGTAGGCGACGTCAATGGTGATCCCCTGTTCACGCTCAGCCTGCAGACCATCCACTAGCAGGGCAAGGTCAATATCATCTCCTGTTGTACCGACTCGCTTTGAATCGTTGCGTACAGCGGCCAGTTGATCTTCATAGATCATCTTTGAGTCGTGCAGTAGCCGACCAATTAAAGTCGATTTTCCATCGTCCACGCTGCCGCAGGTAATGAATCGAAGTAGCTCTTTGTTCTCATGAAGTGCCAGATAGCCCTCAATGTCTCGGGCGATCAGATCCTGTTCCTGGTTCATGTTTGTTACTCTTTAGTCTCTACTCTGCGTCGGCGACGACGCTCAAGGGAATCTGTTCTACCGTTCGATTAGAAGTAGCCTTCTATCTTCTTTTGCTCCATCGAGCCGGAGCTATCGTGATCTATTGCCCGGCCCTGTCGTTCAGAGGTCGTTGCCAGCAACATCTCCTGAATAATTTCAGGCAGTGTATCTGCATCGGACTCAACTGCTCCGGTGAGCGGGTAGCATCCTAGCGTACGGAACCGAATTGAGCGCTGCTGTGGCTTCTCGCCGGGATTCAGCGGTAAGCGCTCATCGTCAACCATAATTAACATGCCATCTCGCTCTACGACAGGGCGTACCTTGGAGAGGTAAAGTGGAACAATAGGTATCTGCTCCAAGTATATGTATTGCCAAATATCAAGTTCAGTCCAGTTACTCAGTGGGAAGACGCGAATTGACTCTCCCTGATCGACCTCTGTGTTATAGATATTCCACAATTCAGGGCGCTGATTTTTGGGGTCCCAGCGGTGGTGCTTATCGCGGAACGAGAAGACACGCTCTTTAGCACGTGAGCGCTCTTCATCTCGACGTGCCCCGCCAAAAGCAGCATCAAACTTGTACTTATTCAAGGCCTGTTTAAGTGCCTGAGTTTTCATGATATCGGTGTGTTTGGACGAGCCATGTGTGAATGGACCTACACCCATATCAACACCCTCCTGGTTGATATGCACCAGTAGTTCCATACCTGCCTCTTCAGCCATACGATCGCGGAAACTGATCATCTCTTTAAACTTCCATGTGGTGTCTACATGGAGCAGCGGAAAAGGGGGTTTCCCCGGATAAAAGGCCTTGCGCGCCAGATGTAACATGACGGATGAGTCTTTACCGATCGAGTAGAGCATTACAGGGTTATCAAAGCTCGCCGCTACCTCTCGGATAACATGAATTGACTCAGCTTCGAGCTTTTTCAAGTGTGTCAGGCGATGTTCGCTTGGCTGGTGCATGCTAGACCTCTGGGTATCTATATAACTTTCGGCAATTATCATTATTAATCGTTATAAGTAAAAAGAATATTTAAACCTTTGCTTAGTATTTTTTAGTTATAAAAGCGAATGATTAAGTGAGTTTCTATATATTCGATAAGGTTATAAATAAACAGGCAAATATTATTTCAGGTTATAACGGCAACTATTTAATATGCGTTTAAGGAATAGCGTGGTGTGCCATCGTGGGGTGCAAAATTGGAACTGGGTTACGCACTTGCCGGATTGGTGGTCGGATTTATCGTAGGTATGACCGGTATTGGAGGTGGCGCGTTGATGACGCCTATCCTGATACTCGGATTTGGCATACCACCGATTATTGCGGTCAGCACAGACTTACTATACGCCGCGATTACCAAGTGTGGCGGTATTTTCAATTATGCTCGCAGGCAATTGGTTCACTACAAAATTGTCGGCCTGTTATTAGCGGGTAGTCTGCCAAGCTCACTGATGACACTGGCAGTGCTCAGCGGAGTAGAGGCTGCAGATGTAATTGAACAGCTGATGAACCTTACTCTTGGTGTGTCATTGGTTCTGACGTCGGTTGCAGTTTTCATGCGTCAGTCTGTTCGCCGTTGGGCCCAGCAGCTGTCTGAAACTCAGCTCGGTGGTCGCCTGAAACAAGTGAGGCCGGCGGCGACGTTAGTTGCCGGCGGGATTCTGGGTGTGTTGGTTACGCTGTCGTCGGTTGGTGCCGGTGCCCTTGGTACAGCGGTGCTGATTCTGCTCTATCCGCGGCTGTCGATGCCTGCGATTGTCGGTACCGATCTGTTGCACGCGGTGCTGCTGACGGCGGTTGCCGGGGCGGGCCATTACCAGATGGGTAGCGTCGATACAGCCTTGTTACTGAGCCTAATTACAGGGTCTTTGCCGGGTGTGTTTGCCGGTAGTTATTTGGGAAGCCGCTTGTCGCCACGTGTGATGCAGCCGCTGATGGGAAGTTTATTGATGGCGATTGGTCTGCGATTTGTGTTGGCCAGTTAGACCAGAGGGTGAGGCAAAACTATGTACATTTACAATGATATTGATCAGCGGCTTGTGGACGAGCGGGTTGAACAGTACCGCGACCAGACCCGTCGATTTCTGGCCGGGGAGATTAGTGAAGACGAGTTCCTAGCGCTACGTCTGATGAATGGGCTCTACGTCCAACGTCAGGCTCCGATGTTACGGGTGGCAATCCCATACGGTCTGATGAGTGCCGAGCAGTTGCGCGTTTTGGCTGAGGTATCACGCGATTACGACAAGGGATACGGACACTTTACCACGCGTACGAATATTCAGTTCAACTGGCCCAAGCTGGAGGAGGTGCCAGATATCCTGGCGCGCCTTGCTCAGGTACAGTTACACGCGATTCAGACCTCAGGTAACTGCATTCGTAATACGACCACTGACCACTTTGCCGGTATTCACCCGTCAGAGACTGAGGATCCGCGCCCCTGGTGTGAGTTGATTCGCCAGTGGTCGACACTCCATCCTGAGTTTGCCTACCTACCGCGAAAATTTAAGATTGCTGTAACAGGTTCAAAGGAGGACAGGGCCGCCTCACAGGTTCATGATGTGGGTCTGCATCTGGTACGCAATGCTGAGGGTGAGCTGGGTTTCGAAGTTCTCGTGGGGGGCGGGCTTGGTCGAACGCCGATTATTGGTAAGAAGATTCGCGATTTTCTTCCCGCGCAAGAGTTGATCTCCTACCTCGAGGCGATCCTGCGGATCTACAATTTAAAAGGCCGACGCGATAACAAGTACAAAGCTCGTATCAAGATTCTTGTCGAAGCGATGGGCATTGAGGCCTTCACCGAGTTGGTAGAGGCACACTGGGAAACCCTCAAGGGTGGTGAGCTGCGCATTCCCCAAGAGGAGATTGATCGGGTTAGCGCTTTCTTTGCTGATCACCCCTACCGTGATGATGCGGCAGCAGACCTCAGCTTGGATGAGAAGCTTGATTCGGATGAGGAGTTTCGCACTTGGTATGCGCGCAACACACACCCGCACAAAAAACCGGGTTACCGGGCGGTTACCGTCTCATTAAAACCCCATCTTGGTGCACCCGGTGATATTACGGCACTGCAGATGGAAGTGGTTGCAGAGCTGGCTGAGCGCTTCTCATTTGCACAGATTCGATCAACTCATGAACAGAATCTAGTGCTGGCTGACGTGGCCCAGGCCGATCTCTTCGCTGTTTGGCAAGTGTTGGCAGAGCACAATCTGGCTCGTCCCAATATAGGACTGTTAACCGATATGATTGTCTGCCCGGGTTTTGATTTCTGTTCTCTGGCCAATGCACACACACTGAATATTGCGGACCAGATCAACCAGACCTTTGAGGATCTTGATTATCTGCATGATCTTGGTGAGATACGACTGAATATGTCAGGCTGTATTAATGCTTGTGGTCACCATCACGTCGGCCATATTGGTATTCTTGGTGTCGATAAGAAGGGTGAAGATTGGTACCAGATTACACTGGGTGGGTCGAGCCGCGAGGATGCCTCACTGGGTAAGGTACTAGGTCGGGCCGTGGCTGCTGATGATGTGGCGCAGACACTGAAGCAAATACTTGAGACCTATGTTGAGATTCGCCTCCCGGGCGAGCGTTTTATCGATACTGTACGCCGCGTCGGCGTGGCACCGTTTAAGGAGGCTGTCTATGCCGTTGCTGATTGATCGCCAGATAAGTTTGGGGAAGGAGGATTTTCGTTTTATACCCTTTGGAGAGTATCTTGAATTGGGTGAAGACGATCAGGTCAAGGTCAATGCGGTACAGGTCAGCGGCGATGACCCGCTAGAACAACTGCTCCCACTTGCTGAACAGTTCGCAGCGATCGCGGTGGAGTTTCCTGTGCTGCGAGATGGACGGGGCTTCAGCATCGCGCGTGAACTTAGGATAGCCGGATTTACTGGTCAAATTCGAGCAGTCGGTGAGACGAGTCGCGATAAGCTTGCGCTGTTGGAGCGCTGTGGTTTTAACGCGGTTTATCTCAAAGATGAAAGTTTTAAGCCTGAACACCTCAACGCTTACACCGAAATGAGTGTCCGCTACCAAGGTGCAGTTGACGATCCGCGCCCAATTTACAGACAGAGGATGCTGTCATGAGTCTGGATCTCGAGGCGACCAACCGGGCGTTAGAGCATCGCAGTGCCGATGAAATCGTACGTTGGGCGCTCGAACATTCGCAGCGTCCACTGGTGACAACTAATTTTCGCCCTTATGAGGCGGTTATTTTGCACCTGGTAACTCAAATCAGACCTGATATCAGGGTGCTTTGGGTCGATTCCGGCTACAACACCTCTGCCACTTATAGGTTTGCTGAAGCCATTACAAAGCGTTTGAATCTGAATCTGGTGACCTATATACCCCAAATGAGCAGCGCGCGGCGCAACGTATTGATGGGCGGTATACCGGACGTGGATGATCCCTTACACGAGGAGTTTACTCGTCAGGTTAAACTTGAGCCTTTTCAGCGGGCGCTGAGTGAACTCAACCCTGATCTCTGGTTTAATGCCATCAGAAAGGATCAGACGGAGTTTCGGCAGTCTCTAGATATTGTGAGCCAGACTCGTGAGGGTATTCTCAAGGTTGCACCTCTTTTTAACTGGAGTCAGGCTGAACTTGAAGCGTACCTGGAGCGATTCGCACTACCCAATGAACAAGACTATTTCGATCCCACCAAAGCCCTAGAAACGCGCGAGTGCGGTCTGCATACTCTTCTCTGATCTGGATCCTTGATAACGTACCGCAGCCGATTGTGCCGCGGAAGTATCCAATGGAGTGCCTATGGAACCTGGTCTTTTTGCGTTTAAAAACTGGATAACGAGTGCGCTGCTCTCTATCGGAGGCAGTTCAGGTTTTTGGGTTGCCGATGATTCGGCAAACGCGCGTTTGGGAGAATATGTGCCGGCGGATACGGTACTGTATGCTGGTGGAAGTGCCACTTCTGCTGTCCTATCGCAGTTAGACTATCTGTACGCTCAGCCCGACCTTGAATTTGACGCGGAGTCGATTGCGCAAGAGATCGAGACCGGGTCTGGCCACGCGCCATTGCAACGCTTCGGCGCTGCGGTAGTCAGAAACCTCTTCTCTGACGGAAGTGATATTTCAGACGTCTATGCGCGTCTTGGGTTGTCCATGAACGGCAATCAGGAGTTTTACCTCGATGGCCTGGTGCCAGTACTGCACATCACCGCGCTTGAGGGCGAGCGCTTTGAAGATTTTTGGGCATTACAAGCGCGCAGTGCGGGGTTACCAGTCGAGCAGAAGAGTATCGCAGGTCACGCTTATCTGAGTATTCAATTGACGCCTCCACAGGAGAGAGAGCGTGTTGATCTAGTTGTCACCCAGCGCGGTGACACCGCAGTTCTAAGCTTCGTAACTCCTTTTGATAGTGCCGGGGAGCTCTCTCAACGCCTCAGAATTGCGACGCCTTCGGAGAGTTTACTAAGCGCCGGTACTCTCGCCGGTTTGCAACAGGCCTATGGTTTTACCCGCGACTTTAATCTGATTATCGACATCCAACAACTCGCAGGAGCGATACTGAACGTGCAGAGCACACGTATGGCGACGGATATTGAGGCGCTGGCGGCTTTGCTTAATGAACCGGCTCCAAGCGAGTCAATGACTCAGGTTTGTCGCGAGGAGTATGCTCGCATCGCAAGTTGGATCCCGCGCATTGTCAGTGGTTATACCCTCGTCGAGACGGAGCCCGAATTACGCATTGCAAGTCGCGGGGTCGTTGAAGTTGCTGCCGGCGATACTCTGCAGAAGCTCAATCTATTGAACGGACACATCCCAGGTCATGTTGCGGACTTCGATAATCAGCTATTCGGATTTGGGCTCGGACTCGATATGGATCAGCTGTTACCAGTGACAATTGAGCTCTGGAGTCAGTTTATTCAGCAGACCTTTGCCTGTGCAGAGATACGTGAGGCTCAACAGCAGATATCGCAGACTAATCCTGCACTACTTGGCCTCTTTACTGGTATGGCTCAGGGAGTGAAAGGAGTTGGGCTGTCACTCTATGGTCTAGAATTTGGGGATGTGGCTGCACCGATAAAGAGGCTGGATATGTTACTGAGTGTTGCAACTCAGAATCCTGCGTTGCTCGCATCCTTGGCAGCGGGTTCACCGCTGGGGGCCTATGGACAGATTCCACTGGATGGTTCATCGGCGAGTGTCGATCTAAGTGAGTTACAGCCCGGTTTGACGGCAGAGGTCGCGGTGAGAGGTGAATATATCGCGCTTAGCACTGGCACGAAGTCGCAGCAAGCCTCTGCAAACCTGCGGACTGAAGGTTTAGAACCCAATGGGATGATGCAGATGAGCTTTAACTACCCGGCATTTGCAGACCTCATTGAAACCTTTCCGGTAGAGTATCTGCAGGTTGATCGCAGCCCCGAAGATGCCAGTCTCTGTGTGGAACGAGCGCGCCTCGCCAGCTTGTTGCGCCAGACACCGCTGCGGGCGGGCTACTCCATGGGAATAACACCCCAGGGCTTCGATACCTCGACGGTATTTGCATTGACGGAGTCTGTGCCTGCTACACCGATTGAGCCGGTCGGGCGTTACCAGATCTTCGACCACACATTTAATTGTGATCGCGGTGAGCGCATTGGTATTGAGAACATACAAGCAGATGGTACCGGATCATATACAGAGACGAGTGCTGATGGGCGCTGTGAGGTGTATGCGTTGGAGTATCGCTGGAGTCAGACCGGAGACCGTCTACTTTTCGAAGGTCTGAGTTCTAAAGGACGTGATAACTGTTCGGCCGAATGGGAGAGTTACGGTCCTTACAACTCGAGTTGTGCACTGATTCGTGCTGCTGATGGATTTACCTGTCTCTACGACGAGGATGGGTATGAGTCTCTGTTTAAATACCGTGCTATTAATTGATCATCCACTGCGATTTAGTAATCTGGATCGGGTTTAAGGGGCTTTAATTGGAGTATCTACCGCTATTCTTTGATCTCAAGGGGCAGCCTGTATTGTTAATCGGCGGCGGCGATATCGCCCTACGCAAGGGGCGTTTGTTGACGCGTGCTGGCGCTAGAGTGCGGTTGGTTGCACCTGATATTGATTTGGAGGTTCGAGAGCTAATCGAGCACTCGGGGGGTGAACTCATCCAAGCGGAGTATCACCCAAGCCACCTTTCTGGCGTACGTCTGATTGTAGCGGCGACCGACAATGACGAAGTCAACTGCAGAGTTCACGCTGATGCTGTCGCTGCAGGTCTACCGGTCAATGTTGTCGATAATCCGCCACTCTGCACCTTCATATTCCCAGCCATTGTGGATCGTTCGCCGATAGTAATTGGTATCTCGTCGGCGGGTAAAGCCCCGGTTTTGGCGCGAAATCTTCGCGCTAAGCTCGAGACACTGATCCCCCCCAGCTATGCCCAGCTCGGAGACCTTGTCGGTCGCTTCCGTGGTCAGGTGAAAGCTAAGTTCGACTCGGTCAACAAACGGCGTAACTTCTGGGAGCGAGTCTTGAGTGGCTCGGTCGCTGAGCGTGTTTTTGCTGGCCAGACTCAGGCGGCGGAGCAGTTACTACAGCAGCAGATTGAAGCAGCCGATACAGATCATCAGGTGGGTGAGGTCTATCTGGTCGGGGCAGGCCCAGGTGATCCTGAGCTACTCACCTTCAAAGCATTGCGTCTGATGCAACAGGCTGATGTTGTGCTTTATGACGCTCTTGTATCTCCTGAGGTTTTGGATCTGTGTCGTCGTGACGCTGATCTTATCTACGTCGGCAAACAGCGCGACAACCATGCAGTGCCGCAACAAGGGATTAATGCACTGTTGGTCGAGCACGCACAGGCAGGCAAACGCGTGGTACGCCTTAAAGGCGGAGACCCATTTATCTTCGGACGCGGTGGGGAGGAGTTACAGCAGTTAAAAGCGTCCGGTGTTCCGTTTCAGGTGGTGCCGGGTATTACGGCGGCCAGCGCCTGCAGTACGTATGCAGGTATTCCGCTGACCCATCGAGATTATTCACAGTCGGTAAAATTCATCACTGGCCAGCTTAAAAACCGAACCACAGATCTGGACTTTGCTGAGTTAGTTGGCAGTAACCAGACGCTGGTTTTCTACATGGGACTGCACACCATAGACAAGCTAAGCTCTGGCTTAATCAAAGCGGGCAAATCACCCGATACGCCGGTCGCTATCGTATCGCGTGGAACCAGGCGTGATCAGCAGGTACTGACAGGCCGCTTAGATCAGATCGCTGAACTGCAGAGCAGAGCTCAACTTCCAGCACCGGCGCTTATTATTGTTGGCGAGGTGGTCGACCTACACGATTCTCTCGCGTGGTTTGGAGATACTCAGCCACTCAGCCCAATCTCCGATAACCCAAGCTCTTAAAACCCAATCTCAAAACTAAGCGCCGTAAATGGTCTATGCCGAAAGAAGCAGACTCGGGTGCGAAAGAGGGCACGGTTGTTTTGAACGGACGACGTAATGCATTGGTGGAATGGTCGGCAGCGTAATAAACGCTAACGTCGATACAAGCGCTACCGCCGATAAAATACCGGTCGAGTAGCGCTCAAATTGCCCGCTAGGGTCAGAGGAAGGTCTAGCCGACGAAGTAGCTTCCCGCATAACCGATCATGAAAGCGACCGCGAGAAACAGCACATAGCGCGCATAGGTCCCAAAGGTAAGAACCTCAACTTTTGACATTGCGACTATACCTGCAGCCGAACCGATCACGAGCATTGAACCACCAACACCCACAGCGTAAGTCAGTGAGAGCCATTCCGCCTGTGACATCATGATATTGGACTTCAGCAGTGCTGCCGTCAGCGGGACGTTATCGACCACAGCAGAGAATAGCCCCATAACAAAATTCGCAGCCACAGGTGGCATCACCTCGTAAACACGGACGAGGCTGTCGAGTACACCGATCTCTTTGAGCATGCCAACCAGTAGCAGTATGCCCAAGAAGAACATCAGTGTGTCAAACTCGATTTTGCGTATGTAGTCGAGCAAGTTCTCACGTTTGTCTTCGTTGTAAAGGAAACGCCCTATCAGGAACATAAGCGATAAGCCGAACAGGAAGGTCAGCACAGGCGGTATGCCGGCGATAATGTTCAGCACGATTGTACCGATGATGGTGGCCAGAAATACCACGGCAATCACTTTGCCTACATGGTCATCCCGACGCGGCGTCGGAATAATCTCCGTGGTGCCCGTCAATGGCCGTGAGAGCATTGCCGCCAGTGCTAGAACGCTAATAAACGAGGGGGCCGACAGCAGCAGAAGATCTTGGATCTGTACTTTACCGGCGAGGAATATCATCAGTGTAGTCACGTCACCTGTAATCAGTGCCACACCTCCGGAGTTGACAGCGAACACCACCATAACTGTGAAGCGCAACGTTTTGCGTCTGTCGAGTCGTAATGAGAGCACAAGAGCCACTGAGACCAGCGTAGCGGTGATGTTGTCACAGAGGGACGAGAAGACAAACGCGAAAACAGCCACAAGGAAAATAAGCTTCCGTTCGCTAATGCGCCGTGGCAGCATTTTATAGATCAGAGTCTCAATTAAACCCTGGTGGTTCAGGAACGCAACGAAGGTCATAGCGGCCATCAAAAATAGCCAGAGCCCAGCGATCTCAAGGATGTTCTCGTCTAGCTTGTGACGTAACTCTTCGGGCGTGGTGCCCGCTTCAGGAAAGAGGAAGACGAGAATCCAGGCAAGTGCACCGAGAAACAGCGTTGATTTCGCTTTGTTTACATGGATCACCTCTTCAAGCACGATGGAGAGCAGCGCCAACCCTGCGAGAGAGAGTAGGACGATATGTAACATTAGGTAGATCCTTAGGTTTTAGCATCTGGTCGTAGCTGTGACTTACCTGTTGGTAAAATGACTACGTTAAGAGTGCTCTGAGATTAAGATGTGCTGATTCTACCCGATTTTGGATAGAAGTTTTGATTGGCTGTGACACTTAACAGGTCGATTTTTGTAACTTTTTTTCATATGGGTATATTCCATAGTTTATATAAGGTTATTGATAATGTCTGTGGACGCTTCGCCTTGCTGGTTTGTCTACATTTTACGCTGTGGTGATGGCTCTCTTTATACCGGCATTACAACAGACCCAATGCGTCGGCTGCGCCAGCATCGTGGAGAAATCAAGGGTGGAGCAAAGTACACACGTGCCCGTCTCCCAATCAAGATGGTCTGGCTCGAGTCCCGACCTGATCGATCGAGTGCGGCGCGTCGCGAAATTGAGATTAAGCGTCTCAGGGCAAATGCAAAAGAACAACTGCTGATCACATCGCAAGTAGCTGAAGAATTTTCCTCTTGAGTAACTGCTTTACTCCGTTTTTTTGCCCTTAGAGGGGCAATTAGAAGAATGGTTCACGGTAAAACAAAGGTTTAGCTGTTGAGAGACTTTCACTAGCGTTTGGATACTTTGGGGCTAGACTGAAAGTGAATGCAGGGTGAGCCGTTGACTCGGTGTAGACCCCGGCAACCTGACCCGGGTCATTATGGGGATGACGAGCGGAAATCTTTCCCGCATAAAATGAGGCGGCACCTACGGGGCCGCCTCTTCTATTTGTCTAGTTACCCAAAGGAGTCGTCGCAACCGTCTGGGTTGCGACGCAAATATGGGTTCTGGCATAGATAAACCCCGGTGTTTCGGGACTATCAGTGACTAGCTACGTGTCGCCGGACGCTTTGTCGGCTTGCGGGGCTTGTCCGCATTGCTCTCACGGCTTTTGCGCGGTCGCTTGGTTGGTGTTTCACCGGCGTCGCGCGGTTTACGGCTACGTGTTGGTGCCTCGTCACTCCAGGGTCGGATGTTCAAAGACTGGCCGCATACACGCGCTTTGGCTAGTTGACTCAGCTGTGCCTTCGATAAGTTTGATGGGAGATCAACAGTTGTGAATCCATCGCTGATATCAACACGGCCAATCTGCCCTGAGTTGATGCCCGCTTCGTTCGCGATGGCACCCACAATATTGCCGGGCTTAACGCCATGATCATGGCCTACATTGATCCAGTAACGCTGTTTGTCGGCATCCAGAGCTTCGCGGTTACGCTGACGACTGCCGGGTTTGCCTTCTCGCTCCGTACGAGGAGCGCGCTCGCGTCGAGGCGGCGCTGCATTCGGATCAGGCTCATTCTCATCGAGAAAGAAGCGACGATCAGAGTTAAGCAGTCCCAGTGCCGCAGCAGCGAGAGCACTGGCGGTGATACCGCTCTCGGTAACCAGATCAGTGATCAGCTTATGATAGGCCGAGCTATCGGCTCCACCCGTGGCGTCTACCAGCTGTTTCTTCAGGCGCATAGAGCGCAGCTGATTGATTTGCGCTGCGGTTGGCAGTTCAAGCTTCTCGAGCGTTGAAGAGGTACGACGCTCAATCTGGCGTAAGAGACCACGCTCACGCGGGGTTACAAACAGGATTGCGTCCCCGCTACGTCCGGCACGTCCTGTTCGGCCGATACGGTGTACGTAGGATTCGGCATCGTAGGGGATATCAAAGTTGAATACATGGGTAATGCGGTCAACGTCTAAACCTCGAGCGACCACATCGGTAGCGACCAGTATCTCCAAATTACCTTTTTTCAGCTTATCGACAATTTTTTCGCGCTGTGCCTGAGGTATGTCACCATGCAGCGCGGCCGCAGGAAAACCCTCGGCGCGCAACTGCTCGGTCAGCTCTTCGGTCATGGTCTTCGTGCGTACGAAGATCAGTGCGGCATCATGCTCATGTTGTTCCAACATTCGGGTCAGGGCGGCGAACTTCGACATGCCGCGCACTTCCCAGATACGCTGGCGGATCGTGCTTGCAGTTGCTGTTTTCGAGGCGATCTTAACAATTGTTGGATTCTGCAAGTAGCCATCTGCGATGCGGCGGACCTCATTTGGCATCGTAGCTGAGAAGAGAGCGATCTGGCGCGCCGGAGGCGTATGCTGGAGAATCCACTCGACGTCATCGATGAAACCCATGCGCAGCATCTCGTCGGCTTCGTCCAGTACCAGCGCCTGGAGTTTGTCGAGTACCAGTGTCCCCCGGCGGATATGGTCCATCACGCGTCCAGGTGTGCCAATTACAACCTGCACCCCTTTGCGCAGTGCTCGCAGCTGTGTGTCATACGCCTGACCGCCATATATGGAGAGGGTACGTATGCCTGATAAATACCGAGAGTAGGTTTCACATGCCTCCGCCACCTGTATCGCGAGCTCACGCGTCGGCGCCAAAATCAGCAGCTGTGGGTGATGTAGGTTCGGATCAATACGGTTTAGAAGGGGCAGGGAGAAGGCCGCGGTTTTACCCGTACCCGTTTGCGCCTGGCCGAGAAGATCATCGCCGTTAAGCAGGGCAGGAATAGATTCCGCCTGGATGGGCGAAGGGGTCTCGTAACCTACATCTTTCAAAGCTTCGAGAATAGCGGGCGCAAGTCCCAAGTCAGCAAAGTTGCTGGTGGGGTTTTCAGAATCTGACATATAGGAGGATGTGTACCTGTTTTAGAGTGCGCGGCCCGAGGAACGAGTAAAGAACCATAATGGAGGACCGAGAAAAGAGGCAAGAGTGTATACGAATTGAACAGTTACGTCTAGCTAAAGTATTGAGGCTTTAAGCTGACTCAATCGCGCCTCATTGAACAAAATCAAAGGCTTCCATGCGCCAAATGAGAGTTAAGCGCTTCTCAATCGACCAATATGATGGTGCCCGTTGTTCCCGCACTGGTTTGCGAAGCGGTGGAGTGCGAAATCTGTTTGTATGCTTTGGAATGATTAATATCGACAACCCGCGTCATGACTTGAGAAGCGCACGCCTGTCGTCAAGACAAGGCGTGCATTCCGTTGCAGCGGGTTCTTTATGCTGATGTCGTACCCTTTATCCGATTGACTCAGCCCGTTTCAGGCACCGGGGCGGGTAAAGTGGTTAAAGATGCTAATCAATTCGTCTTCTGTGTAGCTGACGATGATCAGCTGTTGGCCGGGTTTAATTAGATCAGGATCCTGCCCCAGCATACCTTGCTGGTAGTTATATACGTAGGTGTCTTGTACCTTTTGGTAGAGAAACTCCCCGAGGAAAGAACTTCGGCGGTTTTCCAGCGTCTCATCGGCTAGCATCGGAATCTCTGCTGTCAGAGTGCGACCGCTCTCTCTCAACTCGATTCCCTGAGCAAAGGTCTTGATTAGGCCATGTTGAAGGATGCCCCATAGGCCCTGTTCATCATTAGGTGATACCGCATGGATATAGAACACCGTACCGGCCGCAAGGTCAGGGTCTGATAGAAGTTCTTGAAGCCGAATACGTTGCCCCGGGCGCAGCGATTGGGTGTTTGGAGTGCTATCAAGTTGCACCTCGCCGCTCGCCTCTGTGGCCTCAAAGCTGATGGCTGGCTCCGCACCTTGAGTCACTACGATTGACTGGCTCTGCAGCGCTTCTGCTGCGCCCTGTATGATCTGAGTGGCAGGTTCAACTGTTTTGACTACCGCGATCGAAACGGGCAGATCATCTGACGATACCGGAGCAGTGTCGGGTTCTACTGGATTAGCCGTTACGCTCTGAGTTTGAGAGCTTACTGAGGGCTCAAGTGCTTTGACCACCGCAATGGATACCGCTTCCTCTCCTGCTGCTGTTAATGCACGCTCTGTTTGACGAGACTGGTTTGGGATGATCTCTGCTCTGGGCTCTTCGCCCGATGGTTGTGGCTTTGCAGCCTGAACGCCACTGTTGTCCCCACTTTCGGTTTCGGTTTCGGCTGCAGGTTGCGAGGCGGCTTTGGCGACTGACCGTGCAATTGGGTCTGTTTGTGGTGCAATTTGTTCGATATTAATTGTTTCAACTTCCATTGTTGGCATCATGAGTAACTGCTCGCCGGTCACGAAGTTATCAGCCGTTGTGATGTCTAATACCTGCTCTTTTGATTCGGTGGTCAGATTCGTAATGTGTTGCTGGGCAGCCACTTTCACGCTTGGTTCGACGAGTTCCGCTGGCGTTACTGTTGAATTCAAATTGGGGGGGTTTTCTAATGAAGTCGACTTTTGATTGAATAGGTAGATGCCGATCCCCACTATGATTAGGATCAGGACTAGAATGGCACGCTGCATTTAACTTCTCTTTCCTGGGGATGGACGACCCATCCATCGATTGGTGTAGAGCCAACAATAATCAGTTTTCTACAGGGATAAAAGGGCAAAAGGCCGTTAATATACTGTTTTTGGAGTACAAAAAGGTCTGAGATGTCTGAGTCAGATAAACAGAGTGAATTCTCCTCTCTGATGTTAGGAGAGGGGGTCAAGCCACTTCAGATAGAGACGCGAGTGTCAACGCGGGAGCGTCTGCGCCGAGGTGACCTGGATCAATTAGTTGAACGCCGTAAACAGGCCGAGGGCGTGGATGAACGTTTTCGTCTGCAGCCAGAGCAGCTCATCAATCCTGCGGACCCGATCGAATGGAAACGAGACGGTGTTCAGGAAGGCGTATACCGCAACCTGCGGTTGGGCAAGTATGCTGCTGACGCACGGCTTGACCTGCTGAATCGCTCGCTGGCTGAGGCAGTTGATGAGGTGCCAGGATTTATTAAACAGTGTTACAAGCTCGGGTTGCGCACCGTCATTATTAATCACGGCCGAGGTAAACACACTAAAGCGCTGCAAAATGTGCTGCGCTCCTGCCTCGTGCTTTGGCTCCCAAAAATTGATGAAGTCCTCGCGTTTCACTCCTGCCAGCCTCAACACGGAGGCTTAAGTGCAATATATTTGTTGCTACGCAAAAATGAACAGCAGCGCCTGGAAAACATCGAGCGGCATCGCTGATCGGGTACACTAATATCTTGCCGTAAACTGGCTGTTTCCTGTTTTTTGATACAGAATACAGAGAGTTAGCATTTAAGGAGCGATGAATGGGGGACAGACGGCTTGACCGCGAAGCCCAGTACTGGAAATTGACCAGTGGTCTGCTCCTGACCGTGGCTGCTTTGGTTGTTGCAGCGCTTGGTCTGCCGGAACTGTCGACGGGACTGTTGATGGCCGCAATACCTGTGGCTATTTCTGCTTTGATGTTGATACGGTCACAACGCGCATTGGTAGAAGATTTACAAGCAGAGTTGCAACGCCAACTGCCCATTGATAGCGATACGGGCGCAACAACTTACCTCTGGTTTCAGCGTATGCTTGAGCAGGAGTGTCGCCGAGCGATGCGTGAGTTCAGCCCTGTCAGCGTGATGCGTCTGTTGCCAGTCAGCGCAGATATGGATCTACACCAGCGGACCCTGATTGAGGCACTCCAAAAGCGTATGACGCGACCTGGCGATTTGGTTGCACTGGACCAGGCCAACGGGCTTTGGCTTCTGTTACCGGCAACTAATGAGGCGGTCAGCGGATTTGCGGAGCGCGTTTTTCAGTTAGTCAATCAGCATGTCGAGAACGTGCATTTAGTTTGCTATACCTTTCAACCGACAGCAGATCTCAACCAGACCAAAGTAATCGAAACTTTTACCCAACTTGAGGTGGAGATGGGTGACGAGACTCAGGCCAAACTTCGTTGTGAATCTGAAGGTTTCGATATGCCCAGTGTTACCTATTCGCTCTAATGCCTGCGCTCCATCAGCTATCAAGCCAACTTGCTCGCAGTTTTACTCGTCGCCTGATATGGATCGAATCTAGCCAACCAGAGTCTGAAGCACATCTATCAAAGCTGTTGTCCCTGCTGGGCTACGCCGAGGAGGAGAGTTGCCTGATCTCCGAGCGTTATTTGTGTGGATTGGAGCCAATTCGCAGGGGCGAATTCGTTCGTCACCTCGGCTTAACCTACCGCTGTGTTGTGGTTGATGCCTTTTCCGGTTTAAACCCCGGTGTGCTGGCCCAGGCGGCAGGTACCGTCTGTGGCGGGGGAGTGTTAATCCTGCTAACCCCTGATGCCGAACACTGGGCGGACTATCCAGACCCGGAGTATGTTCATCTTGGAGCCGGGTCTGAACCGAAGGGGCTTTTTATCTCCTGGCTCATCTCTCATCTTATCGCGAGTCCAGCGGTAATACGGTCATGTAAAGGCTTAGAAACGCTCGGGTTTGAGGCTGACCACCAACCTCAATACATAGGTGTTTACCTGGGAGAAGCCCAGCGTACAGTGGTTCAACGTTTATTGGTTCAGTGGCGAAAACCCACAAGCTGTATCCAGATTGACGCTGACCGCGGTCGGGGAAAGAGCAGTGCACTGGGTCTGGCTCTGTCGCTACAAACCAGCTTTGACAGGCAGAACGTCATCATTACCGCTGCCGACAAACGTGCTCTTCGTACGCTCACTGAGGCATATGCTCGTCTCTGTCCTGAGAGTGGGCCACCAGTTTACCGAACGCCAGCACAACTGCTGCAACAAACCTCTGCGCCTCAATGTTTAATCATAGATGAAGCGGCAGCATTACCTTTGCCGATACTACAACGTCTGTGCGAGTCTGCGCCCCACCTGGTGTTGGCCAGCACCCAACATGGCTATGAAGGGTTCAGTCGAGGTTATGGGTTGAAGTTTTTACACGAACTGTCGGATCGCCGGTCTGATTTTCTGAGGCTGGAGCTACAGCAGCCGCTACGCTGGGCTGAAGGTGATCCGTTGGAGGCTTGGGTAAAGGCCGCTCTGCTAGTCGATACTGAGGATGTATCTGCCTCTTTTCCCGAGGGATTCAATGAGATTGAGCGTCAGCAGTTAATCGAGCACCCGAGCTGGCTCAACGCGATTTATCAGCTACTGGCCCAAGCGCACTATCGAACCTCACCCTCTGATCTGCGTCTGATGCTCGACTCAACTGGCCAAAGAATCTTCACTTATGCCCAAGGTGGAGTGTTGTTTGCTGTAGCTTGGGTCGCAGAGGAGGGGGCTATTGATTCTGAGCTGGCAATAGAGATTGCGCAGGGGCGGCGGCGTCCATCGGGCAATTTGTTACCCCAGTCGCTAATTCACTATCTTGGTTGGCCGGAGGCCGCAGATCAGCTTTACTGGCGGATAGTGAGAATAGCGGTAGTTGAGGAACATCGTGAGCAGGGAGTTGGGCGGGCTCTGCTCAGGTGTGTTGAGTCGGCGGCCGGTGCAGCAGGAGCTGATTTTGTTGGCGCCAGTTTTGCTGCCCAGGCCCATATATTGAGGTTCTGGGAACATGCCGGTTACCAGCTAGTTCGTCTCGGTGAAGGGGTTGATCCAGTTGCTGCAGCGCCGGCTGCACAGGTGCTATTACCCATGAATTACAGGGCAAAATACTGGCAAGATATTTATATAAAAACATTTAATAACAATATTTTGAAATTGTTATGTGATGCTGAATATAAAAATATGATAAAGCAATGGTCTACGCGTTCAATACAAAACTTCGCTCACCATTTTGCACCACTCTCTCTGGTGCGTTATCCATTGTTACAGCGTTTTTCAGAGGCCGACCATCCCTATCTTTCAGTTCTCAAACAAGGAGTGGAAACCCTTACACCCACGCAGGTTAAAGCGCTGCGTCTTTGGGTAGCTGAGCGGTTGAGAGACACTTCAATCAAGTAGATGGACCTGATCGTGCAGTCGTATCTGTCCCGGCACCTCCACGCTAAAATTCTCACCGAACAATACCGCTCCATCCGCTTGGCGACCGAGGCGGGTAAGCGTTTTTAGTGGCTCTTGTTGGCGGTCTTTTTCACCGGTACTGGGGTCACGTGTAACGAGAACGCAGCGCTCACAGGGCTTCTCGCGTCGTAAAATCGCCTCCCCAATTTGGATGCGACACCAGTCGCTCTCTGTCCATGCTCTGTCTGTTTCGATCACTAGATTGGGTCTAAAGCGGGCCATTTGAAAATCGCCGCCGCTTGCGGCGTTAACGGCCTCAAGTGAGGCGCTGTTACAGACCAGCAGAGGATAGCCATCACTAAAAATTGGGCCCCAAGGGTATCGCTTCGCCGCTTTATCCTCAGCCATATTATTGTTAAGTAACAGTTGTACAGGCCGACCCAGAAGCGAGCTGAACCAATCTTCAGCTGTGGTCAAGCGCGGTGCACTGATTGTGCGGCCCCAGATCTGAACATCAGACAATGCTGAGGTATAGGGTAAGATGTGCAAACTACCAGTCTTTGGATGCGTCGCGATCCAACTGTCGCCGCTCGACACAACTGATGTGAGAAGGAGTTGAGGATCTCTGCGCGCACTGATAAACCGCCCGTCCATCTCGGCTAGAATCAACTGCCGATCCCCAGCGATACCGAGTGCTTCGAGGTTTGCAACCTCAAGTGATTCACCTTGGCATGACTTCAATGGGTAACGGACGATCTCGCGAAGAGAGTGTACAGGTTGCATGAAAATTTCCCGATATTGACATCAACTGACGCATAATGAACTAGATTTAGACCATCAGTCTAAGTATTTGAGGTTACTAATTATGCGTAGTTTGGCGCTGACCGTCTCACTCATCGCCGCGATGGGGCTGACTCTTGCACCCGCGAGTTTTGCTGATAAAAACGAGGGCAAGGGTAAGGATAAGTCATGGAAAGCTGAGAAAAAAGGTAAAAACGGAGAGTCTGAGGTAGAAGGGCCAACAGCTATGCTCCGCGCGCTGAGTGAGTCTGAACAGGATGAGTTGGCTCAGCTCGTTCTTGAGAAGGAGTACGGGTTCTCCAAAAATACTCTGCCCCCTGGGACCTCGAGGGAGTTACCTCCCGGTCTGAAAAAGAAGTTAGAACGTGGTGGCACTCTTCCGCCGGGATGGCAGAAGAAGCTTCAACGCGGTGAAAAGATTGATCCCGAGGTTTACAGCCAAGCAGAGCGCATACCCGATGAGCTGTTGCGACGAGTGACAGGGCGCGACGATGCTGTGGAGCTTTTGCGGGTCGGTGATCGGATCTTGCGGGTGATGGAGGGTCGGGGGACGGTCTTGGATGTCATCGACCTTAGCGATCGTGCGATACGCATGCTTGAATCCAATTAAGACGTGACACCCGCTGTAGACGCTGCAAAAGCGGCCAGGATCGAGTTTAAGGTTCATCAATATGAGCATGATCACGGGGCGGCCTATGGGTCGGAAGCGGCCGAAAAACTGGGTGTTGACCCCCAGCGTGTCTTCAAAACACTGATGTTAGAGACTGACTTGGGAAGTAGAGTGCTGGCGGTGGCCGTTATTCCGGTCGCTGCTACGCTTGATCTCAAGGCAGCCGCTAGGGCGTTGAAACAGAAGCGTGTAGCGATGGCTGAGCCCCAAGTCGCGCAGCGTTTAACGGGTTACCTCTTAGGGGGAATCAGCCCTTTGGGGCAGAAGCGAGGCTTCGCAACGGTCATTGATGCTAGTGCCGAGAAGCTGGAGTCTATCTATGTCAGTGCTGGGCGTCGCGGCCTTGAGTTGGAACTATCACCCGCCTGTCTAGCAACACTGACACAGGCCCGTTTTGCAGCGATCGCAAAATTTAAATCTTAAGAGCGAGCGTCAGCTCTGGGATTCGTTGCCGTGGTTATGCCATTTTAATGCGTGGCCTTGGCAGTGGTCCGCGTTTTCCGCTGCGTTTGACAGTTGGTGGGCGATGTTTAAAGTTACTCGGATCAAGATTATTGCGTTTGAGTAACTTGTAGAAGTCGGTGCGATTTCTGTCAGCTAGACGGGCGGCCTGAGTCACGTTACCCTCGGATATCAACAACACCTGAATAAGATATTCGCGTTCAAACGCAGCGCGCGCTTCCTGGAAGGTAGGTACCGCTCGGGGCGTATTGCCCAGCCGCGCCTCTACAAACTCTGCAGGAATTGAGCCCACTCCATCAAAATCAGCGACACAGTCATCAATAAAGTCGAGTAATTGCTGCACATTACCTGGCCAGGACGCCTCGGTAAGCAGTTGCATCGCACCCGAACTGAAACTATTCGACGTTTTATCGAAAATCTTGGCGGCTTGCTTTGCGCGTTGTTTGACCAAGAGTGGGATGTCTTCGGCATGTTCCGCAAGCTCAGGAACATAAATCTGCATCGGTTGTAGGTGGTAGTAGAGCGGTTCAATTAGATTTCCGGTGTACATTTCCGACTCGAGGTCGCGATCTGAGCTGGCGATAATGCGGGTATGCAGTGTCTCGTTGTAGAGCGCGCCAAATGGACGATAGAGACGACTGTTTAGCAGGTCAACTATCTGAACTTGAACTGCCTCAGGGAGCGTATCGATGTGGTGTAACAGCAGGCTACCGCCCTCAGTGCGTTTGAGTAATCCGGGTAGATCGTTCGCTGCTTCTGGGAAGGCGCCAGCGGTATAGCCGAAGAGTTCGTACATCAGCTGTTCAGCGACTTTACCTCTGCAGTCGAGCACTGCGAATTTTGCTTTTGCTCGTGGACCAGCCAGATGAACAAGCTCGGCAGATAACCGTTTGCCTGCACCGGCAGGCCCGGTTATGTGAACTGGAATTTCGGCTGCAGCACAGTGATCTATCTGATCGAGTAAACGATCAATGAGTGCAGAACGATGTACCATTAGGTTTCGCCAAGTGTTCAGCGCGCGTCGAGCATCAATTTGTGCAGCTGCACGCACCAGATGGGGGAGCTGTGTCTCCATGCTACTCAATTGAAAGAAGGCGAAACATCCATTGCGAGTGGCTGCGATCGCCTCCATCACCTGTGATTGACCACACCGCAAGATTACGCGAGTACTCTGGTGAGCTTTTAGCAGATAGTCGTAAAGCTTGAAACCGCTGGAGTCACAGATGGAGATATCAACGATAGCGATTCCGTAGTGCTTATTGGAGAGACGTTCAATAGCCTCACTCTCAGTAGCGCAGAGATCGACCTGACCGATTAGGAGATTACAGGTATCTGCAACAAGTCGCGCAGCCTGGAGATCGGAGTCAACAATTAATAAATCTGAGTGCTGCATAGGTATCCGTTCGGCTTTTTAGCGCTAAGCTTTTGTTTCTGTCGATATTCGCCTAAGCTCTTAGTCGCTGCGCGATGAGTTTAGCATATTTGTTGCAAAAAGCAGACATATATTATCGCTTACGCCGCTTATACTGCCTAGATGGACTGACCATATCCTCATGTCTAAAATTTTTTACGCTACTCTCTGCATTATCTTGCTAGGTGGTTGCTCCACGATCCCTGAGCAACAGCTCTCCTCGCAAACCTATTTTCGTGGTTTGGTTCAGGTAGTGGATAACCAATTACAGTTCCGTGCTTGTGATGAGTCAGCTTGGCGCGGCATGAGACTCGCTAATAATTTACTTCGTGAACGCCTAGTGGAGCGCCTTTCCGACCAGCCGTTTGGCGTAGGCCTCTATCTGGAGGCATGGGGCGATCCACAGAGCCCGATTAATGAATTGCAGATGCTCGGTGGTGACTTTGCAACCTGCAGTCACCAGCTTGATGGTATTCAATTGCGAGCAGGGGGGCTCAACCCTGTCTGGTACGCCGATATCAAAGCCGGAGAGTTAGAGGTCCACGATAGTACCCGCCTGCGCTCATGGCATCTGACGCAGCCCGAATTTAAGCAGGTTGCCAACCGCTGGGTCTGGAGTGGCAACGCCATCAGTCTGACAATTAGTCAGCAGCCATGTCGCGATGATCTGGATATTGAATACGCTCTCAGTGCAGAGTTTGTCGCTGCTGGGACGCGCTTGCAAGGATGTGCCCGCTACGGGGACTTGCAGCGCCATTTGTTGAAGACACGTTATTACAGCCGTGACGCCTCGCTGTTACGCCAATTTGGTCTAGAACTCAGAGTTGACGCGCGTTTCGCACTGAGTCTTATTGATCGCAAGGGCGAGTCTGAGCGGTACAGCGGCACGTGGCAGTTGCTCAACACCGGGCAATTACTGCTGCAGTTAGAGGGTGAACGGTTGCGAGGAGCGGGACGTAGTTTGCGACTTGCCAGACGAGGGAGCGAGCTGCTTTTGGTCAGTGATCACCCGGTGTTTGGAAGTGATATCCGGCTATACCCGGGTGTCGAGCCACTTCTATCCAGCGCAAAGCGTTCAAGAATTATTCCTTAACGCGCTCCAGCAACATCTCTTTCGCACTGTTGAGTTGTGACGCCAGCCAGTCGTTACCGCCACGATCAGGGTGTACCTTCTGCATCAGTCGCCGATGGGCATCAATGATCTCCTGCCGGCTAGCCTTTGGCCCGACTCCCAGGATCTCTCTAGCCTGAGCCTCGGTTAATTTACCGCTAGGTGGGTTGGTTCGACGGCCACCACCAGCAGTTCGCTGTTTGCGCAGAAACCTCAGCAGTCCAATTCCCCGGACCAGCCAGGCAAAGAGCTTTGGTAGCAGTGGCAGCAGAGCAGCGAAAAATGCGCCGATCCAGTGAAGCTTGCCAGTGACCGTTAGGTAGAGAAGCGCCAAACCAATAATGATTAGACAGAGTTTAAAAGCCGCCATAGGACGTTTTTCTGATGGCTGTCTGCGGTACCAGAACCAGCCCCCTAAAATGACGAGAGCGATTAAAAACAGACCAACTGGATTCATTTTGCCTCTGCAAACTAATGTAAATCTGACGCTAGTGTATCAACGTAGTAGCGGAAATAGCTACGTGGGGAAGAGTAATGAAGATCAGGTTAGAGGCAATTCAAACTGAGCGACCAGTCATAGAGCAACTTGTTTTAAAGTCCTTTGAGTGTGAAATATATCTCGTTGATGTAAAAATAAATTCCAATGATTATCAAGTCGTCGGGAACGATGACAAGCCGCTTATGTTTCGCTCACAACTGGCTGCAAAGAAGCCCTTTAAGGGGTTGGGAGTTGCTCAGACTCTGCTGAGCCATCAAAGTCCCTACAATGAGATGATAGGGTTGGAGTTCGGTCATATCGAGCCGATGCTGGTCCGGCTCAATAATCCTGACGAGGATCTTTCCTGACCTGACCTGACCTGACCTGACCTGACCTGACCTGACGTGCGGGCGCAGGCCGGCTGCGCCCGTGGACACATCTATTTGATCCGCATGCCCGGCTGAGCGCCGCTCTGAGGTTCAAGGATCCACAGATCTTTACCGCCTGGACCGGCCGCCAACACCATGCCTTCTGACATACCGAATTTCATCTTGCGGGGTGCGAGGTTAGCAACCATTACCGTGAGTTTGCCCTCAAGATCCTCGGGTGAATAAGCAGACTTGATGCCGGCGAACACATTACGTGTTCCTTCGCCCAGATCCAGAGTCAATCGAAGCAGTTTATCAGCACCCTCAACATGCTCAGCCTTGGCAATACGCACAACGCGTAGGTCTACCTTGGCAAAGTCATCGAAGCTTATTTCATCAGCGATGGGCTCAATAGCGGGCACTCTCTTTGAAGGTGCAGCCGCCTGAGCAGCCTGCAGGTTCTGTTTGGAGTCTTCGATAACCCTCTCAATCTGCTCTGGCTCCACGCGCTGCATCAGCGGTTTGAACTTATTAATCTTGTGATTGAGCAACGGCGCGTTAATCGCGTCCCAGCTCTGGTCTTTGATATTAAGGAACTCGGCGCCTTGTTTTGCCACCTCTGGTAGCACGGGCGCTAGGTAGTTGAGAATCACCCGGAACAGATTAATCCCCATGGAGCAACACGCCTGGACCTCAGACTCCTTACCTTCCTGCTTAGCCAGCACCCATGGCTCAGCCGCATCGATGTACTGGTTTGCCTTATCCGCCAGTGCCATGATTTCGCGCATCGCGCGGGCGTATTCACGCTTCTCGTAGGCGTCGGCGATACCGGTGCCCGCAGCAACGGCATCGGCGTAGAGTGCAGGTTCGGCCAGTTCGTCTGCTAGCTGTCCATTAAACTTCTTGGTCAGGAAGCCGGCACAGCGGCTGGCTATATTAACAACTTTGTTGACCAAGTCTGCGTTAACACGCAGACGGAAATCGTCGAGACTCAGATCGATATCGTCGATACCTGAACCAAGCTTTGCCGCGAAGTAGTAACGCAGGTACTCAGGCTTGAGGTGCTTAAGGTAGGTCTCGGCCATAATGAATGTGCCGCGCGACTTAGACATCTTCTGGCCGTTGACGGTCAGGAAGCCGTGACAGAATACGCCGGTCGGCGTGCGGAAACCCGCACCGTGGAGCTCGGCCGGCCAGAATAGGGTGTGGAAGTAGGCGATATCCTTACCGATGAAGTGGTAGAGCTCAGCATCGCTATCCTTCGCCCAGTAGTCGTCGAAGTTAACGCCGTTCCTGTCGGCCCAGTTTTTGAAGCTCGCCATGTAACCGATTGGCGCGTCCAGCCAGACGTAGAAATATTTGCCTGGTGCATCGGGGATCTCAAAGCCCCAGTAAGGCGCATCACGAGAAATATCCCACTGCTGCAGGCCTGACTCAAACCATTCATTGAGTTTGTGTTTCATCTGCGACTGTACATGAGTATCGACCCAGCCTTTAAGGAACTCTTCAAAATCTTCCAGTTTGAAGAAGTAGTGTTCAGAGTCCTTCTCGATAGGCTTGGCACCAGACACAGCAGAGTAGGCGTTTTTCAGTTCTGTTGGACTGTAGGTTGCACCGCAGGATTCACAGGAGTCACCATACTGATCAGCTGCACCACATTTTGGGCATTCGCCCTTGATGAAACGGTCCGGCAGGAACATCTCTTTCTCTGGGTCGTAGGCTTGCGTAATGGTACGTTTTGCAATGTGCCCAGCGTCACGCAGACGGGTGTAGATGAGCGATGCGAACTCACGGTTCTCTTCTGAATGGGTGGAGTAGTAGTTATCAAAATTAACCAGGAACCCGGCAAAATCACGCTGATGCTCTTCGCTCACTTTATCTATCAGCTGTTGCGGCGTGATACCCATCTGATCCGCTTTCAGCATGATCGGTGTTCCGTGTGCATCATCTGCACACACATAGGTGCAGCTATTTCCACGCTGTTTTTGGAAGCGGACCCAGATATCGGTCTGGATGTACTCGACCAGATGGCCGAGGTGGATCGGGCCGTTGGCGTAGGGAAGGGCACTGGTAACCAGGATTTTGCGCTCTGTGGTCATCGTTTCGGGTTTCTGAATGGCTAAATTAAAGATCGCAAGATTCTACGCGTTCAGGCGACCGGGATAAAGTGGTAGAATCCGCGCCCAAATTGCACAGTCAGGCATAAAGGTGGGTAGCTATGGCACTTCCGCAGGTGGATCCGAGTCAGTACGAAGCGCAGCTTGCAGCTAAACAGCGGCGTATGGAGCAACTGTTTGCCCGCTTCAATCCACCTGCGATGGAGCTCTACCGATCGCCGACAGAGCACTACCGTATGCGGGCCGAATTTAGGGTGTGGCATGAGGGCGATGATCTGGACTATGTGATGTTTGAGCCCGGTTCTAAGCATGAAAAGTACAAACTGACGGAATGTCCCATGGTCGATCGTCGTATCGCTGATATGATGTTTCCGTTTCTCGATGCTGTGAAAGCTGTAACAGAGCTGCGCTCACGTCTGTTTCAGGTCGATTTTCTGGCAACCCTATCCGGTGAGTTGTTGGTCAGTCTGCTCTACCACAGAAAAATCGGCGATGAGTGGATTGAGGCGGTACGACCGCTGCGCGAGCAGTTTGGTATAGATATCGTTGGCCGTTCGCGCAAAAACAAGATTGTTCTGGATCGCGACTTTGTACTGGAGACGCTAACGATTAATGGGCGTAGGTTCCACTACAAACAGATGGAAAACGCCTTCACTCAACCCAATGCGCGAGTTTGCGAACAGATGATTGAGTGGGCGATTGATGCTACGCGTCACAAACAGGGTGATTTGGTCGAGTTTTACTGTGGCAACGGCAACTTCACTTTGCCTTTGGCGCAAAATTTCCGTCAAGTCGTTGCGACTGAAATTTCGAAAGAGTCGGTGCGGGCCGCGCAGGTTAACATAGAGAGAAACGCCATCGAAAATGTCGCGATTCTGCGCCTCTCCTCTGAAGAGTTCACCGAAGTACTGCGAGGCAAACTTACGACCCGTCGCACTGCTGGTGTGGATCTTGAGCGTTGTGATTTTAGAACGGTGCTAGTAGACCCCCCGAGAGCTGGTCTGGATGACGAGACCGTTAAGCAGGTGCAGGGCTACGAAGATATCCTCTACATCTCGTGCAACCCACAGACGCTGGCAGAGAATCTAGACGTTCTGTGTCTGACGCACAGCATTGAGCGTTTTGCGCTTTTTGATCAGTTCCCTTATACCGACCACATTGAGTGTGGGGTGGTGCTGAAACGTATCTAGCAGAGACAATTTTTGCCGAGGGTCTGGCGCTCGCCTTAAAAACCTACTAAATTAGTCGGAAATAAACCGCTGAATCTGGAGCCATTGTGTCTGAAGCCGTAAAAGGGCCTGCTCTGCAGGGAGTTAAAAAAATTGTCGCTGTTGCATCGGGTAAGGGTGGTGTAGGTAAGTCCACCGTTACAGCTAACCTCGCTCTGGCTCTGGCAGCTGAAGGGCAACGCGTGGGTGTACTAGATGCCGACATTTATGGTCCGAGTCAGGGCATGATGTTCGGTGTTGCCCCAGGCACTCGTCCGAAAACAGCTGGCGATAAGTACTTTATTCCGGTTGAGGCTTTGGGTCTGCAGACCATGTCGATGGGGTACCTCGTTGATGAGAATACCGCGATGGTCTGGCGCGGTCCAATGGCTGGCAGTGCCCTGCAGCAGTTGCTGACTCAGACTCAATGGCGCGAACTAGATGTGCTGTTGATTGATATGCCGCCGGGAACTGGCGATATTCAGCTGACGTTGTCCCAGCGAGCGGCTGTAGATGGCGCAGTGATTGTTACAACACCGCAGGATATTGCTCTGCTCGATGCAAAGAAGGGCATCGAGATGTTCAACAAAGTGGATATCCCAGTAATCGGCGTGGTTGAGAATATGAGCACCCACATTTGCAGCCAGTGCGGCCATGAGGAGGCGATATTCGGTGCTGGTGGTGGCGACAAGATCGCCGCTGATTACGATACGGAACTTCTTGGTCGTATACCTTTGGCTCTGCCTATTCGTGTACAGGGTGATGCGGGTGAGCCGATGGTCCATGCAGAACCCGATTCTGAGTACAGTCAGCGTTTCCGTGAGATTGCACGTACAGTCATAGAGAAGCTGGCTGCTGCCAAGCAAACAGAAGCGCCGTTCATCAATATCATGGATGATTGAACACCACTCTCGGTGTCGGTGGAGCGGCTTCAACCGCTCCGCCTCTTGCAATAAATGATCTGCATTTCTATCAGCCCCTCTGCACCGCCTCTTATCAAAAATATCCGAGCGAACTTCGTCCAATTCTGTTAGTATCTCGCGCTGTTTTAAAAGCGTCATGGGTAGTGTCGATGGGTATCAAAGCCGATAGTTGGATTCGTAAGATGTCACAAGAGCACGGGATGATTGAGCCATTCGAGGCGGGTCAAGTGCGCTCTGTTAACGGTTCACCAATAGTCTCCTACGGTACGTCTAGCTACGGCTATGATGTGCGTTGTGCTGACGAGTTTAAGGTGTTTACCAACATCAACTCCGCTGTCGTTGATCCTAAGCAGTTCTCTGAAGCGAGTTTCGTCGACATCAAATCCGATGTCTGCATTATTCCGCCAAACTCCTTCGCCCTAGCGCGAACAGTGGAATACTTCCGTATACCGCGCGATGTGCTGACCATCTGCCTAGGTAAAAGTACCTACGCACGTTGCGGAATTATCGTTAACGTTACGCCGCTTGAGCCGGAGTGGGAGGGGCACGTGACCCTGGAGTTCTCAAATACCACACCGCTGCCAGCCAAGATTTACGCTAATGAGGGTGTAGCACAGATGCTCTTCATTCGGGGCGATGAGGTGTGTGAAACCTCATACGCTGACCGTGGTGGTAAGTACCAGGGTCAGACCGGCGTAACCGTACCACGCACTTAAAGGTGAAAGGGATGCTAACCACTAAACTCCTTGAGGACTTCTGGTCACAGCTTGAACAGACGGTAGAGCAACTTAAGGAAACGGAATCCGAGAATCTGTCAGAGCAGGGTGAGCGGCTATTGAGCCCTTACCGTAAGCGGCTTCAAGAGATAGATAACAACCTTACGCTTAATATTGAACGCCAGACGGACGAGGGCGCAGTTGATTTGGTGTTTGGTTGTGACGGCTACCCTGAATCCATTCATACGGTGTTGTCGCTTGTCGATTCAGCACCGCAGATAGCCGGCGTGCAAATTCGTGCGTTTAATGAGCGCTGCAATCCGGTTCCGCACATGGTTAACCTTGGCGGCGAGCTGATCAGTATCGATGAATTCTGGTGCTCATTGCGAAACATCAATGGGCGTCTCGAACTTGCGATCTATCTTGATGATGCGCCACAGGTATTGGACATGGACCCCCGTGTCGAAGCAGCAATGATTTTGCTGGATGCACTACTTGGTGAATACGAAATAATGACACGCATTTGGGCGCTGGACTGGTTTGATCTTCCGATTGAACCACTCGATTATGGTTTAATACCGATGAGCAACCTTCGCGCCGAATTTGACGCAATGAAAACCCATGTGAAGCCGCTCGGAATTCAGCTCCACTGACAGAGGCAACCTGCGCAATAGGCGAGGTTTATGTGCAGGGCGTCGTTAAGCGCCCGCCAAATTTCCTAGTTGCTTGAGAGAACGTATGGCACGTTCTCGCCCTGATCGCTTTGATCGATTGAAAGATCCATGTCAAACCTCCCCCGGTTTTGACGGCTTCATTCAACGTTGATCGGCCAAACTTATCTACCCACTGCATTGCCCTTTCAGCTGAGCAGGAGCAATTTTGTATTGGTGTCACAGCGCCAAGGTGCGCTAAGCTTTAAGCGCATCTACCGGAAATATAGCAAATGAGCGAAAAACTAGCCAAGCTTCTTGAAAATGTGCGTCGCGAGTATCTGCATGAGATGGATGCGAACGGGCACTCCTATCCGTTCCTCACAGCCCACCGTGTGGCAAATAAAGTGTTGGCCCTGTCGGGTCAAGAGTTGGCAGAGCTTGTTGCTGAGGATCCCAAACTGCTGGCAGCTCGCGCTGGCGAGCTTATTGAAGATCCCAAAGAGGTGGCTAATCCGAGTGTTGGGGCCATCATAAGCGCCAATCTGGTGGTGGCTGGAATTGAGGGTCTTATTGTGGTTGCCGTCAATCGAAACTGGATGGGGGTTGATGATGAGGGGGCCGCGCAGATTGAGGCGCATGAGATGGATCTTATCCGGCCTTATGCGGGGGCGGACTACTCAGCCACGAGCGGTGAGTTTACAGCTCATCGCGGCCGCTCAAAACTGAGTCAGCTCTTTGGTGTGGCTGAGGCCGCTTTTGAGGAGCAGCTTGAGAATGGCACACACGACGCTTACCAGCTTGCTCTCAGTGTGGCGGCTGATCATGCGATTTTTGCACCAGATGATCTTGCGCCCTTTATTTTAGAAAATCCCCTTCTGTTGGGGCTACGTGACGACGGAATGGTTGACCCGGAGCTGTTTGAAGGGGATCCACCGGCAGGAATGATTATCAGTGCTCATCTAACAGAGATGCTGGTACAGCAGTTGGTAGAGCGGGCTGTATCCATGGGCGCGCTAGGATGCGATGCGGCAGGACATCCACTAATCGATGATAGTGAAGAGGACAATCCGACGGTGCATTGATTCGTCGGATATCGCTAAGTTCATCTGACAGATCTCTCGCCAATAAGCGCTTGCGCCGCCGTTGCTTACTCTTCAGCGCTTTGAATCAGTACCCTTCAGCAGGGGGGCGCCTTAATTTATTTGAGCCACTTATCCAGCGTCACTATATCTTCCGGTGAGAGTGTACCGACTGCCTGTTTTAACGCGAACTGCTGTTTGATGTGGCCAAGGCGCGCGTCTACATAGTTTTGACGTGCAACATAGAGTGCATTCTCTGCGTCAAGAACGTCTACAACGTTGCGTGTACCGACCTCGAAACCCTGCTCAGTCGCCTCAAGGGCTGTCTCACGCGACTCGATGCTTTTCATACGTGCCTCAACACTGGCGACAGAGGTTTCGATATCGCGAACCAGTGAGCGCGTCGATTGTGTGACCTCGCGTAGTTTATCGTCATACTCGTACCCACTCTGAGCTGCCTGATACTCAGCCTGTTTTTCAGCAGCACTCGTGGCACCCCCACGGTAGAGAGGTATCGTCAGCGTCAGGCCAACTTGCGAGTCGGCTCGACTGCGCATGAAGTTATCTTCACCCGAGTTTAGGGAGGCAGATAAGGATAGGGTCGGCATAGCAGCGGCCCGGTAAGCTTCGAGGTTCTGATTAGCGGCACGTTCGCTCAGTTGAAAAGACTGTAGTGCAAGATTGCCCTGCAGTGCTTTCGCTACCCACTGTTCTGTATCTGATACCTCCAGCCCTAGAATCGGGTAGTCCGGACTAAGCGGTGCAACCGAATTGATTGCCAGACCAGAAACCCGCTCCATGGCTTCAAAGCTGTTTGCTAAAGCGCCTTTTGCATCAATCAGTCCGACGCGGGCATCGTCGTATGAGGCTCGAGCCTCGAGGACGTCAGTCAGAGCAATCAGTCCCACCTCAAACTGAGCATTCACCTGATCAAGTCGGCGTGAAAGCGCACGTTCACGCGACTCGGCTACCTCCAGCGTTGCCTGTGCGCTAAGGATATCCAGGTAGGCGTTAACAACGCGCAAAATAAGACCCTGCTCAGCCAGAGACAGGCTCAGCTTCGCCTGTTCAGATAGCGTCTGAGCACGATCGTAGTTGTACCACTTGTTTAGATCAAAAAGAGGCTGACTAAGACTCAGTGTAAAACCGCTGGCAACATCTGTAAGGTTAGTATCAGAAGCGCTTCCCGTGAGTGTAACGCTGGGAAGAGTACTGGCTTTAGCAATTGGCCCCGCCTGAAGGCCCGCATTGGCCTGCGCCTGAGCCGCTAGCAGCTCAGCGTCATAATTTCGCGCTTGCTGATAAAGGTCATTTAATTGGTTTGCTTGTACACCGCCTGCCAGCGTTAAAGCGGCAATCGCGAGCGAGAGTTTGGTGCGCAAATTGAGAGTCATGAATAATCCTTGATTAGCGGTCTCTTTAGCAGGGCTGATTTGATGTCTTGGACATTACTGATGCAATCACTCACGCTAACTTATCAGAGTCATAAACTTAGCAGATAATGGACTGAATTCAGAGATAAAAAAACCAGAGCCTTGGCTCTGGTTCTCTACGCAGATAAACCTGTTTTTAGCTCAGTGCTTTTGCAATCCGCGCAATGGCATCCTGCAGGACATCCATGCTGGTTGCGAACGAGAGGCGCATATTGCCGGGTGCACCGAATGCAGAGCCCGGTACCAGAGCAACTCCCGCATCTGTCAGCAGGTATTCGGCGAGAGCGATATCGTCCGCGAACTGATCTGACCCTTCAATGACTTTGTGAAAGCTTGGAAACGCATAGAAAGTTCCGTCCGCCGGGATACACTCTACGCCTGGAATCTCATTCAGGGCGTTGACAACAAACTCGTGACGCTGGCGAAAAGCCACCACCATCTCTTCTACACACTCCAAACCACCATTAAGCGCGGCAACCGCAGCCGCTTGAGCGATAGAGCAGGGGTTCGAGGTAGATTGTGATTGCACCTTTTTCATGGCACCAATTAACTTGGCTGGACCCGCTGCGTAACCGATACGCCAACCGGTCATTGAGTAAGCTTTTGATACGCCGTTCAACACAATTGTGCGCTCGTAAAGATCGGGAGCTGCATTGAGAATATTGACGAAGGGCTTGTCATTGAAACGTATGTGCTCATACATGTCGTCAGTAGCAATAAGCACTTCGGGGTATTTACGCAGCACGTCAGCCAGCGCCGCCAGCTCTTCGTGTTCGTAGGCTACACCGGTAGGGTTTGACGGGCTGTTTAGAACCACCAGTCTTGTCTTATCAGTGATGGACGCCTCAAGCTGTTGCGGTGTCATTTTAAAGCGCTGTTCTTGAGTCGTAGTAATAATCACCGGCGTCGCATCAGCAACGATAACCATATCGGGGTAAGAGACCCAGTAGGGTGCAGGCACGATAACCTCATCACCCTCGTTAAGCAGCGCCAGAGCCATGTTGAAGAAGCTTTGTTTACCGCCGCTCGATACTAGGACCTGATTCGCTGCATATTCAAGCCCGTTCTCACGCTTAAATTTGTCAATAATTGCCTTCTTCAGGGCAGGTGTGCCATCAACGGCAGTATACTTGGTCATGCCCGCGTTAATCGCCTCGATAGCGGCCGTTTTGATGTGTTGCGGGGTATCAAAATCAGGTTCGCCGGCGCCCAGGCCGATTATATCCTTGCCGGCAGCCTTCAGCTCCGCAGCACGATTTGTGACCGCCAGTGTTGGCGATGGCTTGATGGCGTTTACGCGGTTGGAAAGTTGAACGTCCAATCCAGTAATCCTCTGAAGAATTAAATTAGTGCGAAAAGTGAGAACAAATTATACAGCATCTTCGTTATAGGTATAATCCCCGGTTGCGTTGAACAGCTGCTGTTTTTAATCATCATGGGCTGCTGTAGTCATTTTTCACTCTTCTTGCCTGTTTTATTGGAGCTCGCATGAAAACACCCTTTGAGGTGCACTCTAAATTCCAGCCTGCCGGTGATCAGCCTACTGCTATAGCAGGTCTGGTGGACGGTTTGGAGTCTGGGCTGGCGGCTCAGACCCTTTTGGGCGTCACAGGTTCAGGTAAAACATTTACTATTGCGAATGTGATTGCCCAATCACAACGCCCTACGATTATTCTGGCGCATAACAAAACTTTGGCCGCCCAGCTTTACGGCGAGTTCAAAGAGTTCTTTCCGAATAATTCGGTTGAGTATTTTGTCTCGTACTACGACTACTATCAGCCGGAAGCCTACGTACCATCGAGTGACACGTTTATCGAGAAGGATGCGTCGATCAATGATCACATTGAACAGATGCGGCTATCAGCAACTAAAGCACTCCTCGAACGTGAAGATGCGATCATAGTCGCCACTGTATCGGCCATCTATGGTCTGGGTGATCCTAAATCTTATCTTGCAATGATGCTTCACCTTGATCGCGGCGATCGCATTGATCAGCGCTCGCTACTGCGCCGACTTGCAGAGTTGCAGTACACACGCAACGAGACTGAGCTTCACCGAGGCACGTACAGGGTGCGCGGTGACGTAATAGATGTATTTCCAGCGGAGTCTGAGAAAGAGGCGCTTCGAGTTGAGCTGTTTGATGATGAGATTGAACAGCTCGCTTGGTTTGATCCGCTGACCGGGGAGATCTTGCGAAAGGTTCCACGTGCAACGATCTACCCCAAAACACACTATGTTACGCCGCGTGAGACGTTGTTGGAGGCGGTAGAACATATTAAAGAGGAGTTGCGCGAGCGTCTGAAGGATCTGCGCGAGCAAGATAAACTTGTTGAAGCACAGCGTCTGGAGCAGCGAACGCTTTATGATATTGAGATGATTCTGGAGCTTGGGTACTGCTCAGGGATTGAGAACTACTCGCGCTATCTCTCCGGTCGTGGCCCCGGTATGCCGCCGCCCACGCTGTTCGAATATCTACCGGACAATGCGCTCTGCGTGATTGATGAGTCACACGTTACCGTGCCTCAGTTAGGAGCGATGTACAAAGGCGACAGGTCGCGCAAGGAGACTCTTGTGCAGTATGGTTTTCGCTTACCCTCGGCCATGGACAATCGCCCTTTGCGCTTTGAGGAGTGGGAGCGCTTGGCACCCCAACTCATTTTTGTCTCTGCTACACCGAGCAAATATGAAGCAGCGCATGCTCAACAGATCTGTGAGCAGGTTGTTCGCCCAACAGGTCTGGTTGATCCCCTGGTGGAGATTCGTCCGGCGCAGACACAGGTAGACGATCTTCTTGGTGAAATTCGAAAAGTTACGGCCCGTGAAGAGCGAGTGATAGTTACCGTACTTACCAAACGCATGGCGGAGGACCTGACCGAATATCTTGCGGAGCACAATATACGCGTGCGATATCTGCACTCAGATATCGATACGGTAGAACGAGTTGAAATTATTCGCGATCTTCGAATCGGGGAGTTTGATGTGCTGGTCGGCATCAACCTGTTGCGAGAGGGTATTGATATGCCGGAAGTGGCACTCGTTGCAATTCTCGACGCCGATAAAGAGGGTTTCCTGCGCTCCGATACGTCTTTGATTCAAACGATTGGACGGGCTGCGCGGAACCTCTCGGGACGAGCGATTCTCTACGCAGACCGCATCACCGGTTCAATGCAACGGGCGATGGACGAGACGGAGCGCCGCCGAACTAAACAGCTAGAGTTCAACAAAGAGCACGGCATCATACCCAAAGGGATAAAAAAATCAGTCGCCGATATCATGGAAGGGGCTGTTATCCCGGGCAAAAAGGTTGGTCGAGGACGTCAGTCTAAAGTGGCAGAGCCTGAGGCGGACTACAACTTCGATCCGAGCCGCATGAGTTCGAGCGATCTTGCCAAGGCACTTAATCAACTTGAGGATCAAATGTACGAAGCGGCACGTAACTTACAGTTCGAGCGTGCGGCTCAATTGCGCGATCAGTTACAGCAGCTCAAACACGCTCAGCTTGCGATTAACGACGACTGAAGATTTAGCGTTAAACCGATGAGTTAAATTGTCAAATTACTCACCGTCCTACTAAGCTGTTTGTAAGGCAATTTTTGCAGGACGCTTATCGTGAAACCCATCTCGCTACTCTTGGCGTTACTGGTTTTTCTCTCCTTTGTGAGCCGAGTTTCTGCGGCTCAAATCAGTGAAATTGAACATTTACGAGAGCTATTCCGCGCAGGTGACTCCGAAACTGCCTATGCAATGGCTCTTCAAATGCTCGATCGTTTTGAAGGAGATCAGGAGTTCGATTTTCTGTTTGGTGCTAGTGCGGTGGACACGGGTCATAACAGTCTCGGAGTTTTTGCATTAGAACGAGCACACGCGGTGCAGCCAGATAACGACTTAATCAAACTCGAACTTGCTCGCGGTCTCTTCAAGTTAGGAATCAACGGGCGCGCATACCAACTCTTTGAAGAAGTATTAGCAAATAATCCTCCACCTGCTGTGCGGCAGAGGGTAGAGGGGTATATGCAGGTCATTCAACGAATGACCGCAAGCCCAAAGTACTCTGTAAAGGGGTTTGCTGATTTGGGTGGCGGATTTGATTCAAACGTTAACTCTGGACCCGACAACCAGCCGAATCTAGTTAACCTCAGTGCGGCCGCAATGGAGACGGAGGATCTGTTCACACAACAACGAGTGGGTGGCGAACTTAGTTATCGATACGAGCCGGGACATGTGATCTCTGCTGATATAGAAGTGACGGCTCGTCAATATCAGGACGTCAGCAGTCAAAGCTATAGCCAAGCAGCCATCGGTTTTACACACGATTGGATTCTGAAGGACGGTGGTTATACGTTAGGAATAAATATGGAGACTTACGATCTCGATGGCAGAGCTTACCGCAGGCTATTTGGGGTCTACGGTCAATGGAACAAGGTTTTAGATGAGTCTGCGCGTCTTAGGAGCACTCTTTCTTGGTACCAGCTGAGGTACGAAGATCTTGGTTATCGTGATGCCGATCAATTGGTGATTGATAGCACCTACTTTCGCTCGGTATCGGGGGATTTAACACCGATCTGGTACGCGGGTATTTTTGCAGGTCATACCTTACCCAAGCGAGTGAGCAGTCTGTCGCTTGCGGATGTAAAGCGCGACTTTGTCGGTGTTAATGTCGGAGTTCGGTTAAATATCGCCGACAGGATCTGGTTAACACCTGGCCTGACATACCAAGATCAACAATTCGCTGGCGAAAGCTGGCTGTATGGTACTAAACGCAGAGATCGTTTTTATGGACCTAACTTGAAAGCTGATTGGCGTATTAATTCTCTAGTCACTCTTAGCTTAAATGCGTCAGCGCTGCGGAATAAATCAAATATTGATCTTTATAACTATGATCGAAAACAGCTTATGTTGAGTGCTCGCTTGAGTTTTTAATTGGATGTATTGGATGAAGAAGATCTCGAATTACGTTTCTCTTTTAATCCTCGTGTCTCTCCTGTTTTCAGCGAGTCATACTGCGGTCGCAGAAGACGCTGTCGGAAGTGTGTTTCTAAGTTTTGGCGAGAATTACGCACTCGATGCAGTCGACGGGCGGCGTGTACTGAAACGTAATGACGACATTTTTGTTGACGACAGGCTTTTTACGTCGCAGAACGGTCAGCTTCAGTTGCGCTTCATTGATGGCTCTCGCTTAGCATTGAAACCTGCCACAGAGTTCGCGATTGTGGACTTTCACTTTAACCCCGACGAGAGCGAAGGCTCCCGAACCGCGTTTAACCTCATAAAAGGGGGAATGCGCACACTCTCAGGTAAAATCGGTAAATCTGCAAACGATGAGTACCGGATGGAGACGCTCGTCGCGACTATTGGTATACGTGGGACCTATTACGGCGTTGAGTACACAGAGGAGGGTATATACATTGAGACACTCTGGGGTCTGATTGTTGTTACGACAAAGGCGGGCAGCTTTGATGTCAAAACCGGACAAGCGTTGATTGTTAATTACGATTCGGGTGAAGTGCGTTACGTGACTCCGACCGGGCAAACTGCACCTGCAGGCTTTAGGCTTGCTGATCAATTCGGTGCTGGTGCAGAACCGGGTTTTACCGAGATCCACTGGAAACGTTGGACAGAGGGTACGGTCGGTGTAGAGTCTTTACTTCGCAGCGAGAGCGAACTAGCAACGACTTATCCTCTCCTAAATGTTGATCCCCTAACCAGCTTTAATAATTTTGCCAGTAAAAGCGGCTCGTATACTTACAACTACCGCAAAACAATCTCCGATCCGTCTTACTCTGATGGAACTGTTACGGCATTCGATAGTGGATCAATGACAGTCGATTGGGGT
>Ga0102948_1000046_pt1 | contig 40795 bp, 29 predicted proteins | sample SalPonA_A_H2O_MG_FD_78211 | JGI IMG/M metagenome (GOLD analysis project Ga0102948, IMG submission 78211) | Water microbial communities from South San Francisco under conditions of wetland restoration - Salt Pond MetaG R2A_A_H2O_MG | ecosystem: Environmental > Aquatic > Non-marine Saline and... | reverse complement strand
GGTGGGCGGCTCCCTCTACGTCGACCTTTTCAGCGATGATCTGCCGGCACTACGCTCCCGCATCCCCTACTTCCAGAAACTCGGCCTGACCTACATCCATCTGATGCCGCTCTACGCGGAGCGCGAGGGCAACAGCGACGGGGGCTACGCTATATCCGACTACCGCGCCGTGGACCCGACCTTGGGCACGCTGGAAGACCTCCGGCTACTGGCGGCCGACCTGCGCGCAGCGGGCATCTCACTCGTCCTCGACTTCGTCTTCAACCACACCTCCGACGACCATGCCTGGGCCATCCACGCGCAGGAGGGAAACCGCGAATTCATCGACTACTACCATATCTATCCGGATCGCCGGACTCCGGATGCCTACGAGCAGCACCTGCGTGAAATTTTCCCAACCATCCGCCGGGGCAACTTTACTTGGCATGAGGGGCTGCAGAGCTGGGTCTGGACGACCTTCAACAGCTTCCAGTGGGACCTGAAGTATGCCAACCCGGAAGTCTTCCGCGCTATGTGCGGGGAGATGCTCTTCCTCGCAAATACCGGAGTCGAGATCCTCCGTCTTGATGCCGTCGCCTTCATCTGGAAGCAAATGGGCACCAACTGCGAGAACCTGCCGGAAGCCCACACCCTGATTCAGGCCTTCAACGCCGTCTGCCGCATCGCCGCGCCCGGACTCGCATTTAAATCGGAGGCCATCGTCCATCCGGACGAGGTCGCCAAATACATCGACCGCAGCGAGTGCCAGATGTCCTACAACCCGACGCTCATGGCCCTCCTCTGGGAGAGCACCGCCACCCGCGAAACCAAACTGCTGAAGCAATCACTCAGCCACCGCCAGCAGCTCCCACTCGGCACTTCCTGGATTAACTATCTGCGCGGGCACGATGACATCGGCTGGTCCTTCGATAATGACGATGCCTGGCATGTCGGCATCAATCCGGATGATCACCGCAACTTCCTAAACACGTTCTACACGGGCGAGTTCGAAGGCTCGTTCGCCAAGGGCATCCCCTTCCAACACAATACCGATACAGGCGATATGCGCATCTCCGGCACCATGGCCTCACTGGCCGGGCTCGAACAGGCAGTCGAACTGGAAGACAAAGCCCTGCGGGAAATGGCCATCCAGCGCATACGGATGCTCTACGGGGTACTCGCCTCGATCGGCGGTATTCCTCTCATCTTTCTGGGCGAGGAGTGGGGCCTCTTCAACGATTACAGCTACATGGAGGATCCCGAAAAGGCGGAGGACAGCCGCTGGGTCCACCGCCCGAGTATGGACTGGTCGATACCCAAGCGCTACAAGTCCGCCCGCACCACCCCGGGCCGCATTTATGCGAACCTGACCGAGATCTTTGCCAAACGCAAAGAAGCTCCCGCACTCGTAGGCAACCATATGCGGTTGCTGCCCATCGCCAATGAACACACCCTCGCCTTCCTGCGCTGGCACGACCGGAATACGCTGACCGTGCTGGCCAACTTCTCCGAACGCCCCCAGCCGATCGACCTGCGACAGCTACGGGTCGAAGGTATCGCTCACTTTCTGAAAGACGCCTTCAGCGGGGCGACCTACTCGACCCTCGAAACCCATGAGCTCCCCCCTTACGCGCTACTCTGGCTGGAGGAGGATTGATTCTTCAATTCAATCGACCTTCGGCAGTCAGTGGCTCTGGACAATTTCGTGGGACGCTGCTCATCACGCCTTCCGGGATCACTCCGCCTCCCACAGGCGTTTAAGGTATTCGTGGTAGGCATACCAGCTCTCGATAAAGTCGCCGAGATGGAAGTAGCTCTCCGCATGCCAGTAATCGACGTAAAGAGGCACCGTTTTCTGCGCATCCATCATTTGCTGAGTTAATTCTCGCACCATAAGATAGTTTTCCTCCTGCAGGTAGAAGCGAAGCAGGGCTGTACCTTTCACGATATCCCCGGGCACAAGCGAGAACTCCCGTTTGAGACGAATCAGCGACACTGCAGTATCCGGAATGCTTGGCAGCTCAGCCGGCCCCATTGCCTCACGGATGTAAGCCACCGCTTCCTCAAAACGAGCCTGCTCTTTGCGCAGTAGCGACCAAAGCCACCACGGGCGGTCGAGCCGCGAGGCGTGTTTCGCCAAAAACGCTTCAGCCGCCTCCCGGTCCCCCCGGGTTATCCAAATGCGAAGCAGTTCGCTGCGCTGTGCGCGGTCAAAATGATCCAGAGCAGCGTCCCGCTTCAAGTCCCGCTGCAACTCTTGCATGAGGAAATCCCCCGATTGCCGCGACAGAAAATAGACCCTTAAATCCAGCTTTAAGTCGGATAAGCGGGCCAGTCGGTCACGGATTTCGTCGCTCCCTTCAGCCGCTTCAAACATTCTTCGATAGGCAGCAGCAGGGCTTTCCAGTTCACGGAAGATAGCGTCCCGCCATGCATCAATCGCACGCGATGCCGCGAAGGGGATCCAAACAAAGCCCTCCTCAAAAGCGGGCAGACCCAAAATAGGCTCAACGAAACGCGCACGACGAAAATCCGCTGCGGCCTTCCCGCGGTCACCGCTCTGGGCAAGCGTCAGCTTGGCGCGTTCGGAATAGGCCCTCCAGTCCAAAGGATGCCGCTGCACCCAGCGGTCCGCCTGAGCCATGGCATTAATATAACTTTCCTCCGAATCTGCCTCCCGAATCGTTTCGCGATAAACCTGAACAGCGACCTGAGAGTGGAGCGGCCACTGGAAGAGGCCGGAGGCCGCCCAGAGTAGTCCAAATACAATCAATATTCCTCCGCAGATTCGCCCGTAGAACGGATGAAGCGTCCGTTCGCGATTTTGCCCTTTCGGTAGCGCTAGCGCTGCCAGCAAGATTGCGAAATAAACCGTCCCCGGGCGATGTCCGGAGACATCAAACAGCCCGTGCAGCAAAAAGATCACAACCGGAGCCATCGCAACCAGTCGGTAGTTGCCACTGCGCCCCTTACCCAGACCGCGACAATTCAAAAAGTAAGCGATCAAAAATCCAATGAGAAGAAGCTTCCCGATCAAGCCCGCCTCGCCGAGCAACCACAACAAATCGCTTTCCGGGTGCACTACTCTTTGAAAGTTCGCTGAGCTGTCGCGGTATTGCGGAAAAACCGATGCAAAGTTCCCCAAACCGTGTCCCGTCAGCGGTGCCGCCCGGACCATCTCCCAGCTATCTTTCGCGATCAAAACTCGAAAATCATCGGACCAAGCACCCTCGCCTGATACAAAATCCACGATACGCTCCGTCGTGCGGGAATTGCTGACAATAAAAACGCTGAGGGCAATCACCAGCAGTGGAAAGCCAAGCTTCAAACTCCGCGCCACCCGACCGGTCTTCAATTGAAGAAAATACCAAACGATAATTCCAATAAAGAAAAGGAGCACACCTGCCCTCGAGATACCCCAAACCAGCGCGGTAAAACATATACCGGCAACGAGCAGGCCCAGCAAAGGTAACACCACGCGCATCCGAAACGCAGTCATTGCAAATCCGAAGCAGGCCACCCCTCCCAGAGCAAGAAAGTTCGCAGTCTGATTCCGGTTGGGAAAGAAAGTAAAAACCGGAGATTCTTCCGCCGTCGGATATTTCGCCCCAACCAGATTTCCCCACAATACAACCGTGCCAAAAACGCCCAGAACCAGGCAAATTGCAAAGTAAACTCGGTTTCTCCCGCTGTGGTTGATTTCCCAACCCGTGGCCGAGTAAAACCATCCGAAGCCGGCCAGTGCGAGGAGCCAGGCTTCTAAACTTACAAGCGGCTGAACCGACAAGACCGGCGGTAGTTGCATTTTGAATACTTCTTCCGCCGCTGTCCTCCAATCCGGATCGGGCCAGTAAAATGCCGGAATAAAGGCAAAAAACAGTGAGCCGAGAAAACCAAGAGCCATCCAGTCCATCCATTTTCCGGGGCTGGATGACGGAGGCCGGAGGAAGAGCGCTATCCCGGGGAGAAGGAGAGCGAAGGACAACGCATAAACACTGTGCCCCCCTCCCAGCAAAATGAGGACCACGATACCGATCAGGCCGAAAACGTATGCACGACAAACCGGCGGGGGGTCCTTCCTTGCCTCCTTTATCTTCAGACTGAGCGAGGCCGACGAGGGTTTGATCTTACTGAAAGATGAGGTCGGCTTCACCTTAGCCAAACTTCGGCTTTTCGAAGACCGCTTTGATGAGGAGCCTCCCCGCCTCACCTGATTTGGCTTGGGACCTGTCACCCCCGAGCGCCGCCGTTTTCTGGAAGGACCTGAATCCATCTTCAAACTCGAAAGCGGCCCTACGCACCCGTAGCCGATTGAACCCCTGCTTCCGGCTTTTGACTGGTATAATACTCGGAGTAGCGATAGTAGTGATACCCGGGCTGCGACGTGTCGACATAGTTTAGGACGATGCCATCTACGTTGATATTTCTGTCCTTCAAGCGGGCCATGGCCGGTTTGATCTGACGAATTTGGGTGTAAGCGCAGCGGACCGTGAACAAAACCGCATCCACCTTGCCCGCAAAACTTGTCGTGTCATCCGTTGCCAGAATCGGAGCTGTATCGAAAATCACAAAGTCATATTTCTGGCGGGCGAGCTCAATAAGATCCCCCATCCGGTCGCCTATCAGCAACTCTGCCGGTTGGTCTGGATGCCCCCCCGTCGCAATAAAGTCCAAGTGGTCGTAGCCCGTTGTCTGGACAACCTCCTCGATTGTTTTACTTCCATTCAATATATTTGTCAGGCCGTGCCCCGGATCCTGTTTAAAGAGATGATGCAGACGCCCACGCCTCAAGTCGGCGTCAACCAGCAGAACCTTCGAGTGTGAAAAAGAGAGTGCGACCGCGAGATTTGCAGAGACCGTCGACTTGCCCTCTGAGGGCACTGCGCTTGTGATTGCGAAAACCGAAGGCTTCCAGGACTCGACACCCATAAAAAAGACGGAGGTGCGCAAATTCCGGCAAGCCTCCGCAAACACGTAGCGATCATCATTCTTTCGAAGAAGCACGGTTTCCACATTACCGTTGTTCTCTTTTTCAAAAGGGATCGCCCCCAGCACGGTTTCTTTAAACTGGTTTGCTATGTCCGCGGCGGAGAAGACGCGATTGTCCAAAAATGAAATACTCACCAGTAGACTGATAGCGAGGGCGATCCCGATAACCGAACCCTCCAGCATGCGCCGCACAACCCCCTCGTTTGCACGGTAGGCGTATCCGGCATCCTCAAGGATACTTATCGTTTCCTGGCTTAGACTCTGGCCGGTATCAATCGCACGCAGCGCCTGCTGGTTCCGCTCATACGCGGCCTTTGAACGCTCCAACCGTGACTGTAGCCTTTCAAACTCTGCAATCAGGCGACCGTTTTCCAGAGCCGTCTGCTCCCAAATTTGGATTTCATTGTTTAAATTTTTAATCCGTTGCTCGACCACCAGTTTTCGTTCGGCTATCCGCTCAAAAGCTTGCCTCCGGAAGATCTCAAGCTGGTTCGAAGTTCTCTCGATTTGGTTTTTCAACCCGATAATCTTCGGGTGTTTCGGTTTCAGGTAAATCGCAAATTCTTCAAGGTCTGCCTCCAGAATTTGTAGCTGTTCCTTGGCAAGGGTGTATTTGGTATTATCCTCCTCGGATCCGAGAACTGAGACGGTTGTCCCATCAGAGGCCTCTACCTCGGCCTCCGTCGGAGCCATGATGAGCGCTTCGATATCACTGCTTTTGGTGACCGATTCCAAAGCACGCGACTCTGTCTTGAGCTCCGCGAGCTGCCGCTGCAGATCGGCAAGATAGGTGCCCGCAGCAGAACCCTGCTCCTGAATAAATACGATGTTGTTCTTTTTCTGAAAATCGACGATCGCATCTTCGTTTTGGTCAATCTCCTCCTCCAGCGATCGGATTTCCTCAGATATTGCCTCAAAGGTCTTTTCCGAGGTCTTCGCGCGCATCTCGCTCCGACGGTTAATGTATTCTGCCATGACCGCATCAAGAAACACCTGCGAGAACTTCTGGTCCGGCGTCACGGCCATCAGGTCGAAAATCGAGGTATCTTCTTTAACGTCCGCACTGACTTTCAAACTTCTCGGACCCTCTTTCAGGAAGCCCTCTGATGCTGCTAAAGACTCAAAGACTTCCGGCTGGGTGAGTTTAACCCTCTCAATCGCCCGTGCTTTTACTGAGCTACTCTGCATCAACTCAATTTGCGTCCCGAGGAAGTTCATGCGTTCTTCCGCGTAAAGGTCGTTCTCAGGTAGAGCGATCCGTCCACTGACCATCATCTGAGCATCAGACCGATAGTAAGGTGCTTCCGAAAAACTCTCAACTGCCTTGAAGCCCACTCCCAGGGAAATTGCGGCAGGGAAAATCCACCAGAAGCGACGCAGCACAATTTTCGCACGATAGAGGACCTTGTGCAGAAGCTCCGCATAGTCTACGTCGGCAGATTGCTTCGGGTCATTAAATAGGTCACTCATTAATGCTGGTTGCTAGCAGATGGATTTCAGGCTATCCAGTAAAACTTATCATCTTCTCCTCGACGATCACCATATCACCGGGCTTGACCAAGGGATCTTCATCCCTTTCGCCTCCTTCAAGGATTTTGCCGATGTTGACTTCCTGCTCTACTTTCTCGCCGTTGGCGTCGGTCGTGATATGACGGACTCTATTCTTCCGGGCAAAACGGGTAAACCCGTCTGCCATCAAGATAACCTGGCTCAAAGTAAAGCTATTACCACGGATCGCGTACAGCCCGGGAGCGTTGACCGCACCGAGCACATAGACCTGATTCTTCGACTGGTCGGCCCGAGGCACAATGACCGAATCGCCGGGCCGCAGGATCGGATCCTTTGAAAGATCGCCACTCTCAAGCAAGGCACCCAAATCGATTTCCAGACGGGCCTGCTGTTCCCCCTGACCCACAACGCTTACCTTCGCACGATCAGCCTCACCTGAAAAACCGCCGCTCTGCATGATCGCCTGACTCAAAGTCAGCGGAGCATCGACCGGGATGATCTGTTCTCCCTGCCGCCGAACTTCGCCAATGACAGAAACGCGGCCGCGGTTGCGGTCCTCCTCACGCTGGGTTATGACTACGGTGGCCCGGTGAAAAAAATCCTCCTCGAGCTTGGCTTTGATCGCATGGGCTAGCTGCTTGCTCGTTTTGCCCTTCGCTTCAACCCGTCCGATGAGCGGGACGAGCAGTTCACCGTTGCCATTGATGACCAAAAGCAGCGGCTCCTCATTGCGCTCCTCCAGAACTTCGTAAACGATCCGGTCTCCCGACTTGAGTTCCCAATCGTCATCCAACAACGACATAAAATCCGGACCCCGATCGGAAGCAGCTGGCTCAGCAACTACTTCCTGACTCTGCAGGAGCTGAATCGCTCCTAAAAACAGGAAAAAGTGACCCAAGAATTTAAAAAGTGATACGCGCATCGTTTCGATTCCTTTCTTTAAAAGTCATACTTAAAGAAAATACGAAACTGATTTTGTTCATAACTTTGGAAGGCCGCCGAAGAGGACTTGTCAATGTAGCGGTAGCCGATGTCGGCGGTGAGCTTCGGCCCCAGAACCACCTCGGTTGAAAGACCATAAACCCATCGATCGAAGTCGTCATTCAACAATCCCCCGGAACTCTCATTGCCCTCCCAACCGGCTGCGCCATCAAGCCGAATCCGGGGAGTAACATTGTAGGCAAACGAGTAACGCACGCCCTCGAGCGTGTTGAAGTTTGCCGTGTTACTGACCGAGATGGCCTGATACCACTCCAATTGATGGTTGAACACCTCGTTCGCGACGTGGCTCAAACGGACCGTCCAGGTGTAGTCCTCCAACTCGCTCTCGTCCCCGAAAAAGAGAGGATTATCGGTCAAAGCACCACTATCAAAGTCGTAGGTATTGTGGGCAATACCAGCGTAAAGTCCGATCAACTCAGTAACCTTCCACTCGAACCACGGGCCGATTGTAAAAATATCGCCTCCATTGTTCACATCGAGATCAAAATCGATTGTCGAATAGGAGGTGCCAAGGCCCACGGTGAAATTCGCGGCCAGCGCACGTTCGATGTTGAGGGCCGCCTTGTGTTCGTAGCGATTAACATATTCGAAGATGTCCTCCGGGCTGTAGACATCTTCCCGACTCAGTTGCGCGCTGAAAATAGTCTCGCCGATAAACCATTCGGATTGCAGCCCGAGCACGTTCCGGAAACGCGTGAAGGCCGCCGGATCGCTGTCTTCAATCGAACCGTCAGGATTGAGAAGAACTGAGTCCGCAGAATCAAAAGAATACTGTAGCCGGTCGTAAATTCGAAACGCCACGTCGCCAATGAGCACGCGAAAAGAAACCTCCGAGTTGGGGGTCAGTCCGAGCTGATTGCTGAAGTCATTCAACCCGTTTTCGTTGAGATAATACCAGTACTCCGCTCCGATATTTGCGTCCAACTCATTGTATTCGTTAATCTGCCATTTAAGGCCGAACGAGATACCGGGTTGCAGGATCCAGCTCTCCAGCGGATCAATCTCGGAGGTGTTGATGTTGTCATTATACTCGATTCCAAAGGTGCCGATCACGTCCACCATAAGCGGCCCCAAGCGTAAATTGTAGTTCTCCCGCTCAACCCTTTTATCGAGAAGAAACGGCGCGAAATCGGGGGTCTTGTCCACTTGGGCGAGTAACCCACTGCCGACAAACGGCAGGAAGAACAAAACCACTGCACGTATACGCAGTAAATTTTTCATAGCAAGAGTGTATTTGTTGGTAGGTTGTATGCGGCGAACACGCTAAAAATGCCTCTAGCAAGGGAGTCCTGGGGGGGACGGGTAGCAAGCGAAAGGTAGCGAGTAAAGCCAATTTTACATTCTTCAGCCTTTAAAAATACGTGATTGCATTTAGATGAGACTCGTATAAACACTTATTTATAGTATCAACACCTCTTATTTATTTTATCGTAAAGATCATGAGCTTAACCACTACCACCAAATCTGCTCTGTATCTTTGGAGCTTACTCGCAGTGCTTCTCGCCACGCACACCGGTGCCCAAACTCCGACTTCCCAAACCCCAACCACCCCCGGTGGTTCGGTCGATTTGTATCGCGTCCCTGAAATGTCTAAATCGGTCCTCGAACGCGTCCCGAAGAATGTAGCGCGCTGGCACATGGGCGCCACTCTGGTTCTTACGAAAGATAATCAATTCCAGAGGATCCAGGTCCCTGATGTGGGCTACTTCGAAGAATCGGTTTTCCTCAGCGACAACTCGGCCCTGACTTACACGATCGAAGCGGGGACGCATAATTACATCGTCGATCTGGGGCAATTCATGCGGATCTCCCGGTTCTTTCTCAATAACCAAACTGCCGCTGGAAAAATGCAACTCCTCGCGTGTGATACCTTGGAGGATGTCGACAGCCGGGCGTGGATCCCTCTGACCGGTGAGGTCGAATTCGAGCCGAAGATGATTCCCGAGGCTGAGTTTCCCGAGGTCGAAACGCGCTACATCATGGTGCGACTGAACATAGCGAAATCGGGCACGATTGGCAATTTCGGTGCGATGGGTCCTATCATGATTACCGAGGCGGAATTCAGCCTGGGTAAAGGAGAGAGCGAAGAAGAGCTCGTCCAAGCGCAATCCCCGGTCATCGACTATGACTTTTCGTCCGCATATACGGGAACGCGCATCGCCTACATCAGCGGCGGACCGATCGATCAGATTCTTAATCTTATCGATGAGGATCCCACTACGCAGTATGCATTTCCCGCTGGGGAGGAGTGTGTGATCATTGTCGACATGCGGAAGGGGACACAAGTGCGCACCTTCGCGGCGCAGTATATGACCAAAGCCAGTGGGCTGGTCCAGGTCTACTTTGTCGACAACTTGCCCAATTACTTCGAGAACGCTGAGAACTCGACCTCAATTGCGACCCACACTGATCCGGAGGGAATGATCCAACGGGCGCAACTGGCGCAGGCAGGCTCTGCTTCCATGGCGCATCTTGCACGATCGCCCCAGACCGAAATCGTGCGGGTCCCGCTCGATTACTTCCTCGAAATCGAAGATTCCTACTCCGTTCGGGTCGATGCGAACGAAGACCGCGCGGTCCAAATCTTCGATGATCTGGAACGCCGCTACGCGATTTTCAAATTCGTTCCGGAAAACCTTGGCCCCGAGGCCACCATTCAAAATGCGGTTTATCGGCCTTCCCATCCTCGCTTTGAGACTCGCCAAGCCCAATCAGGCTCGGGGATCATCTTCAAGCAGATTGAAATAATCGGAGATGTTGAATTCGACGACATCATTTTCACAATGGAAGCCGAGGAAGGCGAGCCTGGTGGTTCACCTGAGGATCCGCCCGATGATCCACCCGTGATTTCCGAGTAACTTGGAAAACGACTTTCAAAGCCCCCGTCAAAAGCGGGGGCTTTTTCGTATCGACCTTCGCCACGCCCCATCCTTCATTTATCTTCTGCATGAGCCAGCTCCCACAATCACAGGACAGCCTATCCGGCGTTCTGAACAGGATAATCTACTTCAATGAAGAGACGTCCTACTGCATCGGCGAGCTACAGACTCCGGACAGCAAGTTGCCCGTCACCATCCTCGGAAAGCTCCCTGGGGTCCAGTGCGGCGAGACGCTTCGGCTGAATGGCGACTGGACGCGCCATCCGCAGCATGGCAACCAGTTCAAAATAGAGACTTTCCAGTCCCAGCTGCCGGCTTCGGTGCACGGCATCCGTAAATATCTCGGCAGCGGCATGATCCACGGCATCGGTAAGTCCTACGCGAACAAAATCGTCGACCACTTCGGAGCCGACACGCTCCGCGTCATCAGTGAGGATTCCGGGCGACTCCATGAAGTCCCCGGAATCGGGCGCCAGCGCGCAAAATCGATCAAAGCCGCCTGGGATGCGCAGCGGGCGGTCCGCGATGTCATGATGTTCCTCCAGACCTACGGCATCACCCCGGCGCAGTGCGTCCGGCTCGTGAAAAAGTATGGCAACGGGGCCAAACGCATCCTTCAGGATGAGCCTTACCGTCTGGCCGAAGATATTGACCGCATCGGCTTCAAAACGGCTGATAAAATCGCCCTGAATCTTGGTTTCCCCACCAACTCGCGCGAACGTATCGTGGCAGGAATCCTCCACACCATGAACCAGTTGGAGGATGAGGGGCACACGCTCGGCACAGTCGAAATGCTCCTCGAACAGTCGCAGCGCCTGCTCGGGCTCGACGCCGCCGTTATTCAGGCCCAGTTGAGCGGTCTCGAATCCAGCGGACGGCTCTACCGGATCAACACAGTCGACAGCCAGGGGCACACACTCGGGCCGGGCTACCAGCTGCCCGCCACCGCCGGTGCCGAGAAACGGATCGCCGAATCCCTCGCCCGCCTCGAAAATGCCGAATCGGCCCTGCCGCCCATCAAGATCGAAGCCGCTATCGAGTGGGCGCAGGGGCGGCTCGGCTTCGAACTCGCGCCCCAACAGCGCAGCGCCCTCCAGCGCACCCTCGCCTCCAAGATCTCTATCATCACAGGAGGACCTGGCACAGGGAAAACCACTATCCTCCGGGCTCTCGTCGACATTCTCCAGGCCAAGAAAGCACGGATCGCACTGGCCTCACCGACCGGACGCGCCGCTCAGCGGCTGGCCGAAGCGGCCGGAGCGGCCGCCAGCACGATCCACCGGCTGCTGAAATACGACGCCGCCAGCCGCGGGTTCGTGCACAATGCCAACGAACCCCTGCCCTGCGACTTTCTGATCCTCGACGAGGCCAGCATGCTCGACAACCGGCTCGCCGCGCATCTTTTCGATGCCATACCGAGCGGCGCTCATCTCCTTCTGGTCGGCGATGCCGATCAACTGCCCTCGGTCGGCGCGGGCAATATCCTCGGCGATCTGCTGCTGGCCCCACCAGCCAAAGTCACACGTTTAGATACCATCTTCCGACAGGGCAAAGAAAGCGGTATCGTCTCCACCGCGCACGCCATTCTTCAGGGAGAGACCCACCCGGGCATGACCTTTCGCAGTCTCCGCGAGCTCGATCCGGCGAAGGACTTTACCTTCATTGAGGCAGAGGATCCGGAGCAGTGCCTCGCCGCGATCAAATACCTCGCCCGCGATTACATACCGAAAGCCCACGGCGTCGATCCGATCCGGGACCTTCAGGTCATGTCTCCCATGCACAAGGGGACCGGAGGTATCACGATTCTGAATACAGAACTGCAGGAAACCCTCAACCCGAAGGAAGTGGCCGAGTCCCGCCTGCGATCGAACCCCGACTACACCGCCAGTCGCCAGACCCACTTCCGCGAAAAGACCCGCAAGCCTCTGCCCGCGGAACTCGAATACGGCAATAACACCTTCCGCCTCGGCGACAAGGTGATCCAAACCCGGAATAACTACGATAAAAACATCTTCAACGGCGACACCGGCATCATCTCGGCTATTGCTGCCGACCGCTCCGGCCTCTCGGTCGATTTTGGAAACGAGCGCATCGAATACACCAAAGGGGAACTCTCGGAGATTCAGCTGGCCTACACGATTTCCATCCACAAGAGCCAGGGGAGTGAATATCCGGTCGTGATCATCCCCCTGCTCAAACAACACTTTGTGCTTTTGCAGCGGAATCTCGTCTATACCGGAATCACCCGCGCACGGGTAAAGGTTTTCCTCGTCGGCTCTCTCGATGCCTACGCCATGGCGATCCGCAACAATGAACAACAGGTCCGCCGCACCCATCTTCCGGCGCGGCTGCGACAGGCTTGCAGCGCTCAGGGAGATGCTTCCACAGCCGCTCCATAAGGTCAGCTGAAGACGGGCCGCAGTATTGCTGCCCTAGTCTGCGCGATAGTTTATAAGCTGCTCCGCAGCGTGCTCGACCAGCATCTGGTGGCCCCCTTCGAAGATGGTCAGACTTACCCGTTGCGAATCCGATCGATGCCAAACGTCTCGATTCTCAATTTTTTCACCGGTGGGCTCGACCGCTTTTGTCAGCAAGCGCACAAAGGTCGCTCCATTAACCTGATCCTCTGGTTCTGCCAAACGATTGAAGAGGTTGATTGAGTGGCTGATCGGCACACTTCCGCTGTAGCCGTCGTTGATCCCGGCGTAGAGGTAAAGCCGGGCCGAGCGCTCGGGAATCGGCAGGTGCATCGGCGAACGCTCTGCAGCCACGACAGGATCGAAGCTGCCGCCGCAGATCCGCTCAATATGCTTGGCATACTTCAAGCCACGCTGCCGGCATTGCAAATACCACTCTCCCAAATCAGTGATCGGCACCCAGGCAAAAAAAGCAGCTACCGGATGCGCACTCTTGAAATAAGCCGCACAGGTCGCATGCCCTCCGCCGCTGGTACCGATGACGAAAATTCGCTCGGAGTCCACATTCCAGTTTTCCAGGCAGTAGCTGATGGCATCGTCGATATCCTGCAGCGCCAATGCACTCGCCGCCGCTTCGGGCTTTGTATTGGCACCGCGGAAGTCGGGCCGGATGTAGTGGAACCCCGCGGCTTGAAGCTTGGGCGCGAGAGGATCTTTCTGCGCATAGGTCGCCGACCAGGTGTGCAGGCTTACGACCAAAGGCCGCGCCCCGTCTTGCTCACTCTCATGGACGTAGGCCTTTTGGATCTTCCCATCCATCGTGCTTGGGATCTCCACCACCTCGAAGCCGGCCGGCCAGTCCGTCTTCTTCGTCGAGTCCCACTCGGGTTCTTTCTCAGCCTTTGCTACAAGACTTTGCCATAATACCAAAACGAGGCCGCTCCGGAGCAAAGCCCGTGCAATCCAGGGTGTTCTTCGATTTAACAACATCATCCGACTTCTAATTGCATTAGAGACAGACGCGAGTGGTTTTCGTTTCGAAAAAAGCAGGCCCATGAGCGGAACGATGATCGGGGTCCTCTCCCGCGCCTAGGCCACATCCGCAGCGATCTCGCGGATCGCCTTCAAGTCCAGCTTTCCGGTTGCAAGAGTTGGAATGGCCTCCACCCGGACGATTTGCCTCGGGATCCAAAGGTTGGCGAAGCCGGCCGCCGCAAGCTTCGAGCGCATCTCATCAACATCAATGTCCATCGCCGCAATCAGAACGAGGGCCTCGCCTTTGTCCGGATCAGGCCGCGCACCGATTGCCAAAAGCGGAGCCTCGGCCTCCAGCAAGCCGTAAGCTTCGATCAAGGCCTGCTCCACCGTGCCGTGCGGCACCATCTCGCCACCGATTTTCGAGAAGCGCGAAAGACGGCCTTCAATATAAAGAAATCCGTCTTCGTCAAACCGGGCCAGATCCCCGGTTATGAACCAGTCGCCCTCCTTCGCCTCGGCCGTGCGCTCGGGTTCACCGAGATAGCCGGAAAAAACATTCGGCCCCTTCAGGACCAACAATCCGGTTGCATCGAACGGCAGGTCTTCCATCGTATCCGGATTTCGGATACGTGCGACCTGCCCCGCCATCAGACGACCGACCGACCCGCGCCGCGAACCATCATCCGACGGGCCAGGGTAGTCGACTCCCGCCGGTTTGGCGGGTAGATTTACACTTACTACGGGTGAGGTCTCGGTCAGCCCATAGCCTTCGAGATAGGCACTACCGAACTGCGATTCCCAGGCCTCGGCGAAGCCGTCCGGCGTTTTCTCGGCCCCGGCAATCACGTATTTCAGAGAGGCCAGCTGCTCAGGCTTAACCCGCTTAAGGTAGGGCTTGAGGAAGGTAGGTGTGCCGATGAGTATGGTCGCCGACTCTGCCTCGATCGCTTCGGCGATCTTCTTCACCTCCAGCGGCGAAGGCAGCGTGACCACTGCACAGCCACGCAACAGGGGATACCATAAAGTGACCGTAAACCCGAAGCTGTGAAAGATCGGCAGGTTTGCCACCACCTTTTCCGAGGTGGGCAGCAAGCCGGAAGTGTCGATCTGGGCGCAATTCCCGAGTATGTTGCGGTGGGTCAGCACCACCCCCTTCGGCTCTCCCGAACTGCCGCTGGTGAAGAGCAGTCCGGCCTCCGCCTGATCACCCTCCGTAGGCACACCCAGAGTGCGGGCCAGCCATTTCGCAGGCAGAGCATAAACAGCTGCAAGCAGACCAATAACCCGGACTTTGGGCAGCTCTTTCATCACCTCGACCAGGTCGACGATCCCGGATTCCGGCCAGGGAAAATTTGGCATTTTCTGTTGAACGCGCGCAGTGGTCAGCAAGCAGTCGATCTCCGCCTTTGCGAGGCAGGCCTCGATGCTGGCCGGTCCAAGCGTGAAGTTCAGGTTCACTGGCACCTTGCCTGCGAAAGTAACTGCAAGATTTGCGATGTAGCCACCGAGGCCGGGAGGAAAAACGATGCCGACACGCTGCCGATCCGTCCAACCCTTGATCTTCTTCGAAAGAATCCAAGCCAAGGCCAGCAGGAAGCCTGACTTCATGCCGCGGCGCTGCAGGGTGCGGTCTACCACCAGTTCGCGCCCCGGCCGCCGCGCTAGCGCGAGAAAGCTCTCAAAAGCCAAGTGACTCCGCAGCTCCGGTTTCTTTTGAAACTCAGCCTCGCCAATATCGATCCGGGTAGTTGAGGGCATACGCTATATAGAAACCAGAGTTCGGCTTCTGTCTATTGAAATCAACCTCTTCCCCTGGGAGCGGAATTGAACAAATTAAGCCGAAACGGGAGGGCGGCTCTCCCCAGCCGCCACGATACGAACGTAACACCTCCACCCCCGCGAAAGCCGCAGCTGACTGCCGGCAGCTCCATCTCCTGACTGCCGAATCGGTTTCTGAAAAAAACGCGGCGATTGGGGGACACTCGCCCTCCCGCGACACTTCCGGAATCGACTGCCGTAATCTATCGAATAAAATAGGAGTTCGGACTTATGCTTAATTTCCGCTCAAATTTATCGTCATACATCTCTCCGGCCTTGCATTTAAAGAAAAGCTTCGGGTTCAGGTATTTCGATTTGCTCGCTTTTGAATGGGTGATTTCACCCTTTGAATTTTTGATGATGATGGCATACCCGTCATATTCGTAGCCATATTTGTAATCGTAAACGGAAAAACTGCTGTCGTATTCGTAGAGGCGCAGGCGAAAGGGGTCCGACTCGAGAACGGTTTCTTCGCGCTCCTTCAAATCCGTCTTTAGAGTCTTCGCCGAAACGACAAGGATTTGCCCGTCGTATTGCATATCCTCCGCAAAAACCACCAACCGAACCTCGTTGCCTTTAAAGTCCTGAAGCTCTTCGTTCTCAATCTTTACTTCAGGAAAGAAGGACTTAATTTTATCATCTGCATACCATCGATCGTAGAGTGCGTTGCTCGATCGGCGGCCCATTGTAACTGTAAGAACAAGCCGATCCTCTTCCGTCAGCACTTGCTCAGCCGCAACCTTATCTTTCCACCATTGGCGAATGTATTTTTGATCTTTTGCGCTGAACGCCTCTAAAGCAGCATCTACTTTGCGTCCGTTCCGGAAACGCATCTCGACGATGGTTCCCTCCTCCTTCAGCTCAATCAACTGAGCGTCGACGGAGTCGCCAAAGTCGTTTGTAAACGTGCGGAACTCCGCCCGAAGCAAACAAGATGAAGCCAGCAGCAAGAATAAAAAAACGCGGACCTTCATCTCCATGTCGAGAGGGTTAGGGACGCGTGCGCCGGGGGTCAACCCTCTTCCGCCTCAGCCGCCTCCTCGCGCCGCAGCTTCAGGACTTCCTCCAGCAGAACCTCTTTGAGCACTTCGAAACCTTCATCGGAGACACAGGAGATCGGATAGACGGTCTCCTTAACTTTTTGGCGGAATTTCTCCAAGTTTTCCGCCGCGTCAGGTTCATCCATTTTGTTGGCACAGATCAGCAGCGGTTTCTTCGCCAGTCCCGGCATGTAGAGCTTCAGCTCGCTCAGGAGCACCTTGTAGTCGGCCAGAGGCTCACGCCCGTCCGTGCCTTGCATGTCGAGCATCATGAGCAGCACCTTGCAACGTTCCACATGCTTTAGAAAACGGTGCCCAAGGCCCCGGTTCTCGCTGGCCCCCTCAATCAGTCCGGGGATGTCAGCGAGGGTAATCCGCTCATATTGCTCCGGATACTCGAGAACCCCAACGGTGGGAAACATGGTCGTAAAGGGATAAGCCCCTGTCTTGGGGTGGGCATTCGTCACCATGTTGAGCAAGGTCGACTTGCCCGCATTGGGGAAGCCGATCAGCCCGACGTCTGCGATGGTTTTTATAATAAGCCGGAAATCGCCGCTCTCGCCGGGCTTACCGAGCGTAAACTGCCGCGGCGCCTGATTGGTCGAAGACTTGAACTGCGCGTTTCCTTTCCCGCCCTCGCCGCCCTCAAGCAGAAGCACCTCCTCGCCATGTTCGAGCACTTCCGCGACAGTCTCGCCGCTCTCGCGGTCGACGACGAGTGTGCCGACGGGCAGTTTCAACACGATGTGCTCGCCCTTCGCCCCATGCTGGTCGCTGCCCCGGCCGGGCTCGCCGTTTTTGGCCTGCCAGCCAGGCTTGAAGTGGTAGTCGGTCAAATCGGCGGCATTGGTATCGCCGACGACGTAGACGTTGCCACCACGGCCCCCGTCACCCCCGTCCGGTCCACCCTTGGGCTCATACTTCGCGCGGCGAAAGCTGAAACAGCCGTCGCCACCCTTCCCGGCTTTAAATGTGACGTTAACCTCGTCGTAAAACATGTCCTCTTTTCACCGCCATCTCCGAGCATGGCAAATCTTATTCCTCATCGGCTCTCAAGTGCTTCGACCGCATCACGGATGATTCCGTTGGTCAGGTTCTGAGGCAGGATCTCGACCGTGCCATCAGGGCTGTAAAGGAGATAGAGCGGCACCCCGGAGCGGTCAAATTCCTCCAGCTTCTTCGTGATGGCGCTGTCTCGGAGGGTCCAGTCCGCCGACAGCGTGACGACATCGGCAGCTGCGAAGACTTCATCGGTCGCCTCCGTGCGTAGCGCCACGCGTTTGTTGACCTGGCAAATCAGGCACCAGGTCGCGGTAAAATCGACGAAGACCGGATTGCCCTCGGCCAAGGCCGATTCCACAGCTTCCTCGCTCCAGGGGGCCCAACCATCGTCGCCTTGCTCGAAGTCGACATACTGCACGCCGAAGGTCCCGCTCCCGCCCACCAGCAGCAGGGCGAGCAGCGTTGCGGTCCGCTTCGACCGGGCCGATTGGACCGGCGCAGCCCAGCGCCCGTAGATCCAGGCTCCGATGGATGCCGTAAAGAGCACGACCAGCATCACCGTCATGGCGAAGGTGCCGGCCTGCTGTCCGAGCAAGTAGATCAGGAAGACGAGCGCGGCCATGAGCAGAAATCCCATCGATTGCTTAAACGTCTCCATCCACGGACCAGGCTTAGGCAGATACGCCACCAGTTTGGGAAACATCGCAAAAAGTAAAAAAGGGAAGGCCATACCGAAGCCGAGCATGCCGAATATGAGCAGCCCGGTGAAGGTGTTTGCCTGTAGAGCGACTCCGCTGACTCCGCCGACGAAAGGACCCACACAGGGCGCGCCGACTACCGCAGCGAGCACTCCCACTCCGAAAGAGCCGAACAGATCCTTGCGCCCCGCGACTTTGGTATCCGCGCCAACCAAACCGGAGCCGATCTCGAAAACGCCAAGTAGATTCAGCCCGAACAGAAAGAACACCATCCCGAGAACGAGGACGAAGCCCGGATTCTGCAGCTGAAAGCCCCAACCGATGCTTTCTCCCAAGGCACGCAGGCTGAATAAGACCCCCGCCAGCACCAAAAAGCTGGCTACCACGCCGAGCGTATAGGCGAGCCCATGAGCCAGCGTTTGCGCACGACTCTGCCCGCTGTGATGAAGCAGGGAAAAGACCTTGAGCGAGAGCACCGGGAGGACGCAAGGCATGATGTTGAGAATAAGACCGCCGATAAAGGCCAGCAGAAGCCAGCCAACGAGGCCCATCCGAATCAGGCGGTCTTCCAAGCTCTCTTCTCCGTTCGGCCGCGCCCCATCCGGAGAAGCCCCGCCGCTTACCGCCCCGGCTTCCCCCACACGAAAGGCGGGAATAGTGACCTGCCAGGTGCCCTTGGCGTTTTGCAGCACGCCCGCGATCTCGACGGGCTCTCCCTCAAGATAGGCGAAGTCGACCGTCAACTGCAGCCGCCCTGTATCCCCCTCCCGCACCAGCGGCTGCTCCGCATTGGGATCGATCAGTCCGGTTTCGGCGGAGTAAAAGTAGAGCCCCTCCAGTGCGCCATCGCCGCGAACCGCGACCGTGAGTCGGTTGTCCTCCAACGCGACGGGCTGCAGCGTAAACGGAGCTTCCGCCTCCGGTTGAGACGCGCGGGCCGCAGCGAAGCGTCCCTTATTTTGGGGAAGCTCTTCGGGACCGGCCCGGAGTTTTAGCCCGGTCTGCGCCTCACCGGGCAGGCAGACCTCCTTGCAGATCAGGTAAAAGATATCCAGCCCAATGGGCACCTCGGAGCCCGGGGACAGGTCGTCCGGCGCTGTAACCGGTATAATGAATGTAACCGTGTTTTCATAGCCGTAGCTGACGAGTCCCTCCAGCGAGATCCGCGCTGGAGCGGGCCACTGCACCTCACCCACCTCGAAGCCTTCGGGCAGCTCCCAGGTAAACTCGGGCGCCAATCCACTCGCTCCGGGGTTTTTCCAATAGATGTGCCAGTGCGGCTCCATGGCAAAGGTCACCCCGAGGTGAAAGGTCTCTCCCGGCACCACGACCGCCGTATCCGCGCTCAGCTCGATCGTGGTGTGCACCGCCTCAACGGGCGCGGCCCGTAGCGCCACTGCCATCGCGAGGAAAAAAAGTCCCGCTACCTGAATTTTTTTTAGAAACATCGTGGTCAAGATACACGGCGGCCCACTTTATTCCACTCCGGATCCAGCAAGGACGGAAACAATCGCAAAAAACTAAAGCCCACACACCCTGTCGCACATTTTTCAAGGCCGGCCCGATGTAAGGCGGCAACGACCAACCCAGATCTTTTCGAATGAAAACCCTATTGCCCTGCATCCTGCCGCTTCTCTTACTCGGTTCTGTGCTCCCGGCCACCGAACAAGCTTTTTCCAGGACCGCGGTCGGCATCTCCGAGCTGAAGATCCTCCCCGCCAGCACGCTGATCGCCTCTGAAAGCAGCAGCCACTACTTCGAGGCGGATAACGGTCTCTTTCGCCCTTTGTTTCGCTACATCCAGAAAAATGACATCGCCATGACCACTCCGGTCGAAGCTTCCATGCAACCGGGTAAGATGTATTTCTATATCGGAGCGGAAGCCGCCAAGCGCGGGTTGACCGCGACCGATGCCGTCACTGTGCTGGAGCTACCGGAACGCCTCGTCGCCAGCATCGGTGCGCGGGGCAGCTACTCGCGTGCGAATTTCGAAGCGGCCCGCAAGAAACTGGAAGACTGGCTGGAAAAACATCCGACCCATGAGGCCAGCGGTGAAGCGCGCGGCGTCTTCTGGAACGGCCCCTTTACCCCGGGCTTTTTGAAGCGCTTCGAGGTCCATATTCCGGTGGTCGAGCGAACTGCGCATGAAGGCTGATCCCGACCACTCCGCCCCCCGCTACTCGATCGTCGTGCCCGCCTACAACGAGGCGGCGGAGCTGCCGGAGACGCTCGCAGCGCTCCGTGCAGCCGTCGGGGCGGTGCCGGGCCGGGGCGAAATCATCGTGGTCGATAACAACTCGTCGGACGAAACGGCACAGGTCGCGGCCACTCACGGAGCGGATCAGGTCGTCTTCGAGCCGGTCAACCAAATTGCCCGCGCGCGCAACGCGGGGGCGGCTTTCAGCCGCGCGCCCTTCCTCATTTTCGTCGATGCCGACACCCGTATCCCGGCCGAGCTCCTCGCCGAGAGCCTGCGTCAGCTGGAATCGGGCCGTTGCGTCGGCGGCGGCTCCGTCATTCAGTTCGAGGGCGAGATCAACCGGGTCGGTCGCTGCGCGATCGGCCTGTGGAAGCGCGTCTCCCGTCTCACCCATACCGCTGCGGGCAGCTACCTTTTCTGCCGGGCCGATGCCTTCGCCGCAGTCGGCGGTTTCGACCAGAAACTCTACGCCAGCGAGGAAGTGCGCCTCTCCCGCCTCCTGCGCAAGTGGGGCAAGCCGCGTGGCCTGTGCTTCCCGATCCTCACTGAGCCCCCCGCCAGGACCTCGGCACGCAAGCTCCAGTGGTATTCCACGCCGCAGATGCTGGGCTGGATCTTTTTTATGCTGCTCTTCCCCCTCGCAGTGCGCTGGCGGCGGCTTTGCGGGTTCTGGTATCGGCGTCCTGAAGTGCATCCTTGATTCCCGGACAATTTTGCCCACACTTCCGCGCTCACTTTAAAAACCGCAGCGATTTGGCTGCCGACGCTACTATCATGAAAAAGGAAGAAACCAAAGAACCTGAAGAATTGGATGCGACCTCCGCCGAGGCTGAGGCACAGCCCGTGACAGAGGAAGCGGAAGCCAGCAAAGACGAACCCGCGAACGAACCGGTGCTGACCGATCTTGAAAAGGCACAGGCCGAGGCCGCCGAGATGAAGACGCGCTACCTGCGGGCCGTCGCTGATATGGAGAACTACCGCAAGCGCATGGGCCGCGAGAAGCAGGAGATCATCCGTAGTGCGGCCGCCGGCGTGGTCGAAGAATTGCTCCCGGTGCTCGACACCATGAAGCTGGGCCTGCAGGCCGCCGAGAACCATCCGGAAGCCAAGGACGTCGCGATCGGTTTCAAAATGGTCGACGACCAGCTCAAAAAAACCCTCGCCAACCAGGGACTCGAAGAGTTGATCCCCGACGGTGCCGCTTTCGACCCGAATGTCCACGAATGCATCGCCCATCAACCCTCGGACGACGTTGCCGAGGATCATATCATCAAAACCGTGCGCGCCGGCTACCGCCTGAACGAACGTCTCATCCGCGCGGCCAGCGTTATCGTATCCAGCGGCCCGGAAAAGAAGGAGGACTAAGCTTAGATGGCAGCTGACTATTACAACCTGCTTGGCGTCTCACGCGATGCCTCCGCCGATGAACTGAAAAAGGCCTACCGCAAGCTGGCGGTCAAATACCACCCGGATAAGAACCCCGGCGATACCGAGGCCGAAGCCAAGTTCAAGGAGATTTCCGAGGCCTACGATGTGCTGAAGGACGAGGATAAACGGGCCGCCTACGATCGTTACGGCCACGCAGCCTTCACCCAGGGCGGCATGGGCCGCGCCGGCGGGGGCGGCGGTGGTGGATTCGCGGGGCACGACCCCTTCGACATCTTCCGCGAAGCCTTCGGTGGCGGAGGCGGCGGCGGAGGCATCTTCGAAGAGTTCTTCGGCGGCGGCCGCTCGGGTGGCGGCGCCGGTGGAGCCAGCCACGGAGCCGATCTGCGCTACGATCTCGAAATCACCCTCGAGGAAGCCGCCAAGGGCACGGAGAAAGAGATCCGCTACCGGCGCCCTGTTTCCTGCAGCAAATGCAGCGGCAGCGGCGCCGAGCCAGGCTCGAAAAAAGTCACCTGCCCGACTTGTGGCGGTGCCGGTCAGGTTACCTCCAACCGGGGCTTCATCAGCTTCCGTCAGGTCTGCCCGACCTGCCAGGGTGCCGGCCAATCCATCGAGAATCCCTGCTCGGCATGCCGGGGCGAGGGCCGCGTGATGGATAGCAGCACCGTCAATGTGCGCATCCCCGCCGGTGTCGCCACCGGTTCGAAGCTGCGCTCCAGCGGCAAGGGCGAGGCCGGCCACATGGGTGGTCAGGCGGGCGACCTCTACATCATCATCCACGTCAAAGAGCACGAGCTTTTCGAGCGCCACGACAACGACCTCTTCTGCGAGGTCCCGATCAAGTTTACCCTGGCGGCTCTTGGCGGCACCATCAAAGTGCCGACCCTTTTCGGTAAGGGTAATTTGAAAATACCCGCCGGCACACAAACTGGGACGACCTTCCGTCTGCGCGAACAGGGCATCACCTCGCTGCGCGGGGGCCGCAAGGGTGATCTGCTGATTCGCGTTCAAGTCGAGGTGCCGACCAAGCTCAACAGCGACCAGAAAGCGAAGCTCGAAGCTTACGCCGAGGCTTGCGGTGATCCCGCCAATCCGGTCAGCGAGTCCTTCGTCGAAAAGGCGAAGAGTTTCTTCCGGTAGGATTAACACGGCACACTGCGAACGGCTTCATTCCTGTTTATCCATGGCCTACCCAATCGTCATCCTCGGTTCCGGCCGCGGCTCCAATGCGGAGGCGCTGCTGAAGGCAGAAAGCTCAAAGGGACTCGGCGCGGCGAAGATCGCCGCGGTCATTAGCGACGTCGAGGACGCCGGGATCCTGGGTTTGGGCCAGAAGTTTGCCGTTCCCGCCATCCACATCGATCCCGGCAAGCCGGGCGCGCGCCTGAGCGACGAGGCCGAAACGGCCTACATCGAGCGGATCGACGGTTTCTCGCCACAGCTGATCGTCCTCGCGGGATTTATGCGCATCCTCAGTGCCCGCTTTATCGAAGCCTTTAAAGGTCGGGTCATCAACCTCCACCCGAGCCTGCTGCCAAGCTTCAAGGGGGCCGACGGCATTAAAGATGCCTACGACTTCGGGGTGAAGATCACTGGATGCACCGTGCACTGGGTCACCCCGGCGCTCGATGCCGGACCGATCATCGATCAGAAAGAGGTCCGTATCGACGAGGGCGATACACTCGATATGCTGGCCAGAAAGATCCATATTGCCGAGCACCGCCTCCTGCCCGATGTCGTCGCCCGCCTTAGCAAGGGCAAGATCAAGGACCCGGCCTGACGCGTGCCTCACTTTTTTCTCCACACATGAGCAGTCAAATCGAACTCCGCGCCACCGTCCCTTCTGAGCTGGCGGACCGCCTCGAAGCCTATTTCTTCGAAACCGAAACGCTCTACTGGGGCGTCATGCAACGCGAGCGGGACGACCCCTTCGAAGTCTTTGGCTTTTTTCCGGATGCGCCTACGGCCGAGGCCGAGCTCGCCTCCCTGAGGGCCGAGTTCACCGAATTGCCTCCCCATTTCGCTCAAAGCGAAATCAATGATGCCGACTGGCAGAATGCCTACAAGGCCTTCGTCAAGCCATGGCAGGACCGCTCCCTGCACTGGGTTCCCCTTTGGGAACAGGAAAACATCGAAGTTCCGCAAGGCCATGCAGTGGTCTATCTCGACGCGGGTATGGCCTTCGGCACCGGCGCTCATGAAACGACCCGCCTCTGCGCCCGCCGCCTGCTGGACTACCGGGAGGCCCATCCCGAGCGCATCGAATCGACGCGGCTGATCGACGCAGGCTGCGGCTCCGGCATCCTCGCCCTCTCCGCCGCGGGGCTGGGCTTCCGCCAGATCTACGCTTTCGACTTCGACCCGGAGGCAATCCGGGTCTGCCGCGAGAATGTCGACTATAACCCGCAGGTTACAACCGCTGTCGACTTCGCCGTCGCGGATCTCGTGGATGGACTCAAGGACCGCGAAGCCGACTTGATGCTCGCGAATATCCAGACCGATGTGCTCCTCCCGCATGCAGATAACATCATAAGCTCGGTCGCCGCAGGCGGTTCGCTCGCTCTCAGTGGGATCCTCACCAAGGAACTCGAAGAGGTCTCAACGCATTATCAGGAACGCATCGCCGCGCTGGGTCTCGGCCCCGTTTCTGTCGATTCGCGCTCCGACGGCGAATGGGCCGATCTGCTCATCCAGCGCGCTTGAACGGAACCACCCTGCACGACGCCGGCCATTAGCGATCAAAACAGGGTGCGCTGTCATTTAAAGACTCCACCCAATTTGCTTATTGTATTCATGCTTGCGGTTCTTCAAACAGGACTTCAATTGTAAACGAGATTCATGCAAAACATCGGCGAACGACTGGAAGAAGCACGCAAGCGCAAAGGCATCTCTCTACGGGAGGCTGCCGAAGCGACGAAAATCCGCTCGGACTTTCTATCCAGCATTGAGCAAAACAAATTCGATTTCGACTTGCCGGATATTTATAAACGGGGATTTCTTAAAAACTATGCCCGTTTTCTGAAGCTTGATGTCGAAAAAGTACTTACTGACTACAATGCGCAGTTACTCAGCCAATCGCGGCTGGGCAAAAAGACGGGGTCAGAGTGGTTCGGGCAAATGGAGGTGAAAAAGCCAGTTCAGCCGGAAACATCAGCAAACCCGATGGAAGCCGAAGAAGAAGAAGAGAAATCCTTCGGCCCACGAAACCTTTTTTCACCACCCAAGCGCACGCCACACGGCGCGGTAGACCAGGCCGAGCCGGAAAAAGAGGACGATGGTGATCGAACGTTTTACCTGAAAGTCGGGCTCATTTTTATCGGCACACTCGCTTTGGTTTTTGTCGTATTCGGCCTGATTTGGTCGATCCTTAGTAGTGGCAACAGCGATATCGCGGAAACACCGGAAACACCTGTCCTCCGCGATGTCCCGAACGCCAGCGAAGCTTTGGCGGCCGGGAATGCTGGGGAAGTAAGCGCAAACGCCATTACGCTGGTCGCCAGTGGCGACCTCCGAGTCGTCGTTCGTCAAAAGAGCGATCGCAGCGTGATTTTTGACGGTAACCTCAGCGCCGGTGACCGCGTCGAGGTAGAAAAAACGGGGCCGGTTGATGTTCTCTTCACGGCTGGTGAACATTTGATTGTAGAAGCCGGGTCCGCACGATTCAGACCGAATACAACGGGCACAGCCGTTATTCCGATTCCCTGAATTAAAGCGGATCCAAGCGCGTGCCGTTCCTCAAAAGCCAAGACAGAGATCGGCGGAATTTTTACCGAATCAGGCTTTTAAAATCGTCAAACTGCCCGGTGAAGCCTCCTGGCACACCTTTATTGATGACCGCTACGGCGTCGTGCGAGTGCAAGGACTCAAGATGCGCGCAGGCCACCTGGAAATCTATGATCCTTGGTTCAGCGTCAAGCTGCTCGTAGAGCAGCCGCGCGGCATCTTCTACAAACTTGGTGAAGGCCCCATTCATCTCGGCGAACGCTTGCTCATCTTCCCGCTTGACCATGACTTGAGTCTCCGTCTGCAACGCCTCAAGGCAAATCGCCTGTAGCTCCTCGATCGACAGGTGTTCACGATCGGCGATTTCGACACTCACCCGCGCCGTGCTTCGCTGAGAGTGAGGAATGCCATAGACGTTGCGACTTTGGCGCGCGTGCTCGGAAAGCTCAGAAGAGCATGGGCAGGCCGAAGAGTAGATAAAATCAAAGTGAATGTATTTCCTGAATCGGTCCAATTCATCAATTTTTCCCTCGTAGCTGGAACGATAGTATTGCCAGCCCTCAAGGCCGCTCCTCAAACTTGGTTTAAGAATTGGGTATTCAAATTCCAGTCGGAGCTGCGCCCGATGCGCAGCGATTTGTTTTTTGTATTCAATCAGAATTTCGCGGAGTAGATCCGGAGCGAAAACGCGCTCCTGGTAATCATAGAAAACACGCATGATGCGCGACATATTGATCCCTTTTTGATTCGCCTCCAAAGATACGGTCCCAGTGACCGAGGTTTCCAGAGTGTGGGTGTCCGACTGATCCGTGATGTAGCGAAGAGGCAGCCGAAAATTCGAAATCCCAACTTTGAGGATCGGAACATTGGCCCCATAAATCTCAAGCGCATCCGCATTTTGCATATCCGGTAATCCCGCACGGTAAGCATCCGAAAGCACAAAGTTTTTATCATAAAACTTGCCCGGCGCCTCGCCCGCCCACTTTAACTGCTTCTGCAAAGACTGATTCTGGTCGCTTTTCATAATCAAAAGTTACAGTGCTTACGACTGTGAAAGAAAACTATCCTCGATCGCTGTCGGCGCAAGCCCGCAACTCAAAAGACGGACGCGGAGAAAAAAGCCAGGCTCTCCCCCTTGCAAGCTCATTTATCGCAATCGAGCGGGCTGCGGGAACAACGAAGGCCGATTGAAACAGCACTGGCGGCAGCAGGGCGCCCACCCTGCCAGCCTTAAACGGATAGAGTGAGTCCCCCCGTTTGGAACGAACGTCCCAAACAGACTCAATCGACCTTTACCGGCTTGAGCTTCCAGATCTGGTCCGCATATTGGCTGATCGTGCGGTCAGAGGAAAATTTGCCGACCCGGGCGGTGTTCAGGATCGCCATCCGAGCCCAGCGCTTCTTATCTTTGAAGGCCTCGCCGACCTCGTCCTGCGCTCGGATGTAGTCGGCGTAATCGGCGAGGCAAAGATACGGGTCGCCTCCCTCCAGCAGGCTCCGCGTCAGCGGGGCGAAGGCATCGTGCTCGCCGGGGCAGAAGTAATCGGAGTGCAGCCAGTCGATGACGGACTTGAGCTCCCAATTGCTGTTGTAGTAATCGTAGGGATTGTATCCGCCGGCCCGGATGGCCTCAACCTGCTCGACGGTCTTGCCGAAAATGAAGATGTTTTCATCCCCGACCTCTTCCTTGATCTCGACATTGGCACCGTCGAGCGTGCCGATGGTGAGCGCGCCGTTGAGCGCGAGCTTCATGTTACCCGTGCCGGAAGCTTCTTTTCCAGCCGTTGAGATCTGCTCGGAGAGGTCCGCCGCCGGAATCATCTTCTCCGACATGGTGACGCGATAGTTGTGCGGGAAGGCGATCTTGATCTTGCCGCCGATACGCTCGTCGTTGTTCACACGTTCGGCGACTTTGTTGATCGCGCGGATGATGTTCTTCGCCAGCGCGTAGCCCGGGGCGGCCTTCGCTCCAAAGAGGAAAACCCGCGGAGTGATGTCGAGCGAGGGATCGTTGAGCAGGCGGCGGTAGAGCGTGAGGATGTGCAGCAGGTTCAGATGCTGCCGCTTATACTCATGCAGGCGTTTGATCTGCACATCGTAGAGCGCATCGGGGCTGATCTCGATGCCGCAGGTGTCTTTGATGTATCCGGCGAAGGCGATCTTATTCGCACGTTTGATCTCCATGAAGCGCTTCTGGAATTTAGGATCGTCGGCGAATTTGGCGATACCCTCCAGCTTATGCAGATGCTTCGGCCAATCGTGGCCGACTTTTTCGCTGATGAGCTCAGCCAGGCCGGGGTTGCACGCAAGGAGCCAGCGACGAGGGGTGATGCCGTTGGTCATGTTGATGATCTTTTCCGGATAGAGCTCGTGGAAACTGGCGAAGAGATGCTTCTTCAAGAGATCCGTGTGCAGCGCCGCCACCCCGTTGACCTTGGTGGAGCCAACGACAGAAAGATAAGCCATGTGGATCATCTTCGGGTCGCCCTCCTCGATCAGCGAGAGCTCGGCTTTCTTAGCACCGTCACCGGGCCACTTGGCTTCGACTTCTTCTTCGAGGTAGCGGCGGTTGATCTCATAGATAATCTCCAAGTGCCGGGGTAGGATTTTCTCAAAGAGCGGCACACTCCATTTCTCAAGGGCCTCCGGCAGTAGCGTGTGGTTGGTGTAGTTGAAGGTCTTACGGGTGATCTCCCAAGCCTCGGTCCACTCCATGGCGTGCTCGTCGATCAGGAGGCGCATCAGCTCGGGCACAGCCACGGCAGGATGAGTGTCGTTGAGCTGGATGACGTTGAACTTGTGGAAGTCCTTCCAGTCCGTATGGGATGCGAAGTAGCGGCGGATGATATCCTGCAGCGAGCAGCTCACGAAGAAATACTGCTGCGCGAGCCGCAGCTCTTTCCCGCTCTCCGAATTGTCGTTCGGATACAGCACTTTCGAGATGGTCTCACCCATCGCCTTTTCGCGAACCGCCTCAACGTAGCCGCCCTCGTTGAAGACATTGAGGTCAAACTCCTGCGAGGCGCGCGACTCCCAAAGCCGAAGGAAGTTAACCGTCTCGGCGCCGTGCCCAACAATCGCGATGTCGAAGGGCATCCCCTCAAGGGTCCGGTAGTCGACCCAAACCGGGTGGAATTTTCCTTTATCATCCATCTGGTGCTCGACGCGGCCGTAGAGTTTGACCTCCTGAGCAAAGTTCGGGCGCATGATCTCCCAGGGACAGCCCTTTTCCTGCCAGGCATCGGGGTGCTCGATCTGATGGCCGTCTCTAAACTGCTGCTTGAAAAGGCCGAACTCGTAGTGGATGCCATAGCCGACCGCAGGCAGGTCCAGCGTGGCCAACGAGTCTAGGAAGCAGGCCGCGAGGCGGCCAAGGCCACCATTGCCAAGCCCCATATCGGCTTCCTCGTCTGCAATCACGGAAAAGTCCTGACCCAGCTCTTCAAGCGCCTCACGGGTGGGCTCGAAAAGACCGGCGTTGTGCAAATTATTAATCAGCAGCCGCCCCATCAAATACTCAAGGCTCAGATAATAGGCTCGGCGGACCTTCTTCTCATGATGGGCCTCCTGCGTCTTCATGAAGCGATTCAGGATGCGGTCGCGCACCGCATAACAGGTCGCGAGCCACCACTCGTCGGGCGTCGCGTTGTCCGTATGACGCGCCAGCGTGTATTGCAGATGATTGAGGATCGACTGTTTCATCGCATCCTTCGAAGTGCCCACTTCAAAACGGACCGAAGGTGTGGCCTTGGCAGCGGATTTTGCGCTCTTTTTGGCGCTCGTCTTCTTTGTTTTCTTATTGGCTGTGGTCGTCATAGATGGATCTGGCGTGTTGAAAGGTTGTAACTCGTGGGAGAATGAAACACGTCTAATGTCCTAACATCGATTCGCCCGTCGAGAGAAGCTTAAAGCAAGTGGAAGGCCGATTATCTCACCAGCTTACATTTGCACGCGCCCGCCGCGAAAAAGGAATCAATCCTCGCATAAATTTGGTTCCCCCGAGGTATTTTGTGAAAAAATTTTAATACTGAATCGCTAGCGGTCCAGCTCCACGCAAGGCAAGAGCGCGGCATCTTTCATCCCGTGAATGATCTTTTTATCGGCGGGACAGAATGTGGCAAGTATTCCATGCAAATCGGCCGATTGCCCTTTCTCGTCGACGAAATAGTAGGGACAGAGCCGCATGCGCCCCTGCATCATGAAGATGCTTCCGTCCTCGCGGTAAACAGGATGCGTCAAACGGGTCGGTTTCTCATAGTTTTGCAGTATATGAAGGGAGGTCTCGGCCATCGTGACAGCTTGCTGGATCGCCGATTCCCACTCGGCCAGCGATGAGTCACTCCCCAAGGTGACACTGCGAGCGCCCCAGGCACTTTCATGGAAGCCACTGATTTTTATGATCAAGTTGCGCTCCTTCTTTCCCGCCTGGCCAAGCTGATGCCAGTCCGAGATCGGCTTCCCTCCGATGAAGGGTGCGTCGAGCACGGCATTCGGAGGCAACTCAACGGGATCCATCACCCACGTCTGCGGGACCACTTTTTTCAAAATCTTAAAGGATTCCTTGGGGAGCGACTCTTTCCAGTAGTCCTCAAGAATGTGGTGATGGAACAGCGCCAGTCCAAGTTTTTCCTCCTGGAAGTGCCGCATCGGGGGTGTCAGACTGAGCTGCGCCTCGACCCTCGCTTTCAGCAAAAAATGCGCAATCGAAACATTGGCCAAATCGAAGAGCTCCCAGAAGCGGTAAATCACATCCACCTGCTGCGGATCGCCCTCGATATCGACGCAAATACTCTCTCCTAGGGGCATAACCTCGTCCGGATGGAAGACATGCACCCGCCGCCCGCGCTGCCGGAGCTGCGAGGCGAGCCACTCCATCTCCGGCCGATAGGTCGCCGCTTCATCGCTGACAAGGATCGCGATGTAGGGAGCAGTAATGGTCGGCGCTTTCGAGCAGAGCACTTCGTAGAATGCCTCCACCATGTCTTCCTGACCAGAGCCAATCAACGTGTCTCCGTGCTCCTCGGCGTAAAGGCGATTTAAAAATGCAGTCAGCCCAATACCTCCGGGCACCGAATCGATCTCCGTCAGCGCAAATCCGTTTTCCGTGATCAAAAGGTCTGGCCGAATCACAAGCGGAGTCGTGCCCCTCAATGCCTTGTCCCGTGCATGATCGATAAGGGCCTGAGGTTTGCCCCGGTCCAGATACTCTGCAACCCACGGGGCAACCAGATCGCGATTACGTAACAGGTTCTTCCCCTCTACCGAACGCAGATAAAGTGTCTCCAGTGCCCGGTGAAAGTCATAACAGGCCTGCCCGACCTTCCGGATCTCCGAGACCTGCTTTTTCGATAGCGGAAAGGCCTGCGGCGAGTAACGCCAGGTCTTGTTCTCAAAAAGACTTTGGTCCGAGAAGGCCTGCTTCGCACGGGCGTAGCTCAGGCCGCGGACGTTGTTTGGATTTTCAGTCATTCCTTTTATTCAAATAGCCCGTGCACGTTAACTTTCGCCCGCGAAATCATCGTTGCCAGCGAGAGAAACCACACTCCGTGTCAGACAACACAGCCGGGCACTCCGAGAGACACCCGGATCTCTCGAACTGTCTCTTCTCGGATTATCCATTGCCGGAATCGCGCTCATCGGCAGACTTGCGGGAGGTGGGTCCGCCCGCTCGAAGCCAGGCGTGAATAAATGAATCGAGTTCGCCGTCCATCACGGCTTGAACATTGCCCGTCTCGTGACCGGTGCGGAGGTCCTTGACCAGTTGATAGGGCTGAAAAACGTAAGATCGGATTTGGTTCCCCCAGGCGATGTCCCCTTTCTCACCATAGAAACGCTCCATCTCGCTGCGCTTCTCATCTTGTTGCTTTTCATAGAGTCGGGACTTCAGCGTCTTCATCGCCGTGGCCTTGTTTTTGATCTGCGAGCGGTCGTTTTGGCAGGTCACTACGATACCGGTCGGGATGTGTGTCAGGCGCACAGCCGACTCAGTTCGGTTCACGTGCTGGCCCCCTTTGCCACTGGCCCGATAGACATCGGTCCGGATATCCGCATCGTCAATCTCAATATCTACATCATCATCAATTTCTGCCACTACATCCACGGAACAAAAGGAAGTATGCCGCCGCGCATTCGAGTCAAATGGACTAATACGAACGAGCCGGTGCACTCCCCGTTCGGCCTTCGAGTAGCCAAAGGCATTGACACCCTCAATCCGGATCATGGCAGAGCTGATGCCCGCCTCCTCCCCAGGCATGATATCGAGCACCTCCGCCTTAAAACCCGCACTTTCTGCCCAACGGGTATACATGCGAAGGAGCATATCCGCCCAGTCGCAGCTCTCCGTGCCCCCTGCCCCCGAGTTAATCGTCAACAGCGCGTTACAGCCATCATGCGGCCCACTGAGGAAAGAAGCCAGCTCCAGCTCGTCGAGTTTTTGCGAAAGTTTCTGAACCGTATCCACAACTTCCTGTTGATAATCGGCGGCTCCGGATTCGTCACCCATTTCGTCAACCAACTCAAGCATGGCTGACAAATCCTCCAACTCGGAACGGAAACTTGTCGAAGGATTTACAGTGGCTTTTAGACGATTCGCTTCCGCAATGACCTTTTGCGCCGATGCTTGATCATTCCAGAAAGAAGGCTCCGCCATCTGCCCTTCCAACTCTTCGATACGCTTCGACTTCGTATCTCCGTCAAAGATACCTCCAGATATGACCCGCCCGGCGGGTAATCTCGTCGATTTGCGATCGTAGCTCTGGTGTTATTAAATTCATGGTCGTGATAGCAACAAAGCCGACCAAAGAATAAAGATTAAAATGACCGCTGAACGCTTCAACGCATTTCACACGTTTGATCCGGATTCTGCGTTTTTTGATAAGACTAAATTCTTTAACCAAAAACGTGTCGCCTCAAACTCTGAATAACGGCGAGATCCCCCCATTCAGCACCCCTTAAAGGATTCACCTTCGGCAGATGCCTTAGCGCCTGCTCCCGCTGTCGATCCGCAGCAAAGCTACGAATAAATTCCGCTGAGCCCAAAATGGCTCCATCTGTAAAGTAGCGGACACGACACCGTAAAACCGTTGCTCGGGGTAAGCATCCTTTCTCCTCCTCCAAAACCCGCAATGCCTGCTTTCTGCAGATTTCTCTAATGCCGGAATCGGTCGCGCGCTTGCCGAAGATCGACTCGCGGTGCAACTGCAGCGCCGATGCCCTCGAAACATTCCTGCGCGAAGCACCATCTGCATAGGCAGCCCAGATGATCCGCAATCCTTCTGCAGCGGCCAGACCTCCAGCAATCGCCTCCGCGTAGCCACAAAAACGGTAATCCTTCGGATCCTCGACCAAGCCCGCGCGCACCGGATTCAGATCAATGTATGTGGCCATTGTTTGCAACGCGTTCCCCTTCCCCTCAACCAGAACACTTTTAAAGCGATCGGCCCAGAGAGTTCCGTAGCGGCTTCCGTGGTTACGGTTGAACCAAATCGAAAAACGCTGCTTCACCGTCTTCATAAACTCCGACAAGTCACACATACGGCTGAGCAACCGCTCACGAATAGCAACCGCATCCGCATCACCCGCCCTGAGAGAATTCTCCAAACGCGCAAACTCCGCCGTCTGGTATTTCGTCGGCTTCGGATAAAGCACTTTGAAGCGGCGGAGCAACTCCTCGTCGCTGACCGCGCCCCGGTTCGGCACTCGCACCAAAACATGAAAGTGATTCGACATCACGCAGTAGGTAAGAATCTCCAACCCGCAAAAATCAGCCACCTGCCAAAGCATCTTACGCAATACCTCCCGCTCTCTATGACCAAACAAATGCGCACCACCCACAACACGGCTCATCGCATGATACGTCGCTTCCGCCCCCCGAATCTTAACTCTTCTCATACAAACCATCTCTATCGGCTCCGAAACGAAACCGTCAACCATTATTTTTATATACAGGCTATAAAATAGAATAGTAAAATTGAGTTTTTATCTGTTCGATAAAAACGTTTACCCATCCGAGTTGAGCGTAGATATCAGGATGCGTGAAAATTGATCGTTTTGACTATCATCTCCCTGCTGAACGAATCGCGCAGGAGCCTGCCGCTCGGCGGGACGCCTCGCGCCTCATGGTCATTGACCGGAAAACGCGACGGGTCACTCACACCACCTTTGCGGAAATTGGAAGATTCCTGCCGGCGCGAAGTCGTTTTTTTCGCAACAATGCCGCCGTACTAAAGGCCCGGCTCTTCGGGCAGCGTCCGGGCGGTGGCAAGGTCGAATGCCTTTTGCTTCAACCTGCTGAGGATGCCCTGACCTGGTGGTGCCTTCTCAAACCAGGTAAAAAGACTCTGCAGGCGGGACGATTCGGCATGTCGGGGGAATACACGGCCGAGGTCCTCAGCATGGGCGAAAATGGTAATTATAAAGTGCGCTTCAACCCTGAGCGCGAGGAGTCGGTGACAGCGCTCTCGGAACGGCTCGGCACGATGCCGCTTCCTCCTTACATCACGAGAAGCGAGGATGATCCCCGTCGGGTGGCCGATAACGAGCGGTATCAAACCGTTTACGCGGATTATGGTAAGCAGGTCGCCGTAGCCGCCCCAACTGCCGGGCTCCATTTCACACCCGAGCTGATCGGACAGTTAGAATCGGCGGGCGCCCGCTTTCTCGACCTTACCCTTCAGATAGGCATCGGTACGTTTCACCCTGTGCAGACAGAGAATGTGGAGGATCACAACATCCACCATGAGTGGTATGAAATCCCTGCTCGTGCGCTCGCAGAACTTCAAACGCCCGAGGATGGGCCGCGCATCGCGGTCGGCACCACCTCAGTTCGTTCGATTGAAGACGCGCTCCGACGCATCCCACGCGAACCTGGTTGCCTGACTCCGGAGGGCTCCATTCAGGCCGAGGCGGATATTTACATCTACCCGCCCTTCACCTATCAGGGGGTCGATCATATGATCACCAACTTTCACCTGCCCAAGAGCACCTTACTTTGCCTGGTTTCGGCGTTTTTGACACCCGGAAGCGAGGCGGGCATTGAGTGGCTGAAAGAGATCTACTCGGAAGCGATCGAGCACGACTACCGGTTCTACAGTTACGGCGATGCTATGCTCATGCTGTAGTTGGCGCAGCAAATTTCCTAACCAGAAAAACTTTCTCGGGAATATAATATTCAAAAAGTCCTCCCATGAGTGATTCAGATCATTTGAACTTCGACGAAATAGTGAACGCCTATTATCAGCCGCTCTATCGCTTTGGCTTTAGCCTTGCGAAAAACGAGCACGAAGCGGGCGACCTTGCTCAGCAGACCTTTTTTATCTACGCGGAAAAAGGGGCGTCTTTGCGGGACAAGTCGAAGGTCAAATCCTGGCTCTTTACAACTCTCTACCGCGAGTTTCTTCGCCGTCGGCGTAAGGATGAGCGGCTGGACCACTACGAACCCGAAATGCTCGAAGTGGCGGGCGGTTCCGTCGAACCGCAGATACGCCGCTCCATGGATGCCAATCTCGCGGTCGATGCCCTAGCGGAAGTCGACGAAGTTTATCGGCTGCCGCTCAGCCTCTTTTACATGAAAGATCTCTCTTACAAGGAAATCGCCGAAATCCTCGACGTGCCCATTGGGACCATCATGTCGCGGCTTTCCCGCGGAAAAGCTCAACTCCGCGACATCTTTAAACGGAAAGAAGCCGAAACGGCCTAGCCCCTCTCACCTTCATTCAGCCATGAAACGCGACGAAGTAAAAATCATACTAGAACTCTACCGCCCCGGTCACCCGGAGGATGCTAAGGACCCGGTTATCGCGGAAGCGCTTGCTCATGTTGAATCCTACCCTGAGATCAGGCAGTGGTTCGACGAGGCGCGCAAGATCGACGCCCGCATCGCTGAACACTACAACAAGGTAGAGCCTCCTGCGGATCTTAAAACCAATATTTTGGCCGGCATGCGCCTCCATGCTGCCAATAGCGAAGATAGGGACGTAAGCGAGAATGCCGCGTTCCTCCCAGGGCGGCATGATTCAATGGATCGGTCGACTCAATCGCAGGCATGGTGGCGGAATCCATGGATCGGCCTTGCTGCAGTCTTTGCGCTCCTATTTGCTATCACAAGCACTCAGCGCGATGCACCGCCCGCCGCATCGACGCTTGCCCAAGCAGATGCGACGACCGCCACCACGCTCGAAGCCGGAATCCCCCCGATCATTCAGTTTCTAGCCGCAGAAATCGACGCCGTAAAGAGCCGCCAGCGCACCTTCGACAAGGAGTCGCATGAGCCCGCCACGCTGCAAGCCTATCTTGCCAGCACCGGAGCTCCCAGCCCGAGCTCGTTGCCATCGGCGATAGAAAGCGCGCCCTCGATCGGCTGTTTTACCTTTGAACACAATGGTATTAAAATGGGCATGATTTGTTTCCGACGCGAAGAAGTGATGCACCTGACGACCGTTAAAAAGACGGACTGCATGGATCAAATCACTGAGGCGCCCGCAGTTTACGAACTTCGCGACCAAGCTTTTAAAGTTTGGGTCGAAGGTGATCAGGTAAAAATTCTCTCGATTCACGGCAGTAAGGAAAAGCTGCCAAAGTTTATATAGTCCTCTGAACAATTCACCCACTACCACCCACGATTCAAACTATGAAAAAAGCTCTCTCCCTTGCCGCCGTTCTATTTAGCACATTCGCGTTTTCTACCAGCGCCCAAGCCGAAATCGAAACTTACAAAATCGACACCAGTCACTCCTCGGTGAAATTCAGCATCCGACACTTTGTCGCGAAAACGACAGGCAACTTCTCTGAGTTTGAGGGCACCTTGACCATCGATCGCAGCGATCTGACCAACAGTTCCGTCGAAGCGACTATCAGAATCCCTTCGGTCGACACGGACAGCGAGAAGCGCGACGCCCATCTGCAGGAGGACGACTACTTCGGTGCTGGAAATTTTCCCCTCATGACCTTCAAATCCACAAAATGGACACAGGGCGAAAGCGAAAACAGTTTCAAAGTGACAGGCGACCTTACCATCCGCGGCACCACAAAAGAAGTGACACTTGATGTCGAATTGCTCGGTTTTGGCGAAGGCATGCGCGGAGCCTACCTTTCCGGTTGGGAAGCGAAAACCACTCTCGACCGCACGGAGTGGGGCGTAGACGGTGGCCAGCCAGCCGTAGGCACCGAAGTTGATGTTACGATCAACATCGAAGCCATTCGGCAGTAGGGTTAGCCAAGACGAACGCGAATTTTAGCGGGGCTTCGAAGATGAAGCCCCGCATCTTTTTACAGCGACCGCCTACTCCTGCCTCATGGAAAAGCGGTGGGAGCGGCTGGAGCGACTATCGATCACCCTGCGCGGCCCTCAACCAGACGATCGTTGCGCCCCAGCCTCCTTCTGTCTGGTCTGCCAGCTGGTAGCCCTCGACTCTTTTATCTTTACTCAGCAGCGCGTGGACTGTTTCGCGCAGAGTGCCGATTCCCTTCCCGTGGATAATACGGATGCGCAGAATACTCTTCTCCAAGCACAGTCCGATGTAGTCAGGTACGAGCTCGCCAACCTCGGACGGGCGAAAGGTGTGCAAATCCAGTTCACCGTTTATCTCAAATTCGATCGGGTCGGTCTCATCCATTATGGAAGTAGAAACCAACTTTCCAATGCGGTCGAGGCGATGATCGACTAAAAGTAAACTGTGTCGGACGAGGCTTCTTCTCCGAAGGGCCAACGGCGCGGAACCCCGTTAATTTCGAATAGCCCGTAAAGGTATTAGAAGAAATTTGGAAGGCCTCCAGTCGTAACGTAATCCAATTGGTTTAACGGGGCACGAGTAAGAGAGGCACTGCGTGGCCCGCTATGGCGACTTATGCTTGCCTCGCACTGCGCCGGTGGAGACCCTCGTCGAGGTTCCCAGAGACCTTTTGTATACGAAAAGAATTTTAAAATGATACCGAAACCAGTCTTCCTCCTGCTCCTTTCCCTGAGCCTGCTCTCTCAGCTTTCCGCCGTCCGGCATGTCGAAATACTAAGAGACGGCTGGCGCTTCCAAAAAGGACCCGCCCTCGGTGCGGAACAGCCCGGCTTCGATGATTCCAATTGGGAAGTTGTGAGCGTGCCTCACGATTGGGCGATCTACGGACCCTTTGATAAGGAGATCGATAAGCAGGTCGTCGCGATCCGGCAAAACATGGAGCGGGTGCCACGGGAAAAAACCGGACGCACGGGAGCCCTGCCCCACGTCGGAGAGGGTTGGTATCGCAAAGAGTTCACGCTTCCGGAATTCTCCAAAGGTAAGCGGGCGATCCTTCAGTTCGAGGGAGCCATGAGCGAGCCGGAGGTTTTTCTCAATGGCAAGCAGATCGGGAAGTGGAACTACGGCTACGGCTACTTCTATCTCGATATCACTTACAATCTCGAGAAGGGGAAGGACGCGATCAACACCCTCGCGGTCCACCTCGACAATAAGGGCTTTGCCTCACGCTGGTATCCCGGCGCCGGCCTCTACCGGAAGGTCACAATCACGATCAAGGATGAGGCCAGCATCGACCACTGGGGCGTGGGCATCACCACACCCGAAGTGACCGATGAAGCGGCGACGGTAAATATAACCACCGAAATTACTGGGCGGAATCTGACACTCGAAACGCAAATCATTGACGCGGCCGGCCAAATCGTGGCCACGCAAACCACCGAGGCGCCCGATTATAGCACCACCGAGCAAAACATAACACTCCCGCATCCGAGCCTCTGGAGTCCCGAATCACCCTACCTTTACACCGCGGTCAGCATATTGCGCGAGGGCGACGAAATAAAGGACCGGCTCGAGACCCGCTTTGGCGTTCGCACCATTGAGTATATTCCCGAAAAAGGCTTCTTTCTCAACGGTCAAAACCGAAAGTTCAAAGGCGTCTGTCTGCACCACGATCTCGGACCACTCGGGGCCGCGGTCAACATCGCTGCGCTGCGCCGCCAGATGCGCATTCTCAAAGACATGGGCTGCGACTCGATCCGCAGCGCGCATAACATGCCCTCTCTCGAGCAGCTCGACCTCGCCGATGAGATGGGCTTTCTCTTCCTGGCGGAGAGCTTCGACGAATGGAAACGCCCCAAAGTGGAAAACGGCTACAACCGCTTTTTCCAGCAGGATGCAGAGCAGGACATCGTCAACCTCGTGCGGGCCACCCGCAACCATCCCAGCATTGTGATGTGGAGCTCGGGCAACGAAGTGCCAGACCAAAGCTCCTCCGATGGCCCCAAGCTGGCGAAATATCTGCAGGATATCTTCCACCGCGAGGACCCTCAGAACCGCCCCGTTACTGTAGGCATGGACGACGTGCGGAATGTTATGAAAAACGGCTTCGGTGCGATCATCGATGTGCCGGGATTGAACTACCGCGTCCACCTCTACGAGGAGGCCTACGCCACTTTCCCGCAAAAGATTCTGCTCGGTTCAGAGACCGCCTCGACCGTCAGCTCGCGCGGCGTCTACAAATTCCCCGTCGAGCGCCACCGTAAGAAGGAGTATCCGGACCTGCAGTCCTCGTCCTACGATTTTGAATACACGCCCTGGTCCAACCTGCCGGAAAAAGATTTCATCATGCAGGATGATAAACCGTGGGTCATCGGTGAGTTCGTCTGGACCGGGTTCGACTATCTTGGTGAGCCGACGCCCTACGACCACTACTGGCCCTCGCGCAGCTCCTACTTCGGCATCTGCGATCTGGCGGGCCTACCCAAGGACCGCTACTATCTCTACCGCAGCCGCTGGAATACCGAAGACGACACCCTGCACATTTTACCACACTGGAACTGGCCGGACCGGGTTGGAAAAGTCACCCCTGTCTTTGTTTACACCAATTACAACCAAGCTGAACTTTTCCTTAACGGCCGCAGTCTCGGCATCCAGCGTAAGACAAAAGATAAAACGCCGCAGCATCGCTACCGGCTGATGTGGGAAGACGTGATTTACGAACCCGGCACCCTTGAAGTCGTCGCACTCGATGACGCAGGCAACGAGGCCGGCCGCGCGCAAATGCACACCGCCGGCCCACCCGCACGACTCATGTTGGAGGCTGACCGCACGACGATCCATGCCGACGGAGAGGACATCGCCTTCATCACGGTCTCCGCTGTCGATGCCAGCGGAAATCCGGCCCCACTGGCCGACAATCAACTACGCTTCACCGTCGAGGGCGCGGCCCGCTACCGCGCCGCCTGCAACGGAGATGCTACCTCGCTGGAAATGTTTCACGAACCGACCATGAAGCTCTTCAGCGGTAAGCTCGTCGTGCTTGTTCAGGCCACCAAAGAAGCCGGGAGCAGCACCCTGACGGTGAGCGCCGATGGCCTGCCCGATAGCACGATCGACATACAGTCAATCCTCTAAGATCAAACAATATATCGCGAACATTCCCGGAACCACGACAAGAATTCCAAACCACTCGGACGCCGGGGACGGCGTCCCTCCAGAGAAACCGGAATTTCCGACCAAACTCGAATAATTCTCCAAACCCATTGGAGGGACCGCGTCCCCGCGGTCCACACGCACGCGACAATTTCCAAAATCACGGCGACAAGCCCATCACACCGCGGACGCCGGGGACGGCGTCCCTCCAAAAGGCGCCGGAACATTCGGCTGATCACGAACTCCCTCCAAACCCATTTGAAGGACCGCGTCCCCGCGGTCCGCACGCACCAATTCCCTAACCAAGAAAACCTCCCCAACCCGTTACATCCAATTCGATTCTAATGCCCAAACATCAGGAAAACGAATTCCTCATTCGAAAGCGGCCGCCACATCATGCGCCGCTGGAAATCGGAAACCGCGGGATTTTTGTTTTCGTTACGATCTGCACCAAAGATCGGCAAAAATGGCTGGCTTGCGAAGATGGAATGCTCGCATTGGTTGTCGCCTCACGGGAAGCTACTCATTGGCAAATCGGGCGCTTCGTTCTTATGCCCGACCATGTTCACTTTTTCTGTGCTCCTGGCACTTGGCCACCGTCGTCCTTGGCCAAATGGGTCAGATTTTGGAAACGCTCCTTCACCCAATCTCTACGCCAGAGGAACTCCCACTTTCAATGGCAGAGGGATTTTTGGGATACCCAGCTTCGAACCGGAGATTCCTACTCCGAAAAATGGTTCTATGTGCGAAATAACCCAGTGCGCGCCGGCCTTGTGAAAGACGCCGATTGC
>Ga0102948_1000043_pt1 | contig 42445 bp, 37 predicted proteins | sample SalPonA_A_H2O_MG_FD_78211 | JGI IMG/M metagenome (GOLD analysis project Ga0102948, IMG submission 78211) | Water microbial communities from South San Francisco under conditions of wetland restoration - Salt Pond MetaG R2A_A_H2O_MG | ecosystem: Environmental > Aquatic > Non-marine Saline and... | reverse complement strand
GGCCTGAACGCCAACTGAGTTCATTCCTGCGAGAGAATATTCACAAATAGGCCCAGAAGGGACGATAGCTATACCTTGAGAATTGTTCAGGGCCGAACTGCTAAGCATGCCGGCGACAGCCGGACGAATCACCTTGACGCCAGAGGTATCCCGAACAGCTTTCAATCTTCTTAGTCAGTCGATTTTGCACATGTTTTGGCGGAGTGGTTTTTAGCACATGTTTTTGCATTTTCAGCGAGGAGATGGTGCAAACGACAACAGTCGCTGACGGGCCTGTAGCTCAGCGGTTAGTTCCGAGGAGCGAAAGCGACGACAACCATTGCGACAGCAATGCCTTGGGGATCCGTCCCCTGCGAAAAGAGTCGACGTGGCCTGAACAACAGTTTTGCTTCAATTTCTACTGACGGGCCTGTAGCTCAGCGGTTAGAGCAGGGGACTCATAATCCCTTGGTCGTGGGTTCGAACCCCACCGGGCCCACCACTTGCGTGGTGGTTTTATCGAAGGTGGGGCCTCACCTGCGGTGGTCCGGTCTTCAGCCGAGGCTGAATCCGGTCTTGTCGCTGCGCTCGGAACGAACCCCACCGGGCCCACCACCTCGAAGAGGTGCTATTTGCGCGAAGCGGAGATGGGACATCGCGCAGCGACGATCCCGAGTGGATTCCGCCGCAGCGGAACCGACCTACCGGCCCACCACTGGTTAGGCAGGGCTATTGCTTTTCGTCGGAGTGGAGTTGGCTCAGTTCGCCGGCGGCGATTTCCCACTCGTAGTTTTTTTCCTCGAGGTATTTGGCGATGCGGGCGGCTTTGATGTTGAGTTCTTTAGCGGTTTCCTGATCGGCGTAGCTGGAGGGGTCTTCAAGCTGTTTGGAGATTTCGCCCTGTTGCTCCTCGAGGGCGAGGATGTCCTGTTCCAATTGGTTGACGCGGCGCTCCAGTTGCTTGCGGTGGGCAGAGGCGGATTTCCGTTCCTCGGCGGCAAGCCGGCGGCGTTCTTTAGCACTTCGGGCCTTGTGTTCGCCTTCGGTGGCGGGGGTCCCGTCGGGCCGGGCGTTCTTGAGCCCTGCCACAAGACCCTCCTGAGCGGAGGTCGTGCCCGACTTGCGCAGGTAGTAATCGTAGTCGCCGGGGTAATGGGTCACTTTTCCGGCTTGAATCTGGATCGTCTCGCGGGCCACGGCGCGTATGAAGTGCACGTCGTGGCTAACGAAGATGAGTGTGCCACTGTAACTACTCAATGCGCTGACGAGCGCATCGATGCTGGGCATATCAAGGTGGGTCGTCGGCTCGTCGAGGAGGAGGAAATTCGGAGGTGAGAGCAAAAGTTTGACGAGTGCGAGGCGGCTTTTTTCACCCCCGCTGAGGACCTTGACTCGCTTGAAAACATCGTCTCCCTTGAAGAGGAAGGCTCCGAGGATGGTGCGTACGTTTTGTTCGTTCATGCCGTTTTCGACCCGTTGCATGGCCTCATCGAGGACGGTGCGCTCGAGATCGAGCACTTCGACGCGTTGCTGTGAGAAGTAGCCGACACTTACGTTGAGCCCGAGCTCACGGCTTCCGCCCTGAATCGGTACGAGTTCGGCGAAGACCTTCAGGAGGGTGGATTTTCCCGCGCCGTTGGGACCGACCAGAACGATGCGCTGGCCTTTCTCGATTTTGAGGTCGAGTCCCCGGTAGACCTGATGTTCGCCGTAGGCCTGATCGACGGCTTCGAGGGTCGCCACCCGCTGGCCGCTTCGCTCCGGTTGTGGGAAACTGAAGTGAATGGTGTCGGCGGCGCTGAGGGGTGCCTCAATCCGCTCCATTTTTTCGAGTTGTTTGAGGCGTGCCTGGGCTTGGCTGGCTTTGGTGGCCTTTGCGCGGAATCGGCGAACGAAATCCTCGAGATGGGCGATCTCGCGCTGTTGGTTTTTGTATGCGGCGAGTTGCTGGGCCTCGCGCTCGGCTTTTTCCCTCAGGTAGTGTTCGTAGTTGCCGGTGTAGCGGTGCAGCTTGCCGTGGGCAATCTCGGCAATGCCGTCGCAGACTGCGTTGAGGAACTCGCGGTCGTGAGAAATGGTGAGAATACCTCCCGGGTAGCGCTTCAATTGGTTTTGAAACCAGCCCAGGGTTTCGAGGTCGAGGTGGTTGGTCGGCTCGTCGAGCATGAGCAGGTCGGGCTCCATCACGAGCAGGCGGGCGAGATGGGCGCGCATAATCCAGCCGCCACTCAGCGTGCGAGCGGGAACGTCGAAGTCACCGGCGCGGAAGGCGAGTCCGGCCAGAATGCGTTTGGCCTTGGCTTCGAGGGAGAAACCGTCGAGTTCAACAAATCGCTCGATTGCGGCGAGTCGCTCAGGTGAATCCGGGTCGGGAAAACGGCGTAGGGTGTCATAGATCCCTTTGATTTCCGGAGAGATGGTGGTCGCGAGCTCGGTGACCGTCTCCTCTCCAGCCGGGGCACTCTCCTGTGGGAGGTAGCCGATTCGGACATTACGCTCCAGTTCAACTTCGCCGGAGTCCGGCTCTGTCTGGCCGAGCACGATGCTGAACAGCGTGGTTTTACCGGCACCGTTTGGGCCGACCAGACCGACCCGCTCCCCGCGGAGCAGGCGGAAGGAAATGTTGCTGAACAGTGTCTTTGGGCCAAAGCCCTTGCTGATTTGTGAGAAGGTGAGCACGGCGGTATTTGCGTAGAGCCGGTGAAAGTTGCTTCAGATGGTGGTGGAGGCTTGCTAGTGCGCGGGCAAGGGTGTTGTTTTTTCGGGGATGTCGGAATTGCAACGAATCAGGCCTTGGACAACGCTCTGGTATAAGCCGGCAGCGACCTTGCAAGGTCTAATTGCAGCGGGGCGGGGTGAGCGGGTAGCGATCGGTCTGGCCGCATCCTTCGGTGCCGTGCAGGGTTGGTTTCGCTTTTCTCAGGAGCCGGGCGGATCACCGGGCATGTTTTTCGGCTCATTGTCGATCGGTGTGCTCGGGCTTTATTTTTTCAGCTGGTTGCTGCGCAACTTCGGCCGTTGGTTCGGCGGCGGGGGGCAGTTGGCGGAGGTTCGCACTGCGCTTGGCTGGGGTCTTTTACCGTGGACCGTGGTTTTCGCGGTAATGGGTTTTATAATACAGGTGCGGGAGGTGCCGCCCCAGCAGCTCTTTCCTTTCTTTTTCATCGGACAGGTTTACGGATTCGTCATTTTGCTGTCGGCACTTTCTTCGGCCCTGCGCCTGAGCTTTATGGGGACCTTTTTCTGCTTCGTAGTCACGACTCTGGTGAGCCTATTTCCCCTTACCCTCATTCTGCAGCTCGTGACAGGAGCCTCCGGGCCGTCCGGTCCCTGACCCAAGATAGGGGAAAGAGCCTGTTCAAGGGCGGACCACCTGGCCCGTCCGGGTTTGACGAGCCACAGACGGGTGCGCGCAGGTGTGCGTTTTGATCAATAATCATTCCGAGGGGGGCGTGGATCATGAGTGGCCGTTTCCGACGACCAATTTCAAACTGCTAAAAATAAGTTTCCTTCTCGTTGAGATGGGTTACTTTTCGCGCCTGTAATGATTTTTCGTAAATTTTAGAAAATCAGGTATTCCATGTTGCAATTTATCCGCATCAAAAATTTGGCGTTGCTCGACGAAGTTCGGCTCGAATTTGAATCCGGCTTCACGGCGGTGACAGGAGAGACGGGGGCGGGTAAAAGCGTTTTGCTGGGAGCCCTCAGTTTGTTGGCGGGGGCCCGCACGGACAAGAGTCAGATCCGGCAAGGGGAGGATCAGCTGGAGGTTGAGGGTGCCCTTTATTTCGGGAATTCGCAGATGATCGACGGACTGCTGGGCGAGTTGGGCTTGCCGCTGTGTGAAGACGGGGTGCTTCTTTTGCAGCGCAGTATCCACCGTTCGAAGATGCCGCGGGTCCAGATAAACGGGAGTCTGGCAACGCTTTCCCAACTGCAATCGCTCGGCGAATCGTGGATCGACTTTCACGGTCCGGGCGAGCCGCAAAAATTGTTTCAAGAGAAGCGGCAACTCGAGATGCTCGATGCCTACGCCGGAAATTTGGAGGCGGTCTCGAGATATGCGCAGGAGTATCGCGAATGGCGTGGCCTTTTAAAAGAGATCGACGAGTTGGAGAGCGGTGACCGCCTCGATGAAGATGAGCTTGAGTTTGTGCGCAAGCAGATCGCTGCGATTGATGCGGTCGAGGTGAGCGAGGCATCGATCGAGGAATTGGAACGGGAGTTTACCCGCATGTCGCGTGCCCAGGAATTGGTGGCGCTCGCCTCGGAGTGTGCGCAGGGTCTCTCCGGCGACGCGGGAGTGAGCGATGCGCTCCGGGCCGTTCTCGCTCGGATGGAGGATTTGGCGGAGATTGACGCGGGCGCGTCGGACCTGTTGGAACGCGCCCGGAGTTTGCAGATCGAGCTGCAGGACCTCGGGAACGAGGTCGAGCGGCTGGCCGGAGATCTGGATTTCGATCCAGAGGCGATCGAACTCGTCCATGAGCGGATGGCACGCTGGCAGGAGATCCGGAGAAAATACGGGGGCAGCGTTGAGTCGGTCCTTGCCAGACGCGAGGAGCTTGAGAACAAGATCGCGATCCAGGGGGACGTCGAAGGCGTGCTGGCCAGCAAACGGGAAGTGGTGGCGGCAAGGGAGGCGGCCTTGCAGAAAGCGGCCCAAAAAATGACTGAAGCGCGGACAAAAGGGGCCAGGGTTTTGGCGGAGCGGGCGGCAGCCTTGCTTCGGGCGCTCGGTTTTAAAAAAGCCAAGCTCGGAATCGAGGTGATCGAGGACAAACGCCTGCACGAACTGGGCTCTTCGCACTGCCGGTTTGTTTTTGCCGCGAATGCCGGGCAGGAGATTTTGCCTTTGAACAAGATCGCTTCGAGCGGGGAGACCGCCCGCGTGATGCTTGCGCTAAAGACGGTTTTGGCGGAGGCCGATGCCACGCCGCTTCTCGTTTTCGACGAGGTCGATGCAAATGTCGGAGGGGAGGTTGGCCGGACAGTGGGCGCCGAACTGGCCCGACTCGCGGCAAAGCACCAAGTGCTCAGTGTGACGCATCTGCCCCAGGTCGCCGCGCTCGCGACCAATCACTTCCTTGTCACAAAATCCCAGGATGATGAATCGACTACGGTGGCAATCGCCCCGATCCATGGAGACCGGCCGGCCCGGCTCAGCGAGATTGCCCGAATGTTGGGAGATCGTAATTCGGATTCGGCCCGAGCTCATGCCAGCGAGTTGCTTGGTTGACTCTGAATGGTGCAAACGAGTGCTTCGAGCGGGAATTTCAGGTATACGCGTGCAGGCAAATCAGCCGCATCCGGGAGGGATGGAAGTTCTTAATGGATACGCGCAACGGTGAGTAGGATCCGTTCGGGAAATAAAAAAAGCGCGAAGTCGTGCCCTTTTCTCGGGACTCGCTGCCGGGGCGATTTGCCATTCTCCACAAAATACCACGCAATAGGCATTGACCGTAAAAAGCGATTCGCCTTTCATCTCCGGTTTTTCTGCCATCGGGGTATGCGCCCGAGTAACCTTCAAAACACAGAATTATCGTGAAAACCGACGTCAAAGAGATCAACGAAACCCGCAAAAGTATAACTGTTAGCTTTTCCTCTGAGGAGGTGACGGCGCAGGAGAAAAAGCTGATTCAAGATTTCCAGCGTCAGGCTAAGATCCCCGGCTTCCGTCCGGGCAAGGCTCCTGAGAATATGGTGCGCAGCCGGTTTGCGAAAGAGATCCGGCAGGAACTCAAACAGCAGGTTATTTCAAATGCACACAAGGAAGGGGTGCAGGGTGCGGATTTCGAGGTTTTCAACCTCGTCGACCTCGACGAAGGGGAGATCGCCCCCAATGCTGAAGCGACGATCACCTTCACCGTCGATGTTGTGCCTGAATTTGAGCTTCCGGTGTATGAGGGGTTGAAGGTCACGAATGAGCCGACTGAAGCCAGTGAGGAAGAGATTGAGCAGATGTTGAAACAGATTTTGGAACAGCGCGCTGAATATAATATGGTCGAAAAAGCGGCGGAAAAAGGAGACTATGTGCGCTGCTCTTACGAGGGTAAGATAGGTGATCAGCTGGTGGCGGATCTTGTGCCGGAGACCCCTATGTATGGCACCCAGAAGGTGACTTGGGAAGAAGCAGGCGCCGAAGACACTCCGGGAGTGCGTGCCGTTGTTGATGGACTGGTCGGCATGCAAGCCGGCGATGAGAAGGAAGTCACGATGGAGTTTCCGGATGACTTCAAGCCCGAGGCACTGGCTGGGAAAACTGCGGTCTACAGCCTGAAAGCCGAAGAAGTGCGTGAAAAGGTGCTTCCCGAATTGACGGACGAACTGTTGAAGAGTCTTGGAGTGGAAGACGAGAAAGACCTGCGCCAGAAAGTAGCCGAAAATATCGAAAACCAGAAAAAGCAGCAAAACGCCAACGCTGAGCGCCAGCAATTGACCGAAGCGCTACTTAAATCGGTCGACTTCCCGATTCCCGAAAGTGGCGTTGAGAGTGAGACCGAAAGTGTGCTTCGGGAGTTTATGCAGCGCAATCTGCAGCAGGGGGTCTCTCCGGAGGAATTTGAGAAGCACAAGGAGCAACTCCATGAGGGGGCGAGCAAAGCCGCATTCGACCGCCTGAAATCGCGGCTGATTTTGAGCAAAATTGCTCAGAAGGAAAAGGTAAAGGCGGAGCAGGAGGATTTTAGCCGGATGATCATGATGGAGGCCCAGCAGTCGGGTGAAAAACCGGAAAAGCTGGTGAAGGAGCTGCAAAAAGATCAGAGCCGGATCAACCGTATGCGCAGCGACATCATTCTTGGAAAAACGATGGATCTGCTGGTTGAAAAAGCGGAGCGCGAGGTCATTGAACCAGTCAAAGCCGCGGGCGATGCGTAGTCATTCGCACTGAATCAGTAAAAGCAGTTGATATTCAGGAGGCTCCCTCTACAACTTCCCTTGTGAGTTACGTTCCATTACCAACCGTCTATGAGCGCGAGGGTCGCACCGAGCGCGCCTGGGATATTTACAGCCGCCTTCTGCGCGACCGTATTATATTCATTGGCACGCCGATCAACGACTTCGTCGCCAATGCAGTAGTTGCCCAGATGCTCTTCCTACAAATGGAAGATCAGAAAAAAGACATCAGTCTCTACATCAACTCGCCCGGGGGCAGTGTGACTGATGGAATGGCTATCTATGATACTATGAACTTTTTGCAGTGTGATGTTGTCACCTATTGTGTGGGACAAGCGGCCAGTATGGCGACTCTGTTGCTGGCGGCTGGCACAGAGGGAAAGCGCTATGCCTTGCCGAACAGCCGGGTCATGATGCACCAGCCGACAGGCGGTGCGACTGGTCAGACCTCGGATATCTCGATTGCGGCCCGTGAGATCGTGCGTTGGCGCGAGCGGATGAATGAGTTGATCGCCAGCCACACAAAAAAGACTGCTGAGGAAATCGCTTCGGACTCGGACCGGGATTTTTATCTAACGGCGGAAGATGCACTTGCCTACGGCATAGTGGACAAGGTTATCGAGAGTAAGCGGGAATCTAAGTAGAGACTGCGGGAGTTGATGATTGAGTGTGGCGGTCGAATCCGACAAGCTCCGCTGATTATCGAATTAGAAAAAACCGGAAACGCATATGGCTAAATCGACACGCATGACTTTCTGCTCTTTTTGTGGGAAGGCGCACAATGAAGTTCGTAAGATGATCGCGGGCCCCGCGGGCGTGCACATCTGCGACTCCTGCGTGTCGGTCTGCAAAACGATTATCGACCGCGAGTTGACTGACGCTGATCATGCTGAAGCAGCGAAGAAAAAGCGGAAGAATCAAGATCGGTTCAACCTGCTCAAGCCGGCCGAAATCACGGCGCGCCTGGGCGAGCATATTATCGGGCAGGACTACGCAAAGCGAGCGTTGGCCGTGGCGGTATACAACCATTATAAGCGGTTGCGTTCGGACGAGTTGATTGATCCTGCCAGTGAATTTGGAGAGGGCGGTAGCTATGCGGATGTTCAGATTGAAAAGAGTAACATTCTGTTGCTCGGTCCGACGGGCAGCGGAAAGACACTCCTCGCGCGGACCATGGCGAAAATGCTCGACGTGCCCTTTGCAATCGCCGATGCGACTACCTTGACAGAGGCGGGCTACGTCGGTGAGGACGTTGAGAACATCGTTTTACGACTGCTTCAATCCGCGGACAATGATGTCAGGAAAGCGGAATGCGGTATCATCTACGTCGATGAGATCGATAAGATCGGGCGTAAGACAGATAACGTCTCCATCACGCGCGATGTTTCCGGGGAGGGCGTGCAACAGGCACTTCTCAAAATTCTTGAGGGCACGGTCTGCAACGTGCCGCCGCAGGGTGGTCGTAAACACCCGAACCAAGAATACATCCAACTCGATACAACCAATATTCTTTTTATCTGCGGAGGGGCATTCGTCGGTTTGGACAAAGTCGTCGAGAGCCGAATCGGTTCGAAGGCTATGGGTTTCGACACTCTACACAACAAGCGGAACAGCGAGGTTCCGGTCAGCAAGCTGCTTAGGGAGACCCAACCCGAAGATCTCGTGCAGTTTGGGATGATCCCTGAATTTATTGGACGACTACCAATGGTCGCGGTGCTGGATGAGTTGAGCCGGTCGGATCTGGAGCATATTCTGCGGAACACCAAAAATTCCCTCGTGAAGCAATATGCCAAACTTTTCTCGATGGAGGGGGCCGAGTTACACTTTACGAAAGATGCGATTGCAGCTATTGCGGAGAAGGCAATCGCTTTAAAGACGGGCGCTCGCGCGCTGCGTTCGATCATGGAAAAAATCATGCTGGATGTCATGTATGAACTTCCTCAGCTTGAGAACATAACCCGGGTGGTCATCAATCGCGCGGTCGTCGAAGGCCGCGGCAAGCCGAAGCTGGAAACCGATAAGAAGAAAACCGAAGCTGGAGCCAGTGATAAAGGTTCTACAAAGGACGACCCGGCAGACGCAGCGTGAAGCGCTGAGCCTTGAGCCTAAGGCATGAGGCGCATGAGGCCAGCTGGCCACAAAAAGCCCTGTTCAATTGCCCGGGCGGGAGCTGCCTGATTTGATGAGACACCGTTGTTCTAAAGCCCTCGCAACGTTTCGGCTTAGCGGTCAAAACGGTTGAGGGCGCGCGGATCCGGAGACGATCGCAAAGAGGAATTCGGTCTGTTCGTCCCTCGTATTGTTCAGGCAGATCAGGAGGTGTGAACTATCCGACCACGTTGGAAAGCTGGAAGATAGGCAGGAACATCGCCATGACGATACCGCCGATTACAACACCGAGAAAGGTGATTAGAAGCGGTTCCATAAGCGAAGTCAGCGCACCGACCAAGGTCTCTACCTCTGCATCGTAAAAATCTGCGACTTTTACCAACATCCCATCGACGTTGCCAGTCTGCTCACCAGCGCGGGACATATGCTTTATCATCGACGGAAAATAGGGGTCTTCCGCAACGACCTCAGAGACCTGCCCCCCCGCACTGATGTGCTTGGATATATTCTTGCAGGCCCGCTCCACGAAGGTGTTTCCCGATGCAGTTGAGACGATCTCGAGTGTTCTAAGAATGGGGACGCCCGACCGCATCAGAATGGCGTAGGTCCGGCAAAAGCGGGAAAGGCTGACTTTGCAGGACAGCTCCCCGATGACCGGCAACTTGGAGATGAAATTGTCCTTTACGACGCGGCCTTTGGGTGTTGCGCAAAACCGTTTGACGCCAATGACCGTGCCGATCAGACCCAAAATGATAAAGATGATATATGAGCTCAGGAAGTCACTCAGGCTGATCAGGAACTGCGTGGGTTTGGGTAGTTCCGCTCCGAAATCGTTAAACATCTCCGCAAAGACCGGGATCACGAAGACGAGCAGCACGTTTACCAAAATAATTGCGAGGCCGATAACAACGGCCGGGTAGACGAGTGCACCTTTGACCTGTTTTGCCAGTTTGACCGTCTCCTCAAAGTAGGAGGAGGTCTTATCGAGAATTTCAGCCAGACTGCCGCTGGCCTCACCGGCAGAGACCATGGAAACGAACAAATTGGGGAAGGCGCGGGGGTAGTCCCCACAGGCATCAGAAAAAGAGCGCCCGGCAGAAACTTCGTTTTTCACGTTGCGAATGATGATCTGGAAGACCGGACTTTCAGTTTGCTCCTCAAGGGCCTCAAGCGCACCCACCAAAGGCAGGCCCGCCCCGAGCATGGCCGCGAGTTGCTGGGTGAATACAGTCAATTCTTCCAGCTTGATCTTTTTCCGCTTTGCCTGCTTCTCGTAGGACTTCAGTTTGGCAAGTCTTTGCCCCTCTAAAAAACTGCGTTTTTTAGAGGAACTGGAGTTGGAGGTTTTGGAGTTGAGAGTCGCCATGATTGAAGAGTGTCGTCTCTTTGCTATGCTTGAGAGGACGAATGGCAAGTAACAAGTCTGGAAGTCAATGATTTACGTTTCTTTTAGGAAGCGGGCTGGACCCTCTGTATTTGCTCAAAAATCCTGTTATCTGTGGCCTTGACAGCATAGATGCCAGTGCTTTTGCTGCTCGGCTTTTCGAATTCCAAGCGACTTTTAAAATGAGACCAACATTCAGACCTTCCAAGTTAAAGCGTGCCCGCCGTTTCGGCTTTCGCGCCCGCAACAAAACACACAGTGGCCGCAAAGTTCTTGCGGCCCGCCGGGCCAAGGGTCGCCACCGTCTGTCCGCTTCCGTTTAAGGCCACCGGCCCGGAGCGTTGGTTTTGAGGAGCATGGGCATTCCAGCTTCACAGCGCTTAACAAAGCGAAGCGACTTTGAGCGGGTCCGCCGGTCGGAGCAACGCGTCCACTGTGCGGCCTTCGTCGTTCAGTGTCGAGCGGCCACTGACCGCGAACGGGCGCTGCCCTGCCTCGGAGTCATCGCCAGCCGCCGGGTTGGCAATGCCGTCAAGCGCAACCGCGGTAAGCGATTGATCCGTGAGCTCTTTCGTCTGGAGGCGGGTGAGCTCCTGCCGGGCAGTCACTATGTCGTTGTGCTGCGCAGTGGTTTTGATCGTTACACGTTTGCTGAACTTTTGGAACAGTTTCGCGGCGCTCACCGGAAAATCCGTGCTGTAGAGCGGCAATCCTCGCAGTTATGAGGGCGGGACAACGCAGCAGATCACTGGCAGTGCGGATCGCGTCGCTCGCGCTCCGCATCTACCAGCTCTTCGTCTCGCCGGTCCTGCATGCACTTGGCGGTTCCGGTTGCGGCTGCCGCTTTCATCCGACCTGTTCCTGCTACGCGAAGGATGCGCTGGCGACGCATGGATTTAACCGGGGTTTTTTGCTGGCAACGAAACGGCTTCTGCGTTGTCACCCGTGGAGTCCGGGCGGCTATGATCCGGTTCCTGACTTGAAATCCAGAGGTGACGCAGCCATTGGAGAGAAATTTAAATCGAATTTAGATGGATAAGAAGAACACAATTTTAGGCATACTCTTCATAGCTGCAGGCATGGGTTTCATGTTCTGGCAGAGTAAGCAGCTGGAAGAACAGCGCCGCGAACAGCTGCAGCAGGAGCAGTCCGCCTCGGAGACTACGGCTCCGTTGCCGGAGTCCACCGAAAGGATGGATCGCTCACAGGCGTCTGCAAAAGAACTTTCGGATCCGGCTTCAGACCCCGCCTCGGTAGTTGATCTTTTTGTTCGCGAAGTCGATGCCGATGCGGTGACGGAAGCGGCGCCGACTGCGATAACGGAGGAGCGGCGGGTCGTGTTGTCGAACGATTTTATCGAAGCAGAATTCACCACCCGGGGGGGCGCGATTCGCGAAGTCCATTTCCTGCGAACTAAACGCGGCGGGCGCGACGAATACATCTTTAACCGGAATGGACAACTGCCCGCTCTGAGCCTGAGTCTCTCGAAAGGTGAGGGCAAGCTGCGTGAGCTAGGCTTCGACTATAAAATCGAGAGCCAGTCGCCGACCTCAATCACGTTTGCCCTAGATCTGGCGGATGGGCTGATCGTGCACCGGAGGTATGAAATCGCGGCCTCGGGTGAGGAGCAGGACCCTTATGTGATCAAACATACGACGAGTTTTACCAATCGTGGGGAGTCTCCCAAATTGCTTTCCAAGGTTTATGTAAACCTTGGCACCTCTCGCCCGATTTCCAAATCGAGCCAGCAAAATTACCTCAATGTCGGCTACTTTGATGGCGAGGACGATCGGTTTATAGCAATAAATAAGCTCACCGGTAGCCGCGGGTTTCTCGGGATAGGAGCCAGTTCTCCCAAGGATGAAATTTATGAAGAGGCGCGTATTGAATGGGCCTCCGTAAAGAACCAGTTTTTCGCCTCGGTGCTTTCCTCCGAGCAGACGGCCCAGGATGTCTTCGTGTATCCGGTGGAGGCACCGATGGATGGAGATGGCGTCCCGGACCGCCCGGGTATTACCGGCAGTGCGGGTTACGCGCTTGGAACGGTCTCCGCGGGGGGGAGTAAGGATCTGGACTTCAATTTTTACGTCGGGCCCAAGGAGTTTAAGCGGCTCCAGGCGCTCGGAAACGAACAGGATCTGGTTATGCAGTTCGGTTTTCTAGGTTTTTTCAGCAAACTTTTGCTGGCTTTCATGTATGCCATTCACTCGGTCATTCCGAGTTGGGGGTGGTCGATCGTGATTATGACGATCTGCATTAAGACGCTTTTCTGGCCCCTGACGGCTCAGGCCAGTAAGTCGCAAAAGCGGATGGCAAAAATCCAAGAGCCCATGAAGGAGCTGAAGGAGAAGTATAAGGACAACCCGCAAAAGATGCAGCAGGAGACGATGAAGCTCTTCAAGGAGCACCAGGTCAACCCCCTGGCCGGTTGTCTGCCGATCTTCATTCAGATGCCGATTTTTCTCGGGCTGTTCTATATGTTGCGCACGGCCTCGGAGCTTCGGCACGAGCCTTTCCTCTGGGTGGCAGACCTTTCACAGCCTGATACCCTCTTTGAAATCGGCGGCTTCCCTTTCAACCTTTTGCCACTCCTTATGGGCGCGACCATGTTTTTGCAAATGCACATGATGCCGGTGTCACCAACGGCCGACCCGCTGCAGCAAAAGATTTTTAAATTCATGCCGGCCATTTTCCTCGTATTCCTCTACAATTTCTCGTCTGGACTTACGCTCTACTGGACAGTTCAAAATATCCTCACTATCGTGCAACAGAAGATCACGAATAACCGAATCGATAAGGAAGACGCAGCGGCGGAAGCGGCGGCGGCGAAAACACCAGCACGCAAGTTGACCAAGTCGAAACGCAAAAAATAACCCCGAGCTCTCTTAACCTCGAAAACGAAGACCTATGTCAGGACACAGCAAATGGGCCACGATCAAGCGCGCTAAAGGCGCCGCAGATGCCAAGCGCGGCAAGCTTTTCAGCGTTCTCAGTAAGGATTTGACACTTTGCGCGCGGGACGGTGGAGGCGATCCCGATTTTAATCCGCGCCTGCGCACCTGTATTCAAAAGGCCAAGCAGGCCAATATGCCCGCCGATAATATTGAAAGGGCGATCAAAAAGGGGACGGGCGAGTTGCCCGGCGTTACCTATGAAGAGATTGTCTACGAGGGCTACGCGGCAGGTGGGGTCGGTCTGATTGTCGAGGTCACAACAGACAACAAGAACCGGTCGGCATCCGAGGTGCGCAGCACCATGTCCAAGCACGGTGGCAACTTGGCGGGAGTCGGGGCGGTTGCCTTTCAGTTTGAACGGAAGGGGCAGTTCATCATTGAGGCATCGCTAATCGGCGAGGAGGCCTTGATGGAGCTGGCGCTCGAAGCGGGGGCCGAGGACATTAAAAACGAGGGCGACCACTACGAGGTGACTTGTCCGATGCCTGACTACGACGCGGTTTCCCAGGCTCTGAACGAAAAAGAGATAAAGACCGAGTCCTCCGACCTCGTTTACCTCCCGACGGTTCTCGTGCCCGTTGAGGATCCGGATACTGCCCGCCAAGTCCTGCGTTTGATTGAAAAACTCGACGACTTGGAGGATGTAAAGGCAGTGCATGCGAACCTCGATATCGCCGATGACCTTTTGGGCGAAGAATAGCGTAAAATCCACTTGCCAAGCTCCGATCGGAGCCACACCTTCGAAGCATAAACCAAATCCTGAAGCCATATGCGTATTAAAATTATTTCTTTATTTTTTGTTTCCGCCCTCGTTCTCCTGATGACCGGTTGTGACAAAGGCCAGGCTCAGATGGGGCCGCGCGAGACGAACCTGCTCGGCATCGCCAAGGTTGAAAGAGAGAGCTACACCCACACGGGTCTCTCGACCTTCGCGGTTGAAACTGACGAACTTTACGACCGCAATAACTTCTCTGGAGACAAATACACGTTCCTTTGGGGTTTGATCACCATTCGAGACTACTAGGTCTTCATCTTAATTTTCGAAAGCCGCTCTTCGTTACTGAAGCGCGGCTTTTTTAATGAATCATGCCAGAATCCTCCCAATCGAGCCTGGAAGTTGGTCGGCGAGCGATGGAAGCCGAGGCCGCGGCCATCCAGATCGCAGCGCAGCGAATGGATGGGTCGTTCGAGGGAGCTGTCGAGATTTTGCTGCGGACGCAGTCGAAGTTGATTTTGTGTGGCATTGGCAAGTCCGGCCACATCGGCGGGAAATTGGCAGCGACCTTTTCCAGCTCCGGGATGCCGGCCGTATTTTTACACGCAGCCGAGGCCATTCACGGAGACCTGGGGGTTTATCAGCCCGGTGATCCCACGATTGTGCTATCGAAAAGCGGTAGCACGGAGGAGGTGCTCCGGTTGATGCCGCTCTTCAAAAAATTTGAGTCTCCGGTCATCGCAATTGTAGGTAATACGCAGTCACCCATCGCGGCTGCGGCCGACATCGTGATTGATGCAAGCGTGAAAAACGAGGCCGATCCCCTGAACCTGATGCCGACTTCAAGTTCCACCGTCAGTCTGGCGATCGGCGATGCTCTGGCGGCTGCCCTTGTAAGCGCCCGACGGTTTACTGCAGAGGACTTCGCTACCCTGCACCCCGGCGGCCAATTGGGACGCAATTTGACGATGACCGTCGCGGATGTGATGCGCGGAATCGATCGCATTGCGCAGGCCATACCGTCGGAGACCTTGAGGGATGTGGTCATCCGTATGACGAAGCACCCCTGGGGCGCGGCCTGTATTGTGGATAATCACGGCAAATTAGTCGGCCTTCTTACGGACGGAGATGTGCGTCGATTACTCTCTGAGGATGGTGATATTCTAGACCGGAAAGTCAGTGAGTGCATGACGGCGGCGCCCGTAGCAACGCACCCGAATGTATCACTGGGCCAAGCGGTTCGCCTGATGGAGGACCGGCCGTCGCAGATTTCGGTGCTTCCGGTGGTTGAGGCAGCATCCGGACGTTTGCTCGGTCTACTGCGGCTGCACGATGCCTATCAGCCCGGTCTGGTCTAGAGCGCGATTTTTTAGAAGCGGTAGCATCAGGAGGGCTGCATGCGAAGTCGCTTAGGAGGCGAGGCCGGGCGGTTCAGGTTCGAGCGATCCGGAAGCGCTCCTTCAAGCCACTTTTGATATAATCCGCAGCCTCGTCCACATTATCGATTATTTTAAAAAGCTCGACATCCTCGGGCGAGATCGTGCCCCATTTGATAAGCTCATCGAAGTTGATGACACGGTTCCAGAATTCGCTGCCGTAAAGAACCATGACCGGTTTGTCCTCAATCTTCCGGGTTTGCACCAGGGTTAGGGTCTCGAAGAGTTCATCCAGCGTGCCGAAGCCGCCGGGAAAAGCGACCAGCGCCTTGGCCATGGAAACGAACCAGAACTTGCGAACGAAGAAGTAGTGAAATTCGAACTTAAGACTCTCGGGCACGTGTTCATTAACGCCTTGTTCGAAGGGCAGACTAATGCCCAGCCCGATCGACTTGCCGCCGGCGCGCTGGGCACCGAGATTCGCCGCTTCCATGATGCCGGGACCACCGCCGGAACAGATCGTGTAGGGACAGACCCCGTCTTCGCAGTCGAGGCTCATCGACCATGTGGTCAAGTTTTCCGCAAGGTCGGCCGCTGCTTTGAAGTAGGGTGCTGCCAGTAGATTTGCGCGCGCCTGACGCAGCATTTCTGCCTGTCCGGGAGTGGGAGGTGTGCCGGCTTGAAGCGCTTTTTCGACCGCTGCCAACTCTGCCTTGGCCTGCTCTACGGTCCGTGTGCGTGCGGACCCGAAAAGAACGATCGTGTCGCGGATCTTCTCCTCCTTGAAGCGCTTGCCTGGTTCCGTGAACTCACAGAGAACGCGGATGCTGCGGGCCTCGTCGCTATTTAAGAAATCGGCGTTGTTATAGGCTTTGAGGGGCCAGGGTTCGGTTTTCATCATATCAGGGGCGGGGGAATGGGAACGGGGGTAAATGCACTCCGAACTTTCATCACTTACCTTTAGTAACCGAGGCGCTTCTGGCAACTTTTTCTGTCGCGTCTTTTAGGGTTGCGAGGCTAGCAGTCGCAGCTTGTTTTCATTGGTTTTTCCAATCGTAACGCACTCATTCTTCCGTATCTATGTATCTCAAAGAGATCGTCATCAGTGGTTTCAAGAGCTTTGCCGATCGTACCCGGCTGGATTTGTCTCCGGGCGTTACCGCGGTGGTCGGTCCGAATGGCTGCGGAAAGAGTAATATTGTCGATGCGATCCGCTGGGTGCTGGGTGAGCAGAGCGCCAAGGCCCTGCGCGGGGCGTCCATGCAGGATGTGATTTTTGAGGGGACCGATAAGCGCAAGGCGCTGCCCACTTGCGAAGTTACTCTGACATTTACCGACTGCGAGGCGGATCTGGGCACGCAGTTTAACGAGGTGGAGATCTCGCGCCGGGTCACCCGCGACGGGGGGAGCGATTATTTTATAAACGGCAAGGTCTCCCGGCTGAAAGATATTCAGCGGCTCTTTGCAAACACAGGAGTGGGTCGGGTTTCCTACTCCTTCATGCTGCAGGGGCAAATCGATCAGATTTTGTCGACCAACCCAGCCGAACGCCGGACCATATTCGAGGAAGCGGCCGGTATCACTCTTTATAAAGCGCAGCGCAAGGAGGCACTCAACAAGCTGGCGCTTGTCGATGCGAACCTTGCGCGGGTCACCGATGTGATTGAGGAGGTCAGCCGGCAGATCGGCTCGCTCAAGCGTCAAGCAAGTAAAGCGCTGCGCTATCGGCGGTTAAAGCACCGCCTGACGCACCTCGATTTGGCTTTCAGTGCCTACCGCTTCAGCGACCTACAGGAGTCGATCAACACCGTGGCGGACCGGGCACAGGAACTGCGGAAGAAGGTCGACCAGCACAACGTGTCGCTAGAGGCCGATGAGTCACTGCTGACGGAAAAGAAGGTGGCACGTGCTGAATTGGCGCACCGGATGGAGGAGCTCCAGCAGCGTGTTTACGCCCTCCGTTCGGAGAAAGATAACGCAGAGAATCAGGCCGAATTTTCCGGGATCCGGGCAAAGGACCTCGAAACGCGGATCGAGGAATACCAAAAGGAGATCGCGGATCTGGAGCAGCAAAAAACTGAGCTTGCCAAACGGGCCAAGAACGAAACGGAGAACAAGCAGCTCCATCTCGATGTGGTCGACGATTCAGACCGGATTTTCCGTGATCGGAACAATGAGCTCATCGTTGCGCAGGAAAAGCTCGGCGAGATGGAAGCCGAGTTGCAAAGCCACCGGCAGAACCAGCTTTTTGCAGAGAACCGCATCAACCGCGCGCGCTCTCAATGCACGACGCTGGAAGTCGGTTTAAAGACCTATCAGGTGAAACACGCTTCCCTGGCTGAGTCGATTCTCGGTCTGAAGGAAGAGTCAAAGAGCCTTGAGCAGGCTCTGGTCGAGATTCAATCCCTTCTGGCCAAGCGTAGGGACGAACAGGCCGCGAGTGAAAAAGCCGTGGAGGCGGCACGGGAGAAATCCCGCGAGATTCTCGGTCAATTCCGCAGTTTGCAGGAACGGATTCAGGAGCAGGATCGCGGTATCGCCCGAAAAACGGCACAACTGAACGTGCTGGAAGGACTGCAGGCGAAGTTTGAGGGTTTTGGCGAGGGGGCAAAGGCGATCCTCGGGGAAAAGCTGAATGCTGTTATTTCCAAGGATGCAGTGACGATCCTTTCCAAGGAGCTCAAGGTAAGAACCGAGTACACTGAAGCACTCGAAACCCTGCTCGGTTCTTCGATCGACGCCCTCTACATCGGCGATTCGGAAAAGGCACTCACTGTTTTAGGTAAGCTTGATGAGGAATTGCTTGGCCGCGCCTGCCTGCAAATTGCGATCGGTTCAGATCCGGAGGAAGCCACCGGTGATTTGCCGGATGGCATCGTCGCGGCCGGAGCGGTTATTCAGGCGCGGCACGAGTCGATCGACGGGCCGGTTAAACAGCTGTTGAAGGATTGCTACTTTGCCGATAACTTGGAAGGCTTTATCGAGTTCTGGAAAGCCAATCCGGATTTTCGCTTCCTGCTGGTCGCTACAAAGAATGGCGAAATCGTTGATTGCCGCGGCTTGATTCACGGGGGAAAGAGTTCAGGCAAAAAGGCTTCGAGTGTGCTCGAGCGTGAAGAGGAGATTCGTAAACTGCGCAAGGAGATCGAGTCGGAACGCCGCGAACTGAATTCCCTGCGGGGGGAAGCCGATGCCTTGGAGGACAAACGTAACGCCGCTGAGGCCACAGTTGAGGAGCAGCGGCAGCGACAAGGTCAGCTCGCCAGCGAGGTGTCCGGTTTGATTGCAGAGGAACGTAACCAGCGGCAAAAGATTGAACAAAATGCGCGGAGCCGCAGCCAGAGTGAGGACACTCTGTCCAAACTGGATGCGCAGCACATAGACTCCGTAAAAAATCTGGAAACGGCAAGGGAGGAACTTGCTGCCGCCGAGAGCGGACTGGAACAGGAGCGGAAAAAGGGCAGCAATCTTGAGGAGGCCATCGCACAGGCGCGCGAGAAGCGTGATCAAAAGCGGGAGGCCCTCGCGGATGTCCGTCTTGAACTGGCGGAGAAAAAACAGCGTCTCGAGTCCGCCGACCGTGCCTTGAACGAAGTGCAGCGGGAAACCGCCAATCTGCAGCACCGCATCCTGCGCCGAAATCAGGAAATCGATGGGTTGAACGAACAGATCGCTGATTTCAAAAAGGTCTCGGCAACCGAGCGGTCGAAGAGCGAGGAGCTCGAAAAGACCCTGACGGTAGCGGGCGGGCAACTCGATTCCGACCGTGCCCGGGTGAAGGAACTCGACGCAGCTATTGCAGAGCTCGATGGCGGTCTCGCCGACCGCCGCAGCGAGGCGCGCCACTTCGACCAGGAGTTGACGCGGCTTGAAGTGCGACTCGCCGAGGAGCGCTCCCAACTTGGCTTTATTCAGAGTTCCGCACAGGACGACTATCAGGTCGAGCTGAGCACAGTCGACTGGAAGGCCGAACTCTGGGAGGCTAACGTCGAATTCGAGAAACGCGTTAATCTGGATGAACTGGACGATCCTGACCAAATTGCCGTGCAGCCTAAAAATGACCGACGGGACCCGACCGAAGAGGAACTTGAGGCGATGCTTGGAACGGACTGGTCAGCGATCGAGGAAGAAGTTGCGGAGCTCAAAGGACGGATTGCCAATATGGGGCCCGTCAACCTCGATGCAATTAGCGAATATGCTGACCTGAAGGAGCGGCACGACTTCCTGAAAAGCCAGAGTGAGGATTTGTGGAATTCAAAAAATAAGCTGGTCCAGACAATCGACGAGATAAACGAGACATCGCAGACTCTCTTTCGCGACACCTTTGAGCAGGTGCGTCGAAACTTTGCCTTTACCTATGAGAAGATTTCGGGGGGGGGCGAATCGGATCTTCAACTGGTTGATTCGGAAGATCCACTGGAATCGGGGATTGAGATTATCGCGCGCCCTCCCGGGACGCGGCTGAAAAGTGTTACACTGCTATCGGGGGGCCAGCGCACGATGGCGGCAGTCGCCTTGCTCTTCGGTATCTACATGGTAAAGCCGAGTCCGTTTTGCGTTCTCGACGAGATCGATGCGGCACTCGACGATGCGAACATCGGGCGGTTTTGTGAAACATTGCACGGCTTTACAGATAAATCACAGTTCCTGATCATTACCCATAACAAGCGCACGATATCGAATGCGGATACGGTTTTTGGCGTGACGATGCCCGAGAGGGGTGTTTCCACCTTGCTTTCGATGCGTTTCAGTCGCGAAGGAGGAAAGCCGGTCGTGGCCACGGCGGACGGCTCGAAGCCTTTTTAGAAGGTCATCTTAGCTTAACTTTTTGAGCAGGCCGCGGCAGCCATCCTCAATCAGGGCCATAACATATTCGAAGCCCTGATCTCCGCCGTAGTAGGGGTCGGGAACTTCGTCCACCGTATGTTCGGTGCAAAACTCGCAGAAAAGACGCACTTTCTCCCGTTGCTCCTCACCCCGAGCTAATGAAAGCGCACCGGCGTGGTTGTCCTTATCCATGGCCAAAATCAGGTCGTAGTGCTCGAGGTCGAAGCTGTCGAGTTGTCTGGATCGTCCGATCACAGGGATTTCGCGCGCCCGCATGACTTCCTGCATCCGGCGGTCAGGAGGGCTGCCGACATGGAATCCGATTGTTCCCGCCGATTCGATCTCGAATTGATCGGCGAGTCCGGCCTGATTTACCCTATGTTGGAAGACACAATGGGCAGCCGGCGAGCGGCAGATATTACCCATACAAAGGAAGAGAACGCGGTGCATACGATTGATTAAACAAAGTTTTAATGAGGCGCTCAAGCAAGAGTCTTCGTTCGGAGTAGCCCGGTTCGAGAAGGCGCGCAGTATTATTCCTGGGTCGAAAAGAGTGCGATGTGTTTTTGAGCAACGCGCTCAAGGTCTTCGATCCAGGTGACTTGGGTGAGTTCGCCGCGTATGCGCCGCGAGCCGTAGATTCCCTTGGTCAGGGCAATGAGCTTGGGGCGCATCCAGCGGAGGTCCGTATGCCGCTCTTCGCGAAAGGGCCGGGCCATGATCCGGCGGGTATAGTCGATGATTGTTTGCCAGCGTTCTTCAATGTCCGGAGCTGCAGGAGCCTCGCCGAACTTCAAGGCGTGCTTGATGTCCCGAAAAACCCATGGATAGCCAAGAGCGGCGCGTCCGATCATGAGCCCGGCGCAGGCAGTAGTTCTGCGGATGCGGATCACGTCTTCGGCATTGCTGATGTTGCCATTGCCGATAACCGGAATCTTTAATGCCTCGGCTACCTCAGCTATGACCGGCCAGTTGGCTTCTCCGCTATAGCCCTGAACTTTTGTTCGTCCGTGAATGGCGAGAGCGCGGGCGCCTTCACTTTCGACAATGTGGCCGATCTCTTTTGCCACAATTGTGTTGTCATCCCAACCCGTGCGGATTTTCGCGGTTACCGGAGTTTCCGGGACGGCCTTAACCACGGAGGCAACGACCTTGGCGAGGCGGGTCGGGTTGCGCAGGAGAGAGGAGCCGGCATCCATACAGACCACACGATCGGCCGGGCAACCAAAATTGATATCAATAAAGTCCGGCCGTAGGCGGTCTGTCAGAAGGCGCGCCGCCTGGCCCATTGTCCCGGGATTCGAGCCGAAAATCTGGACTCCCATCGGCCGCTGTTCCTCTGTGAAGTCAACGGTCTCCCAGAGTTTCGGGTCATCACGATTGAGCGCATCGGCCTGCACAAACTCGGTCACCATGACGTCGGCGCCCTGTTGTTTGCAGAAGTCGCGAAACACAATGTCCGTGAACCGCGCCATGGGAGCGAGGTAAAGCGGGAACTTTTCATTCTGGAACCAGGGAAGCATGAGTAAAGGGTCGTTTAGGCGTCGCACCCTATTGTGAATGGAGATTTGTGATGCGTAACGAATCCTATGTGTCGATCAAAACCCTGACTTCGCGTATGGCAAGACAGAGCAGAGCCTGCTTTCCAGTCAAATGCGATGCCGCTCGCGCGTAATAAGACGAGTCGGGTTTGCCTGCCGGAAAATACGCGCCCTGCAGACAGACTCTAGCTGACAGACAGTTGGAGACTGCCGGTAGGGAGCGCTTCGGAGAGATTCCTAAACGTCAACACCCCAGTAGGTCAGGAGCAGTTTCGCATCATCGACCGGTTGCTCGTTCCAGGAAACCACATTGTAGTCGGAATCGCCGTCATCAAAAATGTCGTCCGCATCATCGTCACTGCCACCACCACGGAGGGTCGTGTCGTAAAAAAAGCGGACTCCATTAGGTGCTTGAAAGTCGTCTGCAATGACGGCGCCCATGTAGTCAAAGTTTCCGTTCCCCTGACCACCTGTGTTAACGAAAGAGTAGGGCGCATCGATTACCATCGCGATGCGATCGGTATTATTGAAGATTATATTTGGGCCGGTGGGATTGTCGGAAGATAGGTCCACATAAGGCGTCACCCGAAACTGTAAGGGTTTTGTATTGTCCGTGCTGCCCGTGAAATGGTTATTTTCAGCAGCGATCAAGTGGAGCGTGGAGCCCGGTTCGAACCTGATATTTCCATGCATGTTGAAATTCCGCTTTACGTAGAGGACGACGTCTCCTCTGACAACGAGCTCTGCATTGTTTTGGAGATTGATTGAGGGGGTGGTCAGGACGGTGCGTGTGCCGGTCTTGCCGATGTTTCGGGTGTTGCCGCTGGCCGAGAAAAGATCGGATGAGCCGGACCCCTGGCCGTTTTGCCAAAAGTTTTGATCGATACCGTAGGAGATTCCGCTATTCGCCTTCCAAAAAGCGCTTTCGGAAACCTCGCTTTGATTTTCCGGTTGCACGTAGTTTTCTACATCCGGGAATTCAGGCTCATTGATGGTTCCATTGAAGCTGTTGCGGATGCCGTCCGGGTTCAGACCTGTGGGCGAGTCTTCTTCGCTCATGCCCAGCCAGAGGTTTTGATCCACTTGATTCGTATTGTTAAACCCCTCGTTGAACCGGATGTCGCCGCCGCCTGAATTCAGGATGCCCCGGATGATTGCGTTGACGACGGTGATGGCATTATTCGCGGAATTCGGAGAAACGATGGCGGCTTCAAAACCCGTATCGACTCCGTATACCGGATCGGAAGTAAGTTCAGAGGTGTAACTGGCAAAAAGCGGGCGTTTGTCGCCATTGCCCTGTTGGATAGTGATGTTTTGAGCGATGATGGCGTAGGGAAACTGGCCCGTGGTCGGGTCGCCGTCTTCCGATTCGGAGTTGGAGGTCGACTGAACAGTTACAGCCACCGAACGTCTGAGAGGATTTTGCCGAAACGGAACCGTTACGACCGAGTGGATCTCGTAAAGGGACCGGTCGACACTGTTCTGGATCACAGCTATGTCCAAATCGGCCGTGTAGTTTCCGATTTCATATTCGAGGTTTTCGCGTTTCCAAAAATTGGAAGTGACCGCTCCATTCTGAAGGTCTTTAATCGCGATCTCAGCGCCGGATTCAGCAAGGTGGAGTGCCAGTTCGCGCAAACTATCGCGCTTTGTGGTCAAATTTGTGCCCAGTGAGTATTGGACAAGTCCTCCCAGCGCGGCCGAAAAAATGACGCTCACGATCATTGTGAGAATAATGATGGATCCGCGTTTCGAGCGGGTTGTTTTTCGGGAAGGAGGTGTCGGAAGGAAAGGTTGTGTGTTCATACGACTATAGGTTATACATTTTGTTACGGAACATGATCATCGAGATCTCGACATCCCGGTTTATGTTACCATGGACGGTTTCGATCTCGCGCTCGATCGTAATTTCAATGGCGTTGGTGTCCTCGGCCGTGTTCGGGGTGAGACCACGCTGCGTGTAATAGGTAAAGCTTGCATCGACGAGCCCCTGCTCTTCGTGGGCGAGTAGGACGCGGTCTATATTATCGCCACTGATTTCGTTTCGAATGAAGGACTTCTTCCCATCATCGGAATCGATCCGGTAGGCGATCTCTTTTTCATTTCCAAATTTGTCGGTTGTTATGAATCGAAAGCTCGTGTTGGACTTGGAAACGACTTCTGAAACACCGCGGAGGTCGTTTTGCAGTAGGCGGACGAAACTGAGATTTTCGATCGTTGCGGTGGTTTCATCGGTGGAAACAAGGACGGATTTTGATAGCCCGAATATTGTTCCGGCGAGGCTGGCGCAGACAAAAAGACTAATTGACGAGGCAATCATGAGCTCTGTGATGGTAAAACCCCGCTTTCTGATATCCTTTTTCATTGTAGTCATGAATCTCTAATTGGCATCATCAAACTTCTTATCGGAAAGTCCGTTCTCCGCGAAAAAGGCGCGCCCCGTGTTCTTACGCATTCTTCTATTTTCGGTCCAGCTCACGTAAACCTCAGCTTCGAGCATACCGTCCAGTTCGTCGGCACCGTTTGTTATTTCGGTTTTCACGGTGAAGATTATGTTTCTTCGGGAATTGTGTTCCTGCGTTTCGCTGACCGGGGAACCGACCATGCTTTCGAGCGTTTCAAACTCGAGGGTCCGGAGGCGCTCTAATTTGGAACTTATAATCTCCCCGGAAATCATAAGTGTCTCTGTTTCGTGGTTGAGTTTTCGAACGCCAAGGAATGCGGCAGGAATCGCCAGCATGACAATACTCATAAGCGCAGTCCCCACCATCACTTCAATTAAACTGAAGCCGATGCGTCGGGATGACCGCTCCCTTCGAATTGGGTTGTCTTTTTTCATCTTGGGATTCGACTCTCAGAGAGTTTTTCCAAGTTCGTTTAAACACAACGGTAACGAGTTTGCAACAAACAACTTACAGACTATCGGAACCGGTCGCAATCTTTCGCTGAAAACAGCAGCTACTTAGCTCTAAGAGCACCTGGAGCGTCCTTGGTTTCTGCACGGGAACCGGCGGTCTAATGCTGCATAAGTGCCTGTTCAAAAGCCGTTTAGGGAGGCTAAAGCCCAGGTCTTTTAACCTGTGGAGGGAGGCACGCGAATCGCGGATACCGGGATTTTCAAAAAACCGTAAATATTTGGACTTTTGCACGCTTCGCCGGGAAGGGGGACCGTCACAAGGAAGCCGCTCGTTTATTTTTATTTTTAAAACCCTGCCGCCATGGGGCAAAACGAGTGACGAGAAGGGCCCTTACTCATTTCTGATCCAAGGGGAAACGGGTGGTTCCAAGGATTTCACTGTGGTTCCGGAGGTCGAAATTTCAGGTGGTAAAAGGAAATAATGAGAGCGCGGCAAGCGGCTTGCACTGGGACAAAAGCATCCCGTCTGTCTAATCTTTCTTTGTTTCACTCCGACCGAACTTCTCGCGATAGGCCGGGATGGTAATCATTGGTGGGCGTTCATACTCGACAATCTCGCGGGTCAGCTGTTCGTAGCGGTTTCCTTCGGCCTGAAACTGTCGATAAATGGTGGCCATTTCCGGCAATTTGTCGACCATGCCGTAGCTCTTCAGCCGGTTGAGGAAGGTCTGCAGGATGCCAAAAGACATCTTTCCGAGTGCATTGGTGCTCTGGTTGCGGTGAATCCGCTGGTCGAGGTCACATTGGGCAAAGGCTTCGAGGCCCCACTCGCGGTAAACATCGAGTATGTGGGCAGTCTCCACACCGTAGCCGATAGGGAAAGGAATTTTTTCGAGCACCTCACGGCGCACGGCAAACTCACCTGAAAGCGGTTGGATCAGGGAGGTGAGTTCGGGAAAGAAAAGGGAAAAGAGGGGGCGTATCAGGATTTCTGTGACGCGCCCGCCGCCGCTCGAACGAATGCCGGTGGAGTAGGCCATCGGGCGATCGTAGAAGGCTTTGCAATATTTGATCGTGTCGTTGTTGATCAGGGGCGCTACGATTCCGGTGACAAATCGCGGATGGATGTTTTTAATATCGGCGTCGACGTAGATGATAATGTCGCCCTTGAGTTGGTAAATCGCTTTCCAGAGGTTTTCGCCCTTGCCGCGCTTGTCACCGACTTCCGGCAGGATGTCGGCAGCGAGATAGGTGTCCGCACCGAAAGAGGCAGCTACCTGCAGGGTCTTGTCCTCTGAGCCGGAGTCGATGACGGCGAACTCGTCGATCAGCGGGTAGCGCTCCATCAACTCCGACTTGAAGATCACGATCTCCTTGCCGATCGTTTTCTCTTCGTTGAGGGTCGGGATGCAAAGAGAGATTTTCAGGCCCTTCTTTTCTTTTTCTTCAACGAGTTTCAGGATATCCCAGAACTCGCCGTGGTGAAAGGTATTGGTCTCAAGCCATTTATCGATCTTACTGCTCATCGCAAAGTCCTCCGTCGATAGATTGAAGAAGTGCAATCAACTGCGCGAGGCCGCCGAATATCGGCCGGATATCGATTGACTCGTTAAACTCGTTTTTATTTTCGCCACGGGTAAGGCCAAGGGTGATGCTGGGGATGCCGCGTTCGATCAGCTGGCTCAGTTCACCGACGCTCGGTTCGACGCGCGGCTTCACCTCTAAGGTTTCGAGGATCTTGCGCATACTTCTGACTATCGGATGTCCATAACCGAGGCCTCCGGTCTGTCGCTCCGCGACGACTGAGAATTCAATCTCAGCCTCGGATAGATTTTCAGTTTCTTCGGTGATATCGATGATCCGCTCTTTCAGCTCGGTAATCATGCCCTCTTTTTCGCTGCGAATCTCGAAACGCAGGTTGGCGCTGGTAGGTCGTGTGCCGAAGGACGTGCCGCCATTGATCGAGCCGAAAATGATTTGTGTCGGCGGCTGGCTGGAAATCGGGATTTCCATGATGCGCTGAATGACTTTGGTCAGGATTGCAACGGAGCCGGATGCCCCGAATCTTGCCCAATCGTATGCAGATGGCATGCTAACGGAAATTTCCCCCCGCAACATGCCGATCCCCGTATAGCTGAGGCGGCCGAGTTGAATCCCTTCGACGCTGATGCCGGCTTGCAGGGGCAGTTTGTTATTATCGAGGAAGAAGCGGATACCGCCGAGGTCGCCGCGCCCCAGGCTTCGGGTGCAGCCGAGGAGGATGATATTGCTATCAAAGCGGATACCCAGTCGCTTGAGGATCTCGGGCAGAGTAACAAGGCTGGCCAGGCCGAGGCTGTTATCGCCAATGCCTGGCCCCATTATGGTGGTGCCCGTCACAGACATGGCATGGTCCACGCTTTGGTGAAAGACCGTATCCACGTGCGCGCACACGAGTATGTTCTTTTGAGGCGACTTTCCCGGTAGTATAGCCATGCCGTTGCCGGCTTCGTCGATAGAGATGTTTTGAAGGCCATCTTCGGTAAACCGGTTTGTGATGAAAGTAATGCGCTCAGCCTCGTGGCCGGTCGGTGCCGGGATTTCGCCGATCATCATGGCATTGGCGAGGAGAAGTTCGCGCACGGAAGACAGGGCTTCCCGGTTTGGGTGGATGCTTGCCAGTATGGATTCGAATGTCATGGCCATGGATTTGAGCGGCTAGTCGGGAATTACAATACCAGAGGGGTTGTAGTCGACTTCCGGATAGCTGAGGTGCATATCTTCAAGGCAGGCGACGACGATCCGGGCGACTAAAAGGTTACGGGCCCATTTTTTATTTGCAGGGATGATATACCAGGGCGCGTGTTTGCAGGCGGTTTCTTTGAAGACTTCCTCGTAGGCGGCGATGTAGGCATCCCAATTGTCGCGTGCGACCAGGTCAGACTTATCAAACTTCCAGTTTTTAGCGGGGGTGTCGAGCCGTTCCTGGAGTCGTTTCTTTTGGGTCTCGCGATCAATGTGCAAGAAGAACTTTAAAATGACGGTTTCCTCATCATGGAGCATTTGCTCAAAGTCACGGATGTGGCGGTAGCGTTTCCTCCAGACGGACTCGGGCTTAAGCTTGTTGACGCGAACCGCGAGCACATCCTCGTAATGGCTGCGATCGAAAATGATGATCTCTCCCTTGGCCGGCGTGCGCTTGTGGACCCGCCAAAGGTAATCGTGGGCCAATTCCCGAGTCGATGGCTTGTCAAAACTCGCAACGTGAACGGCCTGTGGGTTGACCCCGCGAAAGACGTGGCGGATCGTTCCGTTTTTTCCGCTGGTATCCATGCCTTGGAGAACGATTAGGAATTTCTTGCGTCGATCCACGAAGAAGCGCTGCTGAAGATCCGCCAGTCTTTCGTTGAGGCTGGAGAGTTCCTTGGTGGCAGCACTTTTGGATTTTGGCAGATCGCTCCATGGGTCAGAGGGAACCTTCGCCAGCCTGTCATTCTGGTTGGTCTGAATCAGGTAGTGTTTGTAATCGCAGATACTCATGGGTCGGTTCGGGAAGTCTCGTGATCCGGGGGCTTCCGTCAACTGTTCAAACCACGTCGCGAAACCGGAGAGCGAGCCTCTAGCTGTGTCGATAAGAAATGCTCATCGGCTGATCCTACGAAAAGAAGAGAAACTTGAGAGTAAATCCCTTCTAGGGATTCACTTTACAATTTTTTTAAAGAGTGATTTATTCTCCATGCAATTGATCCCAATGGTAGAGGTTACTGATAAGGAAGAACTAAGCCTTGCTTTAAAAGCAATTCGTCCCTGTGCGTGCACGGCCGAGACGTGTTTGATTGATGATTGGCCGACTTTTGAATTCAAGGAAGAGGCCGATCTTTTCAAGATGGCAGGCGACTACCGGAAACGGGAGTTTAACGCGGGAAGAAAGTGCCTCCGGGGCGCTCTGGAGAAGTTCGATGTTGTTCGGCTGCCGATACCATCGGATTGCCATGGCGTGCCTATTTTTCCCGAGGGTTACCTCGGCTGTATTTCCCACTCAAGAGGGCTTTGCGCGGCGATCGCTGGAAAAAAAAACGATTTCCGCGCGCTTGGCCTTGATTTGGAAATGACCAACCGCCTCAGCGCCTCCGCGATCGACCGAACGGTGCATCCGATCGAGGAAACTTATGTCAAGGGTGACCAAGTGAGGGCTTCGCTGATTTTCTGCGCGAAGGAGGCTTTTTTTAAAGCGCAGTTCCCGCTTTGGCACACCCATGCCAACTTCCGCGATGTTGCCTTCAGAGTGGATGCCGAGAACCAATCCCTGCACATCGAGTGGATGGACAAGCGCTACCCGGAGGCGCTTCGGGCTCTGGCCGGAGAAATCTATTTCAACTACCGTTACTTTGGAGCATTTGTTGTCACGATTTGCTGGATAGCCGCTTAAGGCAGGTCCTGCTGCCAGTTTTCTTTCTGAATCGCTTCGATTTCGCCACGGGCAAGTTTTCGCCAAAGACCCAGAACATCAGTCCGGCTCTTGCCTTTCATGTAGAGGGGAGGGGTATCGCGCGAATCTAGGTTCTCCATGGTGACAACACCGCTGGGATAGGCGGAAACAGACCAGCCGCTTGCATCGTGAACGAGGGAGATGTCGGGATGTTCCGCTTCGTCGATGGCCGGGTCGTCGAGCTGCTGCAGGAGGGTGCGCAGGGCGGCCTCGTCCGGATTAAGCAGGGAGATGCCGTAGACGTCTGTTGTGTGGTAGAAATCCATTTACAGCAGGTCGAGGTAGTAGACCTTTGAATTTCTGCCATTGGCCCGCGCTTCGGCGGCGCGCTCGGGCGGAAGATCCTCATACGAACCCTCGTCAAAATCGCAGACCGAGCTGAAGAACCTTGCGGCTTGGGTGGAGAGGGCGACCACGCGCCGCGCCCCTTGCTTTCGGGCCTCCTGGCAGACGTATTCGATCATCTTTCGGCCTACGCCCTTATTCTGATAAAACGGCAGGACATAAACATTCCCGATTTCGACCACGTTTTCTGACTCGAATCGCCGCAAGTGGATACAGCCGATGATACTGCCATCGATCTCGTAAACCAAAAAGTTTGGGATTTGGGCTTCGATGGATTGCTGGCTGCGCTTGAGGAGCGCTTCTTGGCGGGCGGCGTTTCGCGTAATGTTGAATATAGTGTAGGCATCGGCCGGGATCGCGGGCCGGATCGATTCATAGTCGTTACTGTAGACCATGGTGCCAATGCCGACCTTGTCGAAAATTTCGGTGAGGAGCACCCCGAAGATCCGCCCATCGAGAATGTGGGCCCGCGGGGTGCCGGCACGGATCGCCCGTATGGCATGCTGGGATTTGCTGCGCAGCCTTTCGGGTATTGAGTCGGCGCGTGTATCGTCGAGTAGAGACTCGAGTTCGGCGACGGGGAGGTTGGGAATGAGCTGGTTATCGATTTTCAATCCGTCGTGGGTCGTTAGAAAAATCAATTTCGAGGCTTCAAGGTTTGAGGCCAGTTCTGAGGCCAGGAGGTCGGAATTAATCCGCAGAGAGTTGCCATCGCGATTGAAGGCTATCGGAGCGACCACGGGAATCGTATCGCTGTCGAGGAGCTGGTGGATGAGTTTTATATCGAGTTTATCGACACTGCCGCTGAGTTTCTGGTCCTGTCCTTTCAGGATGCCGATCTCCTTGCTGCGGACAGCGTTGGTGGCCGCGCAGCGGAGTTTGTTACGGGTCAGCCCCTGGACAATCTGAAGATTTACGGAGGCAGTGGCTTCTGTCGCGAGCTGAAGGGTGGCCTCATCGGTTACCCCCTCGCCATATGCATCGGAAATGTTGATGCCGCGGAACTCGCCGAGTTCACGCAGTTGCTGGCCGATCCCGTGCACAAGCACGATCTTTATGTTGAGGGAGCGCAAGACGGCGATATCGAGGAGCACATTGCGAAACATCTCGTGGGCGACGAGGCTGCCATCCACGGCGATAACGAAGATCTGCTCCCGGAACATGGGCACATACTTCAAAATCCCCCGGAGATCCGTGGGCTTGATGCTTTGGTCGTGCGTGCTGAATTCGCTCATTTTTCGAAACATTGAGGACTGGTTGGGAGCTTGCAAGGCGCTTGTTCGGGACTCTAGTCTTCACGTTAAATGCAACCGGATCCTTTGCACGCGCTGCCACCGGAATTCGCCGATTCGGTGGAGGGGTTCCTCGCCTGGTTGGAGCTGGAGCGGGGGCTTTCGCGGAACACAATCGAGGCCTACAGCCGCGATATCGTGCAGTGCGCACAGTTTATGCACGAGCTCGGTGCCGGAAATTGGTGCGAGGTCGAAGCCCGGCACGTCGGTCAGTGGACGGCGGATCTGAGTCGAAGAAATTTTGCGAGGAGCAGTCAGGCACGAAAACTATCTGCAGTCAGGATGTTTGCCCGCCATCTTGTGAGCGAGAATGTGCGTAAGGATGACTTTTCCGAGCTGACCAGCGCGCCGAAACTCAGGCGGAAGCTGCCTGATGTCTTGTCACTGGAAGAGTTAAGGCGCCTGCTTGAGGCGCCCTCGATGACAACACCGCACGGGTTGCGGGATCGCGCGATTCTGGAGCTGTTTTACAGCAGTGGGCTTCGGGTTTCGGAACTATGTGGTTTACTCTTACAGAGTGTCGACCTGGAAGAGGGGTATGTTCGGGTTTTTGGTAAGGGCTCGAAGGAGCGGATCGCTCCGATCGGTCGTGCCGCGATCCGTGCTCTTGCCGACTATCTCGCCGGGGCCCGCGGTCAGTTCGTGAAGTCACATACAGGTAGTGAGTTGTTTCTGAGTCAGCAAGGGCGGGCTATTTCTCGGAAGATGGTCTGGGTTATTATCAAGGACTGTGCCCGGAAGGCAGGTATCAAGAAGCCGATAAAACCCCATCTGCTCCGGCACTCGTTTGCGACGCATCTCCTGGAGGGAGGGGCCGACCTTCGCGCGATTCAGGAAATGCTTGGCCATGCGGATATTTCGACAACGCAAATTTATACGGCGGTGCAGTCCTCGCGACTCGCTGACGAGCACGCCCTCTATCATCCGCGCGGGAAGTTGGGTAAATAAGTCGACCTGTGACTAGTTTGGTCTTGATAATGCTTGAGCCGCCGGAGGATCACCCAAATATAAGAAGTCTTTCCGCGGATTTTCATGTCGAAGAATATAGGTTTCATTTCCACCCGTTTCGCTGGTTCGGACGGGGTCTCTCTCGAAAGCGCAAAATGGGCGGAAGTGCTTTGGGATGACCGTCATGTAAGTTTTTGGTACAGCGGTCGCAATGATCGTGATTCCGGTTGTAGCTATTGCGTGCCGGAAGCCTATTTTGGCCATCCGGAAAACGAGTGGATCAACGAGCGCATCTGGGGGCATACGCGTCGTAATTCGGAGGTGACGACGCGAATTCGGGCGATGGCCGACTACCTGAAACAGACGCTCTACAACTTCGTTAATTTTCATAAAATCGATATTCTGATCCCGCAAAATGTTTTGGCGATACCCATGCATGTTCCCCTTGGTATTGCGGTCACAGAGTTCCTGGCGGAGACTCAGATGCCGGCCATCGCGCACCATCATGATTTTTACTGGGAGCGCACCCGTTTTTCGATTGGGGCGGTCAAGGACTACCTCGACATGGCTTTTCCGCCGAGTCTACCACACCTGCACCACATCGGGATAAACCAAGCCGCGCTGGAGCAACTCGCGCTGCGCAAGGGGGTGACATCGACTCTCATGCCGAATGTCTTCGATTTCGATAACCCGCCGCCGCAGGCGGATCCCTATACTGCGGACCTTCGCAAAGAGATCGGCATTAGTGAAGACGATGTCCTGATTCTGCAGCCGACACGGATCGTGCCCCGAAAGGGAATCGAGCACGCGATTAAAATGGTCGGGCTGCTCAATGATCCACGTTATAAGCTCGTCATCTCTCATGATGCCGGTGACGAGGGGCTCGACTATAAGCATCAACTCGAAGAGATGGCGAAGCAGGAGGGTGTCGACCTGCGGTTTTTCGCTGCGCGGATTGGCGAGGTCCGCCAAGTCGATCATGAGGGTAACAAGATCTATACCCTCTGGGATATTTACAAGCATGCGGATCTGATGACCTACCCGAGCACTTATGAGGGCTTTGGAAACGCGCTGCTGGAGGCGATCTATTTCAAAGTCCCGGTGGTGATCAACCGTTACTCGATTTATGTTCAGGACATTGAGCCCAAGGGCTTTAAGCTTATTGAGATGGACGGCTTTATCACCCCAAAGCTTTTGGACGAAGTGCGGCGTGTGATCGAAGATCGGCCCTATCGCAAATCAATCGTCGACCACAACTATAAGATCGCGCGGCGCTTCTACAGCTACACCGTGCTGCGGCGCGTGCTCCGGCACCATATCGCGATGCTGACCGGAGACGCGCCCCATGCATCGCCGCGAACGAGGAATCCGGAAAAATGATCAAGGCAATCTCAAGAGATCAATTAAGAACGATACGCAAGCGGTTTGAGCGTCTTTATGGCAGCCAGGCGGAGCATTTGCTGGAGCGTTTTTTTATGGTGATCGGGCGCTACGGCGTGGGGGTAAATGTGGCCACCGATTCGAAGAAGTGGGACGAGCGCGACAGCGTGTTGATTACGTATGCGGATACGGTATGTGAGGCGGGTGGCCGCGCGCCGCTTCAGGCGCTGAACGCATTTTCGAAAAAACATCTCAAAGGCGCGATCCGGACGATTCATCTCCTTCCGTTTTATCCCTGGTCATCGGATGATGGTTTTTCGGTCATAGATTACCGCAAGGTGGATCCGCAGTGTGGCGACTGGGAGGATGTGGTCGACCTCGGGCAGAATTTTGATTTGATGTTCGACATCGTTTTGAACCACTGCTCGGCCAAGAGCAGTTGGTTTCGCGACTTCGTGGCTGGCATCGAGCCCGCCCGGCATTATTTCCTTTCGATGGATCCGGAGGGCGACTACAGCGGGGTCGTTCGCCCGCGAACAACCCCGCTGCTGACCAAGACTCGCACCCGCGACGGCGAAGCGCACATTTGGACGACCTTTTCACCCGATCAGGTCGATCTCAATTGGCAGAACCCCGAGGTGTTCTTCGAGTTTCTGGATATACTTTTTCTCTATCTTTCGAAGGGGATGCGTATCGCGCGGATGGATGCCGTGACGTTTCTCTGGAAGGAACTCGGCACCAACTGCGTGCACCTCCCGGAGACGCACGAAGTGGTCAAGCTCTTTCGAGATATCTGCGAGATTGTGGCGCCTCGGACCATCATCCTGACCGAGACGAATGTCCCGCATGCCGAAAATATCAGTTATTTCGGAAATGGCGACGAGGCGCACATGGTTTACCAATTCAGCCTGCCGCCGCTTCTGCTGCACGCCTTCACCACCGGCAACGGCGCTTTCTTGACGAAATGGGCGATGGCACTGGAGCCGCCTCCGGAGGGTTGCACTTTCTTTAACTTTACGGCCAGCCACGACGGTATCGGGGTCCGTCCGGTCGAAGGCATTCTCCCTGTTTCGGAGCGAGATACATTGATTGCGCACGTGGAAAATGCGGGTGGACGCGTGAACTGGCGTTCGATGCCGGATGGCACGCGGCAGCCCTACGAGCTTAACATTACCTACTACTCGGCACTCGCCATTCCGGGGGACACGAAACTGGGCGCGGCACGCTTCCTCTGTTCGCAGGCACTGGCGCTTTCCATGCGGGGCATACCGGGCATCTATTTTCATAGTTTGACCGCGACAGAGAATGATTACGAGGGCTTGGAGCAGACGGGAGAGAACCGCAGCATCAACCGGCGCAAGTGGCAGGTGCCGGAGCTGAAAAATCACCTTGGTGGCGGTGTTGGTAAGCTCGTTTTCAACCGCTACACCCGTATGCTTCGCCGGAGGACGGAGCATCCTGCTTTTCATCCGGACGCGCCGCAGCTCGTTTTCGATGCGGGTGTCGGTCTATTCGCTTTGAAGCGGACTTCTCTGGACGGGGAGCAGACGATTTACTGCATCTATAACCTGACTGCCGGGGAGCAGAGGTCGAAGCTGGAGCTTGATTCAACATTTGTAGGCACCGCTGCCTTTTACGACATTTTGCGGGCCCGCGAATATAAGGCGGGTAAACACGGTTACACGATCAAGCCTTACCAGGCGCTCTGGCTGGTCCCGCGCAGATAGAAGGCTGAAAAAGTGCGTGTCTACTCCACCGTGACGGACTTGGCGAGGTTTCGTGGTTTATCGACATCGCAGCCGCGCTCGAGTGCGATATGGTAGCTGAGCAGCTGCACCGGAATGCTCATCAGGATCGGTTTTACGATGTCGTGGCCTTCCGGGACGCGGATCAACTCGTCGACCAGGCCTGTCTCGATAGCACAACCCTCTGTGGCGATACAGATAACAGGCCCCTTGCGGGCCTTGATTTCCTGTATATTCGCGACGGTCTTTTGAAATATCTCTCCCGAGGTGGCCAGGAATACAGAGGGGCAGCTCTCGCTGATGAGTGCGATCGGCCCGTGCTTCATTTCGGCGGCAGGGTAGCCTTCGGCATGGAGATAGGAAATTTCCTTCAGTTTAAGCGCACCCTCCAGGGCGATAGGAAACATAAGCTGACGCCCGAGGAAGAGGCAGTCTTCGAAATGAGCATATTTTCTGGCGATTTGCGCGATGGCGTCGCTCTGTTTGAGAGTCTCGCGCACGAGGTCCGGGAGGCTTCTAAGTGCGCTGACGATCTCCAGCCCGTCACTGTAGCTGAGGTCGCGCAGCCGGCCGAGATAGAGCGCCACCATGGCGCAAAGCATGATCTGGGAGGTGAAGGCCTTGGTCGACGCCACGCCGATCTCGGGGCCGGCGTGCTGATAAATGCCGCCGTCGCACTCGCGGGCAATGGTGGAGCCGACACTGTTGTTGATCGAAAGAACGCGGTAGCCCTTGCGTTTGGCCTCGCGCAGAGCGGCCAGCGTGTCGATGGTTTCCCCGGACTGGCTCATGGCAAAAACCAGAGTATTCTTGTCGAGTGGCGCGTTCCGGTAGCGGAACTCGGAGGCGTATTCGACCTCGACCGGGATGCGGGCATAGCGCTCGATCAAGTATTCAGCGACGAGGCAGGCATGCCACGCCGTGCCGCAGGCAAGAAATAGAATGCGGTCGACCTGTCGGAGCTCCTGAGCCGAAAGGTTTAGGCCGCCGAAGAAAGCCGTGCTGCCATCGTCGGAGAAGCGGCCGCGCATGCCGTTTTCGAGCGAAGTGGGCTGCTCGAAAATCTCTTTTTCCATGAAGTGGCGATAGTTGCCGAGATCGGCAGCCGAGGTGTCCCAATCGACCTGTTGGATGACCGGTTCCACCGCTTTACTTGAGACCGTGCTGATCGAAAAATCATCGCTCCGAAGGTGCACGACCTCGTTGTCGTTCAAGTAGACGACGTTATGGGTGCAGTGGGTGATGGCGTTCACATCCGAGGCAATCAGGTTTTCACCTTTACCGATGCCAATCACGAGAGGAGAGCCTTTGCGGGCCGCGATTAATTCATCCGGGCGATCCGTGCAGACGACCGCGATCCCATAAGTCCCCTCGACATGGCGCAGCGTTTTGCGAACGGCTTCGAGAAAACGATTTTTGCCGGCCTGCTCCGGCTCTTTCGCATAGTGGTAGGCGATCAAATTGCAAAGCGCCTCAGAATCGGTTTCTGAAGAAAACTGGTAGCCCTGTTCGATGAGAAACTGCTTCATCCCGAGGTAATTCTCGATCACCCCGTTATGGACGAGCGCGATTTTTTGGTCACTGCTCCAGTGTGGATGTGCGTTCTCCTCGCTTACAGATCCGTGAGTTGCCCAGCGTGTATGGCAGATACCTATATTTCCGCCGAGGAGCTTTTCGTCGATTCCCTGTTCGAGGGCCGCGACCCGTCCTGTTCGTCTCACCCGTGTATACACGCCGCCTATTCCCACGATAAGGCCCGATGAATCGTAGCCCCTATACTCGAGCCGTTTCAGACCATCCAGCATAGCGCCACCCGCGCGCTCACGGCCAATATATCCAACAATTCCGCACATAAAGCTTCAAAAGTTTTAATTGTATGCTTAGTTTTAACCTTCCACCCCTGTTAGTTACTCCAGCTCAAACATGAAAAAACGTAAAGTCATTTGTATCATCATGGGAGGCGGTCGAGGATCCCGACTCAGCCCCCTCACTAAAGAGCGCTGCAAGCCAGCCGTGCCGCTCGCTGGCAAATACCGCCTGGTTGATATCCCGATCAGTAATTGTCTGCATTCAGGTTATAATGAAATCTTCGTGCTTACACAGTTTAATACTGCATCGCTGCATCGCCACATCCAGGAGTCCTACAAATTTGATCCATTTGGCGGCGGCTTCGTTGACATTCTCTCCGCCGAGCAGACCGATCTTGATGACAAGTGGTATCAAGGCACTGCGGACGCCGTGCGTCAAAACATGCATCACTTTCAGGGAATCGGAAAAGATGACCTCTACATCATACTTTCCGGCGATCAGCTTTTCCGGATGGATCTTCAGGATGTCGTGCGCGCGCACGACGCGACCGGTGCAGAGGTAACGATCGCGGCCAAGCCGATGGGCCTCGATCAAGCTGAGGGTCTGGGCCTCATGCGGGTCGACGAGAAGCTCGAAATTACCGAGTTTGTCGAAAAACCAACCGATCCCGGAATCATAAAAGGGCTGGCTGTGGGTGAAAGTGTGCGGGCGAAGATGAGCCATCCCGGCGATCGGGACTACTGTCTCGCTTCAATGGGTATCTATATTTTCAAAGCGGATACCCTGATCAAGGCGCTTGACTCTGAATCAACCGATTTCGGTAAGGAGATTATTCCCGGCATGCTTGGGAAATCGAAGATGTGCAGCTATGTCTTCGATGACTACTGGGAAGACATCGGAACGGTAAAAGCCTTTTTCGAGTGCAACCTGAGCCTGACAGATCCGGTGCCGGAGTTCGATTTTTTCAATGAGGACGCGATCATTTACACGCACGCGCGCTTTCTGCCCGCATCGAAAGTTAACAATTGCACATTTACGAGTTCGATTGTTTCGAATGGTTGTGTTCTCGACTCGGCCGAGTTTAAGCGCTGTTCTATCGGTGTGCGCTCCCGGGTAAAGGGAGGAAGTAAGCTGGAGAACGTCGTTATGATGGGCTCCGACCGAATTGAGCGCATTCATGAGATGGAGGAGAACCAGCGCGAGGGACGTCCGGATATGGGAGTCGGTCAGAACTGCAGCATCAAAAACGCGATCATCGATAAAAATGTGCGGATTGGTAACAACGTGGTGCTCGATCCGACGGGTCTGCCGGATAATTTCGGTCCCGATCTTGATGTGGTGATCCGCGATGGCGTGTTGGTTGTATGCAAGAATGCAACGGTTCCCGACGGATTCGTCCTGGCCGCTCAAACATAGATTTGCTCAATGGATTCAAGAAACCCGATCAAAGCTCGTTTGACCGACGAAAGCGTCTCGTCCTGAAGATGCTCGTGGTCGCGGAGCTATCGGCTTTTCCAAAGTAAACCAATCGAATTTACAACCAAAGAAAGCGTAGCTATGAGCGGTATTCTCGTCTGCACAGATGGATCCCACTACGGTCAGGTTGCTTGCCGTTATGCGGCAAGCCTTGCCGTGAAAAGTAAACTGCCGGTGACTGCCCTGTATGTAACCGATCTTCGCCTTTTTGAAGTGCCTGCTGTTGCCGATCTGAGTGGAAGTTTGGGAATTCAGCCTTTCGAAGGGATGATTCAACAGTTGCAGGAGGTAGAGTCGATCAAAGCCAAATTTGTCGAAGAACAGGTGATGACGGTCTTTGCTGAGGCAGGCGTAGAGGCGAAGTTTGAGTTTGTTCACGAAACGGGTTTGCTTGTGGATGTGGTCTGCGATCTCGCGAAGCGTCACCATTTTGTCGTTCTGGGCAAGCGCGGTGAAAATGCGGACTTTGACAAAGAGCATCTGGGCTCAATGCTGGAACGTATTGTTCGTGCGTCAAAGATTCCGTGTTTTGTTACGAATCGCTCCTTTACCGAAATCGATCAAATCGCGATTGCCTACGATGGTGGTGCCAGTTGTCTTAAAGCGGTCGATTTCTTCTGCCAGCAGACTGGTTTTCATGGAGCGCGGTTTCATGTGCTCTCCTGCGTCGAAGGGCATGATGAGGAAACGGCCTCTCAGCGTCTGACCGAAGTTGAGGCGCGCTTTGATTCGGTTGGAATCGCGGCAAGTTATCAGATGTTGAGCGGCGTGGTAGAGTCGGCGATCGTTGATTATATCGAAACGAGTAAGATTCAAATGCTGGCTCTGGGCGCTTATGGGCACAGCCGAATCCGGGAGTTATTGATCGGCAGCACCACGACCGAATTGATCCGTCGCTGTCACGTGCCAGTCTTCTGTTTTCGCTGAGCCCGTTTTGCTAAAAGCAGGACAAAAAAACCTGCCAGAAGAAGGAAAACGGAGTAGAATTGCCCACGACTTATCCCGAGAATGAGGGATGCGTCCGGTTCGCGAAAAACCTCTCCGACGATTCTCAGGCTACCATAACCAATTAGAAACTCTCCGGCGATTTGCCCCGGATGGGGACTTCCCTTCCAGAATCGCCATTGAGCGTAGAGGAAGAGGAGGGCACCTTCGAGCGCCGCTTGGTAGAGTTGTGAGGGGTGTCTCGGTTCGAGAACAAAATTGAGCCGACCCGGATCATATACCTGGGGGCTGTTTGGGAAATAAACGGCCCATGGCACCGTGCTCACCTTGCCCCAGAGTTCGCCATTGATGAAATTCGCAATCCGGCCGAACATCAAACCGAGCGGGGCAACCGTGCAGATGATGTCACCCAGCCTTAGAAGTGGATACTGATGCTTCCGGGCGAACCAGAGTAGAGCCAGGGTGACACCGGCAAAACCACCATGGCTCGCCATGCCGCCCTGATTGATCTTTAGAACCAGCAGGGGATTTGAGAGGAACGCACTCAGATCGTAGAGCAGCATATAACCCATGCGCCCCCCGATGAGCACACCGAGAATTACTGCAGTCATGAGGCTCGCGCGGGCATCGCCATTCAACCGGATCTTCTCCCGCTGGTGGTAAAGGCGAATCAGAAGCCAAGCGCAAACGAATGCAAGAAGATAGGATAGGCCGTAATAGTGGATGCCCTGAAGTCCCAGAGGATTATCGGGAAAAGGAACGAAGACGGGACTTAAATCGTGCGTCCAATAGGTATCAGCGGCCTGCATGAGAGATAAAGGTAGCCGGATGCTTGAAAACGGGAAGGAGATTGAAGCTTAGCTGCAATACTCGGCTCGTTTCTCGCGGTCGGAAGGAGAGGTGGGGTCGCCGAAAATTAAAGATTCGCAAAAGAGACGAATTGAATATCAGCGGCCGCGCAAGCATCCAAAACCTGGACCGCTTTGTAGTGCGGTGATACCGGGTCGGCCTGAATAACGACAATGGTTTTCGAACCGGTGCGGTCGGACGCGCTTTTGAGCGAACTCAAGGTGGAAATAAGGCCACGCAAAACAACCGTTTCGTTGGGGCTGGCGGCGAGGCCGCCATTCAAAAGCACGCTACCATCAGGCATAACGTCGATGATGTGCTTGCTGGGTAACTCCGCCGCTGCGACAGGGGGAGTGTTGGTGGGCAGTTGAATGCCAAGATCCGCTTCTTCTTTGATTAGACTGGTCGTAACCATGAAGAAAATCAAAAGCAGAAAGACCACGTCGATCATCGGCGTCAGATTCGCTTTTTCACCTTCTCCAAATATGTCTCTTGCCTTCATTGGTGTTTGTATCGCCTAGTTCTCGGTCTGATAAGCGGCGAAGATGACGTTAAAAATCCCAACAGCCGCGCAGGTTTCCATTACATCGTTGATGAATTGGTGTTCTGTAAATCTGTCCGCACGAATGTAAACCTTAAGCTTGGGGTCCCTCTGGAGCTCAGCATCGAGAATTGCTTCCAATCCGTCCAGATCGGTGGCCAGAGTTCCGGCGAAAATGCTTCCATCTTCGGTCACGGTGATGGTGTTCCTTCCGCCGAACTCCTCTGGAATGACGGAGTGAATCGCAACCGGCATTTCCACCGGAATCTTCTCTGCCGTTATCATGTTGGCCACGGTCATGAAGAAAACGATCAGGAGGAAGACCACGTCGATCATCGGGGTGAGATCAATCTCGTCGTCGCCGGTATCAGGTGACCAGATCTTCATTTTCGATAGGTTTCTTTTATCGGGTGAACGATTTCTTACCGCTTGCTGGAGCGCATGATATCGCCGTAAATACGGCCGAGTATGAGCGTGAGCTCAGAGACGATTTTACCGTATTTGTTTTTGAAAAAGAAGAAGAAGAACATTGCCGGAATACCGATTGACATCCCCGTTGCGGTCGTAATCAGCGCTTCAGAAATATTATCGGCCAAAAGGTCCGGTTTTCCCATGCCCTGGGCCGCAATGGCATTGAAGGCCTTGACCATACCGCTCACCGTCCCGAGGAGGCCGAGCATGGGAGCGATCGCCGCAATGATCGAAAGGTAGCTGACCACTACGAAGGGTCCGGTCAGCTCTTTGGTCGAAGCGGCCTCGAAGGCTTTTTCGACTGAGTCGCCATGAATGTGATCTCCTTTTCCGGTTTCTTCGAGCACGTGGTTTATGGTGTTTGTCAGTGGTCCGGGATTTTCCTCACAGAAATTTTTGGCAGCGGTGTAGTCGCCCGCACGAATGCTCTTTTCGACCTCTTCGATGACTTCCTCGTCGATAAAGTTTCCGGAGCGGAGTGCTATCCCGTTATATACAGCAAGGCCTACAGTGGCAACCGAGAGCAGACCGAGGGGCCACATGGCCCAGCCGCCTGCTTTAATCATGTCGAGCAAAGACTTCTCGCCGCCGTCGTTTTCGACGAGCTCAGCCATATTTCCGTCTTCACCGGCACTGCCTGCTTCCTGTGCCGACAATGGCAGGGCCAGTGCCATCAGCAGTCCTGCAGAGATAAGGAAAGGATGGATGTATTTTTTCTTCAGCTTCATGTTTGGGTATGGATTAAAAAAATTAGGTGTGAATCGCTTTAGAGTTCCAGGGTCTTTTCTGTTATTTCCGGATAACTTTCGATAACGGATTCTCTCCACATGTTGGTTGGATAAAACACCGCCATCTCTTTGGCAAGCCGAGTCGCAGGGACGATGTTGCCATCAATCATGTAGGACTTTATCATAAGGAAGTAAATCTCAGGTTTATAGGAATCGGCGATCGTAGTCCGGACCATCGCGCGGGCAAGAAAACGCAGCGCCTGCGTGGTATTTTCTTCGGAAAGTGCCAGTCTCCCCTGTGCCAGGCAGAAAACCGCAAAAAGTGGGCTCTCCTGGGTCACTTCACCAATCTGCTCGAAAAGTTTCTTTGCCTCGTCGACGCGTCCGGTATTTGCCAAATTGTAGGCCGTCCACATTTGACCGAGTTTTCGGACTTCCGGATCGGAAGATTGACTGAGAGCGGTGTAGATATTTTCCGCAATTTCATTTTTCCCAATAAGCCGGAGTTGATCAGCAATTGGCAGAGCAATTGACGAAAATTGTTTAATCGGAAGATTGGTCTGCAGGATATCCAGCAATTCACTGGTAGTGGAAACTTCGCCGCTGGCGACCATCCGGTTCAGCAGTGTATTGGCATGATCCACGAAAGAGGGTGGGACATTCTTGCTTTTCCATGGAATTGCCCGGGTAGCTTGCAGTGCAACCTCAGGCGTTCCCTCGTGGACAAGCGAACGGTAGTAGATCTCGGTGTATAGGTGGAAATTGCACTTCTCTTCCGGCACGACGAGGAAGCGGAGCAGCTCGATCGG
>Ga0102948_1000041_pt1 | contig 42888 bp, 53 predicted proteins | sample SalPonA_A_H2O_MG_FD_78211 | JGI IMG/M metagenome (GOLD analysis project Ga0102948, IMG submission 78211) | Water microbial communities from South San Francisco under conditions of wetland restoration - Salt Pond MetaG R2A_A_H2O_MG | ecosystem: Environmental > Aquatic > Non-marine Saline and... | reverse complement strand
TTATTATCTATAGTGTATGCGTACCTTATAGAACCAATTAAGCATGAGGGGATTGAAAGAGCTCTCGACAACCGTAAAATGAAATAGTTTTTGGTCTATTTCACTTAATTTAAGTTTATTATGTTATAATTACAGTAAGAAAAGTTTATACTATGCTTTGTATTGCGCGAATACAGTTCTCCGAGTGTAGTATAAACTTTTCTGATAAATGACGATTTTGAAGAGAGTTATCATATATAATTTTTACAAGTAGAACAAGCACCTTTAGTTATAGTTGGTTAGAACACTCCCTGGAATGGGAGAAGTCATGGGTTCAAGTCCCATAAGGTTTAGGACAATATACTGATACCGTTGAGTCAAAGAATTCGAAAGTAATCAAAAACATTGTAAGAGTTGCGATAAATCTAGAGATAAAACAATGGAATATATGGGTCTGTTAAGTTGGATTGGTGGACCTTAAATACCAATTAAAACTACACAAAGGTAAGGCATCCTACAGGTGTGAAAATTGCTGGTCAGTTTGTGGTACAGGACTAAAACTTCGAACCACATAAAAATATTTAAAAGAGAACACCACTTCGCTGCAGAGAAGTTCCGTGGAGTCGTATGGATAGCTACTATATGAAAGGTTCGAGCCCTTAGAGTGTTTTCTAAAAATATTTTTTACCTCAGTGGAAAACTTGACAACTCGGGAAGCAGTTGTATAGTGTGATGATGCTTCTATTCAAAATAGCATTGTGTTATGGGTTTGCACACCAATAAACCCACATATGCACAGTTGGCCAAATTGGTAAGGCGACGGATTGCAAATCCGTAGATTAGGAGTTCGAGTCTCCTACTGTGCTCCATTGTATAAATATTAATAAATGAGGTGTTATTATGAAAATAAAATTATATACATCATTATTAATAGCGATAGTTACTGTAATATCACTTGTTTTAGTGCAAAGTAAAATTTTTATAGAAGTTAAACAAAATGAAAAAATAGCATCTATTGAAATTGATAATTTCTTAAAATCAATTGAAAGTTTACCTGTACCAGCAGCTGGAGAATAAACACCTATTCAATGAGTAGTATAAATACTATTGATTGAATGTGTGCGTCATTCAATAGGTTGGTGTACCTTAAAACACTACTCTAACTCACTGAGTTTAAACTGAGTCAGATAGCTTCATATGTTAAGAACTGTAAATAAGAACATACAGTATTGTACTACTTCAAACCTTGACTGTGAGTAATGGTTAGAATAGGGAGAACGCAACTCCCGTAATATGAAAGGAATATTATGTTAAAGATTGGAATGGATTGCCCTCACTGTACAAAACACAATGTTGAAAATATTGGTAAATTAAGACTTATTAAAGGTGATGAACCATATAATGTTGACCACTTGATGTGTTCAGAATGTAGTTCTACTTATAATTTAGACTTTTATCCACTATGGCAAGAAGAAATCAATGGTATTGCTGCTGATATTTGTGATGTAATGTGTGAAAAATTAAAACTTTACAAGATAGACCTTGAAAATGATACAAAGAAGGAAGATGAATTATTCGACTTGATAGTAAACTATTTAGAAGAATATGGATATGGCTCATATAAAAAATATCATTGATATAAATATTTTATGAAATATATAATCGGAATAATAACAATATTAATTTTATTATCATTTATTGTATTCGTAACAATACAAAATACCACAAGTAACAGTGTGATGATGAAGAGTGCTCACTCAGATATTAGAGAAGAGAGAATTATATCTAAATCAAGTAGAACACCTGCGAGTGAAGTATTTTCAGTAGAAGACTTACAAGAAGCAGTACTAAATGGTGATGATTTATCAATGTTAGTAGAAAGTACAGCAACTGGTTCTGAAAATTCTACAAGTGTACCGATAGACTTTACAACACAATTAGAAACGGCAAACTTTGGTTTTACTGTAAATGATAAAGTTAATATAGATGATTATGTTATTGCTAAATTCACGATTAATACTACAAAAACAATAGAGGAAATTAGAGAGAATTTAGAGAATATTGGTATTATTGTAACAGATAGTATATCTATTAGCAAACTAGTGTTAGTCGATATAATAGCACCAGATTTTGAAGTTACATCAATATCACCAAACAAACAACCAATAAACCCAAATGGGTCGACAAATTGGAAATGGAAACTTAAACCAACGAAAGAAGGTAGTTACCCTGTAGAATTAACTGTTTATGCTCAAGTGAATATAGATGGGATTGAAAGGTCGACATTTATCAATTCATACGATAAAAAAGTAACTATTGAAATCACAGGTAAACAAAAAGTAGAAAGATGGTGGGAAAATAATTGGGAGTGGGCATGGTCTACACTAATTATACCAATAGGGCTTTATTTTAGAGAAAAAATTATAAATTTGTTTAAAAAGAAGTCAAAATAAAGAAAGATTTAAGTAAACTTAGTATATAATTATACATATCAAAAAGGGGACTGGTGTAATGGTAACACTTCGGATTCCAAATCCGACACTCGAGGTTCGATTCCTCGGTCTCCTGCCAAATAACAATTCAATAATAAGAGAATTACAGAAAAAGATTACATCGCACTTTTAATGCAGTGGTCGCTGGTTCGAATCCAGTCTCCCGTCCCATTTATAATATATGACGGGAGTAGCTCAGTGGTAGAGCACTTAACTATATCTTTTTCGATTTTATCTCTTATTATTGAGTTGTTTAAATTTATGAAAGGAGAAGACCTATAATGAAGCAATATAACCCTATTAAATTGTACATCAACATGCCAGTTGAGTACAGTGTTGAAGATAATAGATATTTAGAAACTGGTCACTTTGCTGGATATGATAGTGGTGGATTTCCATATGTTTTTGAAAATGGTGGAACATCATATACTAGAACATCAGTACAAGTTCAAAAAGTAAACTTTGTTATCCCTATGTCGGATAAGTCACAAGGTGTACATATGACAAATTTATTTACATCTAGATATGAAGTAGATTCAGTAAATGTTATAGATGGTAAAATAGACATCTAATATAATAGAGACCTGTGGTAAGTCATTAAACTGCGACGAGGATTTGGTATTTTATCTGTAATGCTTTGTGCACGAAGTTAAAAATACAAGAGGAGCATTGAGTCTCCTCGGTTGACTTTTGATAAAAGTTGTAGAATTACAGTATTAAATTACATCGTAGGTAAAACCGTCGCTTTTTAGCTTGCAGCGTTCGATTCCTGCACTCTCCACCATTATATGGAGAGTTGGTGGAATTGGTAAACACAACGGAAGATAATTATATTTAATACGATTTTATCTACACCTTTTATCAGGAGTTGTGACTGACGAGTGTTTGACTCATTTTTGTGTAAAAAAGTGAGGGTATGTTTATAGTGTAACCTAAATAACTATGGGTAGGAATAAAGGTCGTAGTTTGCCTCCACCCTTAACTTGACTTTTTTTGTAATGGTAAATGAAAAGTTTTTTCAATGATGAAATAAACATGAATGTACAAGTAACTATTCACAGATAGTATGCGACTACCACTCTGGGTTCGGAGTTGGTCTCCACCTTGAGGGTGAGAGGAAATACTTGGGTAACACCCAGGGCTCACTTATCAGTATGTCAAATAGACTCAGTAAGCGTTAAACGAGTGCCCTCTGCTAGAACTTATTACAAGGTCTTGTTACGGTACTTTTTTTAATTGCTTTATGAAGCATACAGAGGTATGTTACTCAAAACAATTAAACATTATTCAATTAAAGGATTATTATGAAAGATAGCGATATCGTTTGTGACTGTAACGAAGTTACAGTAGGATGTGTAAAAAAATATTTAGCAGAAAATGATGTTTCAGAAATGGAATTAGAAGATTTATTAGACGAATTAGATATTGGTACTAGTTGTGATGCGTGTTTAGATGAAAATTGTGACTTTATTGATGTATATTATAAAGAACTAATTGATAAGGATTGATATGTCTGATAATGATATTGTATGTGACTGTAACTCAGTTGAAGTAAAAGATGTTATTAACTTTCTTAATAACACAGATGGTAATTATACAGACGAGCAAATTGCAGAACAATTAGACATTGGTACTAGATGTTCATGTTGTTTAGAGTCGGATTGTCCAAGAATTGATATATCTTTAGAAGATATATTAAAAAATAGATAATAATAAAAAATTAAGTAAAAGTTAGTTATAATACTAATAACAAAAGAGAATTAAAGATTAAGATTACATCGTGAGTCTATGAAACTTAAGGTCTGGGTTCGAGTCCCAGTGCCTCTTTAACGAGGGGTATGGTGTAATTGGAAGCATAAGAAAATACATCTTAATCGCTTTTATCTCTTTTTAAGTAAAAGTTAGTTATAATATTATAGTTCATTTGATAAAGACTGAATTACAGTAGAAGATTACATCGTTTATAGGAAAAGAAAAAACTCTTCCACGATTTTATCAGTTTTTATCAAGTGAATAGATTAGGAATGTAAATTCACATTAGGTGAGACAATTTGTCTTAGAAATAAGAACTAAAAACAAAGGAAAGAATAAATGTCAAAATTTAACAAAACAACAAATACAACAAAAAGACCAGATACAGTAAATGCTACAGGTAATGCAGCATACTCTAGAACATTTAAGAGTGAGATTGCTTCAATTGTAATGAACTCAATGCTTAACGGAGACTCATTTTATGAGTCAGATTCTGCTAGAATTGCAAATATTGAAAAATTAGTTACATCTAACTTAAATGATGCAGAATTTGTTGCTAAAGCAATGGTATACACAAGAAAAGAAGGTAACTTAAGAAGTGTTTCACATTTACTAGGTACAATTCTTGCTGAGAATGCTAAAGGTACAGATTTCTTAAGACCTGCACTTACTAAAGCAATTGTAAGACCAGATGACGCAACAGAAATGATTGCATTGTACTCAAATAGAAACATTGATAAAATGGTTCCAAATGCCTTAAGAAGAGCAGTTAAAGACTCTCTTGAAACTAAATGGGATGAGTACCAATTAAAAAAATATGCAGGTGAATCTAATTCAGTTAAACTGAAAGATATTGTTAAATTAACACACCCAAATCCAAGAGGTTTAGTACAATCAGGTAAAGCAAAAGACCCATTTGTATTTAAAAGAGTAATAGAGAGTACATTAGAAAACATTGCAACTGCTCAAACAGTTAATGCAGGTTCTACAGGTACAGAGAGAGCGTCAAACTACTCAAATATGTTAAAAGAAAGAAAACTTGGTCTTATGGCTGGTTTAAAAAATATCAAAAACATTGTTGAGAGTGGCGCAGATGATGTAACAATTGCTATGTTATGTGACCTATTAAAGAATGAAAGAGCAGTACTAAACTCTAAAGTACTACCATTTAGATTTGTTCAAGCATATGCTGAAACTGAAAAGCTAAGTGGTGATAGAATTAAAATCAAAAAGATTTTAGGTGCAATCGAACAAGGGTTTATTATCTCAGCAAGAAATGTTCCTATTGTTGATGAAGGTGAAAGTGTTGCTATTTTACTTGATGAGTCAGGTTCAATGGGTGGTTGGGGACAAGAAAACCTAACTGATAAAACACCATTTATGATTGGTAAGACTCTTATGGCAAGTATGTTAACAGGTCTTGATAAAGACTTAACTGTTGGTTACTTATGGGCAGATAGAGCAAGAGAAGTAGATGTTAATGGTTCTCCATTTACATTTATTAAGAACACTAGAACTCAAGGTGGTGGAACTGATGTTGCTGGAGCATTTAATGGTCTTATCAACACAAAAACTAAAGTAGATAAAATTGTTATTATCACTGATATGCAACACAACTACTTAAGTAGAGTTGATACTAAAATTTCTGAATACAGAAGATTAGTTAACCCAAATGTAAAAGTTCTATTCTGGAATGTTCAAGGGTACGGTAAAGGTACACCTGTAAGAATGACAGGTGAAGTAATGGAAATGACTGGTTTCAGTGACAAAATGTTAGAAGTAGCTGCTAAAATGATGAAATACTCAGATAAAGACTACCTAATCAAGGAAATTGAAGCTATTCAATTATAATCTAAGAGGACTATCCTCTTAGAATTAAGAGGAAAGAACAATGTTTAAAGAAAGTAAACTAAAAGAAGTTGTTAATTTTATTAATAGTTGTAGTGACAATACTAAAGTATACATAGGATGTGACAGTTACCGAAAGAAAAAAGGTGACAAATGGTTTGCACATTACACAACTGTTGTAGTTGTACATATGAATGGAAATAATGGTTGTAGAATATACCACGAAAAAAGTAGTGAAATAGATTATGACCAAAAGAAAAATAGACCTCAATTACGAATGATGAATGAGGTTTACAAATCTAGTGAAATGTACTTAACTATTGCACCACACATAGAAAAAGATATTGAAATTCATGTGGATGTAAATCCCGATGAAAGATATGGTAGTAACTGTGCTTATAGTCAAGCAATTGGTTACATTAGAGGTGTATGTGGTGTTGACCCAAAATTCAAACCAGATGCATGGGCAGCAAGTTGTGCAGCAGATAGAGGTATAAGTTTAGTATAAATAATATAAACCGAAAGGAATGTATTGAAAACTAAACTTACAATAACACACTTAAACTTATATTATCCATTTATAAAAACAGAAGTTAAGCAAAGATTAAAAGAAGTTGATGAAAATGTATCAGAAGATATAATCACAAAAGCTATACAATCAGATTTAAAATTAAAAATGATGAATGAAAAAGAATTATTAAAAGAGATTGAAGGAATGTACAATGATTACAGTAAAAGACAAAATGACAATCAAGGAACTAAAGAAACTAGTTCTGACAAGTAAAAAAGAAAGTAAAGAAGTTTCACAAGCATACGGTGCTATTGTGAAACAAGTTGAAGCACAAACAGTAGGAGTTAAAAATCCTGAAACAGATGAAACTAAACTTATTGTAAGTGCTTGTAAAAAAGAATTGAAAGAACAAGAGCAATCAAAGTCAGCAGGTGCACCATATTCAGATACTATAATGAATATATGTACACTTTTAATTAAAGCTATGTCACCTAAACTTATGAGTGAAAGTGAAACTAGTGTTGCTGTTGATGCAGTAATAAATTCATTAGACAACCCTAATATGGGTCAAATAATGGGTCAAATGAAAAAAGAATATGGCGAAATGCTAGATATGAAAATACTCTCACAAATAGTAAAATCTAAACTAAACTAACATAAAAGTAAAGAGGTTATAAACTCTTTACTACAAAATAATAACACTCAATCCAAAATTAATTATTAAAATATTCCAATAAATAAATATAACCAATAACAACTACCGGAGATAAATTTATGGGTAATGAAATAATACTAGATGATTTTGTTTTTATTGAATCTGAAACAGACACTGAAGGATTTATAACTAGAGTTAACCCAGATTTTATAAAAATTTCTGGTTATACTGAAAATGAATTAATAGGTCGACCTCACAATATTATTAGACATCCTGATATGCCAAAAGCAGTATTCAAAGAAATGTGGGATACTATAAAGTCAGGTCACACATACAAAGGTCTAATGAAAAACTTAACAAAAAATGGTGATTATTATTGGATTAAAGCAACTATTAAACCATTCAAAGATAAATATACTGGTAAAGAAGGGTTTATTTCAATCAGAGTACCTACAACAAGAGAAGAGATATTAGAAGCTGAAGCACTATATAGTAATATGAAATAATGAACTTACATAACAAAATAAAAAATAAAAAAGTCAATATAGTAATATATAAAACAAAAAATATTAATATAAAAAATATACAATTACCTAACAATTTTAATATTATTGAAATTACCAATGATAATGATTTTTATTATACATTAGACAATGGATACATTGATGTAGTGATATCTGAAATAGTACCAGATAACAATACACTGTTTATGTATAACGATGTTATTTTTGTAACCGTATCAAACAAAGTATCTATCAACAAAACACCAAATCATTATATATCTTCTCCTATTATACAATCACAATTAGACACTTTAGTTCTTATATTACAAGAAGAAATAAACAATAAACATCAATTACAACAATACACAGAAATATCAGATGAATACTTTTATGTTATAGATGAACATATGAAAACAGTATCGTTGGATACTGAAATGAAACTGAAATATATTAGTACTAACCTTTCAAAATGCTTAAAATATAATCCTATTGAATTATTAAAAGTTAATTTTAAAGATTTATTACACAAAAAATTTGATGAAGGAATATGGGAGCATATATGTTATGTTGCTAAACTTGGTGAATCTTGGGAAGGTGATATAAGACTTAAAGATAGAAAAGGTAATAGTGTGTGGTTATACGCTAAACTAATTAATAACACCCATGACTACAGTATTATTTTTGAAGATATTACAAATAAAAAAAGATTAGAGATGGCTGTAATCACAGACGATTTAACAGGTTTATACAATAGGAGACACTTTAATAAAAAGGTTGCAGAGTATTTAAACACTGCTAAAAGAAAACAAGAAAACATATCACTTATAATGCTTGATGTAGATAACTTTAGAAAGTACAATGACACTTATGGGCATACAAAAGGCGACGAAATATTAAAATTAATAAGTAAAAATATTAGTGAGTGTTGTAAGAGGTCAAATGACTATATTTTTAGACTTGGTGGGGAAGAATTTGCTGTTCTTTTCCAAGTTGATTTACCTGAACAATCTTTAATAGTTGCTGATAAAATAATGAAAACCATAAAAGATTTAAAAATCGAACATTCTGCGTCAGATAGTGGTTACCTAACAGTGTCTATGGGTGTAACATCACATGAGGCATTATTATTTGAAACTCCAGAAGATTTATATATTACTACTGACTTAAAACTATTTGAAGCAAAACATAAAGGTAAAAATATATATATTTCATAAAAATTAAGTAAAATTAGTATATAATACTACTAATACAAAAGGGAAGTCACTCGTTTGGAGTATGGTGGTGAGAGTCCATCGGGGAGTGAACGATAGGTCTGCTAATAATGAAACTTGCAAGAATGTAGTTATTAGTAACATTCGTAGGATTAGGATACCTATCAACTTGTACGAGAATAGTTTTTGAAAGATTGAACTTATCAACTAATACGAAAGGGAATCAGCACCTTGTAGAGAGATTGACCTTAAAACGGAATGTATTCACTTATGTGACGCTCTCCATACTAAAGCGGGAACCAAGACGCGAACAAATAATTTTAGGTAATCAGCGCCTGATGTAGATAGTAGTTAAAATGCACTATGCAGTAAGATAATAACTCTACACAAAGCGGGAACTATAGAAGTCACGACCGAAATAACAGTGAGAATTTGAGGAAAGGGTTACACTTCCGAACGGGTACACCTCAACAATAAATCCATTTTATATAAATATGTATAAAAGGAGACTTCTATGGTTGTGTTATATATTTTAGAACATAAATTAGGTTTAAAATACTTTGGTAAAACTACAAGATATTTTACTGAACAAGATATTTTTACTTATGGTGGTTCTGGAACATATTGGAAAAAATATTTGAATAAACATGGTAAAGACTTTACTGTGAAAATTTTAGGTAAATTTAGTTTTGAAGAAGTTGAAGATATAGCATTAAAATTTTCTAAAGAAAATGATATTGTTAATTCAAAAGAATGGGCAAATTTAATATATGAAAACGGATTAGATGGTGGTAATGGGTCTAGTGGTAGAAAACCTGGGTTTTCGGTTTCGGAAGAAACTAAAAAGAAAATGAGTGAGTCTCATAAAGGTAAAAAGTTATCAAAAGAACATATTGAAAAAATTATACATTCTAATAAAACAAGAATTGTTTCAGATGATACTAAAAAGAAAATTTCTGAAAGCAAAAAAGGTAAAGGTATACCAAAAAGTGTTGAACACAAAAGAAAATTATCTGAGTCACTTAAAGGTAGAAAAATGACCGATGAGCAAAAGAAAAAACTAAAGAAACCTAAAAAAAGAATTGAATGTCCTCATTGTGGTAAAATAGGAGGAGCAGGAAATATGAAAAGATACCATTTTAATAATTGCAAATATATAACACAGCCATAGTAGTCATAAAAAATCTGACAAAAAGTGATAGACACCACTATGGTGTCTTTATGAAAGGAAATGTATGAGATTATCACTTAAAATTTTTATCAGTATATTATTATTAATACCTACCGTGACTATGTTTACTTTAGCATATCAAAACTATAATGGAACAGATTTGACACTTTATTTGTCTTATTTTTCGGATACTGTAATTTATGTTACTCTTAGCACTATATTAAGTGTAATTATCGGAACAATCTCTGCATTTTTTATCAGTTTATATCAATTCCCTTATAGAAACATTTATCAAAAACTATACATTTTACCTCTACTGTTTCCATCTTATATGATGGCATTAGTTTATGGAGAAATTGATAGTTCATTTATGAATATTTGGGGACTTATATTTGTTACTACACTTGTATCATTTCCATATGTTTATATTGTTATGTACAGTCATATAAGTAGTATATCAAATGACTACAGTAAAACTGCAGATGTATTTGGTATAAGTACTTACAAAAAGTTTAAAGATATAATTTTTCCTCTTATGATGCCGGGTATTATAGTATCTAGTATTATTGTAATGAGTGATTCTTTATCTGAATTTGGTGCAAGTTTCTTTTATGGAGTTGATACTATTATGGTTGTTGTATATGAACATTGGTTTGGTATATATGATATGGGTACTGCTACTATAATTAGCTCTATTACTCTTTTTGTAGTGTTTATTATATTTTATTTTAAAATTAGTATGAAAGGTAAGATTTTAACTAATCCTATTACATCACCAACAAACAAATTAATAAAATTAAATAAAATTTCTAGTATAATTGTAAGTTTAGGGTTACTAATTCCTATCATTTTTTCTCTTATTATACCGTTAGGAGTATTAAATGAATGGTTTATACTATCATATAGAAAGGTTGACTTTTCCGATGTTTGGTTGACTACATTTAACACTCTTGGATTTTCAGTAGTAATAGTCCTTATTACTGCTGTTTTATCTTTAGGTGTACTATATTTGTTTAAAGATAGTAAATTGATTAGAACACTATTATCTTTAAATTATGCCATACCAGGATTATTTTTAAGTATTATATTACTAGAGCTTTTTACAGGGTTATCAACATCAGTTTCGTTTTTTATGTTAGTTTTAGCATATGTACTAAAATATAATATGTTAATGCTAAATTCTATTGAAGGTTATACTTCTAGAATAGATAGAAGATTATACTACAGTACAAAATCTGTAGGAATGGGTAGTTTATGGTTTATAAATAATATTCAAGTACCACTTGCTAAAAAAGGCATAGTGCTTGGAAGTGTACTAGTTTTTATTGATGTAATTAGGGAATTACCAATTATGTTAACATTAAGACCATTCGGGTTTGAAACTATTAGTACAAAAATATTTTATTACTACGACAGTGAGTGGATATACTACACAGCACCATATTTTGCTGTTATGTTAGTTACCACACTTATACCCGTATTATTTTTAGTGAGACATATAAATGATAGAAGTTAAAAATCTATACCTTAACATAGACGGTAAACAAATACTTAAAGATATTAATTTTGACATGAAAAATGAAATATTAACTATTATAGGACCAAGTGGTTGTGGTAAAACATCACTACTTAAGTCTATTTTAGGTATTAATAGAGCAGATGGTCAAGTAATTATAGACGGTAAAGAGGTGTCAAAAAAACCTATACAAGATAGAAATATATCAATTGTATTTCAAGATTATGCACTATTTCCTCATTTAAATGTATTTGATAATCTTAATATTATTATAAGCGACAGAAATAAAGTAAGTCAATTTTTAAAAAGATTTAATATATATCATTTAAAGGATTCATTTCCAACTACCCTTTCGGGTGGAGAATTACAAAGAGTAGCAATAGCAAGAGCAGTATTAAAAGTCCCTAAATTGTTGTTACTAGATGAACCATTCTCAAATGTGGATGCAATTAACAAACAAGATTTAGAAAGAGACATAAAGAAAATTCTAAAAGATTTAAAAATACCAACTATTATAGTAACACACAACAAAAATGACGCATTCTTTTTAAGTGACAGAGCAATTATTATGAAAGATGGTAGAATAGAGCAGATTAATAATCTTGATAGTTTATATGAATACCCAGATACAACTTTTGTAGCAGGGCTATTAGGTGAATTTAATTTAATTAAACAAAACAATGAAGATATATTGTTAAGACCTGAGTGGATAACAGTTGAAAAAGCAGATAAAGGGTTTAAAGTAGTAAGTTTAACATACTATGGTATGTACAACAGACTAATCGTTACTGATGGTAATATAAGAAATACTATTATTGTATATGATTTTATGAAGTTAGTAAAGTTAAACGATATAGTCCAAATTAAAGTCACTAAAACTCATAAGTTAAGTAAAAACTAACTATAATAAAAACATACTAAATAAAGGATAATAATGAAAAAATTAATAGCATTATTTGCAATTAGTTTAGGAATTACTGTAGCATCAGCAGATGTAAATTTAATCACAGATAGAAGTGATTTTCACACAAAATGGTTAGTAGATGATTTTACTAAAGACACAGGTATTAAAGTAAATGTACTACACACAGAAAAAGGATTAGTTGACAGAACTAGAAAAGAGCCAAATGCGGTAGTTTTTTCTAAAGACGCACTTAAACTAGAAAAATTATCACAAATGGGTGTTCTAGTAGATACAAATGTATCAACTGAATTATATAATACAGATAAGTATATTATAACTTCTGCTAGAAGTAGAGGGTTTTATGTTAAAAAAGGTACTAAACAACCTTTAACTTATTTAGACTTAATTAAACCTGAATATAAAGGTAAATTATGTATAAGAAAATTTACACATAATTATAACTTAGTGTTATTTTCTCATCTTTATGAAAAGTTTGGTAAAAGTTTAACAAGTCAATATATTAATATTCTTAAAGGTAACTTAGCAAGAACACCTAAATCAAATGATAGAGGCCAAGTTAAAGGTATATATGACGGTGAATGTACAATATCAGTTGGTAACTCGTATTACTTAGGTCTTATGTTAAGGGACAGTGAACAAGTTAAGTGGGCAAATACAGTCGATTATGTAGAACCTAGAAATGTGGTTCTTCTATATAGTGCAATTGGTACCACTAAATTAACAGACGATAATAAAAAGTTTTTAGAATATGTATCTTCTAAAGAGGTACAATCAAAAATTAATAAAAACGATTTTGAGTTTGTTAATATTGAAGAAATTAATATAGACTTATCAAAAATATTAAAAAATAAGGAAAAGGTTTACAGACTAATTAAATAATGAAATACTTTGCAATGTTATGTTTATTGTCATCTATTTTATTTTCAGATGATATTATTCTTGGAGAAACACGGCTAGGATTTGAGTTTACCCCTATATCAAGTAAGGGTTACACTGCACCATATAATCTAAAATTTAAACAAAAAGCAAATTTAGATGGTAATAAAATAACATTAAAAGTTTTTAATAGACACTATGTATTGGATAATGGGTCAGAATATGATAGATTAAAAATATGGCCAATCGTTGAAACAAATTATAATATTTTTTATGAAGGTATGTACGATTACTACAGCGGTGATAAAGATACAAAGAAATATAAAGATATTATTGGATTATTTAAAAAATTTGATAATTTTAATGTAAAAATCGGTTATGTGTGGGCAGAAAAAAACAAATACACAATTATAACAAGTGGTAATTTATTTAAGATTGGGAAACATAAACTAGGGTTTGAAAACTATAATTATAGAGATGTTAAAACAAATAATTATGAGTTAAACTTAGAATTACAATATAAGTATAAAATTACTAAAAATGTAGATTTATATGCATATTGTAAATTCTTATGAGCATAGCAGTAAAATTTCAAAATCTAGTAGAATAGATTTAGGAATTTACTATTATTTTTAAAAAATTAAGTAAAAGTATGGTATAATTACTGTACAAAAAGACAAAACAAGGAAAGAAAATGAAAATCTCATTAACAAGACTATTAAACGAAATTAAATTGGCTAACAAGAAAATTGATAAAAAATTATCAGAAGATGTTAAATACTTTGACATTATGTCAAGTGGAAAATTAAAGTCATATAAGTCTGAGGCTGATATGAAAGTTGCAGTTGAATCACAGTTACAGTCAATTAAAGACCTTATTGTTAAAAGAGATGCATTTAAAAATGCTCTTTTAAAAGCAAACAACGAGACAACTCTTGAAGTTGCCGGTACAAAGTACACTATTGCAGAAGCAATTGCTAAAAAAGATGTAATTTCACAAGAATTACAATTAACTAAAACAATCAGAAGACAATATAATGATGCTGAATTAAAAGTACAAAATATTGAAGACCAAAATGAGTCTAAACTTGATGATTTAATTAGAGCATCTTTAGGTAAAGACAAGAAAACAGACCCTAAAGAAATGGAACAAATTTCTAAAATGTTTAGAGATAACAATAAAGTTTCTATTGTTGATGCAGGTGGAGCAAAATCTTTCCTTGATACAAAAGAAGAAGAGTTAGAAGACTTCTTAAACAACATTGACTTTGCATTGAGTGAAATTAATGCAAAGACAGAAATTGAAGTAGAGATTTAATCTCTACCGTCAATGATTTAGTAGTAGGTTAACGAAAACGATAAACAGTACCTCATCTTATCGGGCAACATAGATGTTAAAGAGATAAGCCCATTTAATAATTAATTACATAGGAGTAATTATCGTGCTTAACGATAATATTTGTATAATAAACAATTGAATTGCCCAGTATCGAAGCAGGTACAGTAGTGGCGGTAAAGATTAAACATATAAACCCTAGAAGTTAAAAATTAAAAAATTAAACTTATAAACTTTTAAACTTTTAAAAGGTAAAGTTATTAAGTTATTAGAAATCTCAGAACTAGTTTCTTTGTATTAGTGTACTATGACAATTTGTTTGTACTGAGCTGTTAATTTACTACTAAGTCATTGAAATATATGACTATAAATATATTATAACGGGGTCGACCAGGTTTCGACTAGAGGTTTAGTAAGGTATATAGACAAGTGCACGATGACAAGTGTTTAAAGAAGTCAACAAGCTTAAACGCAAACAACACAGAATACAAATCTACTTCGGCTGTAGCATTAGCAGCATAATATCCACTCTTAATTGAGGGACGGGTAGTACAGATTGGTCCACTGTATTAACCAAGACGGACTTATAAGAGTATCTACCTCTTTAATTGTAGGTAAAATTCTGAAAAGTGCATTTCCGTGAATATACGGTTGATAGAAGAACCTATCATAAAATTGCGGACAACTGGGTTAGCGATTCTGATTCGTAGTATAGTGTAGGAATAACAACGAAACTATATGATTATCTGCATATACCATTTGGTATAATCCACGAAAGTGAGATGGCGGTGGGATATTACACTCCCGTATGTGTGAACATTTAGCACAATAGTTGTATAGCTATTGTTGTAATGACTGCTTTGGGTAGTCAGTAAAAACTCATAAACTTGTATAATCTAATATCAGAGCAATTTTTAGGACAGGAGTTCAATTCTCCTCGACTCCACCATTTAATAAATTTTTCTTAGAGTTTATTCTTAAAATTTTAAGGAAAGTTATGTTATAATTTTATTCAACAAAGGCATTTAGATAACCATTAGCTAATTAGTAGATAGTACAACGGAAATCTATAATCTAGTGAAACTAATGTAAGTCCTAATACAAAATAAAAAAAAAGGATTCTTAAATGAATAAAGCAGAATTAATCGCAGCAGTAGCTGAAAAATTAGAAGTTTCTAAAGCAGTAGCTAGTAGAACAGTAGATACAGTAGTTGGTACAATCATTGAAGGTACATTAGGTGGTGAATGTGTTGTTCCAGGTTTAGGAAAATTAAAATTAACTGATGTTGCTGCATCTAGTGGTACTGCAATGGGTAAAGCGTGGTCTAAACCAGCTCATAAAAAAGTAAAATTAGCATTATCTACTGATGGTAAAAAATTAGGTAACTAATTAGAGTTTAACTCCGTTCTTAAAAAGGTAGTCATTTTTGGCTACCTTTTTTTATGCCTAAAAATTAAGATAAATAAATGTATAATATAAAAAACAATATAGGATACATATGACACCAGAAAATGTTTATGATTATGACTCAACATTAATTAATTCAATTACAATTTCAAATATATTTAATTATTCAGAAAAAAACAATATAGGATACTTTTTTAAGTATATGAATGATAATCAAATTGATTATTCTGTCATTGATGCGTATTGTAATATATTAGAAGATATGTTATCAGAAATTTCACATAAAGACTACGACTTACAATATACTACACCAGAGATAGATGACCAGGGTAGACTAATACCACACAGACAACAAGAAACAGTAATTACATTTGAAATATTAAAAATATGCGAAGAAATTTCGACACGAGATATACAAAATTTTAGTGAACACGCTTTGGATGAACTACTGTTTTCTTTACAGCAAATAGCAGTTAATGGAATGAAATTTCAATTAAAATATGCACTTGAAACATTATATAGGATACGAACTGAAACTTTTATATGGCAAACACTTGGTCTAGACTTGTATGACGATGATGATGAAATTTAATATAATATAAATAATTTAATATTAACATAAAGGATTAAATTGACACTTGATTTAATTGAAGAAACAGCCAAAGAAATGTTACCTAAAAGAATAATACAAAGAAGTAACATAAAAGGTGATTTTGACACATTTAATATTGATATTGTTAAACGAAGTCCAGGTATACCTAAAGGTTATGTACACATAACTACAAATATTGGCTTTGCTAGATATGGACAATGGACTAGATTTGATGTCAAAATACCAAATGGAAGTCCTAAAGAATATGTATTATCTGTATTAAAAGGTATACAAGACTATTATAAAGAGTGCTGTAACAAAGAATTTTCTACAGAATATTCAATGTATTCTTAATTTAATCATTCTCTAAGGTTTGTTATACTATAATTATTATAACAAAAAGAAGGAATGATTATGAACTTACCTAAATTTATTATCGTTAAAAAAGAAACTACTACTGAAGCAGTTTGTGATGCGTGCAATAGAGCAATAAAGCATACATTTGTCGTTAAGAACACTCAAAATGGAACCCATAGTACACTTGGAAGTGGATGTGTTGAGAAAGTTACAGAACAAACGGTAAAACAACTATACTCAAAACAATCAGAATATGACCGCTTTATTAAAGAGCAAAATATAATATCTGAAAATCAATCTAAAGTACAAGAGTTTAAAGAAGCAAATCCAGATATGATGAAATTTATTGAAGATGGTGCTACTCGTGGTGATTCTTTTTTAATTGACATGAAAAAAACAATCGAAACTAAAGGTACACTTACTCAAGGACAATACGCTGCTGTTTACACTAGTATGTTAGATGTCAAAGAAATTGATTCTAAAGTTAAGGATTTATGTGTTACAATTGTAAGAGTAAAAACATCTTTTAACGCCTATGGTGAAACAGTAACACTATTTTGTGAAACAGAAGATAATAAACTTGTAAGAGTTTACTTTTCAGGTTGGACAGAATCATTGAATAATTTCTTTTTAGATAACAAACTATTTGATACTAATGGAAAAGTTAAAGAAAGAATTATGGATATAAGGCAAAATTTATATGTATCGGGTACATTTGACGGATACAAAATCAAAAGAGCAAAAATAAGGAATGTATAATGAAGTATTATAAACACCCTGCATATATAGGGTATGCAAACGAATTACCAAAAAAAGATGACAGACACAAAGATTTTGAAAAGCAGTATAATGAAAGAGGGTTTGATGATAGTGTTACTTGGTCTCTTGACGATATGTTAATCCGATGGTTAGCACCTAGATTGGAAAGATTAATTGAAATTGATAAAGAAATTATCGATGAACCAGAATTAATCAAAAACTTAGAAACTATGTTAGAAGGGTTTCAATTATACTTATCAGATGATTTTGATGAATTTAACAAAAAACATATGAAAAAGTTAGATAAATCGTTCAAGTTACTTGCAGAAAACTATAGAGGTATGTGGTGGTAGATTTATTAAGTCAATTTTCAAGTGGAGTTCAATACACAGAAACTCAATATATTAATGCTCTTGTACAAGTGACCGAAGACTACAATGGTAAAAAAGTTTTAGATGTTCTAACAAAAACAATAGTATCAAATAAAGCACCATTCCAATATGATTTAGAAGAGTATACACTTGATTTAGAGTATGAGATTTTTGATGAAGTGCAAGAACTTGAACTTTACACTTACCACACTTTATTCATTGAAACAACAGTAGAAACAAGTAGAGACTATTGGGGAGAGTATGATACTGAATTTGATATAAAACAGTTTGTGTTAAAAGATGTAACAGAAAAATATAAAGAAAATGAAAAATATTTTCAATTCGAGGATTGATTATGTCTGATATGACTAGAAGAGAATATGATAAACTATACAGTGGTTATGTAGGTATAGACGAAAGTGGTAGAGGAACTGCTGCAGGAGAACTATATTTTGTTGGGTGCAGAATGAAACCTGAATATGATGTAAGTGAGATTAGTTGGGTAGATGACTCAAAAAAGACAAAACACGAACACAGAGTAGCACAAGCAAAGAAACTTAAACCATTTGTGGAATACAAAGTAGCGAAGGCAACGGCAAAAGAAATAGATGATTTAGGATTATCTTTTTGTATTAAAAGGTGTTTAACAGAAATTAGAGACCACTTTTCAGACTCAAAAATCATTTATGATGGAAACACTTCATATAAAGTGGAAGGTATTGAAACTATTGTTAAAGGTGATACAAAGGTAAGTCTTATTGCTTGTGCAAGTATTTTTGCTAAGTTGCTAAAAGATAAAGATGCTGAAAGAATGCACAATGATTACCCAGAGTATAGTTTTATTACACATAGTGGTTATGTAAATGCACTACACACTGAAATGATTATTGAACACGGTTATTGCCCTTATCATAGAAAAAGTTATAATATTAAAAAGTTACAAGGACATAATATTAAGTCAAATATAAGATAAATAATACTATAAATATATGAAAGGTGGTGTATAATAGATGAAAAACTTTAAACAATTCCTAAGAGAAGCAGTTATATCAAAGCATGATAAAGATGAATTAGTTACAATTGAAGATACTTTATATGCTATAAAAAATAACAATCTGTTCAAAGAAAAAGTATTGTTTAGAGGTATGAGTACTACTAATTATATATCAGAAGTTACAAATGATAGAAGTAATTTTCACGGTGGCATGATAGATAACACAAGAGAAATTATACAAAATCATTTAAAAATTAAAAATCCTACATTTATAACTACAGATGAAATTCAAGCATCTATGTTTGGACCTGTTAAAATATATATTCCTGGTAAAAATGATACATTCTTTTCAAATGAGTATGTTAATGATATTATGGTATACACTAACAATTCAAATTTTGATTCAGAAGAATCTAAGGTTGAATTTGCTAAATCGTATAAAAAATCATCTAAACTACATAAAAATAGAACAGGTGAGGTTATTGTTGATACTAAACATTACTATTTAATGGATTATTTAGGATTTATTAAAAACTCATTTAAAAGCAGAAAAGTATACACTCCAAAAGAATCATTAAAAGGTTTAACATATAGAGATGTATACGACACTCTTAAAGCTTACTTAGGTTTAGAGCAGTGGAAAATCCAACAAGGTTACAGAAAATCTTTTGATAATTCTAAAAAAGATGCACAAAAATCTGCTGATAGAATGAATGATTTAAGAAAAGAAAGAAAATCTGACAGTCAATTATCAGTTAGAACAAAATTCTTAGTATCACATTTACATAAAAAAGACATTGAGGATTTTATTGTCGATGATAAAAACTTTAGACTTGAGTTTAAATCGCAAAAAAGAGTAAAAGAAGTTTGGAAAATAATTAAACCTGATATAGAAAATAGAATAAACTATATGAAAATAACAAACTTATCTGAAATAGAGTTCTTAAACCCATCATTAGATAAAAAATATTTACAAGTAGTATAGTAATTAATCTTCCTCTAAGTATATGTAGTGTATAATTATACATATACAACGAAGGAACCAACATGACAATTTCAAGATTAAATATAAATGGACAAAATTACAGAAAGCAAGATTTTTTAGACTTAGTTCTAGCATTACAAAACGAAGAAAACAATTCAATATCAGTTACTTATAGAGTTAATAAAAGTTTAGACCTTAAAAATAAAACAATTTATCAGAGAAACATCCACAATGGTCAATGGATTATGACTCAAAATAAAGGTAAAAGGTGTTCACAACCAATTAGAGTTGTTAAAGAAAATAGACAATACATTATACAATATATGTAAGGAAAGATTATGAGAAAAATTGTTATGTATCAAAGTGAAGAAGGTCAAGTTTTTGATAATCCAAAAGATGCGGCAGAAAAAGATGGATGGGTAACTTGTTTTAAATGTAAAGGGAGCGGAACAGAAACATATGAGTATCGTGAACCATATCCTGATGGTCTACCTGATAGCGGATGGGTAGAAAATCCAATTCAGTTATTAACAAGAGAGTGTAGTAGATGTAAAGGTCTTAAATATGTTAAGCACAACAAAGAGGAAGACCCAGATTTTATCAAATATCAAGAGTTAAAACAAAAATTTGAAAATAAGGTTGATAATGGAAACTAGAAGACACTGTTGTACAAAAGGTGGATGTCCTTTTTCTTTTACAGATATATCAGAACAAATTCAAAATTATGGGTGTTTACCATCATCGACTGATATTCTTGTAATGAAAGTGAAATATAACAAAACTTGGGCTTGTCATAGTAATCCTACAAAACCTTGCTTAGGAGCACAACTTGAATTGAAAAGTAGAGGTTATGAGTGGAAACAAGTAGGTGAACTTGTGACAGAAGATACTGGTTGGAATGAATACATAGATGCAACAGTTGAAGAGATACAAGAAATTGCAGATAGATGGTATATGTATAAATCAAAAGAGTTTAATTTAGACTTAAGTGAGTTTAGACTATAATAAAACAAATAAGGAAAGATTATTTAAACGAATCAGCAAAAATGTTAGAAATGTATAGGAAAGAAAATGAAAAAAGATAAAAAAACAAACACAGAAACTTTAGGTGGTAGACTTAAAGATTATGAAGCAGAGTATGAAGGTTATGTAGGTCCAACTAAACATCTTATGATTAGAATTGATGGTAATCACTTTTCAAAGTACACTAAAGGTTTAAACAAACCTTACGATAATATCTTAAGTAGGGCAATGATTGAAACTACAAAAGATTTAGTTGAAAGATTCGGTGCTTACACTGGCTACACACAATCAGATGAAATAACAATTTTTTTACCATCACTTAAAGATGTGACAGTAGATACCAGAAAGAAAAAAACACATAAAGTTCACAAAAGAATTAGAGAAGATTGGGAACACTCATTTGGTGGAAGAACACAAAAGATTGCTTCATTAGTTGCTGCATACACAACTATGTCATTCAATAAACACTTTCAAAGAGAGTTTCAAGAACAAACACAAGATGAATATGAATATTTTATGAACTCATTTAGAAATACACCAGAAGAAGATGAGTTTAACAAAAAAGTTTCAAAATATAGTGGGAAAATTGGTAATGCTTACTTTGATGCAAGAGTATTTGGTGTTCCAGATGAGGATGAAGTGTTCAACACATTTATGTGGAGAGTAAGAGACTGCGAGAAAAACTCTAGGAGTATGTTCGCCCAAGCAGTTTGTTCACATAAAGAGTTACACGGAAAGACCGGTGAAAAACAAGTTCAATACACTTTAGAAAAGACTGGAAAAGACTGGAATAAAATTGATGATTGTTATAAGTATGGTACATTTATTAAGAAAGAACTATATGAAAAAGAAGTCGACAAGAATAGTTCAACATATCATAATAAAAATGTCACTATGGAAACAGTAACCAGAAGCAGAATTTGTGAGTTCAGTGAAAAATTGACAAACTACTCAGAAGAAGGTGTTAAAATGATTACAAGGCAGTACAAATGAGAGAATATAGATTAAAACCAATTGATTATGAAGTGATAGATATGTTAAAAGATTCAAACTTACCTTGGACATATAAACTTGGGGCGGTTTGGGAACTTGATGTACCACAAATCAATAAAATAAGAACTACGATTGATGCTTATGTAAAGCTAGAAGAAAGAAAAAATGAACTTGAAAATAAACTTGTTAACTATAAGATAAGATTTGGTGAGTTGGATTAAAATCGAGGAAAACTCCTCGATTTTTATTATACCCATAAATCGACTAAAACTTCATCGACAGATTTACCATTAGTTGAAAATACTAGTTGGTTAGTGTCAACTGTTTGTGGTTTGTATGTTACTATAGAGTTAAATTTTATTAATGAGTCTGCTGCACTATAGCCTCCAACCCATAGATAAACATTATCAGTATCAGATATATTATAATATTTCATTGGTATGTTATTAACATAACATCTGATTAAACCTGATTCTCTTTTTATAGTAACTTTATCGTTAAGATGTCCGTACATTATAACTGAAACACCTGGTGTACCACTAGGAGTAAACTCTAAAATACTTCCATCATTTACATATGTTGTATTAGAGAAATCACCAATTTTTACATCATTAACATATAGTTCAACATAATATGCCCATGATGCACTATAAGTTCCTACATTAGCTGAATAATAATCTTTACCAATAATAAATTCAAATGCTTCACTACTTTCTAAATTAGCTGTTTGTATTTGGTGTGTATTATTGTTTACTAAATATTGTCCAGGTAAGTTTCCATCACTATCTAAAGTTATACCCTCTGCTAATGTGAATTTTTGCTCATTAATATTTTCAACAACTTGAATTAAATTATTAACGATTAAATCACCATCAGGATTAGTAGCAGTTACTTTATATTGTGTCCAGTTTGGTTGATTTTCCTCTTGTTTTATTTTAATATCAGTATCAGAATTTAATATCAGTTTCACAGCTTCGTTTGGAACTTTTGAATTTCTAATGTAAGGGTCTGATATGTCATACCCATAGTTTACACCATCATATGATGCTCCTGCACCTATATGTCTAATATATTGATAAGTACTTAATGATACAGTAGCACCCGTAACAGAACCTAAATGTACACCATCTGCAAATAATTCCCAATTACCCAAACCATCAGTAGTCCACACCAATGTATGCCACTGAGTATCATCTAGTCTTACTGTTCCTTTTGTATATACTGTTCCATTTGAAACACACATCAATCCATTCTCAAGACCAAGACCTATATAACCACTAATAGTGCTATCCCCAAACATACAGTGAGATGGTGCATATCCGTATTCAGCTGAACCACAATTTCCAACTGATGTTGACCTATATCTTAATGCAAATGTCATTTCATTTTCATATATAGGTATATCAGGTATATCTATATAATTATTAACACCAAAATCTGTATAATAATTATCCACATATGTAATAGTACTTGTATCTGTAATGAATACTTCATTTGAATAATCATTGAATAAAATACCATCTACAATAACTGTACCGTCTACATCTTCTGAAATTACAGGAACATACTCAGTTTCTTTAATTGCTCCAGTTGATTGCTCATACCAAGTTTGTATCCCGATATTATCTATTGTAGAATTTGTATCGATAGTTAAACTTCTTGTATCAACAAGTTGTGGTAAATATGTAACTCTTTGTCCAACTACACCTTCAACTTGTTCTATTTCAGTGTGTTCAGGAACATATGTACCTAAATTTGTAAAAATTGCTTGATTATTATAGTCTATTGTAGTATTCACATCTAAAACATCTATTTTTTGAGTACTTGCTAAACAAGCAACACTAAGTACTTTATGTGTTTTTAAAAAGTCGTCTACTACAACTCCACCTATGTCTCCATTATCTCTAACCTTAACATATACATTTCCATTTATAACATAAGAAGGGTCTGTTGTGAATGTGTAAGCTTCATCATTTTCAAATCTAATAAGAACATAGTCTCTTGAACCATCTGTTTTTTGAATAGAAACTATTTTAGGTACATCAAATTCAATGTAATCATATGAAATTGTGTCAGGTGAAGTAATATAATATGATTGTCCACTCTCATTATATAAAGAATTAACTTCTTCTTGTGTTAATACTTTATTGAATATTCTAACTTGGTCAATTTGTCCAGGGGTAGCAAATGTACTTCCACTATCCTTGATATCGAATAATTCTACAACTTCATTTACTGGTATTTTACCAATTACTGTACCAATAGAAATATTATCTATAAATAATTCCCATTCACTAGTACTAGATGTATAAGTTGCTAGGACATGATGCCATTCACCAAATGAAATACCACTAGTAGTTATTTCTGTATCTTTTATATTTAATTTCCATATATTATTTTCAACTCCTAAGAACATACTTGTAGCTCTAGAAATATCATATAAATGAAAGAATCCGATTTTATCTTTTTGAGTTAAATTTACCCACATACTGAATGTATAATCCTGATTATCTAAAATAACATCACCTGTATTAATATATGAATTAATACCATTACCAAGAGCAGCATCACCAAATTTACCAGGTGTATATGTTACATTTGTTGCAGTACCATCATAGTTACCACCTAAATCATTAGCATTTCCATCTAACTGATATGTAGCAACAGACGAACCATCACTAAATATATCATGTACTACTGTATTTGTATTATCATTTATTTTCTCATATACATTACCAACAATACCAGTAGTTTCACCATCTACAATAAGAATTTTATCCGATATACTAATATCTTCTGCTAAGTCTGATGTATAGTCATAAGAAATATTTTCAGGTATAATTACTTCATTATCTACTAGACCAATAATATCAACTGAATTTTCTACTATTTGTAATGTACCATTAACATATAAAGGCTGAACATCAATAATATCAGCAGTTAATTTATATTTTGACCAATTTGGTTGTTGAGATTTAATATCATGTTTTATTGAAAAAGGTAACTGGTTGTTATCAATAAAATATGTAGCATCAATAATACTTTGTTGTACTGTATTAAATTTTGTATAATTAGAAACTACACTTAACCCACTAATAATATCAGAAGTAACTGTTAGAGTTGTTGTATCTGTTGTTTGTGGTGTGTATAATATATTAGGACTAATCACTTCAACATTTTGTAAAGTTAAACCATCTATTATAACCCCCTTACCATTTGTTTCAGAAATAATATTAGTACCACTTTGTAAAGTTAATGTATATGTGCCGTTATCTTCTTGTATTAAATTATCAGTAGTACAAACAGAACCATTTACAAAAAGAGTTGAATATGGGTTTAATTTAAAACCTGTATTATTAGTGTAATCATAAAATCTAAAAACACATATATTATTAGATGTGATTGTTACAGTAGCACCATTATATAATCTTATATGTGTATCATTATAACTATCATTAATCAGTGTAGTATTTCCTGTTGCAGCATAACCTCCGCTAATTTCCCAAGAAATATTATTTTGCACAATTTTATTTTCCACACTTTCTATTTCTTGTAATGTATCATTTATGTAAAGTTGTGCTTCAGTTACAATGTTTTCTGTTGTTGTAGAAGAAATATCTAATGTTCCACTACTAATAATATTGTCATTTTCATCATATATTTTATAATCCATAGATTGAACATTATATGCTTCCCAACTCCCAACACTTAAAGAATTAATATATTCTGGTGTTTTGAATGTTATTGTATAACTTTCTGAAGGAATACTAGTTGTACTTGATGTAATCCATCCGTTTTCTCTTTGTGATAATCCAGCAATAGAATTTATAACATAATGATAATCTTGGTCATTCCAATAAGATGTTGCTTCAATAATAACTTTATCTGTTTCTGCATATGTTGGTTCATTTACAGAAAGAGTACCAAAATTATATTCTATACCATCATTAAATAATCTTAAATCATTAAAACCATTATAAGATGTTCCTACAATATTATCAAAAACAATTTTTTTAACTTTAATTTGATTATATGGTCCACTAATTTGATAATTAATAGATTCAGGTGTGTCAGTACCTTCAACAATAGTGGCGAATGTAGTTTCATTATAAAGAGATGTAACTTCTTGTGATGTTAACGCTCTATTAAATATTCTTAATTGGTCAATTGTACCATTTGCCGCCATAGTTGATGTAAGTCTACCTAAAGAATTTTCTCCATTATTTGCAATATGCGTACCATCCCAATTAATAGAAACTTCAGCATCTAAAACACCATCGATATACATTTTAGCAGAAGTTGCGTTTACCGTTACTACTACATGGTGAAGTGTATTTACGGTAAATGACGGAGCTGTTATTGTACCATTAGCAGAGTTATTTAAAATAAAATTATTATTTGAATCGACAAGTCTAACAGTCAGCATACCGCTGTCATCTGCCGCTTGTATAGATACTCTACTACCAAAACCAAAATTGATTAACCCTTCATCTTTAGCCAATGACGATTGTTCTAACCAAACAGAAATTGCAAATTCATTATCTGGAATTATTTTAGTATTTGGTAACATAATATAATCATTAGTCAATTCATTAAACACTGCTGCTTGTCCAAATTTACCATCAGTAAATGTTACATTAGTAGCAGTACCATCGTAATTACCACCTAAATCTGTAGCATCACCATCTAATTGATATGTTGCAACTGCAGATGAATCATCAAATATGTCATGTACAGAACCAAATGTATCTGTAACTTCAACTGGTGTACTTTCAACTACATCATGTAAATTATATAAATTTACTGTAATATCATCAAAATTAGCATCAGTATTAACTGTGATTTCACCTATGTCACCAACAACTTCATTATAATATGTGTATGTAGGAACTTGAATTAAGTCATCTCTAACATTCGAAACAGATTCAAAAGTTTCAGTTCCATTTATTGTAATTGTCGAAGAACCACCTGAATGAGTATAATGCATGGTATCACTACCCATATATACTTTGATGTATGATACTTCTAATGGTGTATTAAATGTAAATGTTCCAGATTCACCTACAGACGCTAATACTGCATGTCCAATGTAAACATTAGCATCATTTTTCTCATCAACTGTATAATCTCTTAAAGCATATGAACTATTATAATAAGGTGACCCTTGATAATAATCATCCCCAACATATGTATAATCTATGTCATTAAAAGGAATTTTTGTCCCATTAGCATCAAAAAATTCAAATTTATAACCAATCCAATCGTTTGGTTTTTCTGTAATTTCTAATTTTAATGTTTCAAGTGTAAATGTACCACTTTCTGTTCTTTCAACATTTTGAATAGTATCATTCACTAAAATATTAACAGAACTATCTTCAATATTTTTTGCTACAATTTGATATTTTGACCAAGTATCTCTTGTCACTTGTTGTGTCATTGTATATGGTAAATCTGACTGAACAATATTAACTGAACTATCAGTATCTAAAACTTCTTCAACTAAACTGATTTGATTATCATTATCTGATTCATATAATTTAACTATTATTGAATCAAAACCAGAAGCTTGTATCGTAATTAGATTAGTGTCAATGCTAACTTGTGAAAATGTTGTAACTCCATCTTTAGAAAGTTGTACAACTTGAGACTTTCCATTAACAACAACTGACCCTGTTAAGTTTGTAACTATGATTTGATATTTTTTCCAAGGTAACTCTCTTGAATAAGTTATAGCCCCATTTGTTAAGTCTTCTGGAGTAATTATATAATTGGCAGCTTCTATTAATAATTCACTTGTATCATTACCAATATATGATAATAGTTCATTTTTATTATAACCTTTAATTTTTTTTGTAGAAGGTGCTACTATTTTTTCATTTCTTTTTTTAAATCCTAAATCTTTAAAAACACTCATTTTTATTCCTTATACCCATAATTTTATAATTAAATTATCTATGTTTTTATTTGTTGATATTGTTAACTCTCTAGTCTCTGCTATATCAACTACCTTGTATTCATTATCTACCCCAATATATTCAGGTACTAATAATTTGTACTCTACACCAGACTCAATTTCTAATATATCTAGTCCAAATGTATAATGTGAATTTTCCCCAAATGCAGTTAAAATACCATCTTTAACGACAAAATTTTTAAATCCACTAAGGTCTGTAGTAAAATACTCTACATTTTTCTTTAATACAGTGAAATAATATAATGAGTCAGTATTTTCTTGTAGTTGTTGATTATGTCCATTATGCCCACTGGAAAGAATATCACCATTAAGAGTTTCAACATATGTATTTAACCCTGTCGGGAACACTTTTTTAACATTATCTGAAACTTTAGTAATAACACTAACATGGGCATTATTTCCAACTCCAAGTTTACCATAATTGTTACTACCAATAACCCATAACTCATTAGTATCTGTTATTATATAAATTGAATCCGATTTTATGGTAACATCTCTAACATTATTCATCATTGTATCAAAATAATCTTGCGAAGTATTTCCTACAGTGTATAATGTACCACCATATAAAGCATATGTCGCATAGTTAGAACAAAAAAGCTTATCAGCTATATTCAATGTGTTATATGTAGATAACCAAGAGTATGTATAATCACCCAAATTAGCGTTTGCTATTTGTCCATAATTATTGAATCCTACTGAATATATTTTATCTGATTGAACTTTAACAGAGTGATACATTCCTAAAGCAAAATCGGTAACAGATGAGCCAACATTTCTCCAGCTTGATACATTAGATGCATTACCAACTCCTATACAACCATAAGGATTATAACCGCACATATAAAGAATATTATCATTTGTAAGTATACCTATTCTATTATTAATTGCTTCTATTTTTTTTACACCAGTTGTCTGTAAACTTAATTTCCACTCATAACTATCACTAAATGAACCAATTCCAAGTTGACCATAATAATTTTTCCCTGCAACATATATATCGCCGTTTTTTAAAACAACATATGAAGAGTTACTATAAACAAATATATCATTTGCATCTGTAAACCCTAAATTTTTCCAAGTTTCTATATATGTACTTTTTGGAATACTACCAAGTTGACCATAATAGTTATATCCTGTTCCATATACTTGACCGTTTGATAATAAAACTAATGTAGTTGCACCATCACAACTTATTTTAGATATATTAACATCAGATACAGATAATTCTTTTTGAAGTTCTTGTACCTTTCCATTAATCGTTATTTCTATATCTTCTTCTGCAATATTTTTTACTAAAATACTATAAGCACTCCAAGGAGCTTGGTCTTCTTCTTGTGAAACTGTAGTAGTGCCATTAAAATTTTTTAATTCATATACACCATCAGCATCATCATATAAAAAATTTCCTTCGTTACTGTTACTGTATAAAGGTGCCATTTGCTTCAATTCATCAAGTGTGTAGCCTTCTAATGTATTAGAATCTGGAGAAGTTAACTCACCATTTATATTTTTGAACCCTAAATCTTTAAAAATACTCATTTTTTAACTCCTATAATTCTGTCCATAATTTTACTTTCAATCTTCCGTCAAATTCACCTGTTGATGCAATAGTAACAGTGTTTGAAGCATTTATATTTTTTCTATTATACTCTCTATAATGGCCGATAATTTCAGGTAAATACATAGATTGGAAACTTGGTCTACTTAAAACATCACCTTGATTTAATTGGTCATAATAATTATTACCAGCACCATATAAATTACTATTATAATTTGTGTATACAATAATATTTTGATTAGCACAAATCATGACATCAGATACACCAATTATTCCCATATCAACAAATCTGTCTCTTTCAACTCCATTAGAATCAACACCCAATTGCCCATAAGAGTTATATCCAGCACCATATAGTATATTACCTGTTGTTTTTACTACTAAATTATAGTCATTAAAATAAACTGATTCAACATCACTTCTTATTAATTTTAAAGTTGAAACTAGGTCGTCGTGACCAAAACCAAACTGTCCATATGACTGATAACCAGCACCGTAAAGGTAATTATTTGTTAAATGAAATAACATATAATTATTATAATCTATATATACATTTTTAACTGTATTTCCAATAGCGGTATATTGTGTATACTCATTGATACTAGAAGTGTTTGGAGTTCTGGTATAGTACCCTGTATAATGAGGATATCCATTTTTAACATATGCAGATGTATAATAACCTAATGCAATGTCCGTTACACTCGTATCTTTTAAAATCCAAGATGATGTTGTAGCATTTCTATTTCCTATTCTACCATATACATCATTTCCAATTACATAAAAATTGCCGTTGTCAAGTAAAAGTAAAGTAGAATCAACTGTAAACTCTATTTTATTAACATTTGTAAAATTATTAATATAAACCCAACTTAATTGATTAATATTAGTCTCATCACCTAAACAATAACTAAGATTGTAACCTGTACCCATTAGTTTACCATCATTCATTTGAACATACATTCTATTATAGTTTTTATAAGACTGTTTTGAACTAAATAATTTAGAAACACCGGTTAAAGATAATTCCCAGTAATTTCTATCTTCTGTATCACCTAAACCAAGTTGACCGTAATAATTTTTACCACATACCATTAAGTCTCCATTAGACTTTAAAGCATACAATGAGTTGTTTGCACCTACTATATCTACTACATCAGTTAGACTTGAATCAATCCATCCTAAATTATTATTAGATAAACCTTGTCCAAAACCGTGAATTTCATTTAAAAGTCCGATGTGCTTAATTTGACCAGTTGATAACAGAACAAATATTTCACTATCCAATGATATCATTTTTACTACAGTGACATCATTTCCTTTTAATTCATGTTCTAATTGAGCAATTCCTTCGTTGACAATAATGTCGTATGATACATCTTCATTGCTTTCCGTATAAACTTCACAAGAAACAAATGAGTCTTGTCCTTCTTCTTGTATGATTGTATACGGTAACATAGAACTTTTAATATAAACAAGCCCGTCAGGGTCTTCATCAGAAATCATATCGTATGTTGATGAACTATCTAAAACTTCTTGTTTTATTTCTTTAATTGTTTGTCCATTAAGTAATTCAGAGTTTGGTACTTCGACTTTACCACCTCTATTCTTAAATCCTAAATCATTAAAAACATTCATTTATCGACCTATCCTTTTATTTTTTCGTTCCTAGTTATTTTTAAATCTAGACCTTAATTTTATAGTGTTTCGATATTACCGTATCACTTTGTAAAGTATTTATTAATCAACTAAATTTAAGTTTAATATGTTATAATTATACATATACAAACAAGGAAATATTATGACAATTTCAAGATTAAATATTAACGGACAGAATTTTAGACAGCAAGATTTTTTAGACTTAGTTCTAGCATTACAAAACGAAGAAAACAATTCAGTAACAGTTACTTATAGAGTTGACAGAAGTTTAGACCTTAAAAATAAAACAATTTATCAAAAAAATATTCACAATGGTCAATGGATTATGACTATGGATAAAGGTAGAAGATGTTCACAACCAATTAGAGTTGTTAAAGAAAATAGACAATACATTATACAATATATGTAAGGAAATATTATGAAAAGCACAAGAAAGTTTGAGTTTCACTACCAAAAGCAAAAATGGACAATTGAAAGAAGTCGACACCTTTATGACAATAGAGGTCCTAGTGATTTTAGTAGAGATGAGTTCCTAGATAGAAATAGATATGTTGAAATATTTAAGAGTGCTTTAAGAAATGGTATCACATCATTTAGAGAGAAAGGTGCAGTAGTTATTAATGTACCAGATGAAAATAGCAGACACTGGTCAGTCTTATGTAAATTAGATAGTAATAATAAATTTTTTATTATAACAGTATATAGAGTTACTACTGGTAGATGGTGGAAATCATTTATTAAAGTACAAAATAGAATTAATATTATGTATGATTATGTTGTTACAAGAATGACTAAAGATGAACGAAGAGCAAAAGAAATGGATAAAGTATTCCATGAAGTTGAAGTTGAGTTAAAGAATGATGTTAACTATATGATGAATGCTTTCAATGATGTTGAAAGATGTTTTAATTAAATTTTAAGTTTAATATGTTATAATTATATATAAGAAAAAAGAAGGAAAGATTATGAAAAAAAGAGATATGAACATTGCAAATAGTATTCACGGAACTGGTATGAACCTTAGAACAAGAGGTCATAATGCACAGTCAAAATACACTAGAAAAGTGAAACATAAGTCAAAGGAATGGTAATGATTACACAGATAGAACAACTTATTGAAAACAATAAAGGTAGGTTAAAAAGACTTGAAGAAAAAATTAAACTTGCTAAGAATGAATACAATGAAGCACTTATGCAAGGTATGATTGACCAACTTGAAATGTCTATATATGACCTTGAAACACTGTTAAAAGAAAACAAACAAAAAGAAATTGAAAAGTCTTGGGCAAATAATCCTGATAGAATGGGTGGTCAGTTTACAAATGAAGAAATTTTAGACTCTATGAGAAATGAGGGTTGGTAATGGAAACTAGACGACACTGCTGTACCAAAGGTGGTTGTCCATTTGCCCTTACATACATTTCAGAACAAATTCAAAATTATGGTTGTTTACCATCATCGACAGACATATTAGTTATGAAAGTCAAGTACAATAAAACTTGGGCATGTCATAGTAATCCTACAAAACCTTGTCTTGGTGCCCAACTTGAATTAAAGAGTAGAGGTTATGACTGGAAACAAGTAGGTGAACTCGTAACAGAAGATACTGGTTGGTCTGATTATATTAAAGCAACAGAGGAAGAGATTAAGGAAATAGCCGATAGATGGTATATGTATAAAACAAAAGAGTTTAAGTTTGATTTAAGTGAAGTTATATTATAATACTATTATATAAAAGGAAAGATTATGAGAACACCAGAAGATTATTTAAATGAAGCAGCAAAAATGTTAGAAATGTCTAGAAAAGAAAACTGGACAGCTGCAGCTAGAGAAAACTTTGCCAAGATTGCAGAAGTCAATATAAAAATGTACGAAACTGTTAAAAAATATATCGAGGAAAGAGAAAATGAAGAAAGATAAAAAACATGACGAACAAACTTTAGGTGGTAGACTTAAAGGGTATGAAGCAGAATATGAAAGTGAAGTGGAACCGACTAAACACATAATCATAAGAATTGACGGGCATCACTTTAGCAATTACACAAAAGGAATGAACAAACCTTACGATAATATCTTGAGTAGAGCAATGATTGAAACAACAAAAGACTTAGTTGAAAGATTTGACGCTTACGCTGGTTATACACAATCTGATGAAATCACACTGTTTTTACCGACATTAAAAGATGTAACTGTAGACAATAGAAAAAAGAAAACACACAAGGTTCATAAAAGAATTAGAGAAGATTGGGGGCATTCATTTGGTGGTAGAGTTCAAAAATTAGCATCACTTGTTGCAGCATACACCACTATGTCATTTAATAAACACTTCCAAAGAGAGTTTCAAGAACAAACACAAGATGAATATGACCACTTTATGGATTCATTTAGAAAGACACCAGAGGAAGATGAGTTTAACAAAAGAGTTGCAAAATATAGTGAGAAAATGGGCAATGCTTATTTTGATGCTAGAGTATTTGGTGTTCCAGATGAAGATGAAGTGTTTAACTGTTTTATGTGGAGAGTAAGAGATGCAGAGAAGAATTCGAGAAGTATGTTTGCACAAAGTGAATGTTCACACAAAGAGTTACACGGTAAGACAGGAGTAGAGCAAGTTCAGTACACTTTAGAAAAAACTGGTAAAGATTGGAATCTTGTAGATGATTGTTACAAATATGGTACATTTATCAAAAAAGAACTTTATGAAAAATTTGTAGAAGGGGCTCCTGTTGATTGGGCAGATGATAATTATACACCTACAGTTACAAGAAGTAGAATTTGTGAGTTTTCTGAAAAATTAACAAGTTACTCAGAAGATGGTGTTAAAATGATTATGAGGCAATACAAATGAAAAAACATAAATTAACACCACTAGACTATGAAGTAATAGATATGTTAAAACATTCAAACTTACCTTGGTCATATAAACTTGGCGCAGTTTGGGAACTTGAGGTTCCACAAATCAATAAAATTAGGACCACTATTGATGCCTATGTAAAGTTAGAAGAAAGAAAAAATGAACTTGAAAATGAGTTAGTTCAATACAAATTAAGATTTGGAGAAATATAATGATATTAGCAATTGATTATGATAATACATTTAGTGCATATCCAGAACACTTTGACAAATTAAGAAAAATGTTCCAAAAAGACGGACATAAAGTTTTTATTGTTACAGCAAGAAACAAAAGAAAAGAAAGAATACCTGTAGACTTAAGTGAGTTTGATGAAGTGTTTTATACGGATGGTAAAGCAAAAGCAAGTGTAGTAAGAGCAGATATATGGATAGATGACTCACCTGTTACACTTTGTTGTGATTTTGTTCCAGGTGCATCTCATGCAGAACCTACAAAAGCAATACATCAGGGATATAAAGATACTCATATTTTATGGAATTGGGAAGAGGATAAATTTGTTAGTTATATTACAAAAAAATTTACACCACCAAGACAAGAAGATTAAGTAAAATTAATATATAATATATGTAAAGGAATATAGTATGAAAGAACACAGTTATGGTGTTTGTATCTATAGATATAAAAATGATACCGTAGAAATATTACTTTTACAACCAAAAGGTCACACTCAATGGGGATACATAAAGGGTAAAATTGAGGATGGTGAGAGCAAGAAAGAATGTGCTGTAAGAGAATGCTTCGAAGAAACAGGTATAAAAATAGATACAACTAGTTTAGAACATATGTTTTACAGAGTTACCAAAAGAAAAAATATTGGTATATACTTAGTAGAGCATACAGAAACGGATATGTCCAATATAGTATTATGTGAAGTTGAGGCAGAAAGAATAGAATGGTTTGACTTGTATAGTGAAATAGATATACACAAAAATCAACAATTAATAACAAATGATATTAGAGAGTATTTTAAAGAGGATGATTAATGAATGAAGAATCAGTGTATTCATTTAATATAGGTACAGCTTATATAGTACAATCTCACTTAATGAGTGATATACCATTTCACTTGGTTATGGAAACTAAAGGGTGGGAACCTGAACTACCAGCTAATATACAAGATAATGAAAAGGCATTATTCTCGTTTGTTAATGATACATTAAAAGAGTGTAAAATTGGAAATGAATATATGTACTTATTTGTTAACATTAATGGTTCAAACTACACATATGAAATTAATGAAGATAGCGTGTTGTACTCGATGTTTGCAGACAGTACAGAAACCCCTGGTAAACCAGGACATCTAATTTTTCACAGACCTGATTACCTTGCTTTTAATATAAATGATATTGAAAATGAGAAAAAACATAGTATGAGTATGTTTTTACAAAATCCTGACAATGAAAAGTTTTTTAATTAAAATTATAGTATAATATCACAATTATTAAAAGGAATGTATATGAAACAATATAAAGATTTTTTAAGACACATTTTAGACAAAGGAGTCCAAAAAGAAGATAGAACTGGTACTGGTACTATTTCGACTTTTGGGTATCAAATGAGATTTGATTTAAGTGACGGATTTCCACTTGTAACTACAAAGAAAATGGCTACTAAAGCAGTTATTTCTGAATTGTTATGGTTTTTAGAAGGTAGTACTGATGAAATAAGACTTGCTGAAATTCATTATGGTGATGTAGCAGAAAACTTAATTGGAAAAAATACGATTTGGACTGCTAATGCTGATGCTCAAGGTAAAGCACTAGGTTACACTAACACTGATACAAAAAAAGAACTTGGTCCAGTATATGGTTCACAGTGGAGACAATGTACTAGCTTTGAATGGAGTAAAGTAGCAGACAAGTACGGAAAAAGGAGTATTGACCAAATTGCTCAATTAATCGAAGGTATTAAAAACAATCCTGACAGTAGAAGACATATTGTATCTGCTTGGAATGTTGCTGAAATTGATGAAATGGCACTACCACCTTGCCATACAATGTTTCAGTTTTATGTAGCAAATGGAAAATTATCATGTCAACTTTATCAAAGAAGCGCAGACGCATTCTTAGGAGTACCATTTAATATTGCTTCATATGCACTGTTAACAATGATGATTGCTCAAGTTTGTGATTTAGAAGTTGGTGATTTTGTTCACACTTTTGGTGATGCACATATTTACTCTAATCATTTAGAACAAGTAAATACACAGTTAAGTAGAGAACCATATCCATTACCAAAGATGATTATTAATCCAGATGTAAAAGATATTAACGGGTTTAAAATGAGTGATTTTGAACTTGTAGACTACAAGTCACACGAATCTATAAAAGCACCAATGGCAGTATAATGAATATTCATATTATTGCCGCTATTGGTAAAAATAGAGAATTAGGTAAAGATAATAAGTTACTTTGGAAAAGTAAAAGTGATTTACAAAACTTTAAAAATATAACAAACTGTCATCCATTAATAATGGGTAGAAAAACATTTGAAAGTTTACCAGGTATATTACCTAATAGACCTCACTTTGTTATAACCAAAAGTAATAGTATAACAACAAATTTAGAATCTGGTGTTATAGTTTATAGTGATGTTGACATAGCAATTAAATCTTTAAAATTGCACGGATGTAATGATTTATTTGTTATAGGCGGAGGTGAAATTTATAAACAACTTTTACCACACGCAACACATTTACACATAACTAGAATGGATTGGACAGGTGATGCAGATACCTATTTTCCTGATGTAGATTATTCTATGTGGAATTTGATAGGTACTAAAGTGTCAAATCCTGATGATACAATAAGTTGGGAGTATACAGAATACATAAAAAATTAAATGTATATGTATAATAATCTAAAAGGAGATTATATGAAATTTACAGAAATGTTATTTGAAGATACTATCAATTACAACTTAGACAACGATTTACCGTTGACTGAATGTGTTTTTAGAAGGGAGTCTGACAGATTTTATGAGTATTTTAACTTATTAAGAGAAAATAGAGAGAAATATTCGAATAAACTAAATGAGTTTGATAATGAACTATTAAACACAGATTTAGGTCTTAAAGACTTATACGAAGGTACAGAGGTTCCTTTAGATTTACCATTTATAGCAGAAGAAGATAAAAGTAATGTAAAGTTAAACTCACCTAAAAGAAACAGTGGAAGTGGTAAAAAATATTATGTTTATGTTAAAAATGACAAAGGTAATGTAATTAAAGTTAGATTTGGAGATGAAAAAGGTGGACTAACTGCAAAGATAAACAACCCTGAAGCAAGAGCTTCATTTGTTGCTAGACACAATTGTTCACAGAAAAAAGATAAAACTACACCAGGGTATTGGTCATGTAGACTTCCTTATTATGCTTCAAATCTAGGATTATCAGGAGGAGGAAAGTTCTTTTGGTAGATTTAAAACCTTACTATATATCTGAAAGAAATGAAACAGATGAATTTATTATCGAACGAAGAGTTTTTGAAAATTTTGACCCAAAATCTCTTTTTTGGCACAGAGACAAAGAAAATAGAAAAATAAAACTAATAGAAGGTAGTATAAAACTACAGATAGACGACAATTTACCTTATAATATTGAAATAGGTAAAGAATATTTTATTGAAGCTATGTTATACCATAGAGTAATAGCTAATTCAAAATTTATTATAGATGTGTATAAATTTAAGTAGATTTTAAGGTATTTTAGTATATAATTACTACATATAAAAAGAAGGAAAGATATAATGTTAAAAATACTACTAGGTATTCTAATAAGTACATTTACTTATGCTTACACCCTTTCAGATGAACAAATAGAAAAGTTAAAAGTTGGTTACACCACAGGTAAAACAATTGTAGCAGATGATGGTACTACATTTGAAAATACACTTGCTGCAATGGCAGGCGTTGAAAGTACTTGGGGAGTTAACATTATAGGTGACAAGTACGATAGTAGTGGTAAACTAAAGTCACTTTACGAAAGTTCTTTAGGTGTTTATCAGATTAAACTTAGTACTGCTAAATTAACAATTAAAAGACATAAAGACTTATATAAAAAGTATGGTAAACTATTGTATGAAGGTAATTCAGTTTATCTTAAGTATGAAAAAAATAAAAAGAAACTTGATTACTATAAAAGTGTACTAGAAAACCCAATTTGGTTGTTAAGAAAAATTAAAGGTGAACCAAAAGCAATTGCTACAATGAAATGGGCAAACAGAGAATATAACAAACATAAGAGAATACACGAAGAACTTTCAAGAAAAGGTCATAGAGATGTAAAACTTATAAATAAGTTATTAACTGACCATAAATTTAGTTCTACTATAGCTGGATACTACCTTAGAGATATGTATAATCACGCTATTAAAAAAGGTTGGTCAAAGCCTTATAAAAGAGCAGTAGGTAGATATAATGGTGGTTGGAATAATATGACATATGCAAATAAAGTTATTAAAAAAATAAGAGTAGTAAAAAATTTTATCAAGAATTAAGTTATGATGTATTATAATATATACATATAAAAAAGAGAGGAATGAAGGAATGTTTAATACAGAACACAAAAAAGTGTTAGATTTAATAAATGAAGAAACATATATTATTTCTGATACACACTTTAATCATAAAAACATACTAGAGTTTGAACAAAGTAGATTAACTGCTATGAACATCGATGGTCATGTAGACCATGATGAGTGGATTATCGAAACTTGGAACTCAATTATTAAACCAACAGATGTAGTACTTCACTTAGGTGACTTTGCTTTTAAAAATATACCTGCACTACAAAATAGACTAAATGGTACAAAAATACTTATACTTGGAAACCACGACAGAAAAGGCCCAAAAGTATATGAAAATATATTTGACTATGTTATCAGAGGTCTTTGGGTGGAGGCAGGAATGCAACAAAAGCACTATTTACACAGCGAAACAACAGACGAACTAACTTCAATGTTGATTAAAAGTATAGGAAATCATCGTGTACTATTTTGTCACTATCCTGTATGTGAGACTGAACTTAGATGGTCAGAAGGTAAAAAATATCATCCTATGACTGATAGACTACTATTAGCAAAAGATTTATATTATGAATATGGATGTACGGTAAATGTACACGGACATACACACTCAAACTGCATGGTAGATAGAGATATGAGAGTGTTTAGGAATGCTTCTTTAGAAAATATAGGAATGAACCCAATAAAAATCAAACAATTATTAAAATAAAAGGAAAGAAAAAATGTTAATTAGATATAACAACAACCCAATCGTAAATTTAGACAATGTGAGCAATGTGTTCATTGATAGAAAAAATAATAAAGTAATATTCAATATGAATTATAGTGTTAAACTTGGTGAGAAAATGACTGCAGATTATGAATACTGGAACTATGAAAATTTAGAAGAAATTGTATCAGTACTAGATAATACACTTGAAAAGGCAGGATTTATAACTCCAAACAGCGTATACAATAGATATGTAAATTCTAACTGTATTTCAAGTATCAAAGTAGATGAAAGAAACCTAAAAATTATTTACAACTTAAACTCAACTGTAACACATCCAGATGACTCTAAGAAAATTGATAAAGGTATTAATATCCCTTTACATAAACAAAGATTAACTAGTGATTTTGTATTTATTAGATTTACTAACATCGAGGATTACTATGATTATTTTGAGAAATTAGAAGATAAAATGATTACGATTTAAGGTATTCATAAGGTACTCTATGTTATAATACTTGTACAAAAACGAAAAGAAGGAATGAATTTATGAAATCTACAAATACAACATATGGAAGAATTGAAGGGGAATTACTATACTATAAAGGTACATATTACAAATTAAGATATGTTACAGCAGAGTGTTTAGTACTTGATACAGACAAGTTATTTGGAAGATTTGGTGACGAATTTCCTTTAGAATTAATTAAATAAATACAAGTTTAAGGGAGTATTAAAATGGGTGGAAATGTATTCAAAGGGAAAACAGATAGAATTAAAAGAGAGGATATTCCTCAAACATTAGATAACTACTATGGTGAGTTATCAAAACTGTTTCCAAAAAAGAAAGAAATATTTAAATATTTTAAACCAGTAGGGTCTGTTGGTAAAAAACCTACATCAGGTGATATTGACTTAGCAATTGATTTACCTTTACTTGTTGATAAAAACTTTTCAGATGAAAGTATTAAAGAATGGGGAGTTAATCCTCAAGATGTTAAAGATACTTTTGAAAAGATGAAAAAAAGAGCGAAAACAGCAACTGACTCGCAAGTTATGCTTAGAGCATTTTTACAAGAACTTGTATTTCTAATAAATAAGAAAACTGAAAATATCTACTGTGATGAAAAGAAAGTTACTGCAGGTAATATTTTTTCTCTATACCCACAATATGATGAAAATGGTAACAAATTAGATGTTGGTGTTCAAATTGATTGGATGGTAGGTGACTTAGATTGGTTAGAATTTTCTTACTACTCAGAAGAATATAAAGGTAATGTTAAAGGTTTACACAGAACACAATTAATACTTTCAATGTTCCAAAACTTAGGTATGACATTTAAACACGCTGACGGTGTCATTTCAAAAGAAACTAGAGAAGTATTAGCAACTAAACCTGAACAAGCAATCAAAGTACTTAATGATGGATACAAAATTAAATTAACTAAAAAAATTATGGACAACTATTTTGAATTAGTAAAATACATTGAAAAGAACTTAGACAAATCAATTTATGAAAGTATTCTTAATACTTACTTAAAAATTTTAGATAGTACAAGATGTGATGTACCAGATAATTTACAAAAATATTGGAAAGATAATAAAGGTCAATTAGGACTTAAAGGTAAATTCTTACCAGCAGATAGTAATTTACTTAAGGAAGAAAGAATGCCAACATTCAAACAATTCCTTAGTGAATCTAAAGCAACACCACAATTAAAAAACTTAAAAAAAGATGAATTAATTAACTTCCTAGATTCATTCCTATTTAACATTGATGATATGGATGTAACTGAAAAACTTGCCGGACAAATGTTAAAAACTAAATATGATGCTGAAACTAATGAAGTATTTGTTGCCCCAAAAGCAATTGATGGTTGGAAAAAATATGAAAAATATAAATTCCATCAAGATGTTGTTGCTGTACTTGAAAAATGGTACAAAAAACAAAAGAAATCTATGTCAATTTCATTTGAAGTTATGTCAGAAAAAGATGTACACGATTATATTAATTATACACTTGACTCAACAGTTGTTGTTGACTTTACTGGTGTATTAAAACAAAAAGATAAAGATTTTCTTAATAAGATAGATAAAAATATTAGATTTGTAACTAAAGAAGATATTAGAATTAGACATACGGAAGCAGTAAAAGAATTACAACATAAATTTAGAACTAAATGGAAAACTGAAATTGAAAATACAAAAACTCTTAAAGAATTAAGAGAACTTATCCTACCAGAAATACAATCTGAATTAGGTAACTACATTGCCAATGAGTTTAAATCTGTTATTAACAGCAGTGATGCAGTTGAAGGTATATTTTTAAATATTGGTGGCAAAGGTATGAAAATACCAAACAAAACATTTTCCGATTTACAGAGAATTAATGTTGGTGTAGTCAACATTATGAAAATGTCTGTTAAAAGTGTTAAAGAAAGAATTGTAGACCATTCTGATAGATTAGTTACAGATATGGTTCATTTTTTAGAAAAAAATATTGAAATAGAAATTGATGACACCAAATACAAGAGACTTTTAAGTGTTAATAAATCTAAAGAAATATTAGATAAATACAATAAAAGTAATGATACATTAGAACTATATACTAGTTTAAGAAAAGAGTTAAAATAAGTTTCCTTTAAGTTTATTATGTTATAATACTATAAATAAAACAAAAAAGGAATTTATATGTCAGGTGTGAGTGGGTCAAATAGAATCACAAGAGAAAATTTTAAGAAAGTTTTAAGAGATTATGAAAATAAAATATTAAAAAATATTCCAGGTTATAAATCTGTTGAAATTAGTGGTTCATATAATTCTGATAAAACTAAAATGGACTTTGGTGATATGGACCTTATTGTCCACATTGAGACTACACTAGACAAAAGAGAAACTAAAAAGAATATAGCAGAGTACTTCTCAACACTTCCTGACAATGTCGCAGTACCATTCACTTCTGACAAACACAAAGGTAAAAAATATTACAACTCTGGTGAAATTGTAACTATTAACTTTCCCCAACCTGATGGAACAGTCCAAATTGACAACATTATTGCTTTAGATATAAAAGAAGTTAAATTCAAAAAAGAATTCTTAGATATGCCAGCAGAGAAACAAGGATTAGTTCTTGGTTTAGTTAAAATAGCAATACAAGAAAATGACCCTATCACTCTTATTAACAAGTTAGGTATTAGACCACCTGAATTAGAAGAAAATGAAGAATATTAATTTAACATAAGTTCAGTTGAATTACAACTTAGCAATTGTTACTGAAACTGTTAAAGGTAGAAT